>Ga0007800_10000020_pt1 | contig 71217 bp, 57 predicted proteins | sample CryBogmetaGMA14M_FD_60366 | JGI IMG/M metagenome (GOLD analysis project Ga0007800, IMG submission 60366) | Freshwater microbial communities from Crystal Bog, Wisconsin, USA - MA14M | ecosystem: Environmental > Aquatic > Freshwater > Lake | place: Crystal Bog, Wisconsin, USA | collected 2009-07-06 | reverse complement strand
GCCGGAGGAGTTCGAGATCATAAAGACCCACACGGTGATTGGGGCGCGGACACTGCAAACATCGCGCAGCAAGTATCCGCGCAACGCTTTTGTCAACATGGGGATCGCCATCGCACACTCCCATCATGAAAGATGGGACGGCAACGGCTACCCAGACGGGCGGGCGGGCGAGGACATCCCTCTCTCCGCCAGGATCATGGCTGTGGCGGATGTCTATGACGCTCTGCGGTCGAAACGCCCGTACAAGAAGGCTTTTTCTCACGATAAAAGCTGCGGAATAATCCTGGAAGCCGCAGGGCGGTACTTTGATCCGACGGTGATTGACGCCTTCAAGGCGGTCATGTCCGAATTTGACGAGTTTCGCAAACGGATGGACAATACTACAAACTGAAAAAAATACCGTTTCGAAAACCAAATGGGACAAGTTATCAGACTAAGCAAAAAAGGTTTTTGAGCAACGCCGTGTTTATTGTGCTTCGCCACTGAAATCTATTTCGAGTTCATACACACCTTATTCCAAATGCGTTTTCAGTGGATATCCCGCCTTAGAAAATATCAGCATCATGGGTTTATTCTGGGACAACACATCAGCAGTAAAACCACGGATATTTCTTTACAGGGCAATATGTATCAAATAACGCAGCAGCAATGTACTCAGACCCATATTTATTTATTAAAAAGCACCCAACTGGCAAGGTTTGATTCTGATTTTTAGAGCTTCACAGGCGGCGGATACTTTCATGCGCGTCAGTTTTAGCTCTTTAGCAATCGCCCAGGCTGCGGCACAGGACAGACGTCCGTCGATCAACGCATCATTTATAGCTTGTTTTAATTCAGGCGCGATTTCTTTGGCGGGCTGAACAATCTTCTTTTGCGGACTGTAACCAAAAAGTCCCAATTGGCATTCGATAATATTGATATTTAAAATATCAAGTGCTATACCAACCTCTCCTGAAGATACTGCCTTTCTCCCGGCGATTTCTTCCGCAGCCTTGCAGGCAACATTATTTTCTTTTGCCGCTTTCAGCACTTCCTGTTTTAGAGAATCTTCAACTTTTGTCTGTTGATCGTGCTTTTGAAAATATTTACCTTTATCTGAATGGGCCATAATTTTCTTCCTCTATTAAAGGGTTATTTTACATTATGAGTGGGTTCAATCGCCGAGAGCGCCAACGTATCGAGTGTTTTGAATCCCTTCTCTTCCAGCAGTTTTTCTGTTTTCTGGGTCTGGTCAACATCAACAACAAACACCGCTTTTTTCGAACTCTCCAGGACAAAGCCATAGGCATTGTTGATGTTGATGCCTTCCTGATAAAGCAGCTGCATCAGACTATCCAGCCCGCCAGGCTTGTCGTCAATGAGCACAGCTAGCACACTGCGCAGATGCACGGTTACTCCAGCTTTGGTCAGAGCAGCTTCCGCACGTTTGGGATCATCCACAATCAAATTTATAATGCCGAACGTATCCGCCGTGGATATGGTTGTCGCGCGAATATTAATCTTTTCCTTGCCCAGAACGCTGGTTAGATGAGCAATTTTGCCTGGTTTATCTTCCGCGAAAATTGAAAGCTGATACGCAATCATATTCTTCTCCTTAATTTATTCTTGTCGATTGTCGATGACTCTTACCGCTTTGCCTTCTCCTTTGGGAATACTGTCCGGCTCCACCAAATCAACTTTTGGTGTAATCAGAATCTCTCCCTTTAACTCCTCTGTAATTTTCTTTCTTAAACTCTCCAGTTGCTTGATGTCACCGGCAAAATATTTTTTACTGACTTCCACTTTCACCGTCATGGAATCATTGAATTCATGGCGATTGAGAATAATCAGGAAATTTGTGCCGACATCAGGGATCTCCATCAACTTCTTTTCAATCTGCATGGGGAAAATATTCACCCCTTTGAGAATCAGCATATCGTCGGAACGCCCCTTGATCCTTTCGATGCGGCGGTGGGTCCGCCCGCAGGGGCATGATCCGGGAATAATTCTGGTTAAATCTTTAGTCCGATAACGCAAAAGCGGCATGCCTTCTTTTTGAAGCGAAGTCATCACCAGTTCACCTTCCTCACCATCGGCAACCGGTTCCAGTGTCTTGGGATCGATAATTTCCACAAGGAAACTATCTTCCCAAATATGCATTCCATCCTGATGCGGACATTCAAAAGCAACACCGGGACCATTCATTTCGGAAAGACCATACGAGTTAAACGCTTTATAGCCGTAGATTTCCTCAATCTTACACCGCATTTTTTCCGTGTGCGGCTCCGCGCCCAGGAAAGCGATTTTTACTTTCGTATCTTTACGCGGGTCAACTTTGAGCTCGGTAAATACTGTCGAGAGGTGCAAAGCGTAACTGGGAATAACGTGGACAACGGTTGTCTCAAAATCCATCATCAGCTGAATCTGCCGTTTAGAGTTGCCGGCGCCAGCTGGAATAACCAGCGCGCCGATCTTTTCCGCGCCGTAATGAAAGCCGAGACCACCGGTAAAAAGACCATACGTCATCATATTCTGGAAAACATCGTTTTTCCGCATCCCGGCCATAAACATGCAGCGCGCTAGAAGATTTGACCAGACGGCAATATCGCTGGCTGTATGGAAAACTACCGTGGCGCGTCCAGTTGTTCCCGAAGACGAATGCATCCTGACCAGTTCATCTTTCGGCACTGCGATAAAACCGTAAGGCCAATGTTCGCGCAAATCATCTTTCGTGGTAAAGGGAAACTTTTGAATATCCTCAAGAGATTTCAGTAAATTCGGGCTGAGGTTTTTCTCTTTGAATAATTTGCTGTAATAATAAGACTTTTCTGCTCTTATAACTGTATCTTTGAGTTCGGCCAGTTGAAATGCTTCCAATTTCTTCCGGTTGATTGTTTCTACATCCTTTTCCCAGTACATTTAATCCTCCGCCATATCGGCATTTCTTTCTTTTTTACAACCGCAACGATGTTTTATCAAGCCTAATTTTATAGCATTATAATCGTGAATAAATGTCCTTCTCGCACGCTATCCTGCCCTGACTTACTAAATAATCCAAATGCTTTTTCACTAAAGCGCGCTCCGCAAATTCAAAAAAATACAGGGGCTTTCTGGGCTTACCATAAATCAACCAGGCGGCGGCAATCTCCTTAAGAGATAGTGGCTCCCCCAAAAAATCCAGCAGTCTGTCCTCACGTTCGTAAATAATATTTTCGTAATTTTGCCAAAGATCACCGGGATTCTCTTCAAATATACCCGTCTCATGGCAAGTAATCCAGGTTTTAGCCGAAATAGTTTTGAGTCGGGCAATAGACTTGATTGTTTCCTCAATGCTGGAGAAGACATCACCATACCAGGGACCAAACGGCGTGAGATCGTAATCTCCCAAAAAAATAATTTCCTCTCCTGGAAAAAAGAAGCACAGATGGCCGGGGGTATGTCCAGGTGTAGCAATTGCTTCCACTTTTATGTTCCCTAAATCAATTTTTTCGTTATCTTCGATAAACCTGACTTTTTGCAGCGGCTGATAGTTAAACTTATCATACATATATTTTTTCCAGAGGTCACGCTGACCGACTTCCTCGAAACCGCTCCAATCAAGAAATATTTCAATATCAGTAAGAGGCGGAAAATCGCGGGCTGAAATCCACTTGGGGCACTCTTCAAAAAGATGCAAATAATGAATATGATCTTCATGCCAGTGGGAAAGCCAGACCAGATCAACTCCGTCCTTCTTTTGCAGTCCCTTCAGTTTTTCCAAATCGGAAGCGGGATCAATGATCACACGCGCGTCGTCACCTTCAATAAACAGTGAATGATTAAACGGGTATCGGCCACCATTTTCACCACAAACAAAACGAATTCTTCCGAGCTGCCGATCTTCCATATCTGTAAACTCCAAAATCACCCTAGACTACGGGGCTATTCAAAAATGTTCAGATGCGCGGCGCGCAAATAAACGAATCACGAGGGATAGCGGACGGTGTCAATTAAATTATAACCATTCCCGATTATTTTCAAAAAACTGATTTTTCAAGACCTGACCCCAAGCTTTTTCCGATAAGGTAAATGAGTTTCTGTCACTGGATGAGAGTATCTACCCAGCGGTGCTTCTGCCTGTGGGGTATCCTGATCAGTCTCCCAAGGAAAGACCGCGCCTTGCTTTGGATAAATTGGTACTAAAGATAATCTGAGCAAATGGTGCGTTACCAGAGATTATGTGACACCACCGGTGATTACACTACTACAGGCAAAGCCATAAAAAGGAGCAGCTAATGCTCTTAAGCCAATTAGTTGATGCCCTGAAAAAAAGCAATTGAAGCACATACTTGTTCAGGACCAAAAAAAGACCTAAGAAAATAATGAATTAATAATCGGCAGGTTCAATTTTACCCTGTATCATTATTTTTGTCAGAACCCAGGCAATATTGTAAGCGGCCGTTTGGAGGCGGCCGCCGAAACCCATTCCCCAAGCTTGAGCATAAGGATTACCTGCCCTGCTATTGACATTGATAATCGCGATAAATAGCTTCTGACCACTGGCGGCATCAGTAAAGCTCACATTGCATACATGTTCGTCTGGCTGACCGCTGAAATAATTCCATTTAAGGAGAATATTTTTGACAACAACATCGACAACAATTCCTTTACTAACAGGCTCATCACGTTTAATCGCGATTACTTTCTTGCTCTCCATACCGACCTCTTTCAGCAGTATCGGAAATGAATCGGCAAATGCCTTAGGAACATCTTTTCTGTCAGCATTCCACTCTTCTACAGTATTGTAACCAAGGTCTTTCGGGTTAATAGCACTGAAATCCATTGGCCTTACTTTAAATTCCGTTGCGGATTTAATTTGCTCGGAAGGACCGGATGATTGTTCGATAGTATTATAATAAGCCGCAGCGCCGCAGGAAGCGGCCATACCCCATATAAAAATACCTGCCAACAAAGATACTAATTTTGGATACCTTTTCATCATTTTTGTCTCCTTTTTTTAAATGTTAAGCAAATAATTATTAATGAAGCACCTTTTGATTTGGATTATATTTGCCATACTCCTACCAAATATTATTCCCGCATTCAAGCACAAACACAACATACTAGGATAGCGGATTATAAAGGCCTTCAGTTTAATACACTTTTTTACTAGGGTAATTTTTGAAATTCAACAAGAACGTGCCTTGTAGACAGCTTCCTGTACTACACAAAATATCAACCTCAGCAAATATGCTTGATATCAATCGGATGTAAATGCTGATCATCTTTATCAAAATCCAGAATACACTGGAGATGAATACATACAGTCATCACGCATTGTGAAAAAAAGCGTGATAAAAAGGTCTGTCTAAATTCTGTTTAAAATTACTTATTGGGCATATGAACAGACCAAAACTTGCGCAGATTTTCCATTGTGACGCACGCTGCATTTTGTGGTAATATTTACTTGACATACAAGCCCTGATTCCCTATACACACTTGCAATGAAAGCAAGTTCTCATCAAAAAACAAACACAATATTTATTAAAAATGAGGATCAAATGGTTGTCATACTCCTGTTGTTTTGTTTCATAATGTTACAACAATCAGAAAACCCATGTGTCATCAGCGACTACATGGTTAATTTTTTGGCTAAATTGGGGGTATCGTGATGAAGAACAGAAATATGTTCAAGAACGCCCAGAAAGTGCTGTTTTACTATTTGGTCGTGATGTTGGCGCTAAGTGTACTTGCCGGATGTAGTGGTGGCGATAATGCTGGAACAGCAAAAGATTCTTCGGCTATTGCTGCAACCGAATCAAAGCAGGCTATTGACACAATAGCTGACGCTATTAAAATTGGCAACATTTCGAAAGCAAATGAAAATGTTTTGAAAAAATCACAAGCAAGACAAACGGCAATGCATAAAGGAGCTACTCCAGAATTGCGTCAATGGTTTGCAGATTCACTTAAAAATTCACAAGTTGAATCCATATCCCCTAATGGTGAGGTTGTAGCCTATAAATTAACATTCACAACACCAGATGGCCAAACACACAATAGCTGGTTCCGAATGGTCAAAGATGCTGATGGAAAATGGAAATTAACAGGGCTATAGAAGTACATTTTAAATGGAGAAATGTGCAATGAAAAAAGTTTTTGTAGCTGAAATAGTATTGTTAATATTGCTTGTCAGTAGTGCATGTCTTTACGCATACAGCACTCATTTGGAATCAATCAATCGATCGATTAATGGTTATAAAGCTTTAATTGAAAAAATTATTATGAGGAACCACCCCGAAAAGAGCGATTATGCTAATGCAGAGTTAGATACTCATCCCTGGATAGCGCTCAGGGCAATACAGTTATTTGAACAAAGCTACGGTAAAGGATTATTAACTAAAGAGCAAAAACGAGAAATAATTCTGGGGTCAATTGAAGAAGATTACGATGTTGAAATCGCAGCAAACGAAGATAAATATAAAAATCTAACGGTAAATGACCCATTGGTGAGTGGCGGTTGGAGAACAGCTTGGGTAAATTGTGACAGATCCGCAAACCATTTCATGGACGACGATAATAAGGGAACTTCAGCGGGTGTGTCGGCTCTTGATTGGTGCATCAAAGATGATGCAGCTAATTTAGCAACGTTTAACAAAGCAATATCAATGACAAATGATGTTAATAACCAAAATAAACTTAGTGGATGGCGGTTTTTGGGTCATTTTATTCATCTTTTGTCAGATATGTCTGTCCCCGCGCATGCAAGAATTGATTACCATGTAATTAGGGATAATTATGAATACTATCTGTCGCATGATTATCATGACTCCCTTGGAACAAATGTCTGGAAATTATATGATGAATTAGTCGGAAATTTAAATGGAGTAAAGCCAATTGAAAATGCCAGTGTCAATGAACATTTCGTTAATCTGAGCAGGATAACAAGAAACTATTTTTTTTCAGATGACACTTTCACGCAAGCTCCGATACCCAATTATACTATAATTAAAGATGGTAATGTTGATACCATGAAGAATGATTTTAAAGTTATCATAGGACATGCTGGCTTAGCTTATTATTATAAAAAGCTACAAATAAACAATAAGGATGCGGTTGATTTTTTTGATATTTCACCAGACGTAACAAAAAGGATGTTCAGGTATTTAGGCAAGCAATCCATACGACAATGTGCCGGATTTATTAAATTGTTTTATGATCAATCACGTGCTTATTCCACTTCAACTAAGAACGCTCCTATAGGTACCATTTCAATGAGGAAGGTCCCTGCCGGAACATTCCAGCGAGACAAAACGGTGACCAACACATCTAAAGTATCAGCTTTCTGGATAAGCGAGAAAGAAATAACCCGCCTACAATGGCTGGCTGTAATGGGGACAGAAGCGGACACCCGCACTAAAGCTAAGTCCACCGGCACCAGTGAACCGGTGCAAATGGTAAACTGGTATCATACCATTGCGTTTTGCAATAAATTAAGTATCGCCAAAGGTCTTACACCGGTATACAAAGTACATGGAGTCAACTTTAAATCACTTAAGTACTCAGCAATACCGACAGACAGAAATGCCGATTGGGATGCAACAATAGTCAACTCGTCGGCCAACGGTTATCGCCTGCCTACCGAGATGGAATGGATGTGGGCAGCTATGGGTGCTGATACTGGTAATCCCGGAGCGATCAACACTACCGGTTACCTTAAGGCCTTTGCGGGTAGTACGGGCAGAAATGCGATTGGTGCCTATGCCTGGTATTTAGGTAATAGCCACACCAAGACCCGTCCTGCCGCAGGCGGGACCAAACTGGCCAATGAGCTTGGTTTATTCGATATGAGTGGCAATGTCTGGGAATGGTGCTGGGACTGGTATGGATCGATCCCAGATGGTTCTCTTTACGATTACAGGGGAGTGGTTTCAGGCACATACCGTGTGCATCGCGGCGGCGGCTGGAACCACGGCGACTCAAACTGTGCCGTGGCCTACCGGTTCCGCAGCAATCCGGACTACATGTATAACTCTGTCGGTTTTCGGGTGGTGCTCCCTGTAACCAAATAACTGCATGGCCTTCTGCGATCAGGGACAACTTGTAAAATTTGAGGAAGCCTCTCCCTAACTGCAACATGAAGAAGCCGATAAAGTGAATGCTCTGATTTAAGTGGTAGTCCCGCTCGCAAGAGCATCTCGGTTCGATTCCGAGCTCCCCAGAATACTTTCTGCTATTGTAGTGTATCTATTTTACGGTCATCCCTTTTAATCTGTAGTTAAATTCATAACTCAAAGCCCCGCTCCAATCTTCTTGAAACACTCCCTTATAGCGTGTTCCGTAAACCGGCCCTACTGGCTTTCCGTAAGTATAAAACCAATTAACAATTGGCGTACCGGAAAACCCTAAGGCAATCCAGTAAGATCCGGGCATCAAAACAGGCGGCTCGCCTTCAAAGGTAAAGTCCGCCCAACGGTAACCGGGTTTGAGTGAAATCTGATCCAGGTTAATCATTTGTGTAGTATATAAAGGAGCACCGGGCTTTCCATCTTCATCTTTAAAAATATCGACCCAAAGCCAGCCTTCACCACCAAATTTATGCAGCGCCAGCCCAACTGTTTTCAACTTAACCGGTTTTTTCAAAACGGCCACCTGAGCATACTGGGTTGCTTTCGTCGTTACGTATTCAGCGGTTTCCACAAGGAAGTTGCGTGACATTTCAAAGGCATCTTTCCCGGTATTTTTTGTAACCCGCGGAAAGGCAAAATCAACATCTTCCGGAAATTCCAAATTGCCATAAAGATAAGGTATCGTATAGCGTAATATTTTCTTTTCGCCTTCAGTAATTACAATCGGTGGCGGAGGTGGAACTATTTCAATTTTCTTAAATTCAGCTTTTACATTTGGCCCCAATAGCAAATTTTTCGGACCATACGCCTGACGCGTTCCTCGGACATTTATGGAATCAGAAATAAGATTTGCATCGATCGTTTCCTGTAATTTAGGTTTGGTGCGGGCATCAGAAGCCTGTACCCATCGAATCAAGCCGTCATTTTTTGTTTCGTTGTTATCAATACCTGCCTCAATACGGACAAAACGATTGGAAACAAAAAACTGCATATTCTGCGGATCATAAGGAACCCATCCCTGATCAGGAAACCACACTTCAACCCATGAATGTCTGCCTTGACCCATCTTAAAGGTAAGCGTACCTTTTTCCCAGGCAATATCAAAAGGTTGATTTAAAGTTACCCCGTTAATGATACGGACGGGTATTCCGACGCTGCGCAGGAGCGCGGCGGATAAATGTGAGAAATTCTGACAGTTTCCTTTCCCGGATTGCAGTGAATACAAGGCGTCATACTTGGCCGGAGGACTGACATAGTGGACATTATCCACGACCCATGAAATAACTCTCTGCACCGCGTCGAATTGTGTTTTAACATCTTTTGTAAGATTGAGCGCAAGTTGTCTAATTTCCGTATTGTTTGTCTGTACCTGCGCTGTTTCTTGAAGATAAACCTTCAAATCTTGTGGGACACCGCTTAAGGGAAAAGGGGATTGTGTTTCAAAGGCTTTCAAGCCTGTTACATTCTTTGCGTCAAAAGAAACAATGGCATCAATTTTATCAGGAACATTTGACCATGTAGCTACTATGATCTTATTGCCGCGATCATCATTTGTTGTTTTGCTATCCTGTGCATCTGGTGCAAATTTGATTTTGAAATTGGTAATCTGCTGCTTGTATGTAGGGGAATCAAAACTTTGAGGAATAACAAAACTCAAAGTTAGTTTTTTCATGGCATCCCCTGCGGTTATCTGATGCTGCAATTCATAATGAATAGTCGAATCCATATCTCCTTTAACGGTGAAATTCTCCGCAAGAACTGGAGATGTCATGCCTATAACAATGAAAATAACGATTGCTCTGAAATATTTTTTCATAAACCCTCCCTCGGCATTATCATCTATTATCTAGGAACAATAATATGCGAGACAGCCAATTAATGTCAATGTAAACAAGGCGTACTACACAAAATAAAAAGATATCGACATATTGCATCTTTATTGGCAAAAATATGATTGACAACCCGTTAATTATGGATAAGTTATGGCCGCAATATAAATATACGTGATCAAAAGGAGGATTTTAATGTTTACAGTTACGGATAAGGCCTCGGAAGTAATCAAGGATTTTCTCAAGGACAAAAACCAGGCGGCAGCTATACGGATTACAATGTCAATTGGCTGATCGGGCCCCACTTTGGGCATGGCTCTGGACGAGCCTAAGAAAGAAGATGAGATTTTCGAGGAAAAAGGTACAAAATTTATCATAGATAAAGATTTATTTATTCAAGCTAAGCCGATCAATGTTGATTTCACCAGCACACCAAACGGATCAGGATTTAAATTGAGTTCCAGTCTCTCCGCCGAAAGTGCTGATGGTTGTGGATCTTGCAGTTGCTAATGAGACCCAAGCTTCAGTAACTAGAGCGTACTGAAGCTTGCTGGTCGAACTATCCTGCGTAAGCGGGGATGTAATACCCGTGATTTTTTGCTCGCATGAAAATTAAAGATAAAACCATAGAAATAATCGATAGAGCTGAACTACTTCTCCGGGAAGGAAAACATCCTGAAGCAATTGCGCTCTATGAAGCTGTTCATAAAACTCATCCCGAAGAAGAATCTGTTTTATTAATGTTGGCATGGGCGCACTACGATAATGGCGATACTTCAAAAGCTTTGCATTACCTGGAAACTATTCTGGAGCGAGAGCTAAAGCGCAAGATATTTACCGGATTTGCCTTTGATGAGCTGGTTCGTATTTATAAACAGGAAAGACTGTTCGATAATTTAGTAGATATTTGCAGCAAAGCAGTAAACGCACAGCCAAATGATGTAGGCCTTTTAGTTGAATTAGGCGGCGCGTATCTTAATGCTGAAAAGCCTGAGAAAGCATGTCAAATTTTTGAAAAACTCATCGGCATGGAAAACGACAACCCTGCTTTTTATTGCCGGTGGGGAGAAGCTTTGTTAGCCGCAGGCCTAACCTCGGAGAGTCAAAACGCTTATATGAAAGCCGCCGAACTTGATCCGGAAGAGGCTGACCGCTATTACTTTCAACTTGCAAATTTATTTCAAAATACTGGCAATAATAACGATGCTCTAAGATTAATGGAGGATTGCATCTCTGTAAAGCCGGCCAATTCTTTATATTATTGCGCTTTAGGAGATATTCTTATCGTACTGGAACGAGTAGACGAGGCCTTGGCCGCATATAAAACCGCCATAAACTATGATAATGCGAGCGCAGGAGGTTACTACAATCGTTTAGGTCATACATTAATGAAGGCAAAGCATTTTTTACAGGCGATAGACGCTTTTAAGGCAGCCATAGAATTTGATTCTGCAAAGCCTTACTACATTGGTCTGACTTCTGCTTATGAGGCGATGGGGATTGTTGATGTTGCGCATGAACTTTTACAGAATACAAATAAATCTCAATAAGTATTCCCGTATTTACGAATATTGTCTTTAAGTGGATAATAAAAACTATTGTGTTCTGCAAGGGCTTGTTTCAGTATATTTTCTATATCGCTAACTTCGCTTTTATTGATAATCATATTAACGCTTTTATTATACGCTTGCATGCCATCCATTGTCGCGTATATTGCGCTGATCAAAACGACGAATATTTTTCGTCGGACAGACATATTCATATTTTCCAGGTACTTCAGAATATTATTTCCTTCCTCAATACCGGTGTCGAAATTTTCATTTACCAGGATGACATCAAAAACATGAAACCGCATGTATTTCATGGCATCTTTAAATGTGGCCGGCTGAACTACCTCAAACCCAATTTTTTTTATGGCTTTGCCGACTTTATCCCTGCTAACCGGATCCTGCTCACAAATCATAGCAGTTTTACTGTCCGGATCAACGTATCCAAACGGCCGCCCGGAATAGTCAAGTCCCTCATTCATATTATCAGCTGACGCTTTTGTTTTTTCGTTGGGCATTTTTTCTCCTTCTTTAGCTTCTGCTTTTCGGAAAAATTTTTTTCGCTCTATCGCCAGGGTGCATCCTTGTTTTTTCCATACTTATTGTCCACTTCTAGCCCATCCAGGTCAGTAGTTTTTTCACCACGGGCGTTTTTAATCGCATCAATACCGCGACCCACATTTGCACGGTTAGAAGCATAAGCCCTGGCCGTTTCCTCTGTGATTGATCCTTCTTCATAAAGATCAACAATACAATCGTCAAACGTGACCATGCTGAACGCTTTGCCTTGCTGAATAATATCAGAAAAGGTTTTGCCTTCTGATTCCCCGTGGAGAATTACATCTTTAACCCGCAAGTTTGTACCTAGCGCCTCAAAGGCGGCAATACGGCCACCACCAACTTTTGGCAGAAGGCGTTGACAGATAATCCAGCGAAGCGAATCAGCAAGACGAGTACGTATCTGGTTTTCTTCGTCCACAGGAAACATGCCCAGAATACGATTGATCGTTTGACCGGCATCAATTGTATGCAAAGTGCTCAACACTAAATGACCTGTTTCAGCAGCATTTAGAGCAATTTCAATAGATTCACGATCGCGCATCTCACCTACAAGAATTACCTTTGGCGCCTGACGCAAAGCTGCGCGTAAACCATTGGCAAAGGTGTCAAAATCCTTACCCAATTCGCGCTGATTGATAGTGGCCTTTTTTTGAGCGTGGGCATATTCAATCGGATCTTCCAGTGTAATTATATGCAAAGAGTTTTTTTCATTGATTTCATCGATAACCGCAGCCAGAGATGTGGTTTTACCACTACCTGTTGCGCCGGTTACCAGAACAATGCCGTTCTTTTCAGACGCGACGCGGTAATAAGCATCTGGCAATGACAGCTCCGCGCAGGTAGGAATTTGAGTTTCAAGTTTTCTTAAAACGATAGAGTAATGGCCGCGCTGTGAAAATATATTCACGCGAAAACGGGCAACACCAGGCAACTCGTATGATAAATCGCAGGAACCTTCTTTAATCAGCATCTCCAGCAGACGTTGATCTTGATTAATTAAATTCAGCGCAAAAGTTTCCGTCTGAAATGGCGTCAGTTTTTCAAAGTGTGGTTCTAATTCAACTCCAATCAGTAGTCCGGATGCCTCTACCTGAAAAGGCTTGTCCACGGTCAGAATCAAATCAGAAATGTTGACATTGGATTCCACCATTTTCATCAGGATATGATCTATTTCTGGTTTTCTCATAAGCCATCCTTTCGGAAATATTTATGCTTCGGTGAAATCGGTAGGTGGATATTTTAAAAGCGGGCGAAATCTGGTTTTGTCATTAGCTTTCAGGTAGGCATCTTCACCACCGATCCAACCGCGAGTATAAAGATCCATAATTGCATCATCCAAAAGTTGCATCCCGTATTTTTTACCCGCTTGCATCATGGAGGGAATCTGATAAGTTTTCGACTCGCGGATCAAATTGCGCACGGCCGAATTGGCAATTAAAATTTCCAAAGCTACACAACGGCTTTTAACATCTATTCTTTTAAAGATAACCTGCGATATTACTGCCCGTAAACCATCAGCAAGCGTAGAACGAATCTGTAACTGTTCGGATGCCGGAAACACTTCAATTATTCTATCGACAGTTTTTGCCGCGCTGGTTGTATGTACTGTGGCAAAAACCAAATGACCGGTAGAGGCGGCTTCAATTGCCAGTGAAATGGTTTCCAGATCACGCATTTCACCGACCAGAATTATGTCCGGATCTTCACGAAGCGCTCCCCGCAATGCCGCTGAAAAACTCTTTGTGTGAACCCCAACTTCGCGATGATTGATGATACAGCCCTGGCTTTTATGAACAAATTCAATCGGATCTTCAATAGTTACTATATGATCTTTGCGCAGACGGTTAGCCTCATCGATAATCGCCGCCAGTGTTGTTGACTTACCGCTACCGGTTGGACCGGTCACAAGCACAAGACCACGAGGCAGCGTTGCCAATCTTGCCACTACTGCAGGAAGGCCTAAATCCGCACAAGTTGCGATTTTGTCGGGAATTTCGCGGAAAACCGCGGCAATACCATACTTTTGCTGGAAGTAATTAGCCCGGTAGCGCGCCAGAGATGGAATTTCATAAGCAAAATCGACATCACCTGTTTCTTCAAACTGTTTAATTTTATGTTCCGGTGTAATTTCGTAGAGAATTACTTTTAGTGCGTCATTGGTGAGGACGTCATATTTAATCCGTTCAATTTCACCGCGTATTCTGATGGCAGGCTGCTGACCGGAAACAAGATGGAGGTCGGATGCTTTCTGATCATGCATAAGTTGGAAAAAAGCGTCAATTTTTGCCATTTTTAATTCTCCCGCAGAAATTAATTACTTTTTGATCTTTTCCTGCTTCAAAAAGACATACAATTAAAAGATCATGAACCAGTTGTCAAATTATTATACTTAACAGCATTAGCTGTCAACAACTTCTTGACACTGACACAAACAATAATATATGCTCGCGCACGTTTTCCAAATATTTGGGGATGTAGCTCAGCTGGGAGAGCGCGGCGTTCGCAACGCCGAGGCCAGGGGTTCGATCCCCCTCATCTCCACCAAGACCCAATCCGACAAAATCCAAAGAAGTCCAAAACCCACTAGAAATAGTGGTGTTTTTATTATTATTCGTCCAAAGACGTGTTATAAGGATTATTAAAATCCGGCAGGTTTGGGTGCATATTTACCGATAAATACCCCCATAACAAGTAAATTCACTTAACTGCATAGCGAGGTGATTTATGCCACTGAATGAAATGAAAATCCGCAATGAAAAACCGAAAAAGAAGTTTTATAAAATTTCAGGCAATCTTCGATTTAATTCCAAACGAAAACCATTGATTTGTAGATGTAACGCCCTGATATTTTCTTAAAAAATATTTCAGATAATAGAAACACCTCTCTATTAAATACATTTTAAAACCATACTCTCAAATATACTCGCAATTTTCTTTAACCAGAAAAACTAAAGATTCTTTCGACTGATAATCACTTGAGCGATTTTTTAAATAAGACAGACCGGCTACCCTGTTGGGCGCTAACAGTAAATCCCGCCTGCACGGCTAAATTTACTGTTTTTGCAAAGTTGGCTTTTGTCACGTGAAAAGGCGGTTCCACCAGTAGGAATTTCCCGTTATCTTTAAGTACAGAAAAGAGTTCATTCAAAAAACGCTTCCTGTCCGGCACTTCATGCACCATCCAGAACGCCAGAATGAAATTGACTTGCTCTTTAATGGCCAGCGAATCGGGCGAGCTCAAATGACCGACAATACGCTTTCCCACACCTGCCTGTTGTGCCCGATTTTTAAGAGCAAGAAGCATCTTCTCCTGGATATCCGCCGCAATGATCCGGCCTTTTTCACCTACCATCTTCGCCATGGGAATTGTAAAATAACCCATCCCGGGTCCGACATCCAAAACTGTATCTCCTTCTTTTATATACGGGCTCAGGATTTTATAAGGATTATGGATAAGCTTCCGGAAAATGTTATCAAACGTAAAGCATAACCACCATGGGCAGACATGCTTATCGCGAACAAAAACCAAGTCTGATACTTTACTCATATTCCCATCCTTTCATTTATGGATAACCGGATTAAGTCTGATCATATTTTTTAAGAGCAGGAAAGTCAAACGTATTTACAGAAGTTTTTTGTTTGGAAAATACAAAAAGTTATGCAATACTAATTCAAACAGAACAATCATATCTATCCTGACAGTGAGGGTACAACCATGATGAAAAAATACATCTTAGCCCTTGACCAGGGCACCACCAGTTCCCGTGCCATAATTTACAATTTTGAAGGACAAATCGTAAAGGTAGCTCAGAAAGAATTTACCCAAATCTATCCCAAAGCAGGCTGGGTTGAACATGACCCGATGGAAATCTGGGGATCACAGAGCGGCGTAGTGAGCGAAATTCTGGCAACAACAGGAATTACGGCCGAAGAAATCGCGGCAATCGGCATCACCAATCAGCGCGAAACCACCATAGTCTGGGAAAAGAAAACCGGAAAACCAATTTACAACGCGATTGTCTGGCAGTGCCGGCGAACTTCTGCCATCTGCGATGAGCTCAAAGCCCGGGGGTTGGAAAATTACATAAGAGATAATACAGGATTGGTGCTGGACGCTTATTTTTCCGGAACTAAAGTAAAATGGATACTCGATAATGTGGAAGGAGCCAGACAACAGGCAAAAAACGGTGAACTGCTTTTTGGCACTATCGACACCTGGTTAATCTGGAATCTGACGCGAGGAAAAGTGCATGTAACAGATTACAGCAACGCCTCCCGCACTCTGCTTTACAATATCAAAGATCTCAAATGGGATGAGAAAATATTAAAAGAACTCGACATACCCGCGTCTATGCTGCCGGAAGTAAGACCTTCCAGCACGGTTTACGGAAACACGGATGCACGGATATTTGGCGCGGAGATACCCATTGCCGGAGACGCGGGCGATCAACAGGCGGCGCTGTTCGGACAGGCCTGCTACAGCCCGGGAATGGTTAAGAACACATACGGCACCGGCTGTTTCATGCTGATGCTAACCGGTGAAAAGATGGTGCATTCAGGAAACGGCCTTTTGACCACCATCGCCTGGGGCATAAACAACAAAGTTGAATATGCCCTGGAGGGAAGTATTTTTATCGGCGGCGCGGCTATTCAGTGGTTGCGCGACAGCCTGAAAGTTATCTACGATGCCAAAGACAGCGAATACTTTGCCACGAAGGTTGAAGATTCTCTTGGCGTTTATGTTGTTCCTGCTTTTGTGGGATTGGGCGCTCCTTACTGGGATATGTACGCCCGTGGCGCAATCCTGGGGTTGACCCGGGGGACAACAAGAAACCACATCATCCGCGCCACACTGGAATCTATTGCCTATCAAACCCGCGATGTTCTGGAACTGATGCGTAACGAATGTGGCATTGATCTTTGCGATCTGCGCGTGGATGGCGGGGCCTGCGCCAATAACTTCCTGATGCAATTTCAGGCTGACATTCTTGGAGTTCCTGTGGAACGGCCGGAGATAATTGAAACAACAGCGTTGGGCGCGGCCTATCTTGCCGGCCTTGCCGTTGGTTTCTGGAAAGATCAATCGATGATTGCCGAGCGGCGGAAGGTCAATCGAAAATTCAAACCGGACATGGATGAAGATAAAAAAGAAAAGCTCTATGCCGGTTGGAAAAAAGCAGTAAAACGCTCCATGCATTGGGAAGACGAGACGTAGAATCAGATGATTAAAACTGATGTGATCATTATCGGCGGAGGAGCTACCGGCTGCGGTATTGCCCGGGATCTGGCGCTGCGCGGTATTCCACACTGCCTCATCGAAAAAGGCGACTTCGCGGCTGGAGCCACCGGCGCCTGTCATGGCCTGCTGCACAGCGGCGGCAGGTATGTAGTTACCGACCCGATAGCCGCCAAGGAGTGTTATGACGAAAACCTGATCCTTCGGATGATTGGCGAAAAATGCGTCGAGCAGACGGGGGGGCTGTTCGTGCGCCTGCCCGGTGATTCCAAACGATTCCGGGAATTATTTCTTCGGGGCTGTGAAGATGTAGGCATTCCTACTGAAGTCATTTCCTCAACCAAAGCTCTTGATCTGGTTCCTAATCTCAATCCCGAACTCGAAGAAGCAATCAAAGTTCCCGATTGTTCCATTGATCCGTTCCGCCTATGTATGCTCAACATTCGCACTTCGCAGCTGCGGGACGGCATTATTTTCACCCGGCATAAAGTTACGGAAATTGTCCAATCACATGGCCGTTGTATCGGCATAAAAGCCACCGATCAGGCCACCGGTGAAATAAGGGAAATCCGCGGTAACATCATTGTCAACGCGACCGGCGCGTGGGCCAATATGATCGCCTCTCTTGCCGGTTGTGAAGTACCCATGACCCTGTCCAAGGGATCTTTGGTCATAACCAATCACCGCCTGACCAATATGGTAATCAACAGGCTTCGGCCGCCATCCGATGGTGACATAATAGTCCCCAATGAAGCCGTGTGTTTAGCCGGAACAACATCGCTCGCGGTGGAAAACCCGGATAAAATAGGCATCGAGTCCACAGAGGTAGATACCATCATCAGCGAGGCGGGACGAATGATTCCGCATTTTAACCATACCCGCATTATCCGCGCTTTTTCGGGTGTCCGGCCGTTGCTCAAATCAAAAAAAATGGACGCGCATGAAATTTCCCGTGGCTTCCAGATTATCGATCACGGAAACGGCATGTATAGTATCGCGGGAGGCAAACTGACAACTTTCCGTCTGATGGCGGAAAAGATGGTCGATGCCATAATGGCTTCTTTTAAGCTCAAAAGAGCCTGCGAAACAGCGGAAATACCGCTGGACGGGCAGGAGGAATTGAGCGGTTATCCTCTTTCCAAACGGCTTACGGATATGAAAGATATCGTCTGCGAATGTGAACTGGTCAGCAGAAAAGAAGTAGAGCGGATTATCAATCAGACCGGCACACGAAATGTCGGCGACATTCAACACCGGACTCGTCTGGGGATGGGGCCATGCCAGGGTGGTTTCTGCACTTTTCGCGCTCTTGGCATAATGAATGATATGAGTGTCATCTCACCCGAACAATCCATGGATATGCTGCGGGGATTTCTCCAGCGGCGCTTTCGAGGAATAAGATACGCTCTCTGGGGTGATCAACTCCGGGAAGAACAGCTTGTGGAATATATTTATCTGGGGATTCTGGCCATGGAGAAACCGCAATGAGCGTTACCGAATACGACGTCATTATTCTCGGAGCGGGAGTAGCAGGCCTGACAGCAGGAGCGTTTCTTGCCGGACGTGGCTTTAAAGTCGCCCTCGTCACCAGCGGGGAACCGACAGCTTGTCTTTCCACAGGCTGCATCGACGTTTGCTCCCGCAACAATAATCCTCTTGCCGGCATTAAGGCATTACCCGCGGAACACCCCTTTCACCTTGTCCCCGAAAAAACGATCAGAGAATCGCTGGATAATTTTCAGGCGGTCATGACGTATATGGGAATTCCCTATACCGGCGCTGCCGAAGAAAATCGCCTTGTTCTTTCCGCTCTGGGCACGTTTAAGACTTCCTGCCTTGTTCCTTCAACTATGAAAGCGGTCCCGCAAGACACTAAGGACAGTATCCACATCATCACCTTTGCCGGACTCAAAGATTTTTATCCCAGCTATATTCTCTCGCGACGCAAGAATGCTAAATTTTCAGTTTATGATGCCGGCGTTTCCAGCACCATGGGTATCGCGTCACATTTCGAAGAAAAAGAATTTCTGGAATCATTTATTGACTGGCTGAAAGGTCAAAACATTGTCGAAGATAAGATCGCCTTCCCCGCCGTTCTCGGCCTGGAATCGGCAGATGAAATTGTTCAAACGATAGCAGCACATATAGGAAAACCCGTCTTTGAAATCCCGACCATTCCGCCATCAATGCCCGGCCGAAGGCTATTCAACGCGCTGAAAGACTATTTCCGGAAAAAGGGCGGCGATATTTACTGGGAGTGGCCGGTTATCGGCGTGGAAAAATCGGGAAAAATCATTGAAGCTGTAATGACGGCGTCCACGGGAAGGCCAAACAGTATTAACGGGAAGGCTTTCATCCTGGCTACTGGATCATTTGTCGGCGGTGGCCTTACAGCAGGCAGGGATTCGATTACCGAAAACATTTTCAACCTGCCGGTACACTCACCCGGCCCGCGCGAAACCTGGTTTGAAAATGATTATTTTTCTTTCAACCACGGCATTGGCCGGGCGGGAATAAAAGTGGATTCCTCCCTGCGGCCAGCAGAATCTCCCTGGGAAAATATTTTTGTGTGCGGCGGCATTCTTGCTGATACGGAGATATTGAAAAACGGCTGCGGTCATGGCCTGGCCCTGGCGACAGCCCACATGGCAGCGCAATCCTGTATGGAGCATATTCGATGAATTTCGAACACTGCATACGCTGTACTATCTGTGTGGAAAATTGTCCCGTAATGCGGGTCAATCCGGATTTCCCAGGGCCCAAGCAGGCGGGACCGGATGCTCAGCGTTTCCGGTCGGACAGGGAAAAAGCGGAGGACGAATGGGTGCTTTTATGCAGCCAGTGCAAGCGCTGTGAAATGGCCTGCCCCTGCGGCGTGGAACCGGCCAGAATTATACTGAAGGCGCAACAGAGATACGGACTGGAACATACCCATTCGCTGGCGCACTTGCTGTTTGCCAATAACTATTATTTGAGCGCCCTTGGCTCTTTAACCGCGCCGATTGCCAACAGGTTTGCCGCGACAAAAATCGGCAAAAAGATATTCGCTGCCCTGAGAATCTCTACCTATATCCCCTTCCCGAAATTCCGTTTCCGTAAATTGAGTTGGAATAAAAGGACTCCCAACCGAAGATCCAGAAAAGTTGCTTTCTTTTACGGCTGTTTCATTAATTTTTACCGGCCGGATATCGGCAAAAAAATTATTCAACTGCTCAAATCATTTAACGTGGATGTTGTCTTGCCGCCACAGTGGTGCTGCGGACTGCCGGCTCTGGGAAACGGGAATCTGCAACTCGCGAGAAATTTTGCCCTGAAAAATACCGCGTCACTATCCAACTATATCGATGCGGGATATGATATCCTTTATTCATGCACATCGTGCGGCCTGTGCCTGTTGCATGACTATCAGGACATTATGGATATACCAAAGGCCAAAAAAATTGCCGAAAATACCTATGATCTCCATGAATACATTCTGAAACTGGTGGATGATAATTATATTAAGCCGCAGTTTCAGGAAGTGCGCCGAAAGCTGGCTTATCACATCCCATGCCACCTTCGGGCACTGGGTATCGGTTACCCGGCGGCAAAATTGATGTCTATGATTCCCGGCCTGGAATGTGAAATTATTGATGACAATTGCTGCGGGCTTTCCGGCAGTTACGGATTTAAAAAAAGCAATGAGGCTGCCGCCATTCAAATCGGCAATCGTGCCGTAGCTCGTATCAAGAAAACCGGTGCTGCCGCGATTGTCGCGGATTGTGGATCATGCCGAATGCAACTAGGAGGCATCTCCGGCCTTGCCACTCTCGATCCGGCGGAAGTTCTCAGCGAAGCATTGGGGATAACGCTTACGAAAAAAAAATAAGACAGAGCAAGCTTCTTTTACGGGCGCCATGTCACAATCGGCGCGTTGCGTTTCGGTATGCGTGTGTATTTGTATTGCGGATAGCCAATCATCGCGGCGCCGAAGCACTTGTGCCCCTTGGGCAGGCCCAAAGCCTGTGCAAGAGGTTCATGGAAATTTGCCGCCACGGTCAGGTAGCCTGCCCAACACGTCCCCAGCCCTTTGGCATAAGCGTAAAGTTCCAGATAGGATAAGGCATTTACGCAGTCAGCATCAGCAAAGGGTAAATCAGCCGGAGAATGTGTCACTATTAAATGCGGCGCGCCGCGCAGGATCAAATCTATCCCTTTATCCCGGGCCGCAATCTTACGCTCCATACTTTTAGCCATAGTCTCATCTGTTGTTATTGGAAGCATTAATCTCGCAAAGTCAATAACCATTGAAGCAAGGTGATTTACCTCTTTAGGGTTTTCAAAGACCATCCATTGCACCTGCTGTTTATTGCTGCCTGTCGGGGCATACCGCGCTGTATCGATCAACTCTTCTAAAAGGTCATGGGCAACAATCTTGTTTTTGTAAAAGCGAATGGAACGCCTGGCCATCAAAAGCTGCCTTATCTGAACGGCATCGGGGATGAGTTTACGTTGTATTTTGGCACATTCAGCAAGGGGCATCGTTTTGAGCGTGAAGGCCCCGTGAGGACAAACAGCGACACAGTGACCGCAGTTGATGCAGGATTCCTCGCCATTCTCCATCAGAGTGGGGAAAGCGTCTTTATCCGTTAAGATTATAATCTGCGCCGGGCATTCCTTTGCACATATTCCATCACGTTTGCATTTCTTCTGATCAATTGTAAAAAGACTCATCTCATTTTCCTTTGCGGTATAACTTGTTATTGAAACTACAATTCCGAAAGCGAACGCTTTAAGTTACCTGCCGCCATAAGCGGCAGATAACCATCAAGCTAGCATAATTACTTAAGCCTAAACCATTGCGCGGATCTACCAAACAAACTAATGCCAATGAAACCACGGACTGTCAACACGTCGTCCTTGACCCACATTTTACATTTATAGGTGTCATTTTCGTCAGGATCAAAGATCGTTCCACCAGCGTATTCCGATCCTAATTCTTTATCCACATTCCCGGTTTTTTTCATGTCTTGTAAAATGATCATGCCAACGAGCGGCTTATTTTTTAAATCTCCCGTGCATTTATCACAGACCTTATCCGGAGGATCGAGCAATAGTTTGGTAATCTTACCGAAATATACGCCATTCTTCTCAAATATTCCGATATAGGATGCCGCCTTCCCCTTGTCCACACCTTGATCCGCTATCTGCTTCCATGTTCCGACAACCGTACTCTCCGCTTTTGCATTAGCACTGAAAAAAACAACGACAAACATAAGACTCATAACAACTGCTAAAATTTTCTTCATAATCTTTATGCCTCCTGTGAAAGTGCTTTGTTTAAAAACGAGTTAACTTCTTACAATATACGACTCATCATACTTTTCCCGGCCGCCTCTTCACCCTGGTTTTTGTCCTTTCATCACCCTTTTGCTTGAGCATGGGAACGACGAAAAATGTATAAAATGTCAAGAGCAGAAAAAACGCTCCCATGACCACGGCGACCCAGTAATTCTTAAAAAGCTCGTTGCCGGCGTAGTCCCTGCTGACATCAAAAAAAATGCCGAGAAGCAGGCCGGTAAAGACGATAATCACAAACACAGGGATGGTGTACCCCATCGGAATTTTAAACGAACGTTCCTTTTCCGGGTATTTTTTCCGAAGCCTGATCACACAGGTGGCAGCCACAACATAAATGAAGCACTCGAGCGCCGCAGCCATCATAATGAGGAAGAGATACTGCCCCGTATAAAGTGTCGCCAGGCTGATCGCAAGCGCAAAACCACCAAGAGCGAGGATAGCGACCCATGGCGTCGCGTATTTCGGGTGCAGTTTGCTGAAGATGCGCGGAAGGACGTTGTCCCGCCCCATGGCGTATGAGAACCGCGACGTGTTAAGCAGTCCAGAATTGAACGACGTAACCGATGCCAGTATGCTCATCCCGATGAAGGTGATGGTGCCCGCTGTGCCGAAGAGGTTCGTACCGAAGAGAATGTGCGGGATCGGCGTGCCGCTGGCAAGCTGCTCTTGAGTGAGACCCGCGTACATGGCGACGATAAACATGGCGTAGGTTATAGACAAAAGGCCAACTCCCCACAGCATCCCTTTTCCGATAAGACGATAATCCGTGGTCTCCTCGGCGAGGGGAGCCACCCATTCAAAGCCGACGTAGAGGAACACGCCTACACCGGCCGCCTGGAGAATGTTTCCCAGTGTGAACTTCGCGCTCTGCGCGGCAAGGCTGAAGTTGATGTCGTGTGTGGCGAAGGTATAAATCGACACCCCGATCATGAACGCTACCATGGCGTAGGTCATAATATCCTGCAACAGACCGGTTATGAAGACACCCCTGAAATTAATGAACATCACCAGGAGAATGAAAAAAAGCATCCATAAGAGTTTATCGTAATAAGGGCTGATGATCTGAAAGGAGCCGGAAAGCACGCTCGACAGGAGGAAGCTTTCGGCGCCCACCATCGCTACCCCGAGTACAACGTAAAACATACTGATGATAATGGACGTCCGCTCGTTGAACGCGTGCTGGATGTATAGTTTGATCCCCGCCGCCGTCGGGTACAGAGAAGTGAGTTCAGAAAAACACATTGCTGACAGCAGGCAGAGAAAACCGGCCAGTAATATGGAAATCCACGCGAGCTCGCCCACTAAAATAGTGGCCACCTGAATGCCCGCCAGGTAGCACGACGTCGCGATGGCCATACCCGTAGCCGTTGAAATGATGGTCCGAAGTTTTAATACTTTTTTTAATTCAGTCATGATCTCCTCCTAGGCGTCCGGCCAGATAATCATAGTGATGGCATCAAGCCTGACGATGTCCTCCTGGCTTGCCTTGACACGTATTTCCCCCTGAAGATATTTTTGGGAAGGATTGAGATCCCCCCAGAACATGTCGCAGAGGTACTCGCTTTTCGCGCTCACGATAATATCGGGAGCGCCCACAGCCCCTGCCTCGAAGGAGACGATTTCGCCATTCACACAATTCATGGTGAATTTGTCCCCCGTGTCGTCGGCGTTAAAGTGGATAAGCTTCGACCAGTCCCTCTGCATTTTCCGAAGCCTCTTGTTGTCGTTGCACTGGACCTGATAGTCCGCCAGCGCGTCAAGAATTTCCTGTTTTGTTGCCATTAGTATCCTCCCCTTTGATTGCTATAATGCTAATCGTTCTTGCCCAGTCCCGCTTCTTTGGAAAGCTCCTTCATGGAATCCTCGAGCGCGTTCAGAACGTAATCTACCTCTTCGGGCGTAATCACCAGTGGCGGCATAAGCCGGCATATGCTGGGATCGTTCCCGGTGTAAATGGCGATGACGCCACGTTCCGCCATTTTTTTTGTCAGCCGGGGGCCAATGGATTCGTTGGTATATTGAAGCCCCATCATGAGGCCCTTCTGACGAACTTCGAGAAGGAGCGCGGGAAAATCTTTTACAAAACGGTCAAAGCCTCTCCTGAAGAGCTTGCCCATCTTTTCGGCATGCTCCGGAAGATTATTTTTTTGAATGTAATCGATCACCGCCATGCCGACCACGCAACCAAGATCGGACCCGCCGAAAGTAGAGAGATGGATGAAGGGATGGGGAATGAAGAAATCCTGAATCTCTTGTTTAAAAATTGTCGCCGAGATTGGATAAAGACCGCCGCTAAGCGACTTGGCCACGGTCATAATATCGGGAATGACTCCCCAATGCTCGCTCGCGAACATCTTTCCCGTCCGTCCGAAACCGGTTTGAATTTCATCGAAAACAAGCAGTATCTCATGTTTATCGCATATCTCACGGACTGCCGGCAGATAATCATCGGGTGGGATATTGATGCCTCCCTCGCCCTGAATCGGCTCAAGTATGACGGCGGCGGTATCATTGGTGACAGCTTTTTTAAACGCGTCGATATCGCCGAACGGAATCATGGTAAAATCGGGCATGAGTGGTCTGAAGGGCTCTTTATAGGACTCGCGACCGATTGCAGAAAGAGAGAATCCAGTATGGCCGTGATAGGCCTTCTCGGTGTAGATGATCTCTTTTTTCATCGTGTAGCCTCGGGCTATTTTAATGGCCGCGTCATTGGCCTCTCCTCCACCAACACCGAAGATTGTGCACGCAAGGTCTCCGGGAGTGATCTCGGCGAGTTTTTTGGCCAGGTCCGCTTTCGGTTTCGAACAGAGGAGAAACACGCCGATATCATATGTGTCTAGGGCATTTTTCAACGCCGCGATGATTTCATTATTGCGCCTTCCGACATTCATGATACCGGAACCCGTCTGGCAATCGATGTATTTTTTTCCGGTAATGTCCCAGACGCAGGCGCCTTCCCTTTTGTCCTCAATGATATCCAGCCCGGCTGCTTTCATCGTGCGCACCTTCATCGGGCTGATGTACCTGGAAAAATCCGATAATGCATTTTCTTTTACTTTTTTCAAGTCATGTTCCATTGGACGCCTCCCGTGGAAAAGATATTATCTGGTCTTCATAGTGGACTCTCGCTTTACAGCGAAGGTGATGTAATTTGCGCTTTTAGTGGCAAATATTTTTTCGCTAAAACATTGCCGGTTCATGGTTAAACTATAAGAAACTCGGTCTTGTATGTCAAGAAAATCTTGACCACAAAATGTAAGGCCTGTTTCGCTGACGGAAAAAAGGAGTGAAAATTCTTCTACCAGTGGGGCTGGTTGCCAATGCGATGACCGATCACCTCTGTCGTATCGCTGACAACGACAAAGGCATCAGGATCGACACGGGTAATCAATCTCTTTAAACGAGACAGTTCGCGAAAGGTGATTACTGTATAAATTATATCGTTTAGTTCCCCGGAATAGCCTCCCCGCCCTTCAATGACCGTGACACCTCGATTTAGTTTTTTCAGTATAGACTTAACGATCTCATCCTGAGACCTGGAGATGATCATGACGGATTTTCTCTGGCTGAGTCCTGTTACAACAAGATCCAAAAAGTGGGCAGTGACATAGATAAAAATAAGGGTGTACAGGGCGCTCTCCAGTGAAAAAATAAGGGCCGTTATGATCAGAATTGAAGTATTAAATGCAATCACCGTATTTCCCATACGGACGGCAAATCTGGTCAGGACCATAACCGAGAGGATGTCCGTTCCACCCGAGGAACCGTCAGAGCGAAGGATAATTCCCGTCCCCACACCCATGATAATTCCCGCAAGGATGGCGCACAGGAACTTGTCCGAAACAGGGATGGGTATGTAAATCCATTGCACCGCAGAAGAAAATATAAAGGTGCCCACAATACTGTAGAGAAAAAAGCGACGGCCCACGTATTTCCATCCCAGGGCAAACAAAGGAATGTTGAAAATCAAATATAGGATGCTCACCGGTAAGTCCGGGATGACGTGATGAACAATCAGGGATAGGCCTGCTACCCCGCCGCTGACAAAACCATTCGGGATGAGAATCCCGTTTAGGGCAACGGCACAGACACAGCTTCCGAAGATGATGAGCCCAAGGTTCCATAGAACCTGCCCCATGGTTTTTATGTGCGCCCGCATAGATTTAGCTCTGTCATCCATTTTGTATTTCTCCGTGAAAAATCAGGACCCGTTGCTTCGCCTCATTACGTCCTGCGTCAAGAATGGGGCTGGCATCGCTGCTTATGTTCATACCCTTCCTCCTCAATGTTTGATCTTTTTGAGTCGGGTAAACATTGCTTTTTGACAGGCGAAGTATACGAAGAACGATCTTTTGTGTCAATGGAATCTTGCCGTAAAATGTTGGGCATGGTGAAGATGTTTATCGTCGGGCATGAATTGTGTTTATTTGTGAAACTCCAATTCTAATGAAGCTCAGATATTACAAGCGCATTCAAGTTTGTTAGACAAATTATCCAGCAGCTTGCTATTGAAGTCCTGTATTTTTATTGAGGGTAAGTTTTTTGTGGACTCCAGCAAGAAGAACTTGCTGCCTTCATCTACAAGTCAGTGAAAATGATGGTTGGAGAAAACTGAGGATTACCACTTCTATTTTGGTAGTCGATGTCACTAATGAGTCAAGAAGAAACCAGTTGCACTTGTCGCCTGTGGCAAACAGATTGCTGATTCAAAGGGATTTAGCTTGACCTGAAGTTAATAAGTTAACAGCCCCTGTCATGCACCAGAGAGCACGGAGAAAATTATAGCATCAATCTTTTCTCCATGCTCTCCGTGGCTCTGTGATAAAACATTATTTGTATATGATTTTCCTCACGATATAATCCCTCGCCCATGATGGCAGACCTCCAACGAAGCGAAAGAAGCGGGCGTCTTTTCCGATAGGATACCGGTGGCGTGGTTTTTTCGCGGTAAAAGCGTGTAGCACGCGCTGGGCGACCTCTTCCGCCTTCAGCATTTTCTGGTTAGAGAAGCGATTGGCATAGTAGCCGATAACATCTTCATAGAGCCGATATACCGCAGGGTCCGCTTTGCCAATGAGCTCGCTTTTCGCGCTCGCACTTTTTTGCCAGACTTCGGTCTGGATGACCCCTGGCTCAAGCGTCGAGACCTGTATGCCGAACGGACGCAGCTCCACGCGGAGCGAGTCACCGATTGCCTCCACCGCGGATTTCGTCGCTCCATACAGGCTCCCCGCTGGAAGGGAGACGAATCCGATCGCCGACCCGGTATTGACGATTCGCCCTCCGGACTTGCGAAGCAGCGGAAGAAAGGCTGCGGTCACGGCGAATATGCTAATCACGTTGACCTCGAACAGGGCGCGGACGGTACTGACCGGCGTTATTTCGATCGCGCTTCCTAGCCCCGTGCCTGCGTTGTTCATGAGGCCGTACAATTCCCCTCCGGTTTCTTTTGTAACTTCTTTAACGGCGTTAGCGATTGCTCTCTCATCAGTGACGTCAAGCAGCAGCGGTTTGACATCACCACTCGCGTCTTTTGTAAGCGCGTCTCCATCGGCCTTTTTCCTCACTCCGGCAAAGACAGTAAATCCCTTTTGTGCGAGAAGAAGCGCCGATGCGCGGCCTATTCCCGTCGATGCCCCTGTAATCACAATGGCTTTATTTTTCATGGATCCTCCCTGTTATTTTTGATTTTCATAAGTTGCACACAGCATATAGTTCCGAAGAGTTTAGTGGTTTAAATTTCTGGATAATGGTGACTTAGACAGAAAGAGGAGTAGTTGGATATTTTGGCTATCTTCAATTCATTAAAGATGCGCCATAGTCCAGACGGAGACCAATAGTAGCCCGCTTGTGAGTTTATTAAAATTACTAAGAAACTAATTGAACTGTTTGTCAACTGTACTAAAGTACAGGTATCCATTTTAAGTAATGTCATTGAGGTTATATAATGATTTATTTATTTTCGTTAAATAAGGATTACTATTTGAAATGATGGATTTTCATTAAAATAGCCGAATGCTTGACTTCAGGAAGGACTAAATGAAAAGCCAAATTGCTTATTTTTCATGATCATGTAACTGCTGGAATCATGATTTCATCTACCTATTTTTTCAATTATGAATTGAAGTGAGGTTTACTATTCGAAAGAGAGTAACGAGCCAGTAGAAAAACTTCGAGATACGGGGAAAATGAATGATGAGACACAGCAAGAAATTCCTGATGCGTACTTATTGGAGAAAATTAATCAGTTCCACTTCAAAAATCAAATTTTTATTAGGTGGAATTGTTCCCATACCCTTATCGCCATAAGCCAGACCAGGTGGTATGATGAGAACACGTTTTTCTCCCTTTTTCATTGAAAGAAAAGCCTCATCCCAACCTTTGATTACTTCACCTCTCCCGACCAGAAACAGGAATGGTTTCCCTCGATCCACCGAGCTGTCAAACTTAGTTCCATCAAGTAACCTACCGGTATAATGAACCTCTACGAGCGCTCCTCTAGTTGGTGTTGCGCCATTTCCTTCCTTCAAGATAATATACATCAGGCCTGATGAAGTACGAATCGTATTTGCGTATTTTTCTTTGATTAAAGCCTCTTCCTTGGCAATCTTCTCTTGCTCTCCTTTGACCACATTTTCTGTAACCAGCTTCCTTTCAGAGGACAGGCTCTCTCCTGCAATAAAAAAGATAAATAACGTAATTAATGATATGCACGTAAAAAATTTCATCTGGTTCATGTGATTTCTCCTAGAAAAGCAAACTTTGGCTGCTTTCTCCAAATAGCTGTACCATATGTTAAGTTGGAGTTCAGCAGTTTTTCGATTATTCCCGATTGAAAGGTTATGTGAATTGGAAAAATATGAAAAATAACATTGCAGGAAGCTGTCCGCAAAACATTGCTAGGTGATGAACTTTAATTTTGAACTGCTTAGCCGGCTATAAAATTACATATTCATTACAATCAGATCAATGATCTCCTGATTAGGTGGAATATCCGACATTGAATGACCATAGTGTACAAACCGAACATTTCCTGATTTGTCAATCAGCATCTGCGCGGGAAGTCTCCCCAGCTTGAACAGCTTAACCTCCTGACCGTATAGCTTCAAGACATGATGCTCTGGATCGGGCAGGCCTATAAACGGCAAACTTTCCTTTGCCCAATAGTCCCGGAAAGCTTCGGCTTTTTCAGGTCCGGCTACGATGATTTCCGTATCCAGTTTTACGAATTGCTGATAATCCCGGCGCAACTGCGCCATGTGCGCGCGGCAGAAAGGTCAGAAAAAACCACGGTTGAAAACTACTACTACATTTTTTTGACCGGCAAAATCGGCAAGCGATACACTCTTTCCATTAAAATCGTTCAGGGTAAAATTCGGTGCTTGAGTGTTTAGTTCGACTCTGGACATGACTGATCCCTCCTGAGTTTTGATGAGAACTTACTCTCATTGGATGTGACAATAGGGAAGCCTCTCTTGTATGTCAAGGCAATATTGCCACAAAAATATAAACTGTGGTGTCGATGCTTGTTGACAGGCGTCAATTTTGTTTATTATGACTTGAAATCAAGCATTCTCTTCAAGGTTGACGTTTTACTGATTAAAGGAAGCTACACGTACCAAAAGCCAAAAGCTGATATTTCAAAGATCTGACTATATTATTCCCTCTTATTCCCGGATATTTTGAAATAGTTTCACCGGTTAAAGCGATGATGCACTGCCGTAAACTATTGATCCGCCCGATATGGTCATCAGCACTTTTGTATTTTTAATTTTTACTTTCGGAATCGATAGTATATCATCAGACAATATGACCATATCCGCCAACTTGCCTTCGCTAATCGAGCCTTTGCGTTTCTCCATATTTTCCGCATACGCGGAGCCCATGGTGTAGGCATAAAGTGCTTCTCGAGGTGTTAGGCCTTCCGCTGTGTTGAGTGCCGTCTCGCCAAATTTGCCCGTCCTGTTGACAGCGTAATGAATGCCAAGTAGTGGTTCGAAGTCAACTTCCACCGGCGCGTCAGAACCGAGAGACAGGGGAATTCCGGCAGCGAGAAGCGATTTGTAGGGGTAGGCTTTCAAGGCACGTTCTCTGCCGACAATACTCAAATCCTTGACCGGGTAGGCAAGCGCAAATGGTTGTATTGCTGCGACCACTCCGAGTTTTTTCATCCGCATAATGTCTGCCGTCGTTATGAGTTGGATATGCTCTATCCGGAACCTTAATTCTTTTATCCGGGGATAAATGACAGCGGCCTTTTCAATGGAATCGAGCACGGCACCGACAGCCCTGTCTCCAATCGCGTGTATCGCGAGGCGCTGGTTGTTTTTCGCGGCAGCCAAAATTATGGCGTCCAGTTCCTTTTGTTCATGGCGTGGTTTCCCGTAATTGTCGGGTTCGCCTGCGTATGACTCGTTTAACCACGCGGTGCGGGTCGAAAATGCGCCATCCTCAAAGTATTTGACTATATCGTGCTTAACCCATAAATCGTTTTTATTAAAAGACGTGAGAAGATCAAATGCCGTCTGCATCCCGGTCCCGCCAAGTGACCAGCAGTTGAATCGGCATCCTGCCTTTCCGGCTGCGGCAAGTTCCTGCAGGTAGCGAACTGTGACAGGCTCCCACGTGTTGTCTTGGACGGAGGTAATACCGGCTTCTGCGTAGAGCTTCAAAATGGTTTGTATGTTTTTCGCGTGAACGTTTTTATCAAGAAGAATGCCGGTGTACTTGTCATCGTTCCATGAGCCCATGGCCGTATCACGGAGAATGCCCGTCGGATCGCCCGCTTCATTTTTCATGATCTTTCCGCCCTGCGGGTCGGGCGTTGTGCGATCGATCTTCATAACCTTAAGTTGCGCCGAGTTCACCCACGTGCCGTGCCCCGCAAACTGCATCAGGAATACGGGGTTGTTGGGTGCAGCTTTATCGAGTAGTTCCTTAGACGGATTGGGGCAGGTCGTGTAGTCCCACAGGTTGCCGCAGATTGTTTCGCCTTTCTTTTTCGTTGAAGCTTCCTTCTTGACCATATCTGCTATTTCTGCGCAGCTTTTATTCCACAGCATGAGTTCCGATTTGAATGTACCCGCAGCAAATGAATGGGTGTGGTTGTCGTTGAATCCGGGGACGAGCGTTTTTCCTTTGAGATCGATCTGAACAGTGCTTGCGTCCGCGAGTTTTTTTGCTTCATCGTTACTTCCGACAAAAACGATGTTGTCCCCTTTTAGGAGTACTGCTGAAGCCTTTGGTTTTTTTTCATCCATGGTAATGATATTGCCGTTGTATAACAATAAAGGTTTCAAGTTTTTTACCATGGTTTCAGGTTTTGAGAAAAACTTCAGGTAAAGTCCGATACCGATGACTGAAGTTGCTGTGATAATGAGAATGAGAATCGTGACGCTTATACGGATAATCCATTTTTTCATATTATTCCTTCCTTTTCGTGACGTTTGAAATCTTCGGGTGTGATTATTTTCCTTTACCGAGCAGTTTTTTCATAAGAAATTGCCTGTCAGTGACTCTGCTATAAGTTTTTCGGACCTGTATGTCAAGAAAATATTGACCCAAAAATTTGTGCTGTTGATGTTTGTCGTTGATCGTGAATTGTTTGTATTACGGATTCAAGTCCAGCATTTTTGCCAAGGTTTACGATGTGTGTGTTTCAGGAAAAAGTATGATTTACCGCCAGGCAATCTATGATCTGAAAAAATATCGTTCTTCCAGTATTCATCAGCCATCTCCTCTTAATTTAATGCGAGACTACGGCATCCTAAAGAAAAATATCTAAAATCGACAAATAACTTCTTCTTGAACATTATCATTGTTTCCTTTATGTTAAATAATACCTAAACGAAACATTGGAACATAGTGATGATTAATATAAATTAAGGAGACTTAAATAATGAATTTTATCACCCACCTTCTTCTTAAAACAATGGCGTTTATGTTCAACACCCGTCCTTCTCTGAAAAAATATTTAAGAACAACCGACGGTTGGGTAAATTTTTCTGTCGGACTCAAACTTGAAAACGGAAAACTTGAACAGTCAATTACTTTTAGAAACGGCAAAGTGAGCGTTTCCGGAAAAATAGCAAATGATACTGACGTGGTAATGCGATTTGTGAACAAAGAAACCCTCAAGGAGATGCTGAAAATCACCCCCAATGAAATTCTCGGTTTAATCCTCCACAACAAAATGGTCCTCGAAGGAAATATCGCGTACCTCCAGCTGTTTAACTTTTATCTTTCGCTGCTCCTAGGGAAAAAGCACCAAAGGATGCTGGCGAAAAAGATCAAAGAGGACGCCGTCTCCCGTAAAAAAGAATTCGATACCAGCGGTCATAAAGCACGCGGCAGGGAAATCGCTGACAGGAATAAGAACAGGTTAAGAGGAGTGAGAACCGATGAGTATGTCAGATATCTTGAAGATCCTTATCTCTCCGAATATAGTATCAATAATTTTCCGAGGATTAAGAAATTTCTGGATGATCACTTTACCATAAAACCGGAAATATGCACTGAACGCCCCCGGCTTTTGACACAGTGGTACAGGAAAAACGGATTTGAGTCAGATGCCGAAGGAAAACTATGGCAGCCCGAACTAAGGGCTGCCCTCGCCTATCGGTACTTGATGGAAAACAGGAAGCCCATTATCCACTGTAATGACCTCATTGCCGGGACATCAACATCGAAAGAACCCACCGGCGTCATCATTTATCCGGATGCGCAGGGCACTATGATCTGGGGAGAACTCGGGTCAGTCGACAAACGCGTTCTGAATCCTTATACGATTTCCAAAGAAGACACCTTTGTGCTGCACGATATCCTTACCTTCTGGACCAAGAGAAATTTCAGGGAATACGTGAGGGATAAATATTGCAACCCTCTCTGCCTGTCGATCGATGAAAGATGGGTTTACTACTTTGTCTGGAAATCAGTCGGCATATCCCACACCATACCTGATTTTCCTAAGGTATTGAACAAAGGGATCAACGGAATCATGGAAGAAATTGACACGCGGCTCTCAGATAAAAAAAATACTGAAGCAAATATTATTTCGCTTACGGCAATGAAGATATCACTCGAGGGAGTCCTTGCGTACGCTAAAAATCTCTCAAGTGAAGCCTCTGTGCTCGCCTCATCCGAACAGAATCAGGTGAGGAAAAAAGAACTCGAGATGCTCGCAAAAATATGTGCGAAGGTACCCGCAGAACCGTCTGAAACACTCGATGAAGCTCTCAACGCTCTCTGGATCACGTGGGTGGCCCTGCACATGGAAAACACCAACACTGGACTTTCCATAGGAAGGCTCGACCAATGGCTGCAGCCTTATTTTGTGAAGGATATGGAAAAAATCAGCACCGAAACCGAAAAGAGAAATTATATTGCACACGCAATTGAACTCGTCGCCTGTTTCTTTATGCGTGGCACCGATCATCTCCCGCTCGTTCCGGATATCGGAAATTATCTATTCGGCGGCAGTTCGTCAGACCAGGCAATCACCCTCGGGGGTGTGACCCCTGAAGGAAAAGACGGCGTCAATGATATGACCTATATCATCCTCAAGGTCACCGAAATGCTCTCAATACGGGACCCCAACGTGAATGCGCGTTTCAATATTGAAAAGAACAGCGACACTTATCTGAAACGCCTCTGTGAGGTAAACTATATCACTGTAGCCACGCCGTCGATGCACAGCGACGAAAATGTCGCCGCATCTCTCGCCCCGCACGGCTATAAAATCGAAGATGTCCGCGACTGGGCCGCCACCGGTTGCGTGGAACCAACCCTTTGCGGCAGGCACATGGGCCATACCGGATCGATTTTGATGAACATGGTCGCGGCACTTGAAATGGCGCTAAATAACGGCAGCCACCCATCGATGGACTGGAATCTCGGGCCATCTACCGGAAGCATTGAAAAAGGCAGCTTCACCACCTTCGAGGAATTTTATTCAGCTTACACAGCACAGCAGAAATTTCTCATTGACCGGGCGGTCGAACTCAACAATATGCTTGCCGAAGCTCATACCGTATTGAGACCTACACCGCTCCTCAGCTCCCTCATCAATGGCAGCATTGAAAAAGGGATTGACGTCACCAAAGGCGGGGCCATGTACAATACCTCGGGCAGCTCGAATATAGGCCTTGCGGATGTTACCGACTCACTTATGGTAATCAAGAAACTCGTGTTCGATGATAAAATAATTTCTTTTACTGAACTGAAAAAGGCAGTCGACACGAATTTTACCGGTGATCCGAAAATCCTCGCCCTAGTGCAAAACAGGGTACCGCTCTTCGGCTCGGGAAACAGTGAATCTCTAGCACTTGCGAACCGCATAACTGAATTCATCCACGGCTGTTACAACCACCACACCAACTACCGCGGCGGAAAATACACCGCTGGATTCTGGTCTATGTCGCAGCATGTGGCATACGGTTCGCTATCAGGGGCACTTCCCTCGGGAAGGCGCGCGGGCAAGGCCTTCACACCCGGACTCACACCGCAACCTTCTGCGTCAAAAAACTTTCTCGATAACATCATGGATGTCGCGCGTCTCAATCCTCAGCATATGGATAACAATATTGCCTTTAACGTCAAACTCATGCCGGGGCTTGCTGGTAAAAGGGAGGATACTATTGACGCAATGTGTTCATACGTGAAGACTTATTTTCAGCAGGGAGGCATGCAGATGCAGTTCAATGTAGTAACTTCGGAGGTGCTGAAAGACGCTATGGCCCATCCGGAAAATTATCGCAACCTTCTTGTGCGCATTTCTGGATACAACGCGTATTTCGTTACGCTGAATAGGGATATGCAGATCGAACTCATCGAACGAACGGGATACGGGATTTGAAAGAAGAAACTCTAATCCTGGAAATAAAGGGTAATTCCCTTGAAGATGGTCCCGGGATCAGGACAGTCGTGTTCCTCAAGGGATGCCCCCTTGCCTGCATCTGGTGCCACAACCCGGAGGGCAGGAAACCCGGGCCCGAAATATCATTTGATAAAACAAAATGCATCGGCTGCAGTTCCTGCGTGGATATCTGTCCGTCAGGCGCAATCTCCGACAGTCACCGCTTTTTCGTCGACCGTAAAAAATGTACTCTCTGTTTCCTCTGCGTTGATGCCTGCCCTTCAACAGCGCTGGAAAGCGTCGGGCAGGTGATGACGGTAGCCACTATTGCTGAAAAAGTATTGCGCGATAAACCTTTTTTCGATAGTTCAGGAGGTGGGATCACCCTCTCCGGCGGTGAACCGGCACTGCATATGGAGTTCACATCGGCACTTTTAAAAATTTTTAAGCAGCACAAAATCCATACACTCATTGAAACCTGTGGCCATTTTAATTATGATAAATTTACTGCGCTCATTCTGCCATTTATTGATGTTATCTACTATGACCTCAAACTCTTTGATGAAAAAGAACATAAGAAATATTGCGGGACGTCGAATACCTTTATCCTGGATAATTTCATCAAGCTCACCAATATTGCGGATAATGCCGCTTGGCGTATCCTTCCCCGCATTCCTCTTGTGCCGGGAATCACTGACCGGGAAAATAATCTCAACGCTCTTGCTGATTTTCTGCAGCATAAAGCAAAACAGGTATCTCTCCTTCACTACAATCCATTGTGGCTGGGAAAAAACAGCAAGATCGGCATAGATTATGAATTATCTTGCAGTAAAAAAATGAAACAGTGGATTAATCCGGAAAGAATAAAGTTTTATGAATCTATTTTCGAGAAAAAGGGGATCAAAGTAGTTTCCAAGTAAAGAAGAATCAACATCAACTCAAAAATAATTATCAAATAAGAAATCATATTGAGTCGAGCAAACTGGTTTCTTCCGATATTGCAGGTTGATTTTTATTTGTCCATTTTCATCAAAGAGTTTGAGGTCATCCTTAGATAAACGTTTTTCCAATCTGCCCAAAGATGTTCAGATCAAATCTTCATCTGGCTAAACCACTTTTTTATCCTTAATAATAAAGGACAATCCTGCCCCTATAATTACATAGCATAGGCCGACAGCTATAATGGCAAATTTGGGAATGGCACAGTAAAAGGAGACAAGAGCCCATGTTGGGTTTTGAGAGCCTAGCATAAGTTGCATCAGCGAATAATTTTCCGTCGCATCCAACAGCGCTGCCAGCCACAAGAACCAAGCTATCCAAATGCCTGCCGTGCTTATGGTCGGTAATCTGCGAAGCAGAAGAGTTGCTATCCTGATACAGGCCAGACCGATGGCAAAAGAATAGGCAAACAGATATAGATAGTCAAGGCCAAGTCCGAATAGTGCGTAACTTCGGGCATTACTGTCCCAGGAGTTCATGATGGCCTGAGCTTTAGAAAAATCCATTGCCAATTCAAATGATACAATACCCATTGGAGCCTCGGATGTTTTAAGCGGGACATCCAAGCGAATGAAAATAGCCGTCAGTAACAAACCAAGCACAACAAGCATAATGAGGACACGTTTTTGTGTAGAATCTGAGATTTGCATAAAGGGATGATAAGATTTCATCTTCTATTAACCTCCTTGTAATTTGTGACCCTCATCTTTTTCAAATCTGTTGTTACTCTATTTTCTCACTTAAATTTAATTTTTATTTCCGGATTTAATTTTAGCGTTTTATATTTCCCTTTTATCCAATCCTTCAACCCGGATGTATACCATTTTGAAAATCTTCTCTCGCTAGGCCCCCCGGCCATAGCTGAAAAGAATTCTTCTTTCGCAAAATCCATGACAAACCTATAACCTGGAGCAAATGTGGTTTCCCTGTTTGCGCTTCTATAAATCTGTCCCTGGTGGATAGTAGCACGTCCGCCGATTATAGTAACAGGCCCCCTGTCAAATCCCAGAAATACCGGCAGCTTTCCCCCGAATATAAGATGCTTCAATATAACCTTCTGGACATCTCCCCATTTTTTTGGCTTTATTTTTAAAACATTTTCCAATGACTTTTTATATATGTCTTCCCTGGTCTGGCCGTTAAACCATGATGAAGTTTCCATCAATAAAACCTTATCAAAATTTAAATAGAAATCTGTAAATGTGCCGGTTTCCTTTTTTAAAAAATCTATCACTTCGATTCCCATATTATTTTTGCCGAACACTTCCCGGTAAAGGTCCTTATAAAATTCTTCAAAAAGATACGCACCTTCTGATTCCGGATTGTATCGCAAGTCCCAGTCTATCAATATTTTACCATTTCCAGTTTCAGGTAAAAGCGGTTTTAATTTTTTCATAAAAGTTTCTGCCTGAATAGAATAAACATCCATGTGCATTTGAAAAATGTCTTCCACTGAGAATTTTTTATCTTTACTTAATAATTGCGCTATCCTTTCTGCCCTGTAATGTCCCATAGGCATATTGATCGGCTTTACATTGCCATATTTATTGAGATCATTATTTGCTGTAACAAAAAAGCCATCATCGGGATTTATAACACGGGGAAGATTTTCGAAACTTTCGAATCCGTTCCAGTCATTTTTTTTATTCCATCCAGGCAGCGGAACAAATCCACTAACTCCATCACGTCTTTTCGGCATTAACCCGCTCATCTGGTATCCGATACTGCCTTTATTGTCAGCTAGTACCCAATTCCACGAACTTTCCATCTTACCCAGGCAATTCATTCCTTCCTCAACAGTCCGGGCATCCAATAATTTTAATATATTGATTATGGTTACTGCCCCTGATTTACTTGAAGCCCATTTTGTTGCCAGGTAGGAACCTTCAACAGACGGATCTCCGTCTAATACACCATGATCATTTTCACTAAAAACTACTTCAACAGATTCCTTACCTTTCCTTTTGATAATTTCCTTCCTTGCATGAAAAGCAAGCCATCCGCTTTCTTCACTATAAAATTTATTATCCTTGCATTTTTCTATCCAGGAATCCTCGGCATCCATGAAAGAATAGGTCGCGCCCCACGATAAATCATTGGACCTGCCGACTAAAATCCCCGGAACGCCGGGCATGGTGGCGCCATAAACAAACCTGTCTTCCTGTTCAAAAAACAATTCATACCAAACATTAGGAAGCCTGTTCACTTCCAAGTGGGGATCATTTGCCAGTAAAGCTTTTCCGGAAACTGTTTTTTTGCCTGACAACACCCAGTTATTAGAAGCCATCATTCTGGGAACTGCTATATTCCATAACTGGTAATTGAGCACTATTCTTTCATTTAAAACAACCTTCTTCAACAAATCAATGTCCAGTTCACCCAGTATCCCCGAAAATAATTCTTCAAGCTTTTCACGGCTGATGCCTGCCTGAACCATTTCTATAAACAATCTCTCCATTTCTCCCTGAGATTGAGATAATGTCAGATAACCGATCATTCTTGATATCGCGATTATATCTTCCATTTTCCATGGTTCAAATTTCACACCTAACAGTTTTAATTCCCCGGGAAATTTATTGGAGAAAGCTTCATTCACGCCATTGCAATATGCAGTTAAATAGTATTTTACTTCTTCCGGTAATTTTATTAATTCTTCCGCAATATATCCTGACCAGTTCATTTTTCTAAAATATTTATCAATCCCTACCATTTCATCACTGGCATCCAGGAGTTCAGCTGCCCTCCCCTGTCCAAGCGTTCTCATCATAATCATTTGCATACCTCTGTCAATAGCATGCACATATCCCTGCCCCCAGAATAAATCTTCTTTTGTTTTGCCCTTTATGTGCGGTATGCCGTGTTCATCTCTGTAGATATTTTCATTAATGTTCATAAGAAAACCTCCATATATTTTTTATAAAATATTATCTTTTCTTTCTGGGAAGCTACATTAAAATCACGGGTATGAGCCCCAAAGCAAGCTTTGGAAATCGGAATTGGAGTTTCACAATAAATAAAATTTTATCAAAAAACTGCTGTTTATGAGACATATACTATTATTATCGGATGCAAAATCAAGTAACAGTTTTGATAAATTGTCTTCCGGAATGATCAGTTGATTGAATTTTCATTATCTCTAAATTTCCCCCATGCCGCAATAACTGTAACGATCAATCCAAATACATTGATGCCGATTGCACAATACCATGCAAATCTTGAACTGTATAAGGATACGTCATTTATAATAGCGAGGCAAACAATATATCCAATACTTAACGCTGCAATTGCCATGAGAATTCTGAAAACCTTTATTTTCTTTATGAAACCTAAAATTAAAACCAAGCCATAGACCAAGGCCAATGAACCGTCAATTAAAGGATTACCCGGTGCTAATGCCGGTTTGCCTGATGTTAAATTAAGAAAACTTATCACATTCCATATAATGCAAAGAATGACATATAATAATTGGAAGCCTAACAGAGTTTTAAATTTCATAATTCCTCCACAGAATAAGTTCATAAAAATCAGATTATTTATTCTCCAAGATCACTCAACTCCTGGAATTCCTGTTTCCTACTTATCTTCAGCTTTAGATACGGCAGCGGGGTATCTAGGCCTTTTATTTCATCTTCAAATAAAGCGCCAATCCGAAAGCAACGCACCAGATATTGATAAAGGCGTTCAGAATCAAATCCATTATTGATATCATATATAAACCGTTCTGGATATTAAAGCTGAAATCGAGAATACCCAGGAATATAAGACCGCCGGAGCAGATAAGAGAGAGTGTCCTTCCCGATGCCTTGTTTTTTAACAGGAGTATTCCTGAAGCAAGCATGGCAATTGACAGAATAATATCGGGCAGGGGAAAAGAATGCTCATAGGCAAAATAGCATGGCGGAGGATTTTCCGGCGCAAGGCCTATGGTAAAAAAGCCTACCCAGAACAATATTAACCCTATACCTGTCAGCAACTCAAGTACGACAATTGTTTTCAGTCCTTTTATTTCCATCATTTCAGCACCTCGTCCCTAAATTTTTCGCGTTTTCTTTATGGCCGAATCCATAACCATATCAATTATAAAAGGCATATACCTCTTCAAAAAATAGGTTAGTTTGCCGTCAAATCCGGGAATTATCATGAAGGTTTTTTTCCTGATACCGTCAATAAGCTCTTTTGCAACCGCATCACTGCTCATGGCCTTGGCGCTTGCAGAGATGGCATTTGTTTCTTCAGGTTTTGTGAGGTTTTCAGTGGCAAAGCCTGGCGTATTAGTATCGGGCGGGCAAAGTACCTGAACTGAGATGTTGTATTTTTTAAGCTCGCTTTTGAGGCTTTCCGAAAATCCCACGATAGCGAATTTTGAAGCCGCATAATCGCAATAACCGAAAACACCCAGAAAGCCCACCATGGAGGAAACATTGACAATCACGCCGCCTTTAGCCTTCATGCGCGGCACAAGAACCGAACATGCATTCCATATTCCGTAGAGGTTTGTCTTCATGGTGTCATCGAACTGTTCAAAAGAGATATCTTCAAAATAGTGAGGATAAGCCCTTCCGGCACAGTTTATCAGCACATCAGGTACACCGAATTCGGCCAGTGCCGATGAAAACAAGGCTTCGACGCGATCTCTTTTAGAAACATCCATGGATCTGCCGGCAAACTTCTGCTGTGCAGATACTCCGCAGGACTGTATTTGCTTTAGGGCTTCATCCAGAATCTGCTGCCGCCTGCTAAAAATAATTACACTGGATCCCCTGGTCGCCAATAATTTGGCGGTCGCCAGGCCTATACCGGATGAACCACCAGTTATGTAAACTAATTTGTCCTTGAAATCTTTCATTTCCACCTCCCCTCTTACTTCTGTTTGAGCGAAGCGATATCCAGAGTCTTGAGCCATTCCATGGTTTTCCGGAAACCTTCCCGATAGGTAATGCGGGGCTTCCAGCCCAACTCCCGCTCAGCTTTGTCAATGGAGAACCTGAATCTCGAACCCAGATTAGTAACAGTATAGGTGGTGAGCAAAGGACGCATCTTGATGCGGAATAGCTTCCAGATGAATTCCATCACTCTAGCCGCGTTCATAGCTAACCAATACGGGATGTAAGTCTTGATGGGTGGCACACCCATCGCTTCGGCTATTCCCGTGCAGAATTCCTCCAAGGTTGTCGATTCGCCGTCATGCACGAGGTAGCCATTGCCGATAGCCCTTTCATCCTCAGAGATCAGCATGAGCAGGTCGACCAGGTTATCGATATAAGTGGGCCACACGATGGCGCCCTTACGCCAGAAGATCAAGTCTTTTTTGATAATTGCATCGGCAAGCAGTGGCACAAAGGTCTGGTCGCCATCGCCAAACACCCACAGTGGATAGACCATGGTCAGTGGTAATCCCTTTTCCTCGTGGTACTTGCGCATGACCTTCTCGGCATCTATTTTGGAATCAGCGTAGGGTTCGCCCCAGTATTGCAGCGGCAAACTTTCATCCATCACCACCGATTCACTCGTGCCGAATACGTCACAGGTGCTGATATCCACCAGGCGAGATACCTTAGCGTCAACGGCTGCCCGGCAAATATTCTCGGCACCGCCCACCGTGACGTCCCAGAATAACTTCTTTGGCGCCCAGTCGGTAACTATAGCCGCAGTATGAAAGATAATATCCACATCCCCGACCGCACGCCTGACAGCTTCGTAATCGCGGATGTCGCCGTTGATGACCTCCACACCCTGCTTTTTCAACCCGGCTTCACCTTTATCTCCCGGCAGCACAAACGCGCGCACCCTATTGCCCTTTGCCAGGTTCGCTTTTACTACATGACGTCCGATGAATCCGGTAGCTCCAGTTATTAAAACCTTTTTCATATCTCAACCTCTCATTATTATTAACACGTATTACATAAAGAAAATGCAAAAAATAAACAATTATTATTCATGCGCAAATTTATGAAAGTATAGGTAGGCATTTTTTGCTTGTCAATAGATATTATACATGCCGAAATTTTTTATTGACTTTATAATTTAATATACTAAGTTAATGCCATTAAATTAAAAAATACAGGGGGGTCAGTCAAATGGAGCAGTCAGGAATAAAAGTATATAGCTACAGATGGGTTGTTCTTCTGGTTTACTTTATCATTAACGTGTTGATGCAGTTGCAGTGGATAACCTTTGCGCCCATTACCAGCGAAGCAGTCGCATTTTACAATGTACCCGCTTTACAAATAGACCTTCTTTCCCTGATCTTTATGATCGTCTATCTTTTTGTGTCATTTCCGGCATCCTACATCATCGACACATGGGGCATCCGGATCGGCATCGGAATCGGCGCAGTGCTTATGGGTGTCTTCGGATTTATGAAGGGATTTTATGGTAACAGCTACAATATGGTTGTCATCGCTCAAATCGGGCTTGCTATTGGACAACCCTTCGTTCTTAATTCTATCACCAAAGTTGGTGTCCGCTGGTTTCCCCTGCATGAACGGGCGACCCAGGCTGGCATTAGCGTTCTGGCGCAGTTTTTGGGGATCATTCTCGCGATGGTGCTTACACCTGCTCTTTTCAAAATGTACGGTATGGAAAAGATGTTGATGATTTACGGAATTGTCACCCTTGCGGGAGCCGTTATTTTTATTCTGTTCAACAGAGAACATCCCCCCACACCGCCCTGCCCTGCCGGGCATGACGAACGCATAAGCGTCTTCGCGGGAATGAAACACATCTTTAAGCAGAGGGATATGATCTATCTCCTTTTCATATTCTTTATCGCGCTGGGAATCTTCAACGCGGTCACAACCTGGGTTGAGCAAATTATCAAACCGCGCGGCTTTACTATAATGGAGGCCGGAATTATCGGCGCGCTGATGATGGTCGGAGGCATTGTCGGTGCTGCCCTCCTGCCTATGCTTTCGGACAAATTGCGTAAAAGAAAACCTTTTCTGATTATCACTATACTCTGCGCCGTTCCGGGACTCATCGGAATGACTTTCGCCGGTAATTACAATCTGCTCATTGCCTCAAGTTTTGCCTTCGGTTTTTTCCTCATGGCCGCAGGTCCCATCGGTTTTCAATACAGCGCGGAAATATGCTATCCGGCGCCGGAGGCCACCTCGCAGGGATTGCTTATGCTTGTGGGGCAGATTTCGGGGATCATTTTTGTCTTTGGCATGGACATCGCGACAGCGGATGGCGCCTCAAAAACGCCTGCCATGGTCGTCTTTATTGCGCTCATGATCATTAATGTTTTATTCAGCTTAAAACTCAAGGAGTCCAAACTCGTCAAGACTGATGATATTTAAAAAATCATGTTTTGTTCAATTATTTTATATCGTTGGTAGCATGACCCTCACATAATCAAATACCGTCCCGGGCAACTGGGACGGTTAAAAATTGATGAAAAAATTTCTTGACTTTATAATTTAACCATATTAAATTAATGCCATTAAATTAACGTTGAGATGAGATTTACTCATGCCCAAAATAACCAGAAGCGTTAAAGAAGTTGATGCTGTTCGTGAACGAATACTTGATTACGCCCTTAAAATCCTCGTAAAAAACGGCTATGAAAGCCTGTCCATGGCCAAGCTTGGTTCCAAGATGAATATGACCGCGGCAAATATTTATAACTATTATGCCAACAAGGATGAACTTCTTATCGCCATACATAAAAAGACCTTTGCCATGCTGTACGATAAAATGAGTCATGCTGTAGAAACGGCTGATACACCTTTGCAGCGATTTTGGAATATGATAAATGCTTTTGTGGAATTCGGCACCTCGAACATCAATATTTATGACGTTATGTTTAACAGGCCTATAAAGCAATATAGTGACTACGTCGGCACTCCCCTAGAAGAACAGTCTACTGATGAATTTCGTAACTCAATTAAAACTCTGGCCTTTGCCGACAAGGTAATTCGGGATTATATTGAAACAAGGCCGGACTTAAATCCGGATGACGCGAAATCTCTGACGATTCAAAACATCAGCGCGCTGCATGGCATAATTTCACTGCACAACAGCGGAGTTCTGCATCAAATTGTTGATGACCCGGAAATCGTTCTGAAAAATATAGTCAATAATATAATGCGTTCGATCACGGATGAGCGCCCTGTTGAGAATGCAGGCTTCCAGAAAGCCGCATGTGACATATAAAATTAACTTTTCCATCATTCAGCGATATAATCAAGGAGGTTAGGTCATGGGAAATAAAGATAAGTATATTCTGGCAATTGATTTGGGCACATCCGGCCCCAAAACTGCTTTAGTCTCAGTTTATGGAGATGTTATTGGCAGTGAATTTACAGACACACCCATCATTCTGCTTCCCGGCGGCGGAGCGGAACAGGACCCGGAAGGCTGGTGGAACGCCATTATGTCCACCTCCAAAAAGTTGCTTAGTAAAAATCTTGTTCCACCTGAAGATATTGTTGCGGTGAGTGTAACATCCCAATGGTCCGGAACAGTACCGGTGGACAGGGATGGTAACCACTTAATGAACGCCATCATCTGGATGGATTCCAGGGGCGCTGAAGCAGTAAAGGAAATACTTAAAGGACTTATTAAAATTGAGGGCTACCCTCTGTTTAAATTTTTGTCCTGGCTGAAACTGACAGGAGGTGCTCCGGCGCAGTCCGGCAAGGACCCGATATGCCACATTTTATGGTTGAAAAGAAACTTACCGGAATTATATCGTAAAACATATAAATTTCTCGAGCCCAAAGATTATTTAAATTTACGTCTTACAGGAAAATTCGCCGCCACGTATGATTCTATCCTTTTGCACTGGGTAACTGATAATCGTGATCCGCTCCACGTGGTTTATTCTGAAAAACTATTGAAGATGGCCGGTATCGAACGTGATAAGCTGCCTGACCTGATCCAGGCCATGGACATACTAGGACCGTTGAAAAAAGAAGTGGCTACCCAACTGGGTTTGAACCCCGACACGCCTGTTATCGGCGGGACACCGGATGTACCATCAGCGGGAGTTGGTTCAGGCGCGGTCAGAGACTATGAAGGCCACCTTTATATCGGGACTTCATCTTGGATTTCCGCCCATGTTCCTTTCAAGAAGACTGATATCTTCCACAATCTCGGATCTTTCCCCAGCCCGATTCCCGGCCGTTATCTACTCCTTTGCGAGCAGGAATGTGCCGGCAAATGCCTGACCTGGATAAGAGACAATGTCCTGTATCACAAAGATGAACTGATGATGGAGGAGAATGCTCCGGACATTTTCAAAGTGCTCGATAAAATAGTAATGCGAGTACCTCCGGGTGCCAACAACGTTATCTTCACCCCCTGGCTCTACGGAGAGCGCTCGCCTGTGGACAACTGTAATATCCGCTCTTCCTTATTCAACCTTTCACTGCAAAATACACGGGGAGACATTCTTCGGGCTGTTTTTGAAGGAGTAGCCTTTAACTCCAAATGGCTGCTCGAACCTGTAGAAAAATTAATGGGAAGGCCTTTTCAGCACATCAACTTTATCGGCGGCGGGGCCAACTCAGATGTCTGGTCGCAAATAATTGCCGATATACTCGACAGGAAAATCCGCCAGGTTAAGGATCCGATTTATTCCAACGCACGTGGTGCGGCATTCCTAGCTTCCATTGCCCTTAAATACATCACCCTGGAGGACATTCCGCAATACATCAAAATAAAGGCTGAATACACTCCCAACCCGGACAATCGGAAAATATATGATCAAGTATTCGCGGAATTTTTGAATCATTACAATACTCAAAAAAAGGCGTGTGCGCGATTGAATAAGCAAGCACCCGGTGTGTGTTCGCTGGAACCATAGCCACAATTATTAATACAGGAGGGTACTATTGTATGGAATATCAGGATATTGTATCAAAGAGAAAAGAGATTTTAGCAAAACCGGTACGCCCGATCCCGGCGGACAAACTGGAATCTGAACGTAAACTCTATTATGAACGCAACAAGAAGTCACTGGAGATATTCGAAAAAGCGAAGAGCATTATACCCGGAGGAGTCGAGCACAACTTAAGTCAGAACAAACCCTTTCCGCTGGCCATGGATAAAGGCAAAGGCTACAATGTTTGGGATGTGGACGGTAACGTTTACACAGATTACCTCATGTGCGGCGCGCCTATCATCCTCGGTCACAGTTTCAAAGCATTGGACGAAAAGATTATCGAGATCATCAGAGAAAAGGGACCGGCCAGCGGTTTGACTTCGGAATATGAACTTTTGGCTGCCCAGGAAATAATTAACCATATGCCCGGTGTGGAAATGGTTCGCTTTCTGCAATCCGGAACTGAAGCTGATATGGCCGTTATACGGATCGCCAGAGCTTTTACCAAAAAGCTCAAAATCATTAAGATCGGCGGTAGCTATCACGGGTGGTCCGATCAAATGGTTTACTCAGTCCATATTCCCGGTACCGGATCACTTGAATCCAAAGGAATCCCGGCAGAATGTTTTGCTCACATAGTCGATGTGGCGCCTAACGATTTCGAAGCGCTGGAGGCGGCCTTCAAAGATAATAAGGATAAAGGCGGGGTTGCCGGAGTTCTGGTGGAACCCATCGGCGGTGAGTCCGGTGCCCATCCGAGTCACCCGGACTGGAACAAAACAATCCGCAGATTATGCGATCAAAATGAATCCCTGATGATCTTTGACGAAGTGGTTACCGGTTTCAGAATGGACATGGGCGGCGCGCAGAAGTACTACAACATTATACCGGACTTGACAGTTCTGGGCAAAATCATCACGCACGGTTATCCATCATCCGGCGCGGTAGCCGGCAGAAAAGATGTGATGAGCGTCTGTGCCGGTAGTTTAGGTGAGAAGGTCTTCATGGGTGGCACACTGGCCGCCAATCCCATTTCCATGGCGGCCTGCTACTATGCCCTGAAGCTTATGGTTGAAAATGACGCAGTAGCGAAAGCTACCGCTTACGCGAACAGAATTACCAAGGTATTAAACGATCTGTTTGCGACACGTTCCGATCTGGGATTCTTTGTCTATAATTTCGGCCCGATCATTCACTATATGACTACGGCATTCTTTTCCGTTGACCTGACCCAACCGGATGCGTTTACTCAGATCATGACAAGAAAACAGGTCGCGGACGACTATCAACTGGTCACCATGACCCACGGACTTTGCACACTGGCCGGAACCCGCATGTACACCTGCATGCAGCACGATGACGAAGCGTTGAAGAAGACTCTGGAAATATGGGAATATCTTTTGTCCCTTATACCCAAGGCTTAGAAAATAAAAATCAAACCAACAAGGAGGATAGAACAATGTTAGATAAATTTGCGGACAAACCCATCACACTGCCGGAGTGCATTGACATGGAAAATCACGTAATCGCCACATATTGGGTTCAAGCCGAAAAGGCTATGGACATGTCTATTATGGGGCAGATTCTGGCCATCGAGCAGACAACCGGAACCTGGGTGCCAGTGCCCGGTGAGACACCTGAGATTCGCGCCGAGCACGTAGCTAAAGTGATCGGTGTCTATGAGGCTCCTTTTTATGAATATGCAGTACCGCCGGAGGTTATTAACCGCCAGTACATTCTTCAGGTCGCTTTTCCGTCTGTCAACTTTGAAGATCAACTGCCGATGATGCTGACCGCGACCATCGGTAACATTTCCATGGTGCCCAATTTCAAACTTTTAGACCTTCGGATGCCCAAAGCCACTCTGGACCAATATAACGGACCAAGATTCGGTCTAGACGGCTGGTGGAAAGCGCTGGGATTGAAAAAAGGACGCCCATTGCTCAATAACATGATCAAGCCTTGCAGCGGCTATCCTTTGGAAGTCGGAGCCAAGCTCTTTAAAGAAGCGGCAATGGGCGGCTGCGATGTGATCAAGGACGATGAATTGATCGCCAACATGCGTTATAATGACGCGGTAAAAAGGGTCAAGGCCTACATGAAAATCGAGAAAGAAGTATTTGAAGAGACTGGCGAACATACACTGTACACCGTCAATGTCACCGACCGTCTGCCGCGCATGTTCGATCTGGCAAAGCGTTGCGTCGATGCGGGTGTCAATGCGATGATGGTTAATTATCTGGCCGTCGGTCCCGAAGCTATGCGCGCCTTGGCCGATGATCCGGCGATCAATGTGCCCATACTTGCTCACATGGATATGGCCGGTGCATACTTCATGTCACCCTACCAGGGCATTTCGTCACCGATCATTTTCGGTAAGATTGCCCGGTTATGTGGCGCTGATTCTATCGTCCTGCCCTTCTCCATGGGCGGGAAAGCCATGTATATGCACGAGCGTTTCATGGAGACAACTCGCAATCTGATCTATCCTTTCGGCAATCTGAAGCCCGTCATGCCTATGCCTTCCGGCGGTATTACACCATCTAACGTGCCTGATATCGTTAACGCCCTCGGTAAAGATATAATGATTGGCTCAGGCGGCGGTATCCATGCTCACCCCAAAGGACCAAAAGCTGGCGCACGTGCTTTGAGACAGGCCATCGATGCCGCAGTGAAGGGCGTCAAATTGGAAGTGTATGCCAAAGAACATGAAGAGCTCGGAGTCGCCTTAGGAGTCTGGGGCAAGAAAACCGATTTCAAAATTTAGATCGGACAAGCCGGGCGGGTCAATGATCAGACCCGCCCGGCTATTTATGTTGAAAAGTTATATTTTGTACCATTTCGATTTCAAAGGATAACGAGGCGGCAAGGAGGAGGTACCGGAAGCGTATTGTTGTGCATACGCTGAGGACACCGACGATGAAGCCAACAAAGTTAGCCAAAGAAAGCGAAATGGTACACTAGAAGGAAGTTAACCCTTGGATTACTATCTACATGACGATCTCCGGCTGCCTTTAGCCTGGGCGCCGTGGTTCTCTCATGAATACATTACCTATTTTTGTGTCCAAGCCATAGACAGGCTCATGACCCTGCCACAGGTACAGGTAAAACCGAATCCTAATTTCAACAATATAAACTGGCCTATCGGTCCAAAGCATATCGATTTATATAAGGAAAGTTATAAAGAATACCGAAAACTTTCTCCACTTTGGTCTTTTGCTTATGGAGAGCGTAATGGTGAATACAGCATTGAGCCTCCGGAACATAAAACCATTGAGCCATGGAAGATACTGGTTATTTACAGCACAGAACCGGATCTGAACCCTGATCATGATCTTTATCTCCATAAAAATCAGAAAATGACCGGCGGATCCCACGGCTGGCGGCACATGCAATTCCAGGCATTGGGCAGGAATTTCGGAATCGCAACAGAGTCAGTCCGTACAAATATGGATCTTGCCGGAATGGCTTTTACAAGCGGCAACGATTATTGGGGATGGCGGTATCTATCTCGTTGTTCCCATTATCTGGCCGACCTGGGCAATCCCTTTCATGCTCAAGCTGTGCCTTCATGGTTCTTGATCAAGAACTTCTTTGCATCAAAAAAGCTTTTCCAGGTTGTCTCCGCCGCCCACCAGGGTTATGAAATATATGTGGAACGGCGGTTTCGTGAGGGATTACCTGCCTTCAAAAACGCCTTACTACAAGGTGCCCGCGAAGGGCAAGCCGCTTATCGTGATGTGACCGCGGAAATTAATTCCTACAGGCACCAGTCAAAAAAACGGCTGAAGCCCATTTTCTATTTTTTCCTCGATCAGTTCGGCCAGGAGTTAATCGATGCTTTCCGGCAAATGGATCAAAACAGTCCTCTGGATGCCGCCGCTCAGATCAGTATGTGTTCGAAAGACGCTGCAAAAATCATTTTTCGGGATCCCAATCTTCCCGCCCTGGCCTTTCTGGACAGGATCACGGCTGAGATTCTTTTTGATGTAGGCCGGATGCTGGGATCATTATTTAATAATTTTTCTTCCCCGAGAAAGTAAACAACCTTATACCATTGCGCATCCTACACGATGATTTTGCCGGCCTTAATGGCATTATCTACTTTTCCTTTTTTTACAACCTGCTTCCCATTGATGAAGACTGCCTGTATTCCCGTCGGAGTTTTGCTGGTTTCGGTAAGAGTATTGTTGTCGCGAATATTTTTCCAATCGAAAACTGTGATGTCGGCCGCAAGACCCGCCTTTAGGAAGCCGCGATCCTTGATTTTGTATCTCTCAGCAGTGGCGCCGGACATCTTGTAGACTGCCTCCTCGAGGGAGATGAGCTTCTTCTCGCGCGCAAGCTGGAAAAATCGCGGGAAATTCCCGTAAAATGCCGGGTTCTGCACACCGCGAAGAGCAGGGAGAGCATCGGTCATAAACATGGAAGCGGGATGACGCATCAGGGATTCGACGACAGGCAAATTACTATACTGGTGGTTTAGCACAGCGGCGGTACCGTTACTTTTCTGCGCGATATCCATGGTGCTGTCGAACCAGTCCATACCACGTTTTTTCGCGATCTCTCCCAGAAACATACCGTTAAATTGGTTTAACTCTTCATTATTGGCGTAGGTGATCTGGATATCTTTATATCCGAAGCCAAGGAATCGCATGATGAGACCAAGCTCGCTTTTGAGCTTTTCCCGCATCTTTTTGTCGCTATAGGCTTGAGGGGCTTTTGCCAGGAACCACGGCGGCAGGATGACGTTAATAATCGATTGGCCACAATGATAGGAATAGGTGTCGAACTTAACATCCACGCCTTGTTTGATAGCCCTGTCGATGCGTTTAAGTGCGTCTTCACAGGTTTTGAAGGTTCGCGTTCCCACAAATATCAGATGGGAAATCTGCAGCCGCACGCCGGTTTCACGGGCAATATTGAGCATTTCGTCAATAGCCAGTAGATTATGCGGCTCATAGCCGTCAAAAGGAGCGACGTAATCGAGCAGTATCTTCGGGGTGCTCATCGGGTATCCCGGTGAGAGCGCCGAATACGCCCTCATATGAACCGTCAGCAGTTTATTCTTGCTTTTAACGAGCCTGGCGATTTCGCGCAGTTCGTCTCCTTTCGTAAAAATCCCCGGCTCGTACTGCAGGCCCAGGGAAACACCGGCAGCGCCTTCATCCATGGATTGCGAAAGCAGGGCAAGCATCTCCTTCATTTCATCTTTTTTCATGGGTGACGCGTCAAATCCGCGGATCGATGTTCTGGTGGTGCCGTGTCCCGCCAGTGTCATCATGTTGTGGGTCATTCCGCTTCACTTCACGTGATCATAGTACTGCGCCATGGTATCCCATTCAATGCGGAAGAGGCTCATTGGGAAGAGGCCGTTGCTCTTGTTGGCAATTTTATTCATGAAGGACGAATTCTTACGAAATCCAGCGACTCCGTAGCCGCATTGACCGGCCACAAAGGTGGTTACGCCCTGAGCTGTGAAAGGCAGCTTCAACTCATCATGTCCTTTGATAGGCAGATACCAGTCCATGTGGGAATGCGCGTCGATGATTCCCGGCATGATGACTAATCCCGCGCAGTCAACTACCTGAGCGGCCCCGGTGATTTCTCTTGCTGAGATTTTTTCGATCTTGTTGTCGTGGATGAGCAAGCTGCCGTTAAATCCTTTTTTTCCTGAACCATCAACTATAAAACCGTTTTTCAGGAGGATGTAGTTTCCGTCCTGCATAGTGGCTGCGCTCTTTGACGCGTTGGTTGGGACTGTGGCAGCGCTTGCGCTCCTTCCCATTGATTTCAGCAGAAGGGGCAGAGCTGAAAATAGGGCAATGGTTTTTCCGGCAAAACTTAGAAATCTTCTTCTGGAGTGACTGGATTTGGAAAGAGTTTCGAGCCATTCTTTGATGTTGATCAATTTTTCTTTGATGTTCATTACGACCTCCTTGAAATTATTTTTTTTACTGCTTTTTTTCCATAGCTTCCTTAACCTCTTGATTTCTTATCACCGCAACAAAGTCAGTAATTGATTCGGGAAGAGTGGAAACCTTCTTGCCTGTGGACAGTGCCAGATAGTAGATATGAGCGACTTTTTCCAAAAGCTCAGCGTTGAGGATTGCCTTATCGAGATTCTTGCCCAGCGCCAATATGCCATGGTTCTGGATGATGTAAGCGTTGGCATTATTGGATAATTTCCCGGCCACGTTATTAACAAGCTCCGTGCTTCCGGAAAGAGCGTAGGGAATGATCTCCACCATCTGGCCCAGTGCAAAAGAGACCTCATCAAAAAGAGCCGGTATCGGCGTATTGATCAGGCCAAAAACGCTACCGTATATCTGGTGCGTGTGAACAATAGCGTGAACATCGGGACGCCGCTGATAAATAATGCTGTGCATTCCCGCTTCCACAGAAGGTTTCAACTTATCATTTCCCTCGATTGCTGAAAGATCAAAACCAATAACACAAATGTCGGCGGCTGAAATTTCCTGATACCTCACCCCTGAAGGAGTAATGGCCATAGCATTTTCATTAATCCTTACCGAAACATTGCCTCCGCTGCCCTTGAGCGACCCAAAATAGCCTTGCTCTGAAAGCCAGAGACTAGCTTCCAGCACATCCTTCTTATAGCTTGCGTATTTAGTCATGGGCAAAATTAAACTCCTTTGGTTTAATTATAGCATCAATTTTTCTTTTTAAAAGTACTAAGATTGACTGTTGCCCCACAAATAAATGTTACCTAGAAATTAGCATATTGGGTAATAAAATAGCTTTTATTAGTGAAACTCCAATTCCGAAAGCAAAGCATATCGGAATTGGTAAGTTGAACAATCCCGCAAAGCGGAGGGTATCATACCCCGCAGCTTGCTGCGGAATATGTTTCCAAAGCTTGCTTTGGGGTTCATACCCGTGATTTGCTGTGACCCTTGGCAAATTCAGAAAGCTTAACCACCTTTTGTATTTTCTTCAGAGTGAGCTTATCCACATAAGAGGCAGGCAATAATTTCATCATTTGATACTCAAATTTATTCTTCGCGACAATGTAACGCAATTTTGGATTGGGGATAGTAAGGACTTGATATACTGTTTTGGCTACTTCAAGGGGAGCCAATCCGGTGGTTTTACCTTTTCGGATGGCATATTTCCCAATCGCTCTGGCCTCCACAGCGAAGAGCGAATCGGCATATTTATTCAGGTATTTTTCTCCTTTATCCCAAATCGGGGTAGTGACCCGTCCGGGTTCAATAATTATGACTTTCACGCCATAAGGGGTAATTTCTCTGCGGAGAGAATCGGCATATCCCTCCAGAGCAAACTTACTGGAACAATACGGACCAAAGAAAGGAGTGGCAAAGAATCCGCTGTCGCTGCTCATCATAACAATTCTACCCTTTGCCTTTAATAATAAGGGAAACACTGCCTGAGTAATCTGATGAACTCCAAAAAGGTTTACTTCAAACTGAGCGCGAAGATCTTCAACGCTCACATCCATTAATGGCCCCCCGTTGCCGATTCCGGCATTGTTGACCAGACCAAACAACCCGGCTGCTTTTTCTTCAATTATTTTTTTTGCCTGTTTTATATCTTCAGCATTAGTCACATCCAGCTTTAGTGGAGTTACGTTGGGATTTTTTGCCAGACTTTCCAATGCTTCCTGTTTTCGCGCCCCGGCAAAAACATGCATGCCCCTGGACGCAAGATATTGTGTGATAGACAGCCCAATTCCGGTACTGGCGCCTGTAACTAAAACAGATGGCTGATTGTTCATTATTTTTACCTCTAATCAAAGCGCTACTTTGAAAATACTTCTTTTACAAAATCCAGAACTTTCGTTTTTACCTGATCTGATTCTTTGCCTCGCAATATGCCATGATGATCGGCATTAATCTGAACAAGTTGCTTGTTTTCCGAACCTAATTTGGAAAATATATCCAAACCACTTACCGGATTAACAACAGGATCATCCGAGCCCTGAATAACAAGTACCGGCTGTTTTACATCTGCAAGCCGGTCTTTAACAACTTTCATCAATTTTTCGAGCTCATAAACGCCGCGCACGGGATTGCGGATGTAATTTATGGTTGGATTTTCCGGATCATTACTGACGAATTCCATTTTCCCCCTGCCGGCGTTTATTTTTGAAAGAAATTTATTCCACACAACAATAATTGGTGAAAATTTAGATGACGAATTCTGCAGTTTGACAGGACCGTTGATCGATATAATTCCCGCAAATTTGCCCGGCTTATTTGCCGCCTGCAACAGGGCTAGTCCCGCGCCTGTGGAAAAGCCACAAATGGCGAATGACCTCGTCGAATTTTTCATAATGATATAAGCCCTGCCCACAGAATGGTACCATTTCTCCCAGCTTTGTTCTGCCAGATCTTCAGGGGCAGTACCGTGACCCCGCAGCCTGGCGCCGTAAACAGTATAACCATTTTTGTAAAGATGATCCGCCAGTGGCCGGATCTCTTCAGGCGCGGCCATATATCCGTGTACCAGAATCACACCCTGATTACGAAGAAGACGCCGCTGGAAAAAAGGAGCGCCGATTTCCTTTGGCTTGCTTTCACCTGGGATATAATGCTGATTATATTCTTCTTCAAAGAGCCGCTGATCCACTTCCAAAAATCTATTTCGAATCTTTTGCCGGATATAAGCAGCGGGGAAAACCATCAGATGATCCATTCCGGTGGTAAGGCTTTTGAGAGGTTCAATCTCATTTCTCATAACCTCGATGATATTATCTTTCCTGATAGTATGGAACTCATAATTTCTGCTGAACCGCTCATCGTTTTTTGTGATGATACCGTCCTTTAATGTTATGAGGTTATCGGCAACGGCCATCTTGATAAAGTTGTCATATTTATTATGATAATCATCAGTAAGAAGATAGTACTGCTTCAGGTTCAGTGATGTATGATAGTTCGTTAATCCTGTTTGCAGCAAGTGATCGGTTGCCAGAAAAATGCGGTTTTTGAAATCGTTTTCAGTAAAACTGCTCTTCCGGTATTTCGTCAGAATATAAGAAGCCAGATGGTCATGGTTTACAGTCGTCATTCCATATATGGTCTGCATGTAATCATACATCATGTCCACATACAGTTTTTTGAAGGGAACATTTTCTTTTAATTCTCCGGGATCGAGATAAAGGTTTTCATCTGTCATCATCTCATTTAGCCCGGGGGCGGAGGTCAGATAGTTTTTTGTTGATATGGGTTTGCCAAAATTAATGTCGATATCAACGCCGTCCATAACCATGGAACCTTCAACTTCCATTTCCTCTTTCATCCGCAGCGATACATCATGCACGTACTTGTTGACGAGCTTGCTGATGGCATTATCCTTAGCCCTTACAGGATAATAAGTGATGTTGACCGGAACTATGTATGTTTCCTTCCCGATAACCCTCTCCACATCCTCAGCATTAAAACCGAAATGAGCCGCCATTCGCGCGATGGACGCGTAATCTTTGCGGTCGCGGAATACCCGCAGCTTTTCCCGTATAAACTGAGACCTTAGTGCTATGCGTGCCGCTCCCGTGTGCGGCGGACGCCTGCCGGAGACATTATAAACCAGATATTTGCCTCTCTCGATTATCTTCTTATCCTTGATCATCTGACCTTCCGGGAAGATAATAATCGGATGGCTGTCGGTAAGAAGAGCATTGATTAGAATTGAATCCCTGTTAGGGTCTGCTGTGGAAACAGCGCCGCCCCTGTTCATTATTTCGCCTAATTTCCCCGTAAAGAAGGAACTGTCCGCCAGAGAGATCGGATATTTTTTGATATATTTTTTAATGACATACGGCATCATGATTGTTTCCATGCGCGTAAAGTGATTAATCACATAAAGCACAGGCTGATCAGGAACATCCTGATCCCCATGCAAACGTATGTCTGTACCCGATGCCTTGAATATCAAATCGAGCGTAACACTGACCGCTTCAATCATAGCGTTGGAAATATTCATATTGTTTCGAGTCTTTTATTGAATTCTTCAATTGTAAAGTTATACTCTTGGGTACCATAGCATTCAACAGCAAATGAAGCGCATACACTCCCTATTCTGGCAGATTGCAAAATATCCTTGCCACGCGTAAGCCCGCTGATCAGACCGCCCCGGTAAGAATCACCGGCGCCTGTCGGGTCTTCAACTTTACTTGCTTTTACAACCGGAATTTTTATTTCATCACCCGCCGTTGATATCTGTGAACCATTCTCACCTAATGTGGTGATGATAGTGCCGGTCATTCCCAGCAATTCTTTTCTGGTTAAACCGGTCTTGTTCATAACCAGTTCCAGCTCATAATCATTAACAATCAGAATACGGCAGCCGTTAATGGAAGCAACCAGGTCATTGCCATCCCACATGGGCAAAGACTGCCCGGGATCAAAGATATAATCGATTCCTTTTTCCTTACAGATGCGCGGATAGTTAACCATATCTTCAAAATTACCGGGCGATACAATGATGATCGTCTGCCGGGGGGCAAGTTTGCTGAAATCCAGAGAAGATGGATATTTCATCGCGCCGGGATTGAATCCGGTGATCTGGTTATCCGCTTGATCGGTCGTTATGTATGCGCCGGCGGTAAACTCCTCCTCGATAATTCTGATGCCTTCCGTGCTGATTCCATTTTTTACCAGCCACTTAAAATACTTATCATAATCGTGGCCAATGGCGGCGCAGATAACCGGCTTTTCGCCCATCAGGGTTAAAGCGTAGGCAATATTGCCTGCCGTTCCGCCGAATTTTTCCTTCATTCCGCTGACCTGAAAACAGACGTTCAGAACATGAATCTTCTCCGGCAGAATATGGTCGGAAAATTTCCCAGGGAAATCCATAATCCTGTCATAGGCAAGTGATCCGGAAACAATGATATTCATAAGTGCACTTCCCTCCAGATTTTTAAAGTGCTAATTGATTTTTGGAAAGCCTGGCAAAATCCGCAAGCGCGACAATTTTATTGTGTTTGTAGTTGCCGTGGTTGAAACTATATCAAATTAATGGCATTTTGCAAATTATTCGTTAATATGACGGTAAAATAGACTCAATTAACGGCTTTTCTGGATCAACCCCATGCAGACCGTCGTATTCCGTCAGGGTGGTTATCAGCTGAAAAATTTTTTAGTTTTTCTGGTTAAAGAAAATTGCGAGTATATTTGAGTGCATGGTTTTAAATGTATTCAATAGGGAGCCGTTTCTATTTTCTGAAAATATTTTTTGAGAAAATAGAAGGGCATAACATCTACAAGTCCACACATACTACTAAAAAAATAAATTGAGGATTAGCAATTGAACTTTAGTATCTGAAATCACTAATGCGTCGAGCAAAGACTTGCCCCTACGCACTCGCTCGATTCGAATGTTATTCCTCTGGTATTTTTGCTTTTGGACATGACGGACCAAATATATATTCAAAAAGTTTTTCCTGCGCGGAAGGCATGTCTTTGATAATATTTAAATGATTTCTTAGATAACTTTGGTTAACCTTTGTTTCGGCTACATTCCACTGCAAAACCCTAACAATTACTCTTTCAAGGATGCATATTAGATGCTCTTTAGCTACAACAAGAGCTCCCATTGCATCAGGTGGGAATGGATCTCCATGTATAAGCTTGTGTCTAATATCTACAAGTCCAATGATTCTGCTTTTTTTCTCACCAAAAACCGGCCACAAATCCGAAAGGTAAATTGAGTACTTTGGGCAAAATACGTCAAATGCTTCTCGCAGCGACACACGATTCAGTTCATCAAACTTTTGGTAAATGGATTTTCTTTGTTCAGATTTAAGCTTAAGTTCAGTTGAGTTCTTTAAGCATTTATGAAGATAGTCTTTCAAATCAGACCAATCTTTCTTGTCTGATAAAACAAATTCGAGAGCTTCCCTTCTTTTGAAATCCAAGATTAAAGTTTCCAGCCCTGCAAACATTTTGAGAAAAGAAGTTTCCAAAGTACCGGACTGTGCAGGCACAATGGAATAAAGGGCATTACGAAGTCCCAATTTATTCTCATATTGCAAGAATGAAAGGTAACCTGTTTGCATGAATCTCTCAAAATCTTTGATGTCTATTATTCCATCATGGATACTAGTGTCAGTATCGGCATGGGGAAACACGTAATTCCCACGGTAAAATGTTGTAAACGAATCCTTGTCGTTGGCAGTCCATCCTAGACATGCCGTTCGTTGTCTTGAAGCAAATGACGCAATAATAAGGAAGTCATCGATGTCTGGCAATATACTCTTCTTCAGGGTCTCAATATCACTAGCGGGAACATTCAGTTTCGCGCATGCAACCAAGAACGACCATCGTATCAAATCGCCGTTTTTGGCAGTCTTGGAATGGAAATGCTCATTAAATACTAGTTTGACTTCATCCTTTATCATGAATTCCACTTTACTGTAGCATTTGCATTTGATGTCTCCAGTAAAAAAAGGGGTTGATGACATGAAAGGTGTCAGGAATTTGTTAGGGCTGATCCAAAAGGTCATCCAGGTTTTTCTCTGCCTATTATTATCTCCACGGTGATTTATAATATGAAGGTCCTGCGGTTCGCCGGGAATGGTACAATCGTAAATATCATCGCCCCATTGCTTTATAGAACTTCCCGAAAAATAGACCTCAGGAGTTTCGATAGTAATTTGAATTTTTTTGTCCAAACCGTAAACGCTAGCCTTCAGTCCGCCTCTATATGAAGACATTATTCTTTTTGCATCTTCCTTAGTTGGCTTGAGTATCAAATAAGGTTTCTCATCGATTCTTTCTGGTAAGTATATCTTGCATGGCACACTATTGATTTCAGCACCATTAACAAGCACTGTGGCTTTGACAAGATGATTTTCGTCCCGATTCAGTTCTGGTTTCTTACTGTCTTTCAAAATATACCCTTAATCAATGAGTCGCTGCCAAGCAATATGGAGTTGATTTGCTTGTTTCCATTTAATCGCTGACATTTCATAAAGATAAAAGTTATAAGTATTTAATTATGAACGGCATGCTCAACGACTGCTATTAGCCGTTTACTCATACATCCAATTCAGATTGTTCACTTTTCTTCTTTGTAGTCTTTGGAGCCGTTTTGAATGTTACACTCACTTGTTTAATCGGGGGCATTTCTATATTCTTCCCGGCCAGCAGTTCTCCTACGGTGAAAAGCTGAACCTTCGGATACTTGCGGCCCCATGAAGCGGACTCATAAAATCCCGCTGTAACCGCTTCCGTTTTCATGGGGGCAGTGGCTTCCTGCATAGAGATCAGCACCCCTAGTGCCGCCTTTTCCCGCTCCAAAACCCCCTTTAGATCACGGACGTGCGCAGAACCGGTTTTCCCCGCCTTTACCGACAGGATCACATTTTCAAAGGTGCCTTTCTTGTCCCCTTGGAAGATGATCCGCCCGTCAATGCCCTGATCAGCGCCCTTCTTCTGCTCAACAGGACGTGCTCCCACAAGGCCAAGTGCCCACCATTGGAATTGATACGGGTCTGACTCTGCCAACTGTTCAGCGTCCTGAACGCTTGTTGGTTCGCCGATTGTCTTGAACGCAGCTGACTCTCCGAAGGTGTCCTTCAGCCGCATCTTAATCAGATTTATGGCAAGGTGCGTTATGTCTATTCCGATCCACGGACGACCTAGCGCTTGCGCGGCGGCAATCGTTGTCCCACAACCACAGAAGGGGTCAAGAACAACGTCGCCAGGGTTGCTGCTTGCACTAATAATTCGTTCCAAAAGCGCAACAGGTTTTTGCGTTGGGTAGCCAAGGCGTTCGGCTGCTGCACCGGAAAGCGGAGGAACGTCTACAACTATTGAAGATATTGGGGTTCCGTCTTGCTCGTGAAGATATCTTTTGAGATAAGGACGCCCCGTTTTTGACCACGCGATTCTTTCGTCACGGTCAAGTGCTTCGACTTTATCTCGAACCATACGCCAGCCCCATTCTGGTTTATAGCCCTTATATTCATAAGACAAGTTGGGCCGTGGCCCCATAGACGCAGTACGAATTATGTGATCAAGACGGTATTGACCACGCTCATCATTAAACCGGTAAAAGTTTTCGACATATTCAGGATCATGGGCTAAGAAAACTGGATTCCACGTGAACCCGCGCACAGCATAGAAAAGGATAGTGTCGTGAATCTGCGCCCAGCGCATTGTATCATTGTGGCTGCTTGTCCTCTTCCAGATGATCTCATTCTGGAAGTTCTCTGGTCTGAACACAGCGTCCATCAGCATCTTCAGATAATGGCTGGCAGTCGGATCGCAGTGGAGGTATATACTCGCGGTCGGCTTCATCACACGCCGAAGTTCTACCAAGCGTGGGGCCATCATCACCAGATAGGCCAGCATGTCGCATTCGCCCAGGAATGTCCGAAATGCTTGTAGGCAATCGGATACCTTCCCTCCCGCCGTCACGATCTCTGCAAAGACGGATTCGCTTTCCTGATTCCATGTCCAGGTGTCCGAAAAAGCCTGAATCTGACTCGCGGCTTTGCTCCCATCTTTTTCAGCGAACAGGACATTGTAATTTGTATTGGAGTTGAAAGGCGGGTCTAGGTAAACGAGATCGACAGATCCGTCTTTGATATGCCGCCGCATCACGTCCAGATTATCGCCGTAGTAAAGCAAGTTCTTCGAACTATCCGTCATAACGTCACTACCCCCGCATGTATTCTGTCAAATCCTTACCAGATGGAACCACAATCAACTGTAGGATATGCATATCATAAATAATGAGAAAATGTCATCATTGATAACTGTCTGAAGTCCAGCAATTTTGTCTAGGTTGAGGTTTTGTGTAGTTCAGGAAGCTATACGTAAAAAAAGCAAAAACTGTTTTTTCAATATCGAAAAACAGGCTGAATCACTTTCTCCATCTACCAAGTCAACACATGTTACTTGAAATATTAATTGAAGATTACCAGTTGGCATTGAATTACCAACGTCTTAATTCAACGACCCATAGAATAATGATTGTAGTGAACAACGGAGATTAGTTGAGATCCTGTACTAACTCGATTGTTGGCACTTTTAACACCCCTTCTGTCAGCCTTGACAATACCTCACTGCGTAGCTCTTCAATTGAGATAGAACTCGGCCCCGAGCACTTTTGTTTCATATCATCGTTTGCATCAAACGACGCTGAACTCACACCACCATAGACGTTCTGAATACGCTTGTTCTGGCAGCGTCTATATTCTCCACCAACTTTTCCGCGAACTATTTCATCATGAACCGTTTTGCCACCGACGGCTGCCGTGACAACGAAGCCGTACTCGATTTCGGCCCCACCGGAGATCACTTCATAAAGATATGAAGCGTTTCGCGGCATAAGGAGTACTGCAGCAGCCATATTAACCTCGTGCTGGGCATAAGTAATCGTTTCTGATCGTTCTGGCAAAGTCCTTTCGTCATGGCGTACGCGCTCAATAGTCAACGTCGTTGTCGTTTTACCAGGACTGGAGACCCATTCAACTCCTCGTATTTTTGATTGAAACGTTTGAAGAATGTCTTGTAAAAAAATACGGTCTCCTCCCTTGATCTGAAGAAATACGCATGTGGTTAGCTCTTTTTTTCGAGTGTCAGCAAAGGTTGGGAAAACGGTCGCAATTAGGTCAAGTTCGTCGCGTCTGATGTTTAATGTTGGGAGAAGCGATTCTATTTTTTTACCTTCATCAGATTTCCTGCCCACTCTCTGGACATATTCAATCAAGCTTTTAACGTTTCTCTTTTCGGAGCTTTTATTTTGAAGATTATGGATTAAACGGTCAAGCATGGTTTTTTGGTTAACAGGATTTTTCAGACTTTGAAAATTGTCGATCTGGTCGCTCAAGTCGAAAGGAATGGAACCTTTGAGATTGCCCTCGGCGACAGTCTTTTCTATCCTTGTGAAAAGGCCTTTTATTTGATCTTCAGAAAAAATTCTGGCGGATTTTGCAATCGATAACTTTTCAAATACTGCGTTGGCCTGGTCGGCATTCGAAACTTCGGATATTTTCCCCTCTAGATAAATAAGGTAGTAGTCTCTGCCCTTTGGATTGCTGGCAAATAGTTCCCTAATTCTCATATCGCCTGTTGGTCTAGCCAAAGCATCTTCAATTTGATTAGCCGCATTAGTGCGTTCATCTTTGGATATGGCTGCTTGCGCCTTATTTACGTGATATACCGCTTGCTCCTCGCGATTCACCGGATACGTGGCACATCCGAACAATAGGACGGTTACTAATGATATGGCTATGGTCTTGACTTTCATCTTCTCCACTCTCCTTATTTTTTATTAGATGTGCCAATATATTTCTATTGGAAACTTTATAAAGCTTGTACCATTAATTGCATTGCTCCTGATATTTGTATCACATATTAAGTTATAATCCAGAAGGATTATGATTATTTCCGATTGAAATGTTGTATGAATTGGGAAAACAAGAAAAACCACATTTCAGGAAGAAGTGTTTAATTTTCGGAAAAAGCTTGGGGTCAGGTCTTGAAAATAATGACAACCGTTCTATTTAATTGACGGCATCAGCTAGCCCTTGCCAATCCTGCATTTCCGGCGATTGAAGATTCATGCGTCAACCCCTTCCAATGCAGAGGTTGAATCACGGGTATGAACCCCAAAGCTTGCTTTGGGGTTCATACCCGTGATTGTGCTTCGTTACTGAAGTCTATTTCAAGCTCATATACGCCGCTTTCCATGTGAGTTTTAAGCAAATAGCCGGATTTGGAAAATACCTGCAGCATGGTTTTGTTCTGGGCCAGAACATCCGCAGTAAAGCCCCGGATGGATTTCTCCCGTGCAATGCGGATCAAATAACGCAGCAAAAATGTACCGATGCCCCTGTTCTGCCAATCCCGATGAGTTGTAAAAGCGACCTCCGCAAAACCGGTATCAGGGTTATTTTTATATCGCCCGATTCCAATAATTTTCTCCCTACTCTCCGGCTCTTCTTTGCCGATCACAGCAGCGATAGCTATCTTGTCATTATAATCGATTGCCGCCAAAGGCATAACCACCTTATGGGGGAAAGACTTGAGGTTATTGAAAAATCGGGTGAAGACATCCTGTTCCGGGAGCTCATAAACTAAATCCTGAATAGCCCGCTCATCTGTGGCCTTTACCGGACGGAGGAATATGGATGTTCCTTTATTGTCTGTCCAGTTAGTTTCATATTCTTTAGGATAGAGTACCACCGGCAGGGTTTGATCCTTATAAATATAACCCTGCGTTTTTGCCGCTTCCAGAAGCTCCGCGCGGAAGTCGGGATGCGCTATATTAATCAACATCATCGCTCGATCGCGGATGGATTTCCCGTGCACGTAGGCAACTCCGTATTCTGTGACCACATAATGAATGTCCCCACGCGTTACGACAACGCCGCTACCAGGAGAAAGATAAGGCACAATTCTGGAAATCTTTCCGTCATCCGTCGTAGAGGGCAATACCATGATGGACTTGCCGCGTTTGGACATGGCCGACCCGCGCACAAAATCCACCTGACCACCGATGCCGCTGTAAAATTCAAACCCCAGAGAATCGGAACAGACTTGCCCGGTCAGATCAACAGTAAGCGCGGAATTGATGGAAACCATTTTGTCATTTTGTGCAATGATATAAGGATCGTTGACATATTTGCAGGGACGAAATTCGAAAAGAGGATTGTCATGCACGTAGTCGTACAATTTTTTTGTGCCCATGCAGAAGGACGCAACTATCTTTCCCCGATGCAGAGATTTCTTTTTGCAGTTGACAATGCCGGCCTCAATAAGATCAATGAAGCCATCGGTAAATGTTTCCGTATGAATTCCTAAATCCTTTTTATTCATCAGATAGGGAAATACTGAGTTGGGTATTCTGCCCACGCCTGTCTGGAGTGTGGATTCATTCTCAATTAGATCGGAGATAAACTGGCCAATGGCTTTGGCAATGTTATCCGGCGATTTCTGCACAAACTCCGGAAGAGGAACATCGTTTTCCACAAAGGCATCGATCTCACTGACATGCAGGAAGCTATCGCCAAGCGTTCTGGGCATATTGGGATTGACTTCCGCCACCACATATCGCGCCATATCCGCCGCCGTTTTGGTGATATCCACAGAAATTCCCAGACTGACGTAACCATTATTGTCGGGGAGCGATACTGTTATCAAGGCGACATCAATGGGCATACTGCCCCTTTCCATAAGCAGGGGGATTTCCGAAAGGAAGATGGGTGTATAGTCCGCCCGGCCTTCCTTAATGGCGGCACGCATGTTCGAGCCGATAAACAGCGCGTTGTGGCGAAAGTATTGGTCATACTTCTTATCGATACAGGAGGAAAGACCGATATCCAGAAAGTGAATGATCTCGACGTCCGCAAGATTCTTTCTCACATCAATGAGTGTTTTGACAAGAAGCTGTGGCACTCCGCAGGCTGATCCGATAAAAATACGCGCCCCGCGCCGTATCTTCGATAAAGCGCTTTGCGCGTCAGTTAACCTCTCTTTATAAGTGTTTTGCCAGTTCAGTATCATATCTTTAAAATGTACTTCCTTTCCATGCTAGGTGAAAAAGCTTATACCTCCCCTAGGGGAAAACGATGAGGTAAAAGTTTTCATGTATTTGCTCAAAAGAATACGTCACCACTTATATCCCTGGAGTTAATGATATTAAAATATAATTTCGTCTTTAAGTCCAATGAATACTTTATAGCATTTCTAAATCAAAGATAATAACGAGGCAGTAATGAGTCTCCAATTTCAAAAACGAAGTGCACCCTAAAGGGCATCTGCGACATTGAAATTGGCAAGCCGAATTATCCTGCGCTAGCTGTGGCAAGGAGAAGGTGATACTGTGGCCTAAAATACTCTTGACACACAAATTTCTTCTTCATATACTCTTTACGTGAAAAAGCAATCCCTCACTAAAAAATCAATAAAATCTATGGACAATGCGGAGTTGATCCAGGCGCGTAACAAGGTCGCCGAGATGGAAGCACTGGAAGCATCAATCCTGGAGGCTATACCACACGCCGTTGTCGGTCTTCAGGACAGGCGGATAATATTTGTCAACGATGGCGTTAAGTCTGTATTTGGCTGGACATCCGATGAACTGATCGGCCGTACCACACGTACTCTATACCGGACGGAAAAGGATTACATAAGAATTGCCGGTCAGCTTTATTCCATTTTAGAGAAACAGCCCATCGCCAGCATGGAGTTCCCGTGCGTGCGCAAGGATGGTACGGAAATAGAATGTATGATCAGCGCCGCACGAATCGGCAAGCAATTGAAAGAGAGGCGAGTGGTCATCACTTACGAAAATATCACGGACAGGAAGCGGGCGGCAAGCGAACTGGAGATGTCTCGACATCAGCTGCGCCAATTATCGGCGCACCTTCAATCAATCCGCGAAAAGGAAAGAACCCGAATCGCGCGTGAGCTTCACGATGAGTTGGGACAGCTCTTGACGGCGTTGAATACCGATATCGTCCTTTTGAAAAACAAGATACCAGAGGGGCAGAAGAACCTGTCGGACAGGGTACAGAGCATGTCTTCTTTAGTTGAGTTGACCATGCAAACCGTCAAACGGATTTACATGGGGTTGCGTCCCGGCATGCTCGATCATCTTGGCCTGACGGCGGCCATCGCCTGGCAGGCAGAAGAGTTTTCCAGGCGGACAGGTATCGCGTGCAAAGTATCCTTCAGCCCGGAAGATATGGTTATCGATCCTGATCTAACCACGACTATATTTCGTATTTTTCAGGAAACGCTGACAAACGTGCAGCGTCACGCCAAAGCCACGAAAGTAAGCGTTCGCCTGAAGGCAACAGATGACTGCCTCGAGTTTGTTGTCAAGGATAATGGAAAGGGCTTTGCGGATGAGCAGTTAAGAAAACCTGATTCGTTCGGCCTGCTGGGCATTAAGGAACGTGTTTACCATTGGGGTGGCAGGGAAGCCATCGTCGGAAAAATCGGTAAGGGTACTACAATAACAATAAGCATCCCTTTGCCAAGGACAGGAGAAGTATCATGACGGAAAAAAAGATCAGGATTCTCATTGCCGATGACCATCCTATTGTCCGTGCCGGCTTCAAACAGGTTCTTTCGGAAACACCGGATCTGGTTGTCGCGGATGAAGCGGGAAACGGGCAGGAGGTACTTCAATACCTCAAAAAGAAAAAATACGATGTCGTGCTACTGGATATTTCCATGCCCGGGAAAAACGGCTTGGAAATTCTCAAAGAGTTAAAAGTGGACTATCCAAGACTTCCCGTTCTTATTCTCAGCATTTACCCTGAAGAGCAATACGCCATCAGGGCATTAAGGGCAGGGGCTTCGGGCTATCTGACAAAGGCAAGCGCGCCCAACGAACTCATTTCCGCCATTCGGAAAATTTCCGAAGGCGGGCGTTACATCAGCGCTTCGCTGGCTGAAAAGCTGGCCTCCTATCTGGATGCGGATATGACCAAATCTCCCCATGAAACCCTGTCCGATCGGGAACATCAGATCATGCGGCTGATTGCATCCGGAAAGACCGTTTCAGAAATTGCCGAAAGCCTGCACCTGAGCGTGAAGACCATCAGCACCTACCGCGCCCATGTTTTGGAAAAAATGAAGATGAAAAATAACGCGGAAATAACCCTTTACGCGGTCCAGAACAAACTTGTGGGATAATCGGAAACTCAGCGACCGATTATGATACGGTTCGGATCAATTTCATCCCGCAGCACTCTAAGCTCCAAGGCCGTCGGCGGTTTGGTGGTGAAGATCCTGGGGGCCTTGAGCAATTCGAATTCGCAGTTAGTCTGAATGTCGTCAAATGTATAGCCCGGGTTAATCGATATCACCCTCATCCATTTGCTTTCCGGCTCAAAATCCATGACGGCCATATTGGTGATGACCCGATAAGGTCCGGTGTCCAGCGGCAATCCCGATTGCGCCCGTGATTCTCCACCTTCCAGCCATCCCGGCGCGGTGATGAAATCCAGCTTGCTGACCAGCCGCTTTCTTTCCTGAACGGACATGATGATCGTGCGCCAGCACAGGGAAGCAAAATCGTTGGCGCCACCGCTGCCCGGCAGACGCACTGCGGGCTTGAAGTAATCTTTCCCCAGCATTGTGGAGTTAATATTCCCGTACATGTCGATCTGGGCGCCGCCCAGAATCGCGTAGTCAACCATTCCCCGACTACATGTCTGCATGATCTCGAACATGGTGCCGGCCATGATGGCCCGGTGGAAAGTACGGGAATCGCCGACAGAAACGGGTAGTTCGGGCAGTATGGGATCGACTCCACCTGATTCGAACATGATCACCAAATTAGGCGCGATGGTTTTCTGGGCAAGCAGAGCGGCCGCGCAGGGTGCTCCCGTGCCGATTCCGGCTGTGCGGCCATTACCTAATTCACGCGCCGCGACGCATATCATCAGCTCCATTATATTATAATTCTGCATGGATTTCCTCCTTATGGAGCAATAATTCCTTGGCCCTCAGCTCCTGAATTCTGTCGATGCCACCACTTAGTTCGATGTAGGCCGCATGATCGGGACAATCATAGATGTTGCTCTTCAGAAATGACTTGAAGGCGGTTGGATTTTTCTGCACCGTCAGCCACTGCTTCAGGTGTTTTTCGTCTGAATAATACTCATAGGGCATCCCTGTAGGGTAAGCCCCGTAAGGAACTTCGCAGACCGCATCCACCAGATAATAGGGGATTACCGTTCGGGCAGGATCGTTCCTGATTTCATCATTGTGAATGAGACGTTCCGTAGTGATAATCAGCTTCTTGCTTGCCCGGGCCAGATCATCGTCGGAAATAACAATTCCCCGAATCCGGCAGTTTCCGGTAATGTCCGCCTCATGAACATGAATGACAGACACATCGGGGTATAGTGCCGGTTGTAACGCCAGCGTCTTATCGGTAAACGGACATATCATGGTTTTGCCCGCGGAATATCGAAACGTATCTGTTCCCATCATGTTGCGTGTTGGAAGAAACGGTATCCCCATGGCCGCCGCCTTGAGGCGTGCCGCCAGACTGAAGTTAGACCATTCGCAAATTTTCACTCGCCCGCTTTCCATGTAAGACTTCGCGCAAGGGCTCATGCCACGTGCCTCCAGACCAATGATATAGGCAATGTCCACGCGGTTAAAAACCTCGCCTGCCGCGAGTATCTGGAAATCATGGGTCGATGTGTGCCCCGCAAATCCCATGTTTTTCTTTCCCTGACGCACAATTTCCTGACAGGCGGCAATCGGCGTGCGATTGGTGCCAAATCCGCCGATAGCCAGATAATCTCCATCGCAAACGAAGCGTTCTACGGCATCTTTCAGGTTCATGAGTTTGTCCGTCTTCGTCCGGGATTTTGAATGAAAGTATTTTCGCGCCTCGTCAGGGTCGGGATTAGTAAACAGCGGCCCCATGCTTTGCACTGCTTTATCCGCAATCATTTTTTAATCTCCTTATGAAAGACGTTGTTTTTTCTGCCGGCTATTTCATTCCGAATTCCCATCGGACCTTCAAGAAAAATTCTCGAATCCATTGGCCGCAGGTCAGTCGCCATGCGGGGTTTAAACCCCATCTGATCAAGAATGTCTTTTTGCAGATCGAGCCCTGGTGCCGTCTCAATGAGGGTCATACCTTCCTTACGAAGTTCAAATACGGCACGTTCAGTAATGTATAATACCCTCTGCCCCCTTTCTCGGGCATAGTCTCCGCTGAAAGTAATTTGTTCCACTTGCTTAATGAGTTTTTTATCGCGGCCTTCCCGGACAATGGTCATTTGTCCATTTTTCACGGCGATTTCCGCGCCAACAGTTAATGTGCCGATGAAGATCACCGTCTTGGCGTTCTGGGTAATATTGATAAAACCGCCGCATCCGGCCAGTCGCGTACCGAAGCGGCTGACATTCAGATTGCCGTTTTGGTCGGCCTGAGCCATTCCCAGAAAGGCCATATCCAGACCACCTCCGTCATAAAAATCGAACATGTATGGTTCGTCGATAATGGCCTGCGGATTCGATGCTGCGCCGAAACTGAGTCCCATGGCCGGTATACCGCCTATGGGTCCGGATTCCACGGTTAGAGTGAAAAGATCATTTATATTTTCCTCAGATGCCACGGCGGCTATGCCATCGGCCATACCGATGCCCAGATTAACGATGGCCTGAGGAATAAGTTCCATGGCCGCCCGACGGCTGATGATTTTCCGAGTGGTGAAAGCCATTGGTTCGATTTGCGATGCCGGAACGTACACCTCGCCACAGTAGGCCGGATTGTAGTTTTCCAGAAATGTCTGCCAGTGGTTTTCCGGTTTAGCGATAACGACGGCGTCAACAAAAATTCCGGGGATTCTTACGTCCATGGGACGAAACCGTCCATTTTCGGAAATTCGTTCCACCTGAGCGATAACTATGCCGCCGGAATTCTTCGCGGCCTGCGCCATGGACAGCATTTCCAGCGATGCGCTCTCTTTTTCCATGCGGATATTTCCCTGCAAATCAGCGGTTGTACCGCGCACCAAGGCAACGTGAATCGGAAATGCCTTGTAAAAAAGACGTTCCTTGCCGCCTATTTGTATGAGTTTCACCAGATCTTCAGTTGTTCGCGCATTCACCTTTCCGCCATCTAAACGGGGGTCGGCAAATGTTTTGAGGCCGGTATGGGTGATAAAACCGGGGCGACCACCCGCGATCTCACGAAACAGACACGAAATGGCACCCTGGGGAAAGTTGTAAGCCTCGATTTTATTTTCCAGAGCCATTCGACCAAGTTTAGGAGCCAGATTCCAGTATCCCTCGATAACCCGCTTGATCAGGCCTTCATGGGCAAGATGGTTGAGCCCTTTCTCCTTGCCATCCCCCTGCCCTGCCGCCCCGACAATGGTGAGATTTCTTGGATGGCCGCTATTGAGAAATAGTCTTTCGAGTCCTGAAGTCAGTTCTTCAGGATGGGCATTGCCCACAAAACCGCCGACTGCCACCGTATCGCCGTCACTGATCAGACTTAACGCGTCTTTGACGCTCATAATCTTGCCGGACATACTTATTTACCTCCATAAATGAGTTTGATCAGCTCGAAAAGCTTCTCATCACGCCATTGCACACAATCCCGGAAGCTACGTCCTTTCATTTCCTCCGCGATACCGTCAATGAGTTTTTCCTTCATGGGTTCCGTGATGTAGTTCCAGGTAGTGAGCTCTTCCCATATAGCTTTGAAGGTTGTATTGCCGATACCGTCGATGAAGTGCCCCACACCTCCATCCTCACCGCCTCCAAGATGGTAGATCATGTGAGACCCCATTAGCGCATACCGCAGACCGGGACCAGCATATAATGCCTTATCCACGTCTTCGACGCTGGCTACACCGTTTTCCACCAGATCGATTGCCTCACGCCAGAGGGCAACGGCCAAGCGGTTACCAATGAATCCAGGGACTTCCTTTTTTACAAGTACCGGGATTTTTCCCAGATGTTCCATGAATTTGATGCTCGTCTCCACGGTCGACTGCGATGTGTATTTGCCGGGGACAATTTCGATAAGAGGAATGAGGTGGGGTGGATTCCAGGGATGGGTAATAACACAGCGCTCCTTGTGCACAACGGCCTGCTGAATTTCCGTCATCATCAAGCCGGAGGAGCTACTTCCAATGATAGATGTCGGCGGCGCGAAGCGGTCCATTTCTTCAAAGATGGGTTTTTTGATAGCGTAGGTTTCACCGGAACACTCTTCAATGAAATCAGCATCGCTGACTGCAGCGGAGATTTCCGGAACGAATTTGACCCGCTCCAGAGCCTGATCCCGGTCTTGAGCGGTCAATATCCCTTTCCCGACAAAAAAATCGAGATTGGAGCAGACCTGCCGGTATCCTTTATCTCTAGTTTCTGGTCGTCTCGAATACCCGGTTACTTCGTACCCCTTCTGGGCAAAAAGAGAAACCCAGGCTGAGCCGATTACACCGGTACC
>Ga0007800_10000014_pt1 | contig 89497 bp, 80 predicted proteins | sample CryBogmetaGMA14M_FD_60366 | JGI IMG/M metagenome (GOLD analysis project Ga0007800, IMG submission 60366) | Freshwater microbial communities from Crystal Bog, Wisconsin, USA - MA14M | ecosystem: Environmental > Aquatic > Freshwater > Lake | place: Crystal Bog, Wisconsin, USA | collected 2009-07-06 | reverse complement strand
TCTCCCAACCCCTCACCCGCTATGTCAACCCCCTTATCGGCACAAAAGAGATGGGGCATACATTTCCCGGGGCCTGTGTGCCTTTCGGGTTTGTACAGTTAAGCCCCGACACGGATACCATCCCGTATGACAAGGACGGGAAATATAACCCGCCGGTATACCGGTACTGTGCCGGCTACCAATACGACGACAGGACTATCGTAGGTTTCAGCCACACTCATTTCAATGGTACCGGGCATTCCGACCTGGGCGATTTCCTCATCATGCCCGAAACAGGTCGCCTTATGCTTGACCCCGGAACTGCAGATCATCCCGAAAAAGGCTACCGCTCGGCTTTCAGGCATGAAACCGAAAAAGCCGAACCCGGGTACTATACAGTCCGCCTTGACGATGATTCCATTAAAGCCGAACTCACCGCCACCACCCGCTGCGGATTTCACCGCTACACCTTTCCGCAGGCTGACTCAGCCCGCATCATCCTCGACATGATGCACGGCATCTATAACTACGACGGCAAGGTCCTCTGGGCTTATATCCGTGTGGTGAACGACACTCTCATCACCGGTTACCGCATCACCAGCGGCTGGGGAAGGACCCGGTACATGTATTTCGCACTTGCATTTTCAAAGCCTTTTAATGACTACGGATGGAGGAGCGGCGATAAATCGGTCTACCGTGGCTTTTGGCGCAGATTCAGCCAGTACCGTGGCTTTCCGGAAATGGCGGGAAAAAAGATCAGGGTCTGGTTCGGGTTCAGCACCAATAATGGGGAACAGGTGAAACTAAAGATAGGACTATCGGCAGTAAGCATGGAAGGCGCACTTGCAAACCTTGTTGCAGAGATTCCCCACTGGGACTTTGACAAAACAAGAAAAGAAGCCAGAGAGAACTGGGAGCAGGAGCTTTCAAAGATCAGGATAGACGCAGATGAAGACCGCAAAATCAATTTCTATACGGCATTTTATCATGTGCTTATGAATCCTGTGATCTACGAGGATGTTGACGGAAGGTACCGCGGACTGGACCAGCAGATCCATACAGCCAAAGGCTTTACAAACTACACCATTTTTTCGTTATGGGACACTTATCGCGCCCTGCATCCTCTCTATACCTGGCTATATCCCAAACGCAGCGGCGATATGGTAAATTCCATGCTGGCGCATTTCGACCAGAGCGCCGAGAAAATGCTTCCGGTTTGGGCCTTTCACGGGAACGAAGACTGGTGCATGAGCGGCTACCACAGTGTTTCTGTAATAGCCGATGCATGGGTGAAAGGCATAAGGTCCTTTGACCCGGAAAAGGCTTTGCGTGCTTGTCTCACCACATCCACAAACAAATATTATGAAGGAATTACCGATTATATGAAGTTTAACTACGTGCCTTATGACCATGATGCAAGTTCGGCTTCGGTGACCCTCGAATATGCTTACGACGATTATGCGATCGCCAGGCTGGCCGAAGCTGTTTCTGATGATTCGGCTTCCGGACCTCTTCTGCAGATGTTTGCGGGTTCCGAAACTGCGAAGTATTTAAAACGATCAGCAAATTATAAGAATGTATTCGATTACCATACCGGGTTTATGCGGCCAAAAAAGATCGATGGTATATTCAAAATCCCTTTTGACCCGCTGAGCACGAGCAACCAGGGATTCATTGAAGGGAATTCATGGAATTATTCGTTTCATGTTCCCCAGGATGTGCCGGGGCTGATTGCGCTGATGGGCGGGGAAAAAGCGTTTACACGACGGCTTGATTCATTGTTCACCATGCATCTCGACGATAAGTATTTTGCTGAAACCGAAGATGTGACGCGTGAAGGGCTGATCGGCAATTATGTTCACGGCAACGAACCCAGCCATCATATCCCCTACCTTTACAACTGGACCTCCCAGCCATGGAAAACCCAGGAGATGATCCACAGGATCATCAGCACCATGTACCGCAATACGCCCGACGGACTTTGCGGCAACGACGACTGCGGGCAGATGAGCGCGTGGTATATTTTCAGCGCGCTGGGCTTCTACCCTGTATGCCCCGGTACCGACGTATACAATACCGGCAGCCCCTGCGTCAACAAAGCGGTAATAAGCCTTCCTAACGGTAAAACACTTACGATCACTGCCACCGGCCTTAGCAGGAGAAATGTTTACGTAAGGTCCATAAAACTTAACAACCAGATTCTCACCGGGCTGGTGATACATCATCACGAGCTGATGGAGGGAGGAACCCTGGTGTTCGAGATGGCGGGAAAACCATAAGAAGATGTACAATGTACGATGTACAAATTGAGATGCCGGCTACCGACTCTTTTATTTGATTACCGTGATAGTGCCGTGATGCGCATCATCACCGAACGGCCCATGCCCCTTGAAAATCAGGTAATATGTTCCGTCGGGAAGCTTTGAACAGCTCCAGCTGCTGTTGACATAATCAGTGGTATGGTATATTTTCCGGCCCCAGCGGTCAAATATCCAAAGCTCATTACTCAGGTAGACTTCACTAAGATCAAGGTCGGTGCTTGTTGGTTTACCATCGGCATTTTTTTCGCGGAATGACAGCTTGCTGTTTTGTTCGTCGGAAGACATCGCATTGGGAATGAACAGGTTGATCAGCTTGACAGTCAGCGTATCGGTAAGCACCGTATCACAGCCGTTTTTATCCCTGAACTTCAACTGAGTGGCCATCAACCCGGTACGGTCGTATGAATAACTTACGGGGTTTACATTTGAAGTAGTGATGGTGCTGTCGACATTATAATACATATAATATTTCCAGTTGGTCATATATGCTGTTGCCGTATCATTGAATTGCAGGGTGGCCGTTGGGTTTGTAAGATAAATAGTATCGGACGGCAGGATGGTATACCTCACCCTGGGCGATTTCAGCACATCCACGAAATACATGCTGTCGATGCTGCACCCCAGCGAATCAGTGACAGTGAGCTTGTGTTTTCCCGGGCAAAGACCAAAACAAATCGTATCCTGGGAATGGCCGCCATGCCAGCTATAATAGTATGGTGGATACGTCTTGTTGGGAGTCCCCCCCGAAACCAGGGCTTTGAACTGACCCTTGCACTGCAGCGCACATCCTAATGCATTAAAACGGTAAAGAGTGTCGAATTTCATGGCCGGGTGCATTTTGAGGACCACAATGTTTGAAGTGTCAATCATTGCCAGTTTGCTGGCAATACAATGGTATTCTCCAGTATCGGAAAGCCTGGCATGGGGAAACAGCAGGAAAGCCGAATCAGCGCCGGGGATATCGATGCCGTTCTTCTGCCAGCGGTATGAAACCTGGGAAGTATCAGTGCCCGTGATTTCCGCGAAATAGCCTACGCTGTCCCTGTTACAGAATATATGCGTTCCTGTAGGCGTAACCGTCACATGCATCTGCGCGATGGAAGAGAGCGAGGCAAATAAAAACAGCAACAGCAGGATACGTTTCATCAGCATCGGAAATCGGCGACTAAGTTAAGAATTTAAACGAAATTTTCAGGCAAATATTACGCTACCGGTATATCAACCCGGGCTTGCAGATTCTTCATTTGTACATGGTACATTAAAAAAGGTGATTTGAAAGCATGATAAGGGTACAGGCGTGGGTTACATGAATTCCGGAATCACGGAGTTTCTTTTCAAATTCAACATTCTGGGTGCCGGGATTGAAGATAACACGTTTTGGATGAAGGCGGATGATGTAATCGTAGTATGAAGCCTGGTTTTTTGCACCGACATACATCGTTACCGTATGAATCCCGTCGAAATCCGTGCCGGGTGGTTCTATCTTCACCCCATCGATCTCCCCTTCCCTGAGCCCTACCGCCAGAACAGGGAACTCGTACTTAAGCAGCTTTTTCACTGCAAGATACGAGTACCGTTCAGGGTTGGTGCTGGCTCCCACTACCAATGTTTTCTTATGATGCAAGTCCCTTAAAATTAGCTGTTACAAAATTAACAAATCCATGCGAAACCGGGTCACTTTTTATTAACATCTCTGACAAATTTTCTGATTTTACCGATTGGCAAGGGATTTGAGGATACGTAGCGAAGTAGCGAAATATCGAAGTAGCGAAATTTCAATGAATTCTTTATTTCGCTTTTCACTTTTCGCTTTTTATACTGAAAGGAGACCCAATATATGAACTTTAACAATTTCACATTAAAAGCACAGGAAGCTGTGCAGAAGGCGCAGGAGATAGCCCAGGCATACCAGAGCCCTGCAATCGAACCTGATCACCTGCTGAAAGGAATATTTTCGGTGGATGAGAATGTTGTGCCTTACCTGTTCAAGAAACTTAACGTAAACCTTGGTGTTCTTGCCCAGGCCCTGGATAAGATGGTTGAATCACATCCCAGGGTATCGGGAGGAGAATTATACCTGTCAAACGATTCTAACAAGGCCATGCAAAAGGCAACAGCCGTGGCCCAGGAAATGAAAGACGACTTCATCAGCATTGAACATATGCTTCTGGGAATATTATCGGTGAATGATGCTGCTTCGCATCTTTTAAAGGATTCGGGGGTAACTGAAAAAGACCTGAAATCCGCAGTCAAACAGCTACGCCAGGGCAGTAATGTCAAGAGCCAGAATGCAGAAGAGAACTACAACGCGCTGAACCGTTACGCCCGCAACCTCAATGAGCTGGCCAGGGACGGCAAGCTGGACCCTGTCATCGGGCGAGATGAGGAAATCCGCCGTATACTGCAAATATTATCGAGACGAACCAAGAACAATCCCATCCTTATAGGGGAACCTGGTGTGGGAAAGACTGCCATAGCCGAAGGCCTGGCACACCGGATCATTGACGGTGACGTGCCCGAGAACCTGAAAAGCAAGCAGATCTTTTCACTTGACATGGGTTCGCTGATGGCAGGGGCAAAATACCGGGGTGAATTCGAAGAGAGGCTGAAATCCGTAGTCAAAGAAGTCATCAATGCCAACGGGGAGATCATTCTTTTTATTGATGAAATACATACGCTTGTCGGAGCCGGGGCTACCGAAGGGGCCATGGATGCTGCCAACATACTGAAGCCTGCACTGGCCAGGGGCGAACTCAGGGCGATTGGTGCCACCACCCTCAAGGAATACCAGAAATACTTCGAGAAGGACAAAGCGCTTGAGCGCAGGTTCCAGACCGTTATGGTGAACGAGCCCTCGACCCTTGATGCTATTTCCATTCTCAGGGGGCTTAAAGAGAAGTATGAATCCCATCATAAGGTAAGGATCAAGGATGAAGCCATAATAGCTGCAGTTGAACTTTCACAAAGGTATATCAGCGAACGCTTCCTCCCCGACAAGGCTATCGACCTCATCGATGAAGCTGCATCCAAGCTCAGGCTTGAGATCAATTCACTGCCCGAAGAACTTGAGATCATCGAGCGAAAAATCAGGCAGCTCGAGATCGAGCGCGAAGCTATCAAACGTGAAAATAATGCAGCAAGGCTTAAGACTCTGAGCGAAGAAATAGCCAACCTGAGCGACGAGCGCAACCAGCTTCGTTCTAAATGGCAGTCCGAGAAAGAGCTGGCCGAACATATACAGACAAGCAAAAAGGAGATTGAGAACCTCAAACTGGAAGCTGAACAGGCCAACCGCAGCGGGAACCTGGGACTGGTTGCAGAAATCCGTTACGGAAAGATACCCCAGGCCGAGAAAAACATAGAAGAGTTCAAAGCTAAATTGCAGGAGATCCAGAAAGACTCCCCTATGGTGAACGAAGAGATAGGCGCCGAGGAGATTGCCGATATCGTTTCAAGGTGGACGGGAATCCCCGTGAGCCGCATGCTTCAAAGCGAACGGCAGAAACTATTGAACCTCGAGACTGAACTCCATATGCGCGTCGTGGGACAGGAACAGGCGATTGCCGCTGTGAGCGATGCCATCCGGCGAAGCCGAGCAGGATTACAGGATACCAAACGCCCCATTGGTTCATTCATATTCCTTGGAACCACAGGAGTTGGCAAGACCGAGCTTGCAAAGGCCCTGGCCGAGATGCTGTTCAATAACGAGAACAGCATGGTGAGGATTGATATGAGCGAATACCAGGAAAGGCATACGGTTTCAAGGCTTGTAGGAGCTCCCCCGGGATATGTTGGTTATGAGGAGAGCGGCCAGCTTACCGAAGCTGTGCGCCGCAAGCCATACAGCGTGGTGCTTCTCGACGAGATCGAGAAAGCCCATCCCGATGTGTTTAACATTCTTCTGCAGGTGCTTGACGATGGCCGCCTGACCGATAATAAGGGACGTACCGTCGATTTCAAGAATACCATCATCATTATGACTTCCAATATAGGTTCTCACATCATACAGGAAAACCTTGAAAAAGTCAATGACAAGAACCGCGACGAGCTGCTCAACCGCACCCGCGACCAGGTATTCGAACTGCTGAAGAAAACCATAAGGCCCGAATTTCTCAACCGCGTCGACGAGATCATCATGTTCGAGCCTCTCATCCGGAGCCAGATCAGCAAAGTAGTTGAACTGCAGCTGAGCCAGGTAAGAGGCATGCTTGAGAAGAATGACATCAAGCTTAAGGTCAGTCCAAAGGCTGTTGATCTTATCGCCACCCTCGGCTTCGACCCCCAGTATGGCGCCAGGCCCATCAAACGTGTGATACAGCGCGAAGTACTGAACGAACTGTCAAAGATGATACTCTCCGGCAAAGTCGACAAAGCTGCAGTCATACTGCTCGACGCCCGCGACGGGAAACTTATTTTCAAAAATGAATAATGGATTTTTTCTATCTTGCGCGCTTTAAGAACAAATTCATTATTTGACATATGAAAATCGTAACAACTGCAATCCTTCTGGGTGTAACGCTCCTGGCTGTTCCCTTGTTCAGCTACTTCTTCGGCACAGCATTAGGTCCACTGGAGTGGAAAGCTTTGCAGACCCTGATGATCATAGTTGCTATTGTTATAGCATACTCGTTTATTGTGGGGGAACTGACAAGGAACAACAGCCAGGTTGACAAGTTATGGAGCCTGCTGCCTATTGTTTATACCTGGGTTGTTGCTTCTTACGGAGATTTTTCACCACGGCTGGCAGTGATGAGTGTCCTTGTAACCTTATGGGGTTTGAGGCTGACTGTAAATTTCGCAATGAAAGGAGCTTACAGCTGGCGCTTCTGGGCCGGGGAGGAAGACTACCGTTGGCTGGTTCTGCGCCGGAAACCCGAGTTTAACCCCCGCTGGAAATGGACATTGTTCAACCTGTTCTTCATTTCCGGTTACCAGCTTGTGCTCATCCTTCTTTTTACATTGCCGGCCATTGTCGCCCTTCAGAATAACACTGTGCCAATGGGGATTTTCGATTATGCCGCAGCCTTGCTGATGTTCTTCTTTATTGCGTTTGAGACTGTTGCGGACATACACCAATGGAATTTCCAAAGTAATAAACATGCGAAGATCAAAGCAGGGGAAGAACTTAAGGGTGATTACAAAAAAGGATTCCTTGATAAAGGCCTTTGGGCCCTTTGCCGCCACCCCAATTACTTTGCAGAACAATCCATCTGGGTTTGTTTTTACCTCTTCAGCGTTGCCGCAAGCGGAGCGTGGTTCAACTGGAGCATTGCCGGCTGCCTGCTCCTGGTCGTGCTTTTCCAGGGAAGCTCAAGCTTCAGCGAGGAGATCAGTGCGGGTAAATATCCGGGGTATGCCGGGTATCAAAAACAAGTTCCCAGGTTTTTCCCTTTCGGACGTAAGTTCTTTCATTCAAACATATGAAAACGATCGTTGCATTGATTATGTCCGTGGTTATTCTATTGGCATTTTCAGCTAATCTGCAGGCTCAGCAGGATCCCATAAAACAGGATTTCGGCATCAGCGCGGGCGGATTTTCAAACTTCCCTGCCAACCAGCATTATATGACTGACCTGAAGAGTGTGGTTTATGTTTCCCCGTATATCCAGGTAGGACGGCATGAGTTTTCGCTGGGTTTTGCCTATCCGGTGGCCATCAATGCCATGTTTTTCAGTGATGACAATATAAATCCCAGCCCTGGATTTATAGCCGGTTATAAATTTTATGTGTTCAATCCTTATTTCCGTGAGAACATGTTCATTCACTATTCATTTGAATACCTGAGATACAAGTCGACATACAACAAAGTTCTGACCGGGGACGTGTCGAAACCTTACACCGAGACCGACATGTACATCAACAACGTGATCGGCCTGGGTTATAATGTATATTTTGACTCAGATGGAAGATTCGGCTTGTATTACATACTCGATTACCTGGTTTCCCAGAACAGCTATAAGATAAACGGTGAAATTCCCAATGCCGGCAACTGGATGACAAATTATGTGTGGAATAACCTCAGCACCCATATTGGCCTTACATTTAAGCTAACGTCACTCAGGAAAAAAGTAAAGAAATAATGCATTTCATTGATAATTGCTGCTTCTCACCCAAATAAACCTTATTATATGAAAACGAGAAGACACTTCTGGCCGCGTACCCTTTCAATCCGGTAAATGGGATTCTGCATGAGATCCGGTTTTATCCTTCTTGCCCTCTTATTGACTGCTTTTCATTTGCAAGCCCAGGTCATATCGGGAAAGGTTTGCGATGATAGGCTTCAAGTCCCAGACATTTCCAAGCAGGGAACTGGCCGGCAGGGAGAATATCATAAGACTTACCGGGGAACCTGTACAATTGAAGGAGGTTGTGATCAAACCTTCGGGCAGGTTCAGGAAGGCGGGGACAACAAGCTATACTTTTCATGGCGGTTTGGCCGGATGGGGTGGCACTGACTTTGGTAAAGGATATGAGATAGGTACAAAAATAGACCTGGGAAAGCTTCCGGTAATCATAAAAAGCATACATATTCACTTATCAAAGCAATCCTTCGACACCAGCATGTTCCGCATCCATATCCGGGATTTGAAAGACAACATGCCAGATCATGAATTGCTGAATAAGAATATCATCATCTGCCTGACAAAAGAATCGGGTTGGGAAGATATTGACCTTGGCAAATACAACCTGGTTTATAGCAGAGAAGTCGCCCTTACACTTGAATGGGTCAAAGTCAGAGGCCTCAATGAAAATAAGATGGTGAAAATGAACGGCAGTAAAAATTCTTCTGCTGTTGTTCTCTTCACTATTAAAAAGGACCAGGGTTGCAGCTATACACGCTGGGGAACAGAAGCCAAATGGAACTGTGATGCTAATGAAAGCCCGGGTTTTTATTTAACAATTGAAGAATAAAAAAACAGGGAAATATCAGCTAAACAGTCGAATCCTGCAAACACAGAACAGCAGGCTGAATTAAATTTTCATTTTGTTTACTGCGGATTAAGGGGATGGCGGGCCCGACAAGGTTGATGAATTCAGGAAAACTCGCTAAATTAGCACCCTTGAAATTTAAAACGAACCTTAAATCAATCATACTATGAAATCAATTTGTTCCTTACTGTTAGTTTTGCTCGTAACAGGAACCGCGATGGGTCAATGGATTCCGCAGTCCTCAGGAGTTAAAAAGAGCCTGCACTCAGTTTATTTTACTGACCTCGATAAGGGTTATGCCGTTGGTGACTCGGCGCTTATCCTGAAAACCACGAACGGCGGTACTTCCTGGACTGCCTATTATGATGCCGCGGGCAGTTACCTGCAAAGTGTCCGGTTCGTGAATGCCGACACGGGTTATGCAGTAGGCGGAAGCGGTTTATATCTTAAAACAACCAACGGGGGCCAAACCTGGTCATCCCAGTATTTATTCAATATGTTCTATAACCTCAACTGCGTGTATTTTGTGAATATCTATGTTGGATATATTGCAGGTTCGGGCGGCCTGATTGCTAAAACGGAAGACGGTGGCACTACATGGACCATACAAACGACAAATACCACCAATTCACTGCTTGCTGTTGCCTTCACCACACCCACAACAGGTGTTGCCGTCGGCTGGTCAGGAACTGTGCTTTTGACAGCAAATGGAGGTACGACATGGCTGACGCAGACATCGGGAACGGCTTTCCATCTGGCCTCCATCAGTTTTTCTGATGGTGTAACCGCTTATGCAGCAGGCTATCGCGGAACAGTTATAAAATCAACCGACGGCGGATATACCTGGGCACCCTTGAGTACCGGCACAATACAGAACATTTACCAGGTATTTTTCAATAACCTGTCTACAGGGTATGTGGTTGGAGCCAAAAATACCGGCTCAGAATCACTGATACTGAAAACGGAAAATTCCGGCACTGACTGGACAGTTCAGAGTTCCGGAACCAACCTGGCACTCCAGGGTGTTCATTTCCCGGCTATTGGTCTCGGCTATATTGTCGGTGATTCGGGCCTGATCATGAAAACCACTAACGGAGGCGCAGTCGGCATTAACAATGTGCCGGCAGGAAGCGGAAGTTACAAGATCTGTCCGAACCCTGTAAAAGGTCAGTTTACCATTGAATTCCCCGAATTTTCAGGAACTGCAACCCTTTCGATAGTAAATACCGAGGGTAAAGAAATGCTAAGCCTCCAGGTTTCTGAACGGAAAGTACAGCTCGACTTCAGCGGAAAACCTTCAGGGATTTATTATTTCAGGCTTACCAATGATAAGACATCGGTCACCGGTAAACTGGTCAAAGAATAATCTGCACAAGGTTAAAGCTGGCATAAATCAAACAGCTTGCACTTAGGGGTTTATTAAGACCCGAACCTATAACCAATCCCCGACTCGGTATTGAAAAGTACCGGGTGGGCCGGATCGTTTTCAAGTTTTTTCCTGAGCTGGGCCATAAAAACCCTGAGGTACTGGGTTTGTTCAGTATAGGCCATACCCCAGATTTGCTTGAGGATATACTGATGGGTAAGCACTCTGCCTTCATTTTTTGCCATCAGGACAAACAGGTTATATTCGATTGAAGTAAGTTTCACCAGGACCCCGCATTTTCTGACAGCATGATTGACGAGGTCAACAACAATCTCTCCGAACTGAAGTACGGGGTCCTCCTTTTCTTCCCCCGTATGACGCATGGCCACTCTTATCCTTGCCAGTAACTCTCCGGTTCTGAATGGCTTTGTGAGATAATCGTTAGCCCCTTTATCAAGCGCTCTTACAATGTCATCTTCGGAATTCCTGACCGAAAGGATGATCACTGGTTTATCCATCCATTCTCTAAATCGTTGCAATATTTCCAGGCCGTCGGCATCGGGAAGCCCGAGGTCGAGAATTACCAGATCAGGATTAACAGAGGCTGCCAGGCTAATACCTTCTTTACCTGTGGATGCTTCCACGACATGGTACCCGTTCGCCGACAAGGTTATTTCGAGCAGGCGCCTGATCTGCAACTCATCATCAATGACCAGTATTGTTCCCTGGTTTATCATTCTTCCTCCTGTTTATTATCTTCCTCTATGGCCAGTCCGGCCGATGGGATGATTACCGCAATGATTGCCCCTCCGTTTTTCCTGTTCTCTGCCTTAACAATTCCACCCTGGGCTTCAGTGAAACCTTTGACAATAGAAAGGCCTAATCCTGTTCCTCCTGCCCTGGAATTCTTTCCCCTGTAAAATTTATTAAAGACCGATGTGAGGTCTTCGCTTCCGAATCCTGAGCCCCTGTCCATGACTTGCATGTTGACTCCACCATTGTCATAAAAAAATTTCACCCTGATCCTGCCGCCTGGAGGTGAATTCTGGGCCGCATTAAGCACGAGGTTATGAAGGATCTGTTCCATCAAACCGAAATCAAGCTTTACAAGGGGCATGTCGGCAGGGATTATCACCGATAGTTTAAAGGACTCAAGTTCCTTCTTAAGTGAATGGATCACCTGGTTCGAAAGGTCATGCACATCACACCAGTCGGGATGCGGACTGATACGCCCTGTTTCAAGCCGGGACATATTCAGGAGGTTTTCAATCAGGCGGTTCAGCCGTATGGATGCATCACTGATCTCGGTGTACAACTGCCTCCTGGATTGATCAGGTAATTCCTGCCCGAGCAAGGTATCTGATGCGCCCATCACCGTGGCAACCGGGATCCTGAGTTCATGGGATATCGAATTAAAAAGAGTTTTATACATCTTCTCCGATTCACTCAGCAAATAAGTGTTTTTTGCGGCATTTCGCAGCAATTCCCTTTCAAATCTCCCGGAGATCTGTGAAATGACCGTCTCCCAGAATTGCTGCTCCCCTTCGGTAAATACCTTGTGAAGCTCAAGTGCGATAATCCCGTTATTATCCCGGCTGCCCGAAAGCGGATAAAAGGTCAGGTTTCCCGAAGGCAGGGTTTCAGTGTATTTTCCGGCCCGGGCTGAATTTTTGAAAACCCAGGATGCCACGCTGATGTCATTTTCAGTGAACCTGATCCCGCTCTCGCACCTTGGTTTGATCTCAAGTTTTCCGTTTGCATCCTTTAAAAGGATAGCGCTTTCACAATGGAAGGATTTGCTTATATAACGGTATGCAGTCTCGGCAACTTCCTCAATATTGCCTGCATGGGTGAGATCCCTTGACAGCTGGTATAATGCATGGGTACGTTCCTCGCGTGTACGTATCTTCTTCTCCTGCCCCCTTATCCTAGTAGTTAGAATACCGTTCATCAGGGCAATGAAAAAGAACATGAAAAGCATCAGGACATCCTCTGCCTTTTCAATATGCAGAGTAAATTCCGGAGGAATAAAGAAATAGTCCCAGATAAGAGCCGCAAGACAGGCAGCCATAAGCACAGGCCCGGTACTGAAAAACAATGCAAGTATTGAAACCAGGAAAAGCAGAATAAAAGAAACGACCTGGTAACCAAGGTAATTCTTGACAAGATAAGATCCCACGGAAGTCAGGATCACCATTAAGATAGTGGCCAGGTATTGCCTGCTGCTGGCGGTAAAAGACGGAACAGAAACCTTGTCCCTGAAATGGTCTTTTGCATGCAGGTCTGAACCAAGTACATATACATCGATATTCCCGCTGTACCTGATCAGCCTGTTCACAAAATTCCCCAGTCTGAACATTGAAAAAATATCCCTCACCCTGGGCTTGCCTACCACGATATGGGTAACATTTTCTTTTTGTGCAAAATCTACGATAGCTTTTACAATATCATGATGCGTGATGATCCTAACCCTGATCCCAAGCTGTTTTGCCAGGTTGATGTTCCTGTCGAGCTGTTCAGTCTCTTTTTTTGTAAGAGTGTGAGGCGTTTCTACATACAGGGCCTCAATATTTGCGCCCATAGAATAAGCCAGGTTCTTAGCCCAGCGCAGCAACCTGGCCGATTGCGGGTAATAACTCATGGCAACCAGGAGATGCAGACCCGATTTCCACGGCCCCCGTATCCGGTTATTATGCATGTAGTCATGAAGTTGCTTGTCAACCCTGTCGGCTACAAGCCTTAGCGCCATTTCCCGCAAAGCGGTGACATTCCCGATTTTAAAGAAATTTTCGACTGCGGACCTCGTCCTCTCGGGAGCATACACTTTTCCCTCGGCAAGCCGCTGCAGCAGTTCCTCTGTTGTGATGTCGACGAGTTCGACCTCGTCAGCATTTTCAAATACCTCATCGGGGACAGTCTCCCTCACAACGATGCCGGTTATCTGGGCCACTGTTTCGGACCGGCTCTCCAGGTGCTGGACATTCAGGGTGGTATACACATCGATTCCATGGGCAAGAATCTCCTGGACGTCCTGGTAGCGCTTAGTGTGCCGGCTACCTGGGGCATTGCTGTGGGCCAGTTCATCAACAAGGACAAGATGGGGTTTTCGTGATAGTACGGCATCGAGATCCATTTCCTCGAGTTGAGTCGACTTATATTCAACCTTCTTCCTCTCAATCCTTTCCATCCCCCCGGTCAGGGCTTCTGTTTCTTTGCGGTTGTGAGTTTCAACATACCCTATGATCACATCGCTTCCTTTCTGTTTCTCAGTAAAAGCAGTCTGAAGCATGGTAAAGGTCTTGCCTACACCCGCACACATGCCGAAAAAGATCCTGAGCCTGCCCCTGTGAAGTTTGTCTTCCTCGCCGATCAGCGTTGCCAGCAGTTCATCAGGATCAGGCCTGGTATTTTCAAACCCTGTCATGGTATTTTATCCGTTTCTAAATTTAATAATAAAACATTGATCCGGGGTTCCCCAAGGCAAATTAATTGAGGAGATTCAGTCAGGCTGTCGATCAGCACTATCATTTTTTGCCTCTGTTCTTTACTGAACTGCCTTACCCTTGCCACCCTTTCAAGCTGCAGTAAAGCTGATGAGGGGGATATATGTGGATCCAGCCCGCTGCCCGACGCGAAAAGCACATCAGGAGGGATTGTATATAAACTGTCAAGGCCATTTTCTCCGGTAAATTTTATCTGACGTTCATGTACAAGTTTCGCCAGTTCCCTGCTGGTTACAGAAAAATTCGAAGCCCCAGAAGGCAGAGGGTTATATGAAACTGCCGACGGTCTTGAAAAGAAATACCGCTGGTCATGAAATTCCTGGCCGATCAGGACGCTCCCTGCATACTTTCCTTTTTTACTTATGAGGCTGCCGCCGGACTGCTTTGGAAAAAAAACCAGGCCGATCCCCGTAATGAGCAGGGGATACAGTACTCCTGTTAACAAGGTGAAGAAAAACAGGAATTTCAAAGACATCCATAGGGTTTTCATAATGTTTCGCTCTTAAAGGTTGATAAGTATGTCGATGAGTTTGATGCCGATAAAAGGCGCAATGATCCCTCCCAGCCCGAATATAAGCAGGTTCCGGGTCAGGGCTTCCATTGCCGAAACGGGCCTGTAACGGACCCCTTTCAGGGCAAGCGGGATCAACAATATAATGATTATTGCATTGAAGATCACAGCGCTCAGGATGGCGCTGCTTGGGGAACCCAGATTCATTATGTTAAGAACGGATAAAGGCCCCTTCCCGTTCGAACCTGCATACAGGCTGATTGCAATAGCCGGGATTATTGCAAAATATTTTGCCACATCATTTGCGATGCTGAAAGTTGTAAGAGCACCCCTTGTCATCAGAAGTTGCTTTCCTGTCTCCACAACTTCAATCAGTTTGGTAGGATTGCTGTCAAGGTCAACCATATTGCCTGCCTCCCTGGCAGCCTGGGTTCCCGAATTCATTGCAATTCCCACATCGGCCTGCGCCAGGGCAGGTGCATCATTGGTGCCGTCGCCTATCATTCCGACCAGGTGCCCTTTCTTCTGTTCTTCCCTGATCCTCGCGAGCTTGTCTTCAGGCCTGGCTTCCGCCATGAAATCATCAACACCGGCCTCAGCTGCAATGGCCGCGGCGGTCAGGTGGTTGTCGCCGGTGATCATCACAGTGCGTATGCCCATTTTTCTCAGTTCGGCAAACCTCTGTTTGATCCCTCCTTTAACAATATCCTTAAGGTGGATCACTCCAAGCACCTTGTCATCTTTTGCCACTACCAGGGGGGTCGCACCCGAACGGGCAATCTCAGCCACGGTTTCCTCTATATTCTTAGGGTAAAACCCGTTATTGTTCTGTACAAATGTTTTGATAGCCTCGGATGACCCCTTCCTGATCCGCTGGAGATCTCCCCCGGCTGAAAAAAGGTCCACCCCGCTAATCCTGGTCTGGGCCGAAAACGGGATAAAAGAGGCTCTTAAATTATGAACCTCCCTTGCCCTTATATTGAATTTTTCCTTTGCGAGGACAACGATTGACCTGCCTTCGGGGGTCTCATCCGAAAGCGAAGCCAGCTGGGCTTTATCAGCCAGTTCCCCGGCGTTTACTCCTTCGGCGGGAATGAAATCGGTCGCCATCCTGTTCCCGAGGGTGATGGTCCCGGTCTTGTCAAGCAGCAGTACATCAACATCCCCGGCAGCTTCAATCGCTTTTCCACTTGTTGAAATGACATTCTTCTGCAACAACCTGTCCATCCCGCTTATCCCGATTGCACTTAGCAAACCGCCAATGGTCGTGGGTATCAGGCAAACCAGGAGGGAAACCAGTACAGGCAAACTAAGATTTTGCGAAGGAGGCAACCCTGAAGCTTTAAGGCTGTAAAGGAAAAATGCAGGCAGGGTGGCTACTGCCAGAAGAAAGATAATGGTGAGCCCTAATAGCAGGTTTGACAATGCGATCTCATTAGGCGTTTTCTGCCTCTTTGCTCCTTCAACCAGTGAGATCATGCGGTCAAGGAAGGTATTCCCCGGTTCAGCTGTAATACGTATGATGATACGGTCGGAGATCACTTTGGTACCTCCTGTCACAGCCGAACGGTCTCCCCCGCTTTCCCTGATCACCGGAGCAGATTCTCCTGTTATCGCCGATTCATCTACACTGGCAATGCCCTCTGACACCTCACCATCGGAAGGGATCTGGTCCCCCGCTTCGCAGATAACAAAGTCCCCCTTTTTAAGCATGGCAGATGAAACTGTCTCTTCATGATCTCCTGAGAATCTCCTGGCTTTTACCTGGCTGCGGCTCCTGCGAAGGCTTTCAGCCTGTGCCTTGCCCCTGCCTTCAGCAATGGCTTCAGAAAAATTGGCAAAGAGCACAGTAAACCAGAGCCATAAACTGATCTGCAGGTCAAATGAAGAAAAATGCCCTCCCCTGATCCCGGCCATGACAATGCTGGAAGTCAATAATGCGCCAAGGGCTACGATAAAGATGACAGGATTTTTCACCAGTGTCAGCGGATTGAGTTTAATGAAACTGTCTTTTACTGCAGTGAGTATCAGTCCACGGGTAAAAACAGATGTTGTTTTCTTGGTTTTCATAAGGTTTCCTTAAAATGTTACCGCGCTGTGCATTAGGATATGTTCGGCCAGCGGGCCCAGCGAAAGAGCCGGGAAGAATGTAAGTCCGCCTACAATTAAAATCACACCGGTCAGCAGGATTATAAATAAAAGGTTATCGGTCCTGAAAGTCCCGACTGAGAGAGGTGTGACCTTTTTAACTGCCATGCTTCCTGCAATTGCCATCACCGGGATGATCACCCCAAAACGGCCAGCCAGCATGGCTAGACTGAGGGTGAGATTATAGAATACCGTATTGGCGTTAAGACCTGCAAACGCACTTCCGTTATTGCCCGCAGCAGAACTGAAAGCATATAGGATCTCGCTCAGCCCGTGGGAACCTGCGTTGTTCAAACCCGCCAGGCCCGGCTTGCTCACCGAAGCAATGGCTGAAAACAGCAGGATCATGAACCCTGGGATAAGAACACCTGCCAGGGCCATCCTGACTTCAAAAGCTTCAATTTTTTTTCCCAGGTATTCAGGGGTTCTCCCGACCATCAGTCCGGCAATGAATACAGTAAGGAATACGAACAGCAACATTCCGTACATCCCCGATCCTACACCTCCAAAAATCACTTCTCCAAGCATAATATTGAACATTGCTGTCATTCCGGTAAGAGGCGACATGCTGTCGATCATCCCGTTAACAGAACCATTCGATGCAACGGTAGTCACAACGGTCCAGAGTATGGTACCCGTCGTTCCGAATCGCAGCTCCTTACCCTCCATGACCAGCCCTTTGCCGGCAGGTGAAACCATATGATATTCAGCATAGAGCGAAACCAGCAGTCCCGCCACAAACAATACCATCATGCATGTAAAAAGGGTATATCCCTGTTTCAATGATCCCGACATTTTACCATAGGTATAGGTAAGGGCGGCAGGGATCAGCAGAACCGCCAGCATTTCGAGAAAGTTTGTTAAAGGAGTCGGATTTTCAAACGGGTGGGCGCTGTTTGCATTGAAGTACCCACCTCCGTTAGTCCCCAGCTGCTTGATTGCTTCCTGCGATGCCACCGGCCCCATAGTGATGACCTGCTTCCCCCCTTCAAGGGTAGAAACTGTGACCGGTCCGCTGAAATTCTGTATCACACCTTCAGCATTAAGTACAACCGCAAAGATGACAGATAAAGGCAGAAGCACATAAAGAATGATGCGTGTGATATCGGCCCAGAAATTGCCCAGTAAAGATGATCTCCCCACAATTCCGCTTACAAGTGCAAGCATGACTGCAATCCCGGTGGCAGCGCTCAGAAAATTCTGCACCGTGAGACCGACCATCTGTACCAGGTACGAAATAGTGGTTTCCCCTGCATAACTCTGCCAGTTGGTGTTTGTAATAAAGCTCATTGCCGTATTGAGTGCCAGGTGCCAGCTTACAGCCGGGAGGCAGGCAGGGTTTAATGGTAATAGGTTCTGCGTGAGCTGGAGCAAAAACAATACAACAAAACCACCGAGGTTGAAGAGAAGCAATGACCATGTGTAGGTTTTCCACCCCATTCCCTGCTCTGGTTTTGTGCCCGTGACACCAAATGTGAGTTTTTCAAGCCATCCAAATACCGGAAACATAAAATGCCGTTCCCCGCTGAACACCTTGTGCATGTAGCTCCCCAGGACAGGAGTCAGTATGATGAGCAGAAGGAAGAACAATAAAACCTGCGATATGTCCAGTGCGTTCATTTGATTTTTTATTAATCAGTTTGATAATCCGCTGCAAAGTTGCAGCCTCATCCGTATGGATTTTATAAGATTAGTCAGCAGTGCATAAAAAATTTATAAAAATGCAGGGATGGAGGCTCATTAATCAGCAGGATATCCCGGCCGAGGTGACAAATCAATTCAGGAGTTTTCATTTATCAATTACCTTTGGGGTAACGAATGCAATCACGCTGAATTTTAAAAATCATTATCTTCGTATCATGGCTGATATCAGGAAACCGGTATTTAACAAACGTATTTTCCGGGATGTGAATTTTGAATTATTCCAGAATTATTCACTGGAACAACTTATAGCATTTCATCAAAAAAAATACCCCAGCCAGATGATGGCAATCAGTATTCCAAATGCCATCACATATTTTGTTGATGCCGAAGATTCCGAAACCCCGGTAAGTTTTAAAAACCAAACCTGGGAAGGGGTTAAAAAGGGAATTTCAAAAGCCGTGCGGGATTACCTGAGTTGATGCTTACTTTAGAATCAATATCTGAAATGGAATGAAAAAATCAGTCTTGTTGATCGTAATTCTCTTTTACGGCATCACGAGCCTGTATTCCCAGAGTAATGGTTTTGTTGCCGCTTATGACTCCATGCATCAGAGGGTCAGTGTTTGGTATGCTTTCGGCGAATGGAAAGCCGTTGACTGGAATGCATTGAACAACAGGGTAAGGCCGAAAATCGTGAATGCCGGTTTGGCAAGTGACACTAATGCGTTCTACCTCGCCCTTAAGGAGTATGTGGCTTCTATCCCCGACGGGCATGTTTCGATACGAGGTGCAGGTTGGGATGGACACAAAAACTTTGCAGGTTACCAGCAGATCGGCGGAAGTTACGGGTTTGCCCTCACGGGGCTTGACGACGGCAGGGTTGTGGCCCGGCTTGTGAACCCCGGATCTCCGGCCGCCCTTGCAGGAATGTCGTTTGGTGCTGAGCTGCTTGAAGTGAATGACCATCCGGTGAATTCAGCCCTCGATACCGTATCGGTGTTCTGGGCCGAAGCAAATCCCGCTACAATCGAATGTAAAAGGCTGAACCAGTTCAGGTTCATTGGAAGGGCGCCCGTTGGAAAAACCATGAAAGTGAAATTTTTGAACAGGGGTGCGGCAGGCCCGCTTACTGCAGTTCTTACCGCAGTTGACGATAACTATGCGACCTTTGACCAGACTTCTCTCCTTCCCATTGATCCCGGGCCAACGATTTCCTATAGCATTCTCCAGCCTGGCGGGTACGGTTATATCAAGCTTACTTCCGAACCCGGTGATTCAGCGGCAATGGCCCAGGCATATACAGGTTTCAGGAAGGCTGTCGATTCATTCATAACAGCAGGAGCCCGGGGATTGATACTTGACATGCGTATAAATACAGGAGGGGAAGATTTGCTGTCGGCAGCCCTTGCGGGATTTTTCACTACCGATACCACCTTATATGAATACAGGAGTTTTTATAATCCTGGAACCGGACAGTTTGATATCTGGCCGCTTCCTTTACCCCATTTTAATCCGCAGACCCTGGGAACCTACATCAATCCTAAATATCCTAACGGGGCACAATTTACAGAGCCCCAGGGAACCTATTTTTCAAAACCAGTCATGATCATGGTAAGCCCCCGTAATATCAGCAGCGGCGAGGGTATACCGATGGCGGTGAGGCGGCTGCCCAAAAACCATGTAGTAAGCTTTTACGGGAGCAACGGTTCTTTTGGCATGATGGAGAACTGGTCTTACCACTATCTGTACCTGCCTCCCAACGACCTTTATTTCAGGTATCCGGTAGGGCGCTCCCTGGATAAAAACATGAAGATACAGGTCGACAGTGATTCAACCATGCAGGGCGGGATACAGCCCGATATACGGGTTCCTCTCAATGATACAGTGCTTGACATGCTGTATATCGACAGCATTGATGTGGAACTGAAGTATGCCATAGGAAAACTGAGCTCCATTTTGGGAGTGGAAGAGAATGGAGATGGATTGAACCTGAACATCCTTGACCCCGTCTTTCCAAACCCTGTCGGCTCATCAGCGACAATACAATATCATCTTGCAGAAGCATCCCCTGTGTTATTGGAAGTTTATAACGCTTATGGCAAGCTGGTAACAACCCTAGTGAATGAATCCAGGCAGGCCGGAGATTACCGTGTGAGCTGGAATACAGGGAATCTTCATCCGGGAGTATATTTATACAGGATTCAGACCGCCAGGCAAAGCTTTACACGAAAATGTGTAGTGCTATAGCAACCCTCAAACCCGCTATCGATGAAAACGTCAGCAATCCTCTCATTCATATTGACAGTGACAATTCTGATCTCGGTTTGTTCCTGTTCACATAAGTCCGAACCTCCTGTAACCTTCAACAACGACCTTATTGTAGCTCAGTGGGATAAGGCCAGTGATTCAATCTACGCAGCCTCCGGTATTCCCGGAATGCTTATCGGCATATGGGCTCCCGACCGAAACCTGGCATGGATCAAGGGCTTAGGCATTGCCAACAAAGCAACAGGTGAAAAACCTGATGCATCTATGAAATTCCGCGTAGGGAGTATCACTAAAACATACACTTACACCGTACTTCTTCAGCTGGCTGATCAAAAATTCATCAGTCTTGAAGATAAGTTAAGCAAATACATGCCTGATTTTCCAAGAGCCGACAGTGTAACACTGAAGATGTTGTGCAATCATACCAGCGGGATTTTTGATTTTGCTGAGACAGAAGCATGGAGGCTCAATTTAATAACAAATCCCTTAAGAAAATGGACCAGTGATGAACTTATAGACCTGGCCAAAGCCGAGCCATATTATTTCACTCCAGGCTCAGGATTTTATTATTCCAACACCAACACTATCATCGCCGGAAGGATTGTGGAAATGATCACCGGAACTTCCATAGCCACGATGATCCGGAACAGGTTATTTACACCACACAACCTGCTGAACACCTTCTACCCTTCCGATAATTTCATACAGGGCCGTTTCATTCACGGCTACGGATGGTATGCCGGGGACACAACCGATGTTTCACAGGCATATGATCCATCCTTATCAGGTGCAGCAGGAGCTATCGTGGCGGATATTTATGATATGAAGAAATGGGTTGAGCTTCTTTATAAAGGCAGCCTTATCTCCGATTCAACCCAAGCCCGAAGATTAACAACCGTCCCGGCTCCGGGTGAAGACTGTGAAGAATACGGACTGGGAATAATGCATAAAATCAGCCCCTCCATGTGGGGTCATACAGGGACCATTCCCGGCTATAAAAACTGGGCAGGCTATTGCCCCGAAAAGAACGTGACCATTGTGATCAGCTACAATTCAACTTCCGCCAAACCTATGGTTATGGCCACCCGGCTGATGACAATCTACCTGGGCGCAGTAAAAAAATAAGTCAATACAGGATTACAAATACAAATCATAACAGGATTCAATATGGCAAACCACAGTAAACTCAAGACCAAAGACATATTTGCTATTGCAGGGCTGGTTGCAGGATTTATCCCCCTCTACTACCAGGCCTTGTGGATATATATTCGCAACCTGTTCGGCAACCAGGGCGAAAGTGTCGCAGAATTCAAAAAATACCTCCCCCCTCTCTTCAGGGACCCGCACAAAGCAACATTTCTGTTCCTTGTCCTCTGCGTAATTTCGATCATACTCTGCGTGATTGGCATAAAAACCACAAAAAAGTCCCTGAAAGTTGCAGTCATTACCGACATCTTCATTTGCTCCCTGTTGATTTTGCTTCTTCTTTTTTCGTTGATGTAAACTTTTAAAACTGAGGATGAAGGAGCGGAGTGCCCAATCATAGTAGCGAGAAATAATGAATCCAAAGGTTGATGTTTTTTTAAATAAAGCCAAAAATTGGCGGGAAGAATTCGAGAAGTTGAGAATGATTATTCTCGATTTTCAGCTCACCGAGGAACTGAAATGGGGTGTTCCCTGTTACACATTTCAGGAAAGAAACGTAGTTTTAATACATGGATTTAAGGAATACTGTGCGCTGCTGTTTTTCAAAGGAGCTTTGTTGAAGGACACCCAGGGAATTCTCATCCGGCAAACAGAAAATGTGCAGGCGTCACGCCAGATCCGGTTCACAAGCATCCGGGAAATAGTTGGGTTGGAACCCATCCTGAAAGCCTGTATTCATGAAGCCATAGAAGTTGAAAAAGCCGGTTTAAAAGTGGAAATGAAAAAGACTTCGGAATATTCCATTCCACAAGAATTTCAAAAAAAGCTTGATGAAATCCCTCCCTTGAAAACTGCTTTTTATACCTTGACACCAGGGCGGCAGAGAGCATACCTGTTTCATTTTTCTCAACCTAAACAACCCGAAACCCGGAAGTCAAGGATTGAAAAAAGCATACAGCAAATGCTCAACGGGAAGGGATTAAATGATCAGTGAACGGGTAAAACAAGCAAATAAATTGCCCATTCCCGGCCTACTTTTTCAAAAACCCGTCAAACCAGTCTTTCTGGTGTAAAACAGCATAAACAAAGGTCGCACGGTGATCGGCCTTGTCACCGGCATACACTGCTGTTGTTGGCCCGCAGCCCATCACGTTATGAAATTCCTGAGGTAGTTTTGCAATAAATACCGGAACGACCTCATCCGATCCTCCATAATAGTTATAGGTCGGCGTATGGCTTCTCCAGCGGTAAGCCTGGCATTTTTCAAGGGATTGCCAGTACGGCCCTTCGCCCGTATTCCCTCCTGCCATGAACTCAGGCCGTATAAAATCCTGTAGTTTAGATGGCGTGAGTTTACTGAATGCGGTATAGTCAATTGTTCCGTTGTAAAAATCCTTTGCTGCCTTTAAATATTGACTGCGGATGGCCGATTCGGTCAGTCCGGCCTGCTGCAGGTAATATTCCTGTGCCTGGATCTGAAGTGAAATGCAAGCCGGAAGATACACCGCATCTATGGGCTGGTAATTATTCATCCACCGGTCCATGGTGACGAAAATATCGGTTGGGGCACTTGCAGTTGCTGCAGCGGTTACAGGTATATTCAGAGCTTCCAGCTTGTGAAGGTATGTCATGGTAGCCCATCCTCCTTGCGACCAGCCGCTAATAAAAAACTTTCCTGGTTTAAGCTTCATTGCGGCAAAAATACTCCTGGCGGCAAACAGCATGTCAACACAGGCCTGCTGTGTACTGCTATTTACAAGGTAACTGTCGGGAAGGTCCGAAATGCCCCTTCCGAAATAATCGGCTCCAATCACGATATAACCTTGGGAAGCAAAACGTGCTATCATGATTTTTGTCTCTTCTGAGTTATCAGGGAAACTTGGCACTTCGGTTTTTGAAAATACCGTCCCGTGCTGGTACATCACAACAGGCATTGAATCCAGGCCGTTCCGGGGGATTACAACCAGACCTGACGCAACCGTAGGCTGGTTTCCAAACTCAGGAATTACCGAATTGTATCTGACACGGTAGAGGTTTACGGGATATTTTGCCAGGGGGAAGCTATCGTTAAACGCTTTTGCTCCCATCGAGGAAGTTGAAAGAAATTCAGCAAGCTCAACCTTGAATACCTTATCCAGCTTGCTTAAATCCCAGCTCCCTATCAACTGGTACTGAACCCCTGAAGATACGTTGATATAAGCGTCAGTTGATTGTGCAAGCAGTTGTGAATAAAGCAGAATTGCTGCCAGGGAGAATAGAATTTTTTTCATGTGTGACTTGTCTTTGGATTACAATAATAGTTGTTTTTGCTAAATATTTCTACTTTAGCTTTTACAACAACTCCTATGTTTGATAAAGTATTTAACTTTATCGGATAATTTGTTTAAAGTAAATGAGTCTTTACCAGCAACTCCAGCAGGCGAAAAGCGAAGAAGACGTCAAGGATGCCTACATCAAAGCCCTTGGATTAAAAGGCTATTCCAAAAACCTCATCGACATACAAACCAAAGAGATCTGGTTCGAGGCCAAGGATACAGGCAAGATCTCCACTTACGCCATGTTCACCCAGCTCATGCATTATGTGCAGGATGCCCTGAACAAGGGAGACTATATTCCACCCTTCCTTGCTGTGATCGACACCCAGAAGGCTGCCCTGATGAAAAGCGAAGATGTGCTGCCCTTTCTTGCCAAAAAGACCATCCGCTGGGGCAAATCGGCCAGCAATTATACCCAGGAAGCCCTGGATGCCATTTCGACCCATATCGGCACCCACTTCGTCTCATTTAAAATTGAGACACATGAAGAGGAATTCATCAATACTGTAAAGAATGCGATAAAGAACGGGGATATTATCCGCACACAGATCACTCCCAACAACCTTAAACAGGTCTTTGACAAATGGGTGCTGATGATAGGGAACGAGATCAAGGGCGTGGCTGAAGAAGATTATGCCCTCCTGTTTTTTGCGGATATCATGAACGACGGCACGGTTTCCACCCACGATAATCTTCCTGCCGAACTCATGCATAAGAACAATGCCCCCGTTTTCCTCCTGGGCGGGAAGGTGTATGAACTAAGCAACAAGGAGGGTTACCGGCAGTTCTGGGCAATCTATCACCGTCCGCCCAGGGCCGAGTACCGCGACTACCTCCTCGAACGCCGCGACAGCCTGATCCCTCTCGATGAACGCAGTTTCAAGGGAGCTTACTACACCCCTCTTGCCGTGGTGGATAAGGCTTACGACAAGCTCACCGAAACCCTGGGCGATACCTGGCAGAACGAATATATTGTATGGGATATGTGCTGCGGAGTGGGCAACCTCGAAGTCAAGCACAACAACCCCCGGAATATTTATATGAGCACCCTCGACCAGGCCGATGTGGATGTGATGAGAGCCACCAAGACCTGCGTTGGCGCCCAGCGTTTTCAGTATGATTACCTGAATGATGATATCACTGCGGATGGCAGGATAGATTACAGTCTTACGAATAAGATTCCTGTTGGACTGCGGATGTCCATTGCCCAGGGGAAAAAGATTTTGGTGCTGATAAATCCGCCGTATGCGGAATCAGGCGATACACTGGGGAGTGAAGCAAAATCTGATGTTGCAACAACACAAGTTGCTAAAAACATGAAAGATTATAGCTATGCAACTCGTGAATTATTTACTCAGTTTCTAGCTAGAATTGCATTAGAAATTCCAACTGCATTTATAGCAATGTTTAGTACTTTAAAATATATTAATGCTCCAAACTTTGAAAAATTCAGGAACATTTGGAATGCAAATTATTTAGGAGGCTTTGTAGTACATAACCGTGCTTTCGATGGATTGAATGGAAATTTTCCAATTGGTTTTTTAATATGGAAAACAAATCAACAAGCTAATAATAGAACCCTAATCACGGAGATTACCACTGAAGTTTTAGATAAATCAGCACAACCAATTGGTGAAAAACGGTTTTACAATTTCCCCAAAGAAATATCTCTAAATACGTGGATAGATCGTCCAAACGCAAATAAAACAAGTGTTGTCCCACTAAAAAATGCCATTCATCCAGCTATAAAAACAATTGACATCCGGGGCACGTTTTGGTCAGATTCTGCAATAGGTCAAATGCTATGTGATAGCAATGATTTGCAGCACGCAGGACAAAGAACAGCTATATTTTCCTCAGGATATTGTAGTCCTGGTGCTTTTTTTGTTACTCCTGAAAATCTCTGGCAAGCCGCTATAGTTTTTTCCGTCCGCCGCCTTGTCAAACCCACCTGGCTCAACGACCGTGACCAGTTTCTGCAACCCACCTCTCCCCTATCCGAAGAATTCAAAAACGACTGCCTCATCTGGATGCTGTTCAACGGCAGCAATCTCACCGCCAGCGCCAACGATCTTGAATGGAACGGGAAAAAGTGGTCCATCGTCAATCACTTTATTCCTTTTACCGAAACCGAAGTCGGCGCCTCCGACCGGTTTGAATCGGATTTCATGGTAAGGTATCTTTCCGGGAAAACCTTATCCGCAGAAGCGAATCAAGTACTTGAAGCAGGCAAAACCCTATGGCAGGCCTATTTTACCCATACCGATGTACGGGCGGTGCGCGATGAACTCAAACTCAACCGTGCCGATGTAGGCTGGTACCAGGTACGCAAAGCCCTGCAGGCAAGAAACGCAAGCGGCGACTTCCCTCCCGTTAGCTTCAAACCCTTCGAAGAAGCCTATAAAACCCTCACCCTCAAACTTCAGCCCCAGGTCTATGAACTCGGGTTCTTGAAAAGTTAAGCCTGCGAGGTTTCAAGTATTTATATCAACCTGGTTTATTGACTATTGGATAAGGAAATCAAACTGTGATAATTTGTCACGGTTTGAGATTGAAAAAATTATCGATTTTTCTATCACTTTCTCCTGATGGCCGGATTAAGTTATAAACATCGATTTCATGTTCCTGCATATCCTTTATCTTTGTTATAGCGCTTGATTTTCAAGAAGAAGAATGCAAATCACAATAAATTTTATATCTACGACATGACCAGGGAAACGGCAATTAAATTATTCAATCAGAGGCAAGTCAGGTGCCATTGGGATGAAGAACAGGAGAAATGGTATTTCTCGGTGGTGGATGTGGTGGGTGTGCTTACAGAAAGTGAGAATCCTAACAATTATTGGAAAGTCTTGAAAAACAGAATTAAGGAAGAAGGCAGTGAGTTGGTTACAAATTATAACCAACTGAAAATGGTTTCTTCAGATGGAAAGTTTTATAAAACAGATGTTGCGAGATCGATCTTTTTTTTAGAATAGCTTGTATTAAGTACCAATATTTGGTACTTTTGTAAAAAGACAATTACTATGGGCAAGAATACATCAATATCATTAAGTGATCATTTTGAGAGCTTTATCTCAAAAAAAGTTGAATCTGGACGGTACCATTCAGCTAGTGAGGTCATTCGGCAAGGATTACGATTAATGGAACAGGAGGATAGAAAGATTGAAGTTTTAAAATCTGCACTTGAGATAGGTGAAAAAAGTGAAATTGCGCAAGATTTTAATGCTGTAAAACACTTAAAATCACTTCAAGCCAAGCATTTGTAAACATGGCAAATTACTGTTTTACAAATGAAGCTGTAAAAGATCTTGAAGAAATTTGGTCTTATTCAAAACAAAAATGGTCGCTTGAGCAAGCTGACAGATATTATAACTTGCTAATTGATGAAATAGAATTCATCGCCTCAAATCCCCTGCTGGGAAGATCAATTGATTATATTAAAGAAGGATATCGGTCAACAAGAGTAAAGTCTCATGTAGTCTATTATAAGCAACAAGCAGGTGAAACAATACTTATTGTAAGAATCCTGCATCAGCGAATGGACAGCGATTACAGATTGGGATAAAGAATGTACCTAAACCCATACAAATTGTAAGGCTTGTAAACTTCTTGAAGAAATGAAACAAAACATCACCCCCTGCCTCTGGTTCGACGGTAATGCGAAAGAGGCTGCTGAATTGTACACTTCGGTCTTTCCCGGCTCGGCGATACAAAACATCAGCTACTTCGGCAAGGAGGGCTTCGAAACCCATAAACAGGAAGAGGGCAAGGTTCTCACGGTTAACTTCACCCTCTGCTCCCAGCCCTTCACCATCCTCAACGGGGGTCCCATGTATAAGCTCAATCCCTCGGTTTCACTGTATGTTGCCTGCGAAAAAGCCGGGGATGTCGATTTTCTTTATCATAAGCTGGCGGATGGCGGGATGGTTATGATGCCGCTCGACCGCTATGCGTGGAGCGAACGGTATGCCTGGATCAGCGACCGTTTCGGGGTCTCCTGGCAAATTGCCATGGATGCCGTTACTTCGCAAAAACTCACCCCGGCTTTTCTTTTCATGGGCGATCATCATCCGCAGTCAGACCAGGTCATTGAATTCTACACCTCTGTTTTCCCGGGATCGGCTATCGGCAGCATACTCAGGTATCCGAAAGGCGGGAATGAACCCGAAGGTTCGGTACAGCATGGGCAGTTCAGCCTGAACGGCAACGGTTTCATGATCATGGGCAATTCCATGCAACATGCCTTTGACTTTACCGAAGCCTTCTCTTTCCAGGTCTTCTGCGACAGCCAGGAGGAGATCGATTACTTCTGGGACAGGCTCCGCGAAGGCGGTTCGGAGCAGCAATGCGGCTGGCTTAAAGACAGGTTCGGATTGTCGTGGCAGATCGTTCCTTCGGTCCTGGAAGAACTTCTGAAAGACCCATCACGCGCCGGAAAAGTGACCGAGGCCTTTCTTAAAATGAAAAAATTCATTATCGATGAGCTTTACTAGAACTGTCCTGGAGGGGACAAGAACAATACCTAAAGCATTTTCAAATACAGACATCATGAAAAAACTCCTTCTCCTGACTATCCTCCTTGGTTTGCTTTCGTGCAGCAACAAAAGAGACCGGTTTTACATGCCTGCCGAATGGGAACGGCAGGATGCGGTATGGTTCGGATGGGAAAAGACAGAGACTTTCTTTTATCCCGTGGTCGCCGAAATGATCACCGCCCTCATGCCTCATGTGAAAGTCAACATTGCCGTTGGTTCCGACAGTTTGATGAGAACAGCTAAGTTGTTCCTGGCGGGCCGGGGGATTGACACCTCTAAAGTGGGGTTTTATCTGATGCCAGGCGACCGTTACTGGATTCGCGACCATGGGGCAAGTTTCCTGGTGAATGGAAAGGGAGAACTCGCTGCGGTGCAATTCGGATGGAACCTTTACGGCCATCCTCAGTACCTGAAAGAGATATACGGCGACAACAAAGACAGCATTGCTTTTTACTCGGCCATGGACATCGACACGAATACAGGGAATGTATCGGCCATGATGGCCAAAGTGACTAGGGCGAAACTGATCCGCTGCAATGCTTTCCATGAAGGAGGCGGAATGGAAGTGAACGGCAAAGGCACGCTCATCCTTTGCGAAGCCACCGAAATGCAAAGGAACCCCGGCAGGACTAAGGAAGAGCTCGATGGTGAATACAGGAAAGCCCTGGGCGTTTCAAAGATCATCTGGATGAAACAGGGCCTGGCCGATGATCCTCAGTGGATCATGAGGAGAATTACCGGAAACTACATTGGAGTTGGTATAGGCGGACATACCGATGAATTTGTGAGATTCTCGGGACCGGGCACCATACTTCTCGCCTGGATCGATGAAAAGGAGAAAGACCTCAACCCCGTGAACCTTATGAATTACGAGAGGCTGAACGAGAATTTTAATATACTGCGGATGTCGACCGACCAGGACGGAAAGCCCTTTACCATCATCAAGGTTCCACTTCCCGATATCGTGCCTCTGAAAGTCGTGGCAAGGAATAAGCTCACACAAACCTTGTCCATTCCACCCACAGAAGTGCCAATCAGCGCCTTCATCCCTTCGGAAGCGCCTAAGGACGGGGATACCCTGCTCTGGCTTCCGGCCGCCACCTGGTTGAATTACCTTGTCACCAACGGAATGGTTTTATTACCCACTTACACATCCGCAGGCACCTCAAAAGAGAAAGAAGATGCGGTAAGGAAAATATTCGGCGAACAGTTCCCCGGCCGCGAGATCAGGTTCTTCAACATGCTCTACCAGAATTATTCGGGCGGTGGGATCCATTGCTCCACCCAGCAACAGCCTTCGGTAAAATAACAATGAGAAATATGATAAGAAGATTGTACCGAAGTACAATTACAGCTATCCTGCTTTGTCTTTTAGCGGGGTTTGTTAATGCCCAGGTCGATTATAATCATCAGTGGTCGGGATTCCGGGGCCCTTGGGGACCGGGCTACCTTGAAGGCTCGGTAACGCCTGAAAAATGGAGCCTTAAACGCGGAGGTGCTTATATGCAAACTCCCCTGCGGGTTCATGAAACGCAATATTCTTCAGGACCCGCCACTTCTTGGTTGCAGTTGAACGACAAAAATAAAACGTAAATGGAAATGATTTTAAAGGATAGTGCTGCAATTAAAGGGATTGCAATTCATAAGGTCGGAAATAAGTTAACCGAGGGGCTTCATGTGTCGAAATCAGAGTTTCAAACCAATGATGAGCTGGATGGCCTGTTCCTGGACTACTTTTTAACTCCCTTTAAAAACCAGGAGTACTTTACTTTTTATCATGACAGCGATCTTGATCTTAACGAGGTTTATACCTATGCCTGCAAGGTTTTTGATGACAGGGCAGCGCTGTATGATCAGTCGGTGAATCTTGCGAAGCATCTCTATGAAAAAAGTACTCACCCGAAAATTAAAGGCGGGGAATTCTACACTGTTTATTTCAAAGATTGTGCCCTGGGCGGAGAAAGGATTGAGGCAATCGGACTCTTTAAATCGGAGAACAAGGATACTTTCCTGAAAGTTTTCGCACTTGGAGACGGCTTTGAAATCTTAAGTGAACAAGGCATCAACATTCATAAACTGGATAAGGGTTGCCTGATCTTCAATACTGAACGGGACAAAGGGTTTGTTGTTGCAGTGGTTGATAACACCAACAAAGGCGCTGAAGCACAATATTGGATCGATGATTTTCTGCATGTAAAACAGCGTAAAGACGAGTATTACAATACGCAGAACGTGCTTTCGCTTTGCAAGAATTTCGTCACTCAGGAACTTCCCCGTCAATACGATGTTTCCAAAGCCGACCAGGTTGATCTGCTCAACAAATCGGTGAAGTTCTTTAAGGAGAATGAGAGTTTCGACATGAAGGAATTTTCAAATGAAGTGATAGAAAACCCTGAGATCATAGAGTCCTTCAAACGTTTCAAAGACTCATACCAGCGTGAGCAGGATATAGATATTGCGGATAGTTTCAGCATTTCGGCAAGTGCGGTAAAAAAGCAGGCCAGGGTATTTAAAAGCGTGATCAAACTCGATAAGAACTTTCATATTTATATCCATGGCAACCGTGAGCTGATCGAGCAGGGCAGTGATGAAAGGGGTAAATATTACAAAGTGTATTACAAGGAGGAAACTTAAACGGTCCCTGTATTGAACAGGATAGTGTAAGCGCAGGAAAATTTCATTGATTATTCATACACACATTGAAATAAATTGTTTTCGTTGTATATTTATACCGCGATGATAAATTCCTGAGATTATGAAAAAGATCATTTACATTTTGATTTGCCTGTGGATGTCATTTGGTGTCACCCTTACCCTCTCCTGCTTTGCACAAGAGACGCATTCTGTAAAACAGGCTTCAGTTGCCCCGGTAATAACCAGTCTGTGGTATGACAGTATCATTCCGCACGGGGTGAGGCTGAATTGGATCACCGATACCCCGACCGATACCCATTTACAGGTGGCAGTATCGGATTCGAACTACCAACCGTTTCACATGTTCGTGGACCTGGCATCCCCCAACCTGATGACCAACCACTCCTGGTGGCTCTGGTGCCCCTACCCGGGAAGGATTTACCGTTATTTCCTCTGGTCTCAGAATACGGGAGGCACTGCAGCCGACTCGGGATATTTTGTTACCCAGTCAACATCAACTGGAAAAACCGAGGTATACTTCACGCATTCGGTCGACACCACAGTTAGCACAGGAGAACTCGCAAACGGGAATGCCAATTTCGAGAATCTGCTGCTCAATTACATAAGCAAGACCAGGTACAGCATAGATATCGCCCTCTGGGAATTCAGTGATTACCCTACTATTGCCGCATCGTTGATCTCTGCAAAGAACAGGGGGGTCAAAATCCGGTTTATCTATAACAACTCCCCGAATACGCAGTACATGGATACCCTGGTAGCACATGGCATCCAGATTATCCACAGGAATACCGATACTGCCAGCGCCATGCATAACAAATTCTGGGTCTTCGATTACAGGAACAATTCCGATTCCTCGATCAAATGGCTTTGCACAGGCTCGGCTAACGTTACACATCCGATGTTCCATACCGACAGGAACAACATGGTCTTTATCCAGGATGAAGCTCTTTGTGCTGTATATACCAGGGAGTTCGAACTGATGTGGGGTTCGCATACCGACATTGCTGATACATCCAGGTCAAAGTTCGGTCCCAGGAAATTCAATAATGTCCCTCACGTTCTCAATGTTGCCGGCACAAGGATGGAAGTGTATTTTTCGCCTGTCGAAGGTGTGGCCGACTCCCTGGAGCATATCATCCGCACAAAAACCACTAAAAGCCTGTTTTTCGGCATGCTTAAATTCAACCTGCAATCGATGGAGGATACCCTGCATTCCATTTTCAGGCTTGGCCGTAAGGTATGCGGTGTTGTTGATTCCACCTATGCGTTTGAAACCAACGGCTCCTACCCCCGCATGAAAGGGCTGGCAGTCCCCAAAGCCTGGTCGCCTCATGCCGATGTGTTCATCGACTCAATCGACGGATTGCTTCATCATAAATATTTTATCATTGATGCCAATACCAAGACGGGGAACAAGATCATAAGCACCGGATCATTCAACTGGCAGGCGTCGGACGCCCTGGGAAATGACGATAATTCGCTGACCATCTTCGACCCCAGGGTAAATAACCTGTTTTACCAGGAGTTCATGGCGAGGTACAGGGAATCTGGCGGTACAGAGTTATGGTGGGGAGTTGAGACCAAAGATCCGGGCCAGGGACTGCTGACAAACTATCCTAATCCGTTTTCACGCACGACCAGGATCACTTATGTAGTCGATAAACCCGGCTGGGTTAAACTTACTGTTTTGAATGATACAGGTCTGGAATTGGCGATCCTGGCTTACCGTTACCAGGATCCCTGCACTTGTGAACTTACATGGGACGCATCAGGCATCCCTGCAGGGGTTTACTTCCTCAGGCTGTCTACAGCTGGTGTCAGCACGGTACGTAAGATGATCAAAATAAGGTAAGCCTTAATAAGGATTATTGGCTTCCTGCTCTTTCAGGCGATTTAGCCGTTTCCGGCGCTTGAATACCGTGGTATAAGTAAGCCCGGAGGTGATGATCAAAAGGCTTAAGGTAAAATAAATCCATCCCGGCCAGGAAAAAAGAGAACTGCGTTTAACAAGGCTCAAAATAACAGAGACAGTCATCAGGGAAGCCCAGACGATAGTGAGTTGGCTGCAGCCTCGGATAAATGCGGGATCCTTCCAACGATCTTCACTGAGACCCCTTTTCGCATATTGCAGCACAAAGGGTTTGCCAAGCAGCAGGGTAAGCCACATTACAAAAGCAAGGGCCGAATTGGAGAGAAGATCCATGTAAACCGCAACCCAAATAATATGAAATAGGTTTATAGTGATTACGCAAAAACTAAAAAACAGCAAAGTCCCCCATTGAAGTATGAAGCCTTGCCTGAGTTCGGTAAAGCCAAATGCAACGCAGGCAATAAGACTGATTATAGTGGCCCTTTCAAGGCTGGCAAGGGTTTTGCCCGAAAGAAAAAGAAACAGCAGCCAGGGTAAAAATCCGAGAATCAGACTGCCTAATTCTTTAAGATCGGGAAGGAAACTTTCGTGAGATTTCATTTTCTTAAATTAAATTAAAAAGCCCCGGGCCTGAAAAGGTCAGGCCCGGGGCTTGAATAATCGGTTTTATTACTGGATCACCAGCTTTTTGGTGATCATATGTCCGTCGGTCTGAACTTTTACAAAGTAAACGCCCTTGGGAAGAGTTGTAAGGTCCATTGACCTGGAATAATCCTTAGCCACTGACCTGGTCAGATCGGTGTATACGGTATTCCCCTCAACATTGCTGATAGTAACCTGGAGGTCCTTATAGGCGCTTCCGCTGACAATCATTTTGAAAACACCTGAAGTGGGATTCGGCATGATGTTCACATCGAAAGCGGTATTGGCATTCGTTACAACGCCAACCGGGAACAATATCCTGATGAATACAGTATCTGAAGTTGTATCAGCACACGGCATCAGAGGATATGCCTTGAGTGTCAGTAAAACTCCACCGGTCTGCCTGTCGGTCGAACCAATAGTATACACTGTAACTGCTGCTGTATCGCTTGTAAAGGATCCGTCGCCGGCAGTCAGCCATTTCAGGCTGCTGTAATTTGCTGCAGTTCCGTTAAGCGGGACTGAAACCGTAGTGTTCGGGTAAGTGGCATTGGGTCCTGCATTGGATGTAGGATGTCCGTTAACAATAACAAACAGGGAATCGGTCACGGTCAGGGTCCCGTCATTCACCGAAATGATATAGGTGGTGGTTACGGCGGGTGTTGCAATCGGATTGGAGATCGTTGATGTAAAACCTGCAGGGATAGAGGTCCATGAATAGGTGTAGGTGCCTGAGCCTCCTGTCGGGGTTGCGTTAAGCTGGGTTGAACCGCCTATGCAAACCGGGTTGGGAGTTGCAGTGGCCATCACACTCAGAATATTTGCAAATGTAAACGAGCCTATCCTTGTTTTCCAGCCAGAACCCATGCTTGCCAGGTATTCGGTGGAATACCAGAACGTCGTTTCATCAATAGGATCAACAGTCAGGGTGCTGTAATCACCCCAGCGGCATGTGCTTCCGCCATCCATGACATTATTGGACCCTGTACCGTAGAAAATTCCTTTTTCGGGTAATGTCATTGAATTCAGGGGATCACTTGCCAGCCTGCCTGTGTATTTTATGGCAGGGTACATATCAGGGCTCGAGATATTAAAGCCAAGACCAATGTTCCCTAAAGAGTCCATTGCACAACTTGCCATCCAGCGGCTGTTGCCATCGCCCGGATCATATGTCGACTGCTGGTAAATACCCCAGTCGCCTGTGGTTTTTCTCAGTTCATACCAGCGAACCCCGGATACATTGCCACCTACATTTACCGTATGGTTGGTCACCATCGACCAGTGGTCGTTAAATTTACGGTACTGCAGACGGTACATCAGACGGTCTGAAAGAGTCCCGGCCTTGGTGGTGGTTCCTTTTTGGGATATTCCTGAAAGGCTGGGATTGAATGCATCTACATTCAGCTGAATGAAATTTCCAAGAGTACAATTGGCAGTATTGGTCCAATCGGTATGAAATTCATATACTCCAAGGTAATCGACGTTATTATGAAAGAAGACAAAATAATTCGGTGTTCCTGCCGGTGGAAATGGCCCGCTGCAATCCGAAGGGAGCATTGAATATGCATTGTTTGACGGTGGCAGGGTCAATAAAACCATCTGGGCTGTAGCATCGCCTGTTATCATCAGGGTACGATCAAAAACAGCCTGGCCTGTGCCAAGGAAAGAAGAACCACTTGCATTGAAGCGGTTTACAGCCATATAATAGCCATCGGGCCAGATGCCCCATTTGGGATAATCGGGCAGTCCGGTGAAAGAATATTCCCAGCGATACCAGCTCCCTGTCGGATCATTGGTCTGTGAAACTGCAACCATCACCAGGTCATATCCCGAAGGGTAAGCCAACTGAGCAATGAACCAGCGGTCGGCATCTTTATCATACATTACAACGGCATCTCCCCCGTTCTGGTTGTTCGGCATACCTGTCCAGATGGTTGATGTGCTTACCGGGCCTATAAGTTTTGTTCCTACTTTGTCGTAAATTGAAAAATGACAGTTCACCACCTGAAAATAATGGTTCGGGCCAACAACGCCATAAGTATCAGGGGGGTCATAACCCTGGGTATTGCTGTTTCCGTCAAAATTCTGAATGGTTGAATCAGAGGTTGTGGCTCTCTGGTTATAAACACGCTGACGCCTGGGATCAGTCCAGTCTTCAGGGAATGATTTCCAACTGCTTTTATTGAGGTCGAAATGATTTTTGATGACCTTCCATGAATTGTCGGCCTTTTCAGGGGCTGCCTTCATCATATCTCTTAAGGGAGGAGAAACATCAAAATACATAGCTTTCTGTACTATGGGCTTTGAACTTTCTGTCTGTGCAAACCCGGCGAGGACAAAGAGTAAGAGAGTAATTAAAAGTAGAATGTTTTTTTTCATCGGCATGAGTTTAAAATTTTTACAATAGGTCGCATTTTAACTATAAGATTATCAATTAATTATATTATTTGTGAATACGATCGTGAAACGTTATTACCTAACAATTTGCAAAAGTAGGGTTTAATCATTCACCAAAAAAAATTTATCCCAAAAGATTTCAATTCTTTATGACAACAATATACCTGAAAGTATGCGGGGATCAGTATATTAACATGCCGGGATTAATTTCTTAAGGCCTGGTTGCAGAGTTTCAGCGTTTTGAGGTGAAAATAACAGCACCGCCCCCCCTCCCCCATCCGAAATAATTAACTTTATAACAATCGGCCGACAGCTCTTAGATTTAAAATTTTTATACCTTCACACGGTTAAATTGACGAATGTTTGATTAAAAATAAAAGTATGATACAAAAAACTCTCCTTTCCATTGTAATGCTGACCTTTTTCGGCCCGGTTGTTTTTTCGCAGAGTGCATCGGTAAAAATGCCGGATATGGTGCATGTTGAAGGTGGGGCCTTCATGATGGGCAACAACAGCGGCAGTTCCGACGAACAGCCTGCACACAAAGTGAGTGTGAACAATTTTTATATCGGGCGATTCGAGGTCACCTATACAGAATTCCGAAGGTTCATTGTTGCGACAGGATATATCACCGACAGCGAGCAGCCCGATTCAGTCAGGATGAAAAATGGCCTTGCGCACAGAGCTGTTAACAACGGAACCTGGAACAAGAATGCTAACGGATCGCTTATCCCCCTTTCAGATTCACTGAAACCTGTAGGCAACATCAGCTGGAACGATGCGGTAGCTTACCTGAATTGGCTTTCGAAGGCGACAGGAAAAGAATTCCGGCTTCCGACAGAAGCCGAATGGGAATTTGCGGCTATAGGAGGAACAAAAAGCAAGGGATACAAATATATCGGCGGGAATGACCTCAACCAGGTGGCCTGGTATCTTGGAAATTCCGACCGCAGGGTCCATACCGGCGGACAGAAACTGCCGAACGAGCTTGGGATTTATGATATGTCGGGGAATGTGAGGGAATGGTGCAACGACTGGTACAGTGAGTTCTACTACAGGGTAAGCCAGGAATCAGATCCTCCCGGTCCTGCTGCAGGAACAAACCGCGTACTTCGCGGAGGCAGCTGGGGAAGCGACGGAGCCAGGATGAGAGCCTCATACCGGAATAAGGAATTTCCTTACAGCGCGGTACGAGATTATGGATTTCGCCCCGCTATAACAGGCGAGCCCGTGAAAAAGCCGGTGGTGGTTGAGCAAAAACTTCCTGATCCCATGCAGGACCTTGATTCCAAAGGCTATATCGACATTTACGGGATCTATTTCGACATCGGCAAGTCGGTTGTAAAACCCGAAGGCTATCCCGTAATCGAACAGCTGGTAAAATTCATGCAGGATCATCCCAAAGTCAAGCTGCTCATCGAAGGACATACCGACAATACAGGAAGCGAGGCCAAAAACCTCACCCTTTCCGAAAACAGGGCTAAAAGCATCAAAGCTGAAATGATCAAAAGAGGCATTGCCGCAGACAGGATTGAAACAAAAGGCTTTGGTTCATCCAAACCCATTGCCGACAATAAAACTGCAGCCGGCCGCACCCAGAACCGAAGGGTAACGGTAAAGAAGTTGTAGTCCGAAAATAAAGATGATGAAAACACTGGTGCTTGCAGCTTTCCTGTTCCTGTTAAATATCAGTTGTTTTGCCCAACCCGGGCTTTCAGTAAAAGCGCCCCCGGATTCACCGGCCACGGTTATGCTCAGGGGAAATGCCCTGAGCATAATTTACGACGGGCAGACCATCCTTTCAGCTATCATTGCCAACGATCCTTCCAGTTTTTACTTCAGGGAGGTCAAAGACAGCGTGGGAGGTAAAATTTTCCATGCTTTCACACTTACTTCCAATGACGGCAGCAGCCTTACGCTTGAAGGAACCATTACAGCAAGCGGACAGTCCTTTCCCTGCGAGGAGAACAGGGCTACCGGCAGCACCTTTGTGCGTCATTCCGTTGGATTAAGCCACAGCCGCCTGAACAGGGCTGTGTACGACAGGGCTAAGGACTGGTCGCTCTCGGTTGAACAGGCAGCTACAGTCATAATCCCCCTTGCCTCATCTCCTGAACAAAACACCTACAGTATCAATGTTACAGGCAGGGAGATCTGCTTCCTGTTTAAACCCCGCTATTACCAGAAACACCGGGGCCTTTCGTACTTCGAACCATGGAACTACAGGGTATGGTCAAAGCCTGTCGTGGGCTGGAGTTCATGGTTTGCTTATTTTGATAAGGTGACTGCGGATGATGTGATGAGGACTGCGGATGTACTAAGTGAAACCCTTAAACCATACGGGCTTGAGTACATCCAGATCGACGACGGCTACCAGCAGGAAACTTCATACCCTGAAAAATGGACCACGGCAAATGAAAAATTTCCCGGCTCACTGCCTGCACTTTCAAAGTATATCAGCGATAAAGGGCTGAAACCAGGGATCTGGACCAACGTCGCGTTTTCGAATAAATCCTGGGCCTTTGGCAACCGTTCGCTTTTTGTAAGGGATACGAATGACGAACCGGTTAAAGGACGGTGGATTGGTTATGTGATGGATGGTTCTAACCCCGAAACCCTTGACAAACTGATCAGGCCGGTCTATCGTAATTTTAAAGAAACCGGATGGAAGTACTACAAACTCGACGCACTTCGCCATCTCAGGTATGAAGGATATAACAGCAATACAGGGTATTTTAACAAAAAAAAGACCGACCGTGTGGAAGCCTTCAGGAACGTGGTGAAAGCAGTAAGAAGCGAAATCGGAAAAGATAATTTCCTCCTGGCCTGTTGGGGCATAAGGCCTGAGCTGATCGGGATCGTCGATGCCTGCCGCATTGGAGATGACGGTTACGGGATGAGGACACTGACCCAATACAATTCCTTTAATAACGTCATCTGGCGGAATGATCCCGACCATATCGAACTGAAAGGCAGGATGGCCTATGCCTCATGCATGGTCACTTCCATGACCGGCTCACTGTTCATGCTTACCGACAAGCCTGAAGTATACGGGACTCCTCTGGTGGAAGCAGCCATGAGGTCTATTCCCGTGCTGTTTACTCTTCCCGGGCAGATCTATGATGTTGATCCTTCCGCATCAATGTACCTCGACAGGCTTGGATCGGAACTCAGCGGTTCGGGTGTGCGTGTGTTTGACGCGCGCCTCACGTCTCCATACACAGACTTTCTCCTTGAGATAAACAAACCCTATGAGAGCTGGATGCTCCTGGGACGCACCGATGAAAGCCGGGAATCGGCAAGTTTTGCCGAACTCGGACTGGATCCTGCAAAGGAATACCTGGTCTTTGAATTCTGGACCCAACAGCTTACTGGGAATTTCATGAGGGAATTTCACATGGGGAAAATTGATCCGGGATACGGTTGCCAGCTGTTCTGTATAAGGGAAAAACAGGACAATCCACAGTTGCTGGCCACCAACCGGCATATTTCCTGCGGGGGGCTTGAACTGGAGGAGCTTAAATGGAATACAGGTTCTTTATGCGGTAAAAGCATGATGGTGGCTAACGACACTTACACCCTGTACATCTATGAGCCGGTTGGTTCGGTTTTCACCGGGTTTAAATGTGAAAGCGCAGACCTTATCAGTATTACTGCTGAAGGGAAAATGCGTGTAATCAGCATTAAATCCTCAACAGGCAAAACAATAAGCTGGGAAGTAACCTATAAATAGAACAAGTACCGGATTCCCGACGCTCCCTCATCCGCAGTAAAAAAATAATTATTCCGCAGCATCGAGGAACTCTTCAGCATCCTCGTAAGCTTCAGTTTTACGGCCCATCAGGGGTAGTATTTTCCCTACCAGCATGCCGCTGGCGAAAGCAATTACAATGGTTAAAACGATGCCCAGCAGCTGCTGGCGGATGTCAAGTCCTCTTACGATAGGTAAAGCTGCAAGACCGCCGAGCAGCCCGGGGAGCCCGTGGAGATTCGTCACCCCGCAGGTGTCGATGATCTTCATCAGCTTTTGTTGTCTTGACTGTATCACTGCAAAACCGAAAGTTGAGAGCGCACCGGCCAGGATGCCGATGATCACGGATTCGGAATGGCTGGCATTTGCGCAGGCCGAGCCTATGGCCACTCCGCCTGCAAGCGCTGCATTGGCGATATCGGCAATGCTGACCTTCTTACGAAGGGCAACTGAAACAATATAGGTGGTGATGGTTGAACCGCAGAGCGCGAGTATTACGTTTACGACGGTGGATGGCATTTGTTCGGGAGTCACAAGAGCCGCACAGAAACTGGGCCAGAACACCCAAAGGATCATACTTCCAAGCATGGAGTAACGGTCGGACACTGCGTCACTCTCGATGGTCTTTTCAAACTCCTGTTTTGTAGTCATAGTGAGGGCAACCCCTAATCCAAAGATGGCGCCGAATGCATGGATCACGATTGAACCTCCGGTATCTACCACTCCTCCGGCTTTTACGAGGCCGAGGCCCCCGTTAAGAACCAGCCACTCATTAAACATATAGCAGGGGACGAACAGAATTCCCAGCAAAAGGTACTGCTGCATCTTTAAACGGCCCAACACTGCGCCTGCAGCAATTAGAAGGCTGGCGCCGCAAAATTCGCTGAGAATAAGTCGGCGGATGTCAGTATCGTTAATTCCCTCCCCGTTTTTGTTGATAAGCATGTACATCGGGATGGAAATACTGACAAGGAGAAAAGTTGCAGTAAGAGCAGACCTTCCGTATTTTCTTACGAACACCATCAGAAATCCGAAACCAACAAGAAGCATAGCCATGATGTGGATGGCGCGGTTGTACTGCTGGTCATTGATGATCGCGGGTGCAAGGCCCTGGCTGAGGGTTTCTGCGGCATTGGACAGTGCCGGGTAAGCAGAGAATAAAACCAGTAAAGCAGAGACCTTGAATACTGTTTCTTTTTTCATGGGATATAATTTAAGAGTTATACTTAGACTGTTTTGAGTGATTTACGTAGTTTTCCGGGCGCAAAAGTATTGTTAAGTTTTTAACAAAAAAAGAATTCTCGTACTTTTGCCAAAACTTTCTCACACAAAACATGACTGACAAATGAAAAGAAAATTATTATTCCTCTTCATCACGATACCTGTGATGATGTTGCTGCTTACGGTTTCTTGCAACAACAACCAATCAAAGAACGCAGGCAAGGTCGCAGCCTTCGAAGTAACCGGTATGGACACGGCCTGCAAACCCTGCGTTGATTTCGACGGGTATGTCAACGGAAACTGGAAAAAGAATAATCCCATCCCTTCTACCGAAGCTACCTGGGGTTCTTTCGACATACTTGATAAGGAGAACCGGGAAGTGAAGATCAAAGGGATCATTACCGAACTGCTTGCTCAGAAAGATCCTGCCAAAGGAAGCGAAGCCCAGCTCATTACAGGGTATTACCGCTCCTACCTCGACACGGTAACCATTGCCAAACGGGGCATCACCCCTATCGTACCAATGGCCGACAAGGTTCTTGCCGCAAAAACCGCCAACGATCTCATCGCTCTTTCCGGTGAACTTTCCAAAGTCAACGTTGCAGGCCCGTTTGCAGTTTATGTTGGAGCCGATGACCGCAGAAGCAGCATGAATGCAGTATTCCAGGGGCAAAGCGGGCTTTCGATGCGCGACCGCAATTACTATGAGAACAAGGATTCGGCAATGATGAAGATCAGGGCCGAATTTGTGAAGCATGTCGACAATATGTTTGCGATGGCCGGCTGGAAAGTGAAAGATGCAGGGAAGACCGTCCTGGATTTTGAAACGAAACTGGCTCTCATACAGCTGAAAAACTTTGAAATGCGTGATCCTGTCAAGATCTATAACAAAATCCCCTTCACTGAACTTCAGAAACTGGCTCCAAACATTAACTGGGCCGATTATTACAGGAATTATGGACTCAAAACCGATACACTTATCGTCCAGGACAAGAACTACCTGAAGAACCTCGGCCTGCTTATCAAAGCAACGCCCGTGGATGTTCTTCAAACCTATTTCCGCTGGCAGGTGCTCACTGCTTTTGCCGGCCTGCTTCCCCAGGAATTCAGCAAGGAAGCATTTCACTTTTACAGCACCGTTATGTATGGTGTGAAAGCCCAACGCCCCCGTGAAGAGCGCGCTGTCATGAGTGTTAACCGCAGGCTGGGAATGCCCCTGGGAAAACTCTATGTTGCCAAATATTTCCCCGAAACATCCAAGAAAAAGGTTTCGGAGATGATAGAAAATGTGCGTGCAGTGTATAAGGAACGTATTGACAAACTGAGCTGGATGAGTGCAGAAACCAAGGAAAAAGCCAAAAAGAAACTGGCTGCCTTTACCTGGAAGATAGGTTATCCCGACACCTGGAAAGATTATTCCAGCATAGACATACAGCCCGATAAACTGGTTGAAAACAGCATGAACATTGAATTATGGGAACATAACGACATGATCTCGAAAGCCGGCAAGCCGGTTGATAAAAAGGAATGGGATATGTCGCCCCAGACGATCAATGCTTACAACAATCCTACCAATAACGAAATCGTATTCCCGGCAGCCATACTGCAGCCTCCTTTCTTTAATCCCGATGCAGACGATGCCATCAATTACGGCGGTATCATTGCTGTGATCGGCCACGAGATGACCCATGGTTTTGACGACCAGGGCTGCCAGTACGACGGTAATGGGAACCTCAGCAACTGGTGGACATCCGAAGATTCGAAGAATTTTGCCGCACTCGGGAAGAAGCTGGAAGATTATTTCAACACCATGGAAGTTACCAAAGGATTTAAGATCAATGGGAAGCTTACCCTGGGAGAAAATATCGCCGACCTCGGCGGATTGACCTTAGGCTACTATGCCCTTGAGAAATCCCTTGAAGGCAAGGAAAAACCCAAGCCCATTGATGGATTCACTTACCAGCAACGCTTTTTCCTGGGATGGGCCCAGGTTTGGCGCGAGAATATGACAAACGAAAGCCTGATCAACCAGGTGCAGACCAACGAACATTCCCCGGCCCGATGGAGGATCAACGCCACCCTGCCACTGATGAAGGAATTTGCCGACGCCTGGGGTTGTAAAAGCAGCGCTGCCGATACCATCCGGATCGTGATCTGGTAAAAACGACATGAAATAAACGACGGCGCCTGAAAGCGCCGTCGTTTATTAATACTATCTTTGCATATGCTTGATAAAAAGTTGACAGTCCTTGTTGCAGAAGACGATAAAACAAGTTTCGTCTACCTGGAAACCATTCTATCCAAAGTGGGTTTTAATCTGATCAATACCGAAAATGGAGAAGATACAATACAAGCGCTGAAATCTAACGCCGAAATTGCAATCATATTGATGGATATAAAAATGCCGGGGATGAACGGCCTGGAAGCCACCCGGCAGATCAGGTCCTTCAACAAATCAATCCCCATCATTGCCCAGACCGCTCACGCCTTTATTGAGGACAGGGACAAAGCCATTAATGCCGGCTGCAATGATTATGTCACAAAACCTATTGACAGAGACCTGATCATAAAACTTATCCGGGCTTATACCAATACCTGAGCCCTTTTCTCCCTGGGTTGAGCGGCATTAATGCCGGGCTTGCCCGGCCATCTCCTTCACAGCTTTTACCAGAACATCCAGGTCGGCAGGGGTCGTATACACATTAGGAACGATGCGGCATCCATGCACCCCTGCTCCGTCAATCGGAGCACAATAGATATTGAACTTCTTAAAGAGTGTGTCGCCCATGTCCTGTGGTTTCATCCCCTTTATCCCCACATTCGCGATTCCACAGCTTCGATGGGGATCCGATGGAGTATTGATGATGACATCAGGCACTCCCTTCACCGCCGAAACCCAGTAATTCTTGAGATATCTCAGCCGTTCTTCCTTCCGTTCAGGACCGATCTTCAGATAAAAATCGATGGCATCTGGTATTGTCAGGTCGGTATATACCGGATGAGTGCCTGTGTGGTTCAGCCGCCGGATGTCATCCAGGTTTTTTCCGTCTTCGGCCAGCAGTTGCCAGAGCTTGGCTATATTCTCTTTCTTCACCCAGAGCAAGCCTGCACCCAAGGGATTGCTAAGCCATTTATGCAAGCTTGAACCGTAGTAGTCGCATCCCAGTTCGGGGATAGTATACCTGAAATGCGCCACCGCGTGTGCGCCGTCGGCCATCACCTGAACCCCCTTGCTGTAGGCCATGTCGGCGATTTTCCTCACCGGCAGAATCTGCCCCGTGATGTTGATCATGTGGCTCACCATAAGCAGCCTTGTCTTAGGCGTTATCGCACTGGCATATAGTTGAACGATCTCTTCGTCGGAAGCCGGATCTATCGGAACAGAGATTATCCTGTTGACAACCCCGTACCTTCTGGCCACTTGCTTAAACATATCCAGCATTGACGGGTAATCCTGTTCGGCCATCACCGCTTCGTCGCCGGCCTTCCAGTCAAAACCTCCTATGACCAGGTCAAGTGATTCAGTTGTGTTGCGTGTAATGATGACCTCATCGGCCGGACAGCCAAGCATGGCGGCAAGTTTATCGGCCGCCCTTTTCTTGTTGTCAAACTGTACGGTTCGCATATAATAGGATCCATGCAGGTTGATATCCCTCACATGACTAATATATTTTTCGAGCGTCTCCTGGGGCATGAAACAATAATACCCGTTCTCGAGGTTGATATAATCAAGCTTGACACGGTAACCCTGCCGTATCCCTTCCCAGAATTCCTCGTCGGAGGCCAGCTCAAGAGATGGTTTGCCCGAATAGGACGACAGCCATTCATCAAGGTTGAAAGCACCGGGCAAAGCGGCGAAACTCATTAGCCCGAGACTCTTAAGAAAAGTCCTTTTGTTCATATCGATAAGGTTATTTTGATTTGATGGCAACAGCCTCTATCTCCACAAGCGCCCCCAACGGGAGTTTCACAACTGCAAAAGTCGCACGGGCAGGAGGATCAACGGGAAAATATTTACCGTATACGGTATTAAAATCCTTGAAATTGTCCATATCGCTAAGCATACAGGTCGACTTCACCACATCGCTGTAATCATAGCCTGCGGCTTTAAGCACCGCACCAATATTTTTCATGACCTGCCCAACCTGCTCGGAGATACCCCCGTCGACCATTTTGCCGCTGGAAGGATCCAGAGGAAGCTGTCCCGAAATGTAAAGTATCCCGTTGACTTCCACCGCCTGGCTGAATGGCCCGATGGCTTTGGGGGCATCCTCAGTGTTGACGATCCTCTTTGCTTTCACTGACCTGACAGCCTGGACATTAACAGAATAGGCTGATTCCTGAGCATTAGCTGCAATCAGCCCTGTAAATATCATACATACAAATAAAATATCAAGCTTTCGCATAAGTAGTATTTTGTGATAAAATTAGGACTTTTTTCAAAACTCCTTACAGCGTATTATTCTCCCCGACGACAAACCTGAAGTTGCTCAGGTGCAGACTTTGAATTACTTTTAGCGTAAATTTAACCGGTGAATCTGAAATCATATTCTTTAAAAATAATTTGCCTGATGGCATTGTCGGCTTTTTCCGGCTGTAATTGCAGCAGGGACGGGCAGTCCGGTTTCCGTACACTGCAGTGCAGGACTCAGAAAGTGGAATGCCTGATCCAGCCATCCGAATTATTTGACACCGTGTTGATTTTTCATGGCAGTAAACTGGGAATCAGGTGCATAACTGAATGCGCCGGGGAATTCCTTATCAATGACACCATCAATGATACACTTGTCAAACAATACAGGGACAGGCAATTCAGGTTTATCATCACAGGGGAGCAAACCAAAGGATGTATTGTCACAAAAAAACTGTTCAGGAAGGATTATCCTGACCGCATGATATTTGAAAAATCAGTTTTGGCTTGCCCCCGCTTTGAAAAGATCGACACTTCCGAGAATGCCGTCATGATCCATGCCCGCTTCCTTTTCCCTAAGGGACTTGAAGGGACTGATGAATTTGACGATATCTTTTTTGACATCAGGCCCGACGGAACAGTATTCCTTAAGAAGATCAGGTTATATCAGGCACCATCAACCAACGATTTAAACCCCTGACGATGAAACTGAAAACTCTCTTTATCATTGCGATCCCGGCCCTGATTTTTTTTCCTGTCATGCTTACCGGCCAGCAGCTCAGGCCCGGGTTCGTTAAAGGAGAATACCGGGAAATGCTTTTAATCTCGGCAAGGACATCAGCTAATCCTGAATATTATAACAAATACCAGGCCCCGGAGCATTTCAGAAAGATCTATGATTCGCCTGCGGTTGGCATGGATAACCACTGGGACCTCTGGCTTAACGACCAATCCGTTGCTGTAATAAGTATCAGGGGTACGACCGCGAGTTTTACCAGCTGGCTGGCGAATTATTATTGTGCCATGGCATCTGCAAAAGGGGAATTAAAACTTGATACGGATTTCACTTTTAAATATGAGCTGGCATCAAATCCTGAAGCGGCAGTCCATACGGGCTGGCTTATTTGCACAGCCTATCTTTCCAAGGATATCCTTCCCAGGATTGACTCCCTGTATAAAGCCGGGGTGAAGGACTTTATCATCACCGGGCACAGCCAGGGTGGTGCCATAAGCTACCTTCTCACCGCATATTTCTTGAATCTCAGGGATCAGAAAGTTCTGCCCGGCGACATCCGTTTCAAGACCTATTGCAGCGCAGCGCCCAAGCCCGGGAACCTTTATTTTGCTTATGATTATGAAGCCAGGACCCAGAACGGCTGGGCTTATAATGTAGTGAATTCGGCTGACTGGGTGCCCGAAAGCCCGTTTTCAATCCAGACCACCGATGACTATAATGCCGTCAACCCGTTTGCAGGCATCCGCCCGAAGATAAGAAAAATGAAATTCCCAAAGAACACCGTGGTAATGCATCTCTACAACGGCCTTGATAAACCTACAAGGAAATCCCGTGATAACTTTGAAAAATACCTTGGGGTCAAGGTGTCAAAGTATGTGAAATACCAGCTTCCCGGGTTTGTCCCCCCGGTATACTACCACAGCAGCAATTATGTCCGAACTGGCACTACCATTATTCTCCTGGCTGATGAAAATTATTACAAGATATTTCCGGGGAACAACAAAGGTGCTTTCGCGCACCATCTGCATAACGCATACCTTTACCTTCTCGATCATTACAATCCCGGTGAACAGTAAAAGTATTTTTTGATTAATTTTGTTACATCCTCAACCGGATACCGGTTCTGGTATAAAAAAAAGTGCCGGCTCAGCACAGTAAACACTGACGATCAAATATTTATGAAAAAAATTTATTTCACAATTCTGTTTTGCTCTTTTTTTGTTTTGTCCGGGCTTGCCCAGCAGAAAACATTTCAGGACACCCTGCTTGATCATATGTGCGGAAAATGGGTCCTCAGGGGGCTCATCGGGGGACAATCAACTGTGCATGATATAACCGCCGAATGGGTTTTGAACCACCAGTTTGTTATGATCAGGGAGGTTTCCCGTGAAAAAAATGAAAAAGGCGAACCTCAGTACCAGGCTAATGTATACATAGGATGGGCCGAACCCACGGCTGAGTATGTTTGCCTATGGCTTGACGTATGGGGGGGGTTCACCCCAGAATCGGCGGGCCGGGCAAAACGTCATTTTGACAAACTTCCCTTCGATTTCAGTGACAGTAAAGGCATTGCCAGTTTTCACACGACATTTGCCTATGATAAAATAAGCGATTCCTGGTTCTGGATGATGGATAATGACATAGGGGGGGCACTAAAGCCCTTTGCCCGTGTATCGCTTACCAGGAATTAGAATTTAGCTTACCGTTTCGGCAGTTGTATTTTTTTCACCATTTAACAGCATCCTATGAGTTTAATGAGAGCAGTCCAGGTGAGTTCACCTGGGGCGGATTTTGAACTGATCAGTAAAGAGATCCCAGTTCCGGCGAATAATGAAGTACTGATAAAGGTACAGGCATGCGGGATATGCCATGGAGATGCAGTCTCCAAAGAAGGGCATATGCCTGGCGTCAAATATCCAATCATACCAGGCCATGAGGTGGTAGGGACGATAGAAAAAAAGGGGACCCTGGTCACAAACTGGAAAGAAGGGCAACGAGTTGGAATCGGTTGGCACGGGGGACATTGCAATCAGTGCAGCGCCTGCCGCAGGGGCGACTTCGGATCCTGCGAGAGATCGCTTACCACAGGTCTTCATACCGACGGAGGTTATGCTGAATACATGATAGCAAGACCCGAAGCCATGGTGAGCATTCCTGAAGAGTTATCGTCGACGGAAGCTGCTCCGCTGTTATGCGCTGGCAGGACTACTTTCGGGGCCCTGGTTCAGAGCGGGGCACTTGCAGGGGACCTTGTTGCAATACATGGCCTGGGGGGCCTGGGCCACCTGGCTTTACAATATGCTGTAAAGATGGGATTCAAAACATTTGTATTATCCAGGGGTAAGGAAAAAGAAGAACTTGCATATAAACTCGGCGCACATAAGTATATTGATACCGATGCAGGCGATGCCGTGAAGCAGCTCATGAAAGAAGGTGGCGCAAGAGTAATATTATGTACCGCGCCGAATGGCAAAGCTATCTCGGAACTCATCCCCGGCCTGGGCCGCAACGGACAGGCAATCATTGTGACAGGCGCCAGGGATCCGATGCAGATCCCCCCTGCCCTTCTGCTGGGAGGCGAACGCTCGGTCAAAGGCTTCGTTACAGGGAATATGGAAGATGCCATACGGTTTAGCGTCCTGACAAAGATAATCCCCATGGTTGAGGTATTTCCGCTGGAACAGGCGGCATTGGCTTATGAAAAAATGATGTCGGCAAAAGTACACTTCAGATCGGTGCTAAAGATATCCTGATTAATGCGAGAATGTAAAATCAACCGAGGTACTTATCCACAGTCAATAAAATAAATTCAGATGAAACTGATCAGACTCCTGGCATTCCTTTTGATTTCCTGCCTTTTCGTGTTCCGCGCGCCCGGAAGCATGGCCGGATCCACAAATACAGCCCAGCTCAGGCTGGGCAAACCTGCGTCGGTAATGCTCACAGCTTACAGCACAACCCTGCTGGCGAACGGCCGTGACAAAACCCGGCTGCGCATTGCCATAACCGACAGCAATATGCATGAGATCCCGTCGGCAAAGGATTCCGTGACGGTTTATCTCACGGGAGATGCAAAACTTAAGGCAGCCGACGGAAGCACCCTGGTGATGTATACCGACACTTCAGGCCGGATGTACACTGTATGCGGACTTGAAAAAGGGATATGCCAGCTGTTATTTATTGCGGGGACTAAAGCCTGCAAGGTGAAAATTGAAGCAAGGTCAGGTAAACTATGGCCAGGGTCGCATGAGATCCATACCCTACCCTCAGGGTTCTCCATGAAAAAACCCACTGCAGACCAGATCCTTCCTGCCACCAAACCTGTTGGCAGGATGATAGGTGCAGATATTTCCTTCCTGCCTCAGATAGAAGACAAGGGCGGGAAATTCTCAGACAGCAGCCGGGAGAAAGATGCCATCAGCCTCCTTCGTGATCATGGCTTTAATTACATACGGCTGAGGGTGTTCGTCAATCCTGGAAACAAGGATGGGTATTCTCCCGGGAAGGGTTATTGCGGCCTGAAATACACCCTTGAAATGGCTAAACGTATCAAAGAGTCAGGAATGAAACTGCTTCTCGATTTTCATTACAGCGATTACTGGGCTGATCCCCAGCAGCAGTATAAACCGAAAGCATGGGAAAACCTGGATGTCAAAACCCTGAATGATTCTGTTAAAGCTTATACCACCAGGGTGCTGCTTGCACTTAAAAAGCAGGGCACCATGCCCTCTATGGTTCAGGTGGGGAACGAGATAAACCACGGTATACTCTGGCCCGAAGGTCATATAGGCAACCCCGACCAGCTTGCCGACCTGCTGAAATCAGGAATCGCGGGCGTTGAAGCTGCAGACCCCTCAATGCCTGTCATGCTGCACCTTGCGCTGGGCGGGCAAAACCAGGAGGCCGTGTTCTGGCTCGATAATATGATAGCCAGGGGTGTGAAGTTCGATATCATCGGGCTCTCTTATTACCCACGCTGGCATGGAACTCTTGCCGACCTTAAGAACAACCTGGCTGACCTTCTGAAACGATATCGCAAACCCCTCAATGTCGTGGAGTATTCCGATTTTAAACGAGAGGTCCACGATATCATTTTCAGCCTGCCCGACGGAATGGGGAAAGGTGCCTGCATTTGGGAACCCCTGGGTTGGAACAGCGGGCTCTTCGATAAAAAGGGCGCAACAACAAAACTTATCATGGTTTACGATCAGCTAAATGTTAAATATTTGCATCAATGATCAATTTCGAGGCATTATTCAAAATATCCTACGGGTTGTATATCGTTTGCTCAGGAGATAAGGTCAGGGGCAATGGATTCATCTCAAACACTGTATTCCAGGTTACAGCTGAACCGGCAAAATTTGCCGCATGCTGCCATAAAAATAATTTCACTGCTGTATGCATTCAGAGGTCCGGAGCCTTTTCAGTTTCTGTACTTAATAAGGATTCCTCATCTGAAATTTTCGCCAGATTTGGCTATAAAAGTGGTAAGGATTTCGATAAGCTTGCCGGGATGGATATAAAGTATGGCAATACAGGAGTGCCGGTTGTAATTAATGAAAGTATTGCATTCATCGAATGCAGGCTGGATCAGACCATCGATCTCGGAACACACCTGATGTTTATCGGAGAACTGGTCAATGCTGAAATCCTTGATGACACCAAAGAGCCCATTACCTACCAGTATTACAGGCAGGTTAAAAAGGCTGTTGCACCGAAAAATGCCCCTACCTATATTGACAGGTCAAAACTTGAAGTGAAGCCCAGGGTATTGTTCAGCAAATACGAATGTCCGGCATGCGGATATATCTATGACGAGGCTGTTGAAAAAGTGAAATTTGAAGACCTGTCTGAGGATTGGGTTTGCCCTGCATGCGGATGCGGAAAGACTGATTTCATAAAAATTAATCCATAAATATTCAAGCTATGACAAAATCATTAAGAGGTACAAGGACAGAGCAAAACCTGCTGAAATCATTTGCAGGAGAATCACAGGCCAGGAACCGTTATGAATTTTTCGCCAGTGTTGCTAAAAAGGAAGGCTACGAGCAGATAGCAGCTATTTTCATGGAAACTTCAAACCAGGAAAAAGAGCATGCGAAACGATTCTTTAAATTCCTTGAAGGCGGTATGACGGAGATCACGGCAATGTACCCTGCCGGTATCATAGGCACAACAAAGGAAAACCTCAAGGCTGCCGCCGAGGGAGAGCATGAGGAATGGACCGAACTCTACCCTCAGTTTGCAGAGATTGCCAGGGAAGAAGGGTTTACAGAGATTGCCGTTGCATGGCAGATGATCGCCAAAGTTGAAGCCGAACATGAACGCAGGTACCTTAAACTTTTGCAGAATGTTTCGGAAGACAAGGTATTTATGAAAGACGGCAAGGTATGGTGGAAATGCCTGAATTGCGGGTATGTTTATGAATCAGAAAAAGCCATGGATAAATGCCCTGCCTGTCAGCACCCAAGGGCATACATGCAGGTTAGGGAAGATAATTACTAGGGAAACATTATATCCGATGAAGAACATTCTCAGAACCTTGTTCCTGTGTTTATGCTTGCTGATGGCATCGAACAGTTTTGCCGGTATTACCCGCGATAGCGCACTGCAGGCCGACAAGTCAATATACGCAAACCGGGTTAAAGCCGCATTCCTTAAAGCATGGCAATCATATAAAACCTGTGCCTGGGGAATGGATGCAGCCAATCCCATCTCAAAGAAAGGCCATAACTGGTATGCAGAGAGTCTGCTCATGACCCCTGTAGATGCTTACAGCACCATGTGCATCATGGGCCTGACCAAAGAAAAAGATGAAACTAAACAGCTTATCTTCGAAAAGCTTGATTTCAATAAGGATTTTGAAGTCCAGCAGTTCGAGATTACCATAAGGATGCTCGGGGGACTGCTCTCATCCTACCAGCTCGACGGTGATAAACGGTTTCTTGACCTTGCCACAGACCTCGGGAACCGCATGCTTCCGGTTTTTAACTCCCCTACCGGTATGCCGTATCGCTTTGTAAACCTGAGAACCGGCAAGGTCTCAGGCAAATTGTCAAATCCTGCCGAGATCGGAACGATGCTCATCGAATACGGAATGCTTTCAAGGCTGACCGGGAACCCGGAATATTATCAGAAATGCAAAAAAGGGGTTGTTGCCCTCTATGCTTTAAGGGGCACAACAGGCCTCATGGGCTCGCAGATCGACGTTGAAACAGGTGAATGGGTCGACAAACAGGCTCATATCAGCGGGGGGATTGACTCATTTTACGAATACCTTCTGAAAGGCTGGCTTTTGTTCAGGGATCCTGATCTGAAACGGATGTGGGAAACTTCAAGGGATTCCATCAATAAATTTCTTGCGGATGATGCTGCTTCGGGGTTCTGGTACGGGTGGACCGATATGAATTCGGGAAAGAGGACATTGACCGAATTCGGAGCCCTTGATTGCTTCTTCGGCGCGGTACTTTGCCTCGACGGAGACCTGGCAAGGGCAGCCAAACTTGACAGGTCTATCCTTAAAATGTGGGACCTTTACGGTCTGGAACCCGAGGTAATAAATTACACTACCATGAAAGTAGTGTCGCCTTCCTATATTGTAAGACCCGAGGCCATTGAAACAACTTATTACCTCTGGCATTACACAAAGGCCCCCCAATACTTCGAAGCCGGGAAACACCTCTTTGAATCCATAGAAAAATATTGCCAGGTTGAAAACGGCTACGTCGAGATCAAGGATGTACGCACCATGGAAAAAAAGGATGAGCTTGAAAGTTTCTTCTTCGCCGAAACAATGAAGTACTGCTATCTTTTCTTTGCCCCGGATGAAGCTTTTAATCTCGACAAAGTTGTATTGAATACCGAAGCCCACCCCTTCTTCAGGGATAAGAAGTAAGCCGTATTTTCGAGAAAGCTTTGAGCAGACAATCAGCTTCTAAATTTCACGTGCTGACTAACTGATCATTAACAATTGTTTTCGTGCAAACGTATTGCAGGATTAATTTGTATTTTATCTTTGATGGTATGAAGACACCGGGATGCTTTTTTAAAACAGCAGTTTTACTGCTTTTTCTTGAGTTCTGCCTGAATTTCAACATTTTTGCACAATGGAGTCAGCCAGTCAACCTTTCTCCGAATGCAGTATCCGCACTTCTGAATGAAAGCATGGGCCCCTGTATCGGAGTCAGCGGTACTACCATACATGTGGTCTGGGCCGACCGTTTCACCCCGAAAAAGGGGGCAATTTATTATACAGCTTCAGCAGATACAGGGTTAACCTGGAGCACCCCGGTCGCTATCACCAATATTAACGGGAATGCCTGGAATCCTGCCATTGCAGTTAACGGTTCTAACATACACGTGGTTTGGAGAGAGATTGACACAATTAACCAGCACCGTTCCTCCCATTATAAACATTCAGTGGATGGAGGGAGTTCCTGGGGGGCAAATGTTCTCCTTGACACTGCCATTGCCGATTGGCCTGCCGTTACGGTTTCAGGGAATATGGTTTATGTGGCAAACGATATAGTAACGTCGGCATCCCCTTACAACACTGAAATATTTTTCCTGAAGTCAAGTGATAACGGGACTTCCTGGAGCACGCATGAGCAACTCACGTTTGCCACCGGCCGTTCAGAGGATGAAGCTATAACGGCCAGGGGTTCCCAGGTCCATATGGCCTGGAATGATAACAGGAGCGGGCGGATGCAGATTTTTTACAAGCGTTCAACCGATTACGGTGCAAGCTGGGGCCCCGATGTTGTGGTTATACCTCCGAATGATTATGGGACCATGGTCTCTGCCGACGGTGCAAATATTGATATACCCTGTGCCGGAGCAGTCACGGGGCATTACCAGATACTCCTGGGGCAATCTGCCGACAGCGGCATAAACTGGGGAACTGAGACGAATGTGACCAATGACACAGCTCATACTTATTACTATCCTTACATGGTCCGCGACAGTAATGACCTGCATATGACTTTTGTTAAGTCAGGTGTCGGAGGCCAATACCTGCATTCAGGTAACGGGGGAGCCAGCTGGGACAGCCAGTATAATATGGGGTTTTCCAATATAACACCATTTATTGCATATACAGGCTGTGTGCTGCATGTAATCATTCCCGACTCCGGTCATGTCAATTACATTCGAAATCCAACAGGAAATTCAGGGGCCCATTGTACCACTACCACAGGGATATCCCCTGTTCCCATAAGGAAATTAGCTGTCGGGCAATATCCCAACCCGTTCAACATGCAAACAACGTTTGAGATTTCTTCTTCTGAAAATCCCGGGAATTTCGTTCTCGAGGTTTATGATGTATTTGGACGCAAGATCATCACTTCTTTTTTCGGGAAGGACAAAACAATAATCATTGGCAGGGATAAACTATTGAGCGGAGTTTATTTCTACAGGGTAATTCAAAATGAGACGCTCATTGGCAGCGGAAAAATGCTTGCAGAATAGTATGAATGAAACATGTTCACTTTAAGAGACATTAGAAATTAAGTAAAACATGAAGATAAAACCGATAATCACAGGAACGACCGGGATGGTCGGCAAAGGAGTTTTGCTGGAATGCCTCGAAAGCGATGAAGTTGAAGCAGTGCTGGTGATCAACCGGAAACCGCTCGGGATGCAGCATCCCAAACTAAAAGAGATCGTGCATGCTGATTTCTTCGATCTTTCGTCTATTGCCGCGGAAATGAAAGGATATGACAGTTGTTTCTTCTGCCTGGGAGTTTCCTCTGCAGGGATGCCCGAGAAAGAATACACCCGCCTCACCTATGATCTTACCCTTGCTTTTGCCAAGACCTTTATTGAGCAAAACCCCGGCTCGGTTTTTTGTTACGTCTCAGGGACCGGCACGGATTCAACTGAGAAAGGCAGGGTCATGTGGGCAAGGGTCAAGGGCCGCACCGAGAATGCCTTGCTGGCCATGCCGTTCAAAGCTGCTTATATGTTCAGGCCCGGTTTTATAGAACCTATGAAAGGGATCAGATCCGGTACACGACTCTACCGCAACCTGTACATCGCCTTACAGCCTTTTTTCCCTGTCTTCAGGGCTTTGCCAAAATATGCCACGGATACTATCCATGTCGGGAAAGCGATGATAGGTGTGGCCGTCAGGGGCTATGAGAAGAAACACCTGGAATGTCAGGATATCAACAACCTTGCAAAACAAACCATATGAATAAAAAGTATTTCTTTGGATTACTGGGACTTGCAGTCCTGGCAGTCGTATTCCTGAGCGGTTGCGCCCATCGTGAAATAGTGACACAATGCCTTCAGGGCCATACCTACGGTTTCTGGGGCGGGCTTTGGCACGGGCTTATTTCTCCTTTCGACCTCATAGGTATGCTCATCTATAATGATGTGACTGTTTTCGCCCAGAACAATAACGGGGCCTGGTATGCTTTTGGCTTCATCCTCGGCAGCGGGGGCTGGGGCATGCTTGGGGGCAACAGGATGGGAAGAAGGTAGAGTGTGGCATCAAGTTGCGGTTTGCCCGCCTGGAGAACCAAAAAAAAGCCAGCCAGGTTCAATAAACCGGACATGAAAGCCCGGTCAGTCACACATGGTAGAAAGATTCACCAGAGCTATTCTGGTTTGTATTAAAATTATATCTTTACTGTGTAAACGACAAAACGATTAAAATGAAAAAGATATCCGTCATGTTTGTAATCATTACCGCTTTAGTAATGACCATCCCCGGGCTTGCCCGCACGGGAGGGGGTAAATTCGAAGGAATAATTTACTACAGCATCTCTTACCCGAATAGCAACCTCGCGGAGGAAAAACTTGCCATGATGCCGAAAAGCGCTACTCTTTATGTAAAAGGGACATCGACCCGGAATGAGACCATGACTCCTATGGGGAACGTGGTAGTGGTCAACAATATTGATAAAAAATTTTCGGCAACCCTCCTGGATATGATGGGTAAAAAGATGGCCATCAAAAAATCCATGGATGAGATCAGCAAGGAGATCAGCAACCAGACGAAACCAGGCATCAAACTCACTGATGAAACCAGGGAGATTGCAGGTTATAAGTGTAAAAAAGCAATTCTTACCGTAAGTGCGAACGGCAGCCAGACTAATTTCGAGATCTGGTACTCTGACGAATTAGGGGGTAAAGAGACGAATTTCGGAAACCCGATTTACCAGGATATCGAGGGGATGCTCATGGAATTTACATTAAGGGAAAGGTCAGTCAGCATGAAGTACACCGTTACCAAAGTCGAATCCAAAACTCTGGCTGACACATATTTTGAGATCCCCGCCGATTACCAGCTGACTACAGAAGCTGAACTGAGATCCATGTTCGGCGGCGGGGGGAATTAAACAGGTTGTAAACAAATCAGGCATATGCTGTATCTGCGGCATATTATTATATGTTTTCTGATCTTCTGCCACCTTGCTGCTTTTTCCCAGCAGGCATACAGGGGTACAGTATTTGACGTAAAGACAAGGGAGAATGTTCCCTATGCAACCATAAAGCTTGCAGGCAAAGAAGGGGGCATGATCGCAAATGAGGATGGCCGGTACTACCTTCCATACAATGTTTTCCTGAAATCAGATACAATAGTAGTTTCCTGCGTAGGTTATAAAACCAGGAAGATCGCGGTGCGTGTATTGAAGGATTCTGCCAACATCGGCCTCTCCCCCATGATTTATGACCTGAAGGAAGTGAGTGTACTTGCCAAAGGGCAGACCGATTACCTGTACCACCTGTTCTATGATGCATGCCAGAAATACCGCAAAGCTGACGACAAGCAGTTCACCAAGGCCTACTTCTCTTTTATGAGCGAATGCAACAGGGAACCCCTTGAGATCATTGAATCATACTGCAACGCAGTTGTCTCATGCGGGAACGGGATAAGCATGCTGAACCCGAAGAACGGCAGGATCGGGCTGACCCTCAGAAATTTCTGGAGCCTAAACACCACCGATATCATCAGGCACCTGCTGCCTTTCAATCCCGGCGGGCATTTTACAGTGCCTCTATCTGCAGGCAACCTTAGCTACCATCAACTTAAACGACTCTACAACATTTTCCTTGTAAAGCATTCTTCGGAAGGAAAGATAAATCATTTTATCCTCAGGATGATCCCAAAGTCCGACAGCGTCAGCCTTTTTGAAAGCATAGTCTACCTTAATGAAAATGATTATACCATCGACAGGATGGATTATTCTGTCAATAACGTTGATTTTTACTACCTACGGGCCCAGGTCCACGGCGACAGGGTCGATTCGGCAAACATGGCATGGTCTGTAACGTTTGACAATTCCGACAAAGAACATCCGCAGACATCAAGAATATCAATGGATTACTCATTAAAGTATGTCGAAAAGGACACCGGCAAGGTCACTGATCTGTCGGCAAATGCCGAGCTGATCTTTTATGACTTCAACAAACCATACCTGAACACCCTTGGCTACCTGGGTGATCAGCCAAACGACTACCAACGGATCATGAGCATTCCTTATGATTCGGTTTTCTGGATATACCCGGGCGTAACTCCTGAGAGTAAAAAGCAGACTGCATTTAAAAGCTTTTTCCGTACCAACGGCGTGCTTCTCAATTACAGCCCCGGGCTGAACAAGTTTGTGCGCTCGGCCTATATTCCATGGACTTCCGACCGCAACCTCGAACTCTACGAGATCGGAGGACCGCCAACAGGTTCCAAGACTGTTTACATCCCAACGGTGGCGGGCCGTTCAGAAACACGGAAGAGTTCGCAGATAGTTGGTATCATCCTGATCAACCCGGTTGAGATCAACGACAGCCTGCATATCAGCTCGGCAACAATGGTCAATGCCAAATCTTCCACGTTTAATGAACGTCCTTCGAACCGGGGTACTGCTTTTGTTAACCTGATCTTCGACATGTATGAACTGAAAAAACGTGAGATTGTAAACCGTTTCCATAGCATGAAGTACGGATCCCAGACTTCCTGGAATGACTTCAAGGATAATTATGAAAAGGAAATGGGCAGTCTTCAGGACAGCATACAGTTGTTATACCGTGAAAGCTGGGATGGCACCAATGTAGAAATGATCAAAACATGGTATGACAAGATTTCACCGAAACTCGGAATACAGAGAACTGCACTGATCCAGAGGATGATAACTGAAAGCCAGGAGAAGAGCAAACGAAAAAAAAAGAAAATCTCAGATAATGGTCAATCAAATCCTCAGGATTGATCAGACACGGCTGCGTGATGCAATGATTTCGGCCTGCTGTATGGCGCTCAACAGAGTCTCAGGAGTGAAGGGTTTACTTACGTATCCGTCCATCCCTGCAGCAAGGTACAACTCCTTATCGCCTTTCATGGCATTCGCCGTCAGTGCGATCACCGGTATATGGTTCCTGGTAATGGCTTCTTTTCGCCTGATTGCTTTTGCCACCTCGTAGCCGTCCATTACAGGCATCTGAATATCGAGTATGACGATATCGTAATAGTTCTCGTTATATTTCTCAAGGGCAAGCTGCCCGTTATCAACCAGATCAACTTCAAAACCTATACGCTTAAGCTGGAAGCTCACTATCTTCTGGTTGATCAGGTTATCCTCAGCCACAAGGACCCTCTTCCCTGTATAAAGTTTAAATTCCGACTCCTCTGTCTTTTCCTTCTGCTGGATTTTGATCCCTGTAAGGTCAAACGGGAGAGTGAACCAAAAGGTTGAACCCTTGCCCTTTTCGCTTTCAACACCAATCTCTCCGCTTAGCAGGTCGGTGAGTTTCTTGCAGATCGAAAGCCCCAGTCCTGATCCGACGATCAGTTTCGACTGGTTCTGCTTTACCCTCGAAAAGACTTTGAATAAAGATTCTTTTGCTTCTTGCGGAATGCCGATCCCTGTATCAATCACTTCGAACCTCAGCAAGGCACGGTCAACCGTGCTTTTCAGGAGATGAATATGGATTTCTATCCCTCCTTTTTCAGTGAATTTTACTGCATTGCCGGCAAGGTTGATAATAATCTGCCTGAGCCTCTGGGAATCTCCTATCAGATGTTTGGGGACGTCTTCGCTGATCAGGACTGAAAAGTCCAGGAATTTTTCTCTGGCTTTCATGTTCAGCATCTGGAATACATCCTCCAGCACACGGTCAAGAATGAAAGGATGAAAATCCAGTTCCAGCTTCCCGGCTTCAATTGCTGAAAAATCGAGCAGGTCATTTACCAGTACCAGCAGGTTCTCGGCCGAAGAAACAATGCCCTTTAACAGGTCAGCCTGGGACTCATCAAGAGGCGTATTTTTGAGAATCTCCGAAAGTCCCAGTATCCCGTTCATGGGTGTGCGGAATTCATGCGATATGCTGGCAATGAATTCATTTTTCGCCATAGTGCCAGCCTCGGCAAGTTCCTTGGCACGCTTCAGCTCCGACTCATAATGCTTTCTCTCGGTAATATCCCAGGAGATACCTATCAGTCCTATGATGTGGCCGGCCGGGTTCCGTATCGGGGCAAGGTTGGTATTCACCCAACGGGTCTGGCCGTTGAATTCAATTTCCTCTTCAATATTGTAATTTTCCTTCCCTGAAGAGATGACTTTCTGCTCTGTTTCAAGGTATCCTGTGCTTTTGTAAAGGGGAAATATCTCTAAAAGGCTTCGCCCCGTGATCTTGTCGACCGGCAGACCTGTGAGTTCTGCATAGGACTGGTTGACCAGGATGTAATTAAGATTTACATCCTTGAAATAAACGTATGCAGGAATTGTGGTGAGAATCGTAGAAAGCTCTTCGGCACGTATCTTAAGGTTGTCGGAGACCTTTTTCAGGTCTGCAGAAGTCCGTGTAAGCAGGGAAGAGAGGATGTTTTTTTCTTTATTGGAACGCTCATATTTAAAATTCAGCTTTTCAAAGTCGGAATCGACCCTTGTCAATTCTTCAAGAATCCTGTCACGGGCGGCCAGGAATTCTTCAGGATTCCTGAGATTACGCAATTCGTCTATGATGTACTGAAGATTCTTCGGCATTTTATTTCTGCTTTATGGAGACCAGTGTGAAAGTCTGGTTGTAAAAATCACATGAAGCCTTGTAATTATTACCTATCTCTCCATAGGTAAAGAAACCGATCAGTGGTTTAGACCATTTTTCCCATACTTCATCGATTTCCTCCGAGATAGTGGGTCCCAGGGCATTATGCCTGGCCATGCAGGAGAAAAGTATCAACAGATCAGTATTTGGATTATATTTATAAAACTCATTGACCTCTTTACGCGTGGATTCTATGATCTCGAAGCCCGGCGAACTTGAGAAGGTTACAACAGCACCGTTGGGAACTGTGCCTGCGAAGATGAGGGCCTTTTTCTCACGGTCAACATTGAGGACCGCCCTAAGCACGAAACTTTCATCCTGTTTCCTGATCAGGAGGGGATATTCAACACCGATCTCAGGAAGATCCTCATCCCTGACATTGAGGTACATTTTATAAACGTCCAGCGCAGGCTGGTTATCAATGGTATAAACAATATTTCCCTCTGCACGGGTAATGATCTTGTCGGCGCCAATACTGACCCACCCGCTGGTTGAAATCCCGTTGATCTCGTAAACCGAGAGATCAAGGACCATGATGATTGCACCCTGGGGATCCATGGCTGATTCTGAAAAGACATAGGTCTCATTAAAATGGGCATCATCCCCGGCCAGGCCTCCAAACATGGTTACATCACCCCCGGCAACTGCCTGTATGCCCCTGACAAGCTGTTCACCATCGGTGTTCAGACCGCTGGCAACCACAAATATCGCAGGTTTTTTAAAAGTTTTAACAACCCATTCTCCTGCAGTTCTTCCCAGGTTAAAGCAGTCAATGCCTTTCCCGCTGAACATATTAATGTCAAAAGAACCCGGTTCAAGTTTCAGCATCGAGCATACAAGCCCGCCTTCACTTATAACCGTTCCCGAACTATTGTATAAAAATTCCCCGCATGAGCTGCTGCCAAACAGGCGTACTCCTTTTTTCTTAATGAAAGTACTTATCCCGTTAAGGTCAATGTCGACGGAAGAAAAAACAATAGCGGCATTGGGGTTGAAGCCATCCGAGGAGTTCTCGTCCCATGCCTGCATGAATCCTTTAACTGAAGCAGAACTGAAAGTTTTTACCTGCATAATGTGAATTTAAATCGGTTCAACCATGATTTCACCGGCCAGGTAAGTAACCGCCCGGCCTGAAATTTCCGTTCTTGCACCCATATCCCTGCAATAAAGCCACCCTTGCCGTTTAGAAAGCTGCATGGCGGTCAACTCAGTCTTTTTCAGCCGGGAACTCCAGTAAGGTGTAAGGGTAGTGTGTGCTGAGCCTGTCACGGGGTCTTCAGGAACTCCTGCCTGAGGAGCAAAGAACCTTGAAACAAAATCAAGCTTTTCGCCTGCCGCGGTAGCGATAAGACCCCTTCCGTTCAAAAGCATGATGGCCTCAAATGAAGGGACAAGGTCAGCGATCTGCTTCTCGTTCTCAAAAACCAGCATAAGATCAGTCCTGCCTTTCCAAGCCTGAACTGGTCGCAGGTTAAAGCATTTAAACATATCCTCGCTCACAGGTACTTCAGTTATGATGTCTGTTGGAAAGTTCAGGGTCAGCATCTCTCCCATCCTTCGTACAAACAGGTCTCCACTCAGCGATTTGAAGCATATCTCATGGCCTTCAAAACCTTCATGGCTAAAAAGTACATGGGCAGTGGCAAGAGTTGCATGCCCGCATAACTCAACTTCTACTGCCGGAGTAAACCAACGGATATGCCATTGACCATCGTTGAAAAGCACAAAAGCAGTTTCGGCCAGGTTGTTCTCAGAAGCTATGTTCTGCATCAGCTTATCATCTGGCCAGGAATCATTCAATATCACTACCCCCGCCGGGTTCCCGGTAAACAATCCGTTCGAGAAAGCATCAACTTTATAAATTACCACGGCTTATTGATTTTTTTCCTTCACCACTGCACCTTCCGAATATTTATCAGTCCTCATGACCTCTCCGTTCTCCTCATAAAACGTCCAGGGGCCATCCATGTGACCTGTTTTATAGGCTCCTGAAAATGAAATTTTTCCGTTATGAAAATATCCTGCAAAAGGCCCTTCCTTTTCGTCATTGACATAGGTGCCTTTGAACTTGAGTTTCCCGTCATCAAAATACTGAACCCACTCCCCATCCTTCCTGCCTTCCCTGAAATGAATAACTTCAGTAACATTGCCGTTGGGATAAAAGGTTTTAAAGACTCCGCTCCTGGTCCCCGTGATAAAATTCTCTTCTGACAGCAATACCCCGTCCAGTTCACTGAAATATCTCCAGATGCTGTCCTTTTTTTCGTTAGTGTATTTGCCTTCGGCAATCTTCCTGCCGTTTGATGCATAAGATACCGTTCTTGCAGTTTTCCCCTCCCCACTCATCAGCGAAACCGTCTTCAGCTTTCCATCAGCATAATAATACCTGAATTCTCCAACCGGGATTCCGTCTTTGAATTGTCCGTCGTATTTTTTATGTCCATCCTTGTCAACCTTCTTCCACACGCCCTGCCTGCGCCCCAGCGCATCGGTAAAGTTAATGCTGTCCTGTGAAAAAACAAAAATATTCATCCCAAAGATTATAAAAACCAGAAGTAGACGGTTCATAACGGAACAGCTAAAAGATTACATTTGCAAATTAAACAAATTTTAGTGAATTCACTACCATCCAGGGTATTTGAAACTGCAGTCAATGAGCTGGCTAAACTGCCGGGCATCGGCAGAAAAACAGCCATGAGGATGGCTTTGCACCTCCTCAAATCAAGAAGGGAAGATGCTGAAGCCTTTGGAATGTCCATCATTCGCATGCATAACGAGATCCGTTACTGCATTGAATGCGGAAACATCAGTGATGAAGAACTATGTACCATATGCAATAGTCCTAAGAGGGATAAATCATTGGTATGCGTTGTTGAGGATATTCGCGATGTGATCGCAATTGAAAATACCGGGCAGTTCAGCGGGGTTTACCATGTTCTAGGCGGGATTATTTCACCTATGGAAGGCATTGGCCCAAACGATCTTCACATACAGGGGCTTATTGAAAAGGTTGAATCCGGAGTTGTGGCCGAGATCATCCTGGCTTTGCCAACAACCATAGAGGGGGATACAACGAATTTCTATATTTATAAAAAGTTACATGCATCTGCAATACCTGTTACCACGATTGCCCGGGGGATTTCGGTAGGTGATGAACTGGAACATGCCGATGAGGTTACGCTGGGCAGGTCAATCGTTAACCGTACACTTTACGAGAACACTCTCAGAAAAAAAAACCAGTAAGTTTTATTCCATGCTGAAAAGCTGGAGCTGGTTTACCTTTTCGGATGCATGATTTACCTCCAGGTCATGGTAGTTCTCAAGCAAAGGTCTTATGGCTTTCTTGATGATCCTGCTGGGAGTGCTCTTGCGGGATTTGCAAAAATTTGTCAGAGATTTTTTCTGACGAGCCGAGATCGTGATGGTGACCTGCTTGTATTTGGTTGGCTTTTTCTTTTTTTTCTTACTCATCTCCTTTGATGATATCATCAACGTCGTGAAGGATTTTCTTAGCCAGGATATCAGCCTTTTCCTGCATATCACTTTCGGCATAAATCCTGATGATCGACTCAGTATTTGATTTTCTCAGGTGTACCCATTCCCCGTCAAAATGTATCTTTACCCCGTCGATAGTGGAAACGGGACGACTTTTATATTTCTTAGCCAGTTTTTTCAGGATGTTGTCGATATCCATGTCGGCAGTGAGACTGACCTTATTCTTCGAGATAAAGTAACTGGGATATTTATCCCTGAGGCTGGAACAGTCTTTGGCTGAACGAGCCATGTAGGAAAGGAACAGTGCAATCCCGACCAGGGCGTCCCGGCCGTAATGCAGCACGGGATAGATCACCCCTCCGTTTCCTTCACCTCCGATTACTGCATGGTATTTCTTCATCGATTCAACCACGTTGACCTCCCCGACTGCCGAGGCAAAATACTTTCCGCCATGGCTCTCTGTAACTACCTGCAACGCCTGGGTTGAAGACAGGTTTGAAACAGTATTCCCCTTTTCATACCCCAGAACGTAATCAGCTATCGCCACCAGGGTGTATTCCTCGCCAAAGGGTTCCCCAAGCTGGTTTACAATTGCCAGGCGGTCTACATCAGGGTCAACTACAAAACCCACATGGGCTTTATTTTTTACAACCACCTCACAGATATCGTTGATGTTCTCAGGCAGAGGTTCAGGATTATGGGGAAAGTCACCGTTAGTCTCGCAATAGAGGTTGATGACTTTGTTAACACCGAGGGCTGCCAGCAGTGGAGGGACGGCAATGCCACCTGTGCTGTTCACTGCATCAATAACAACAGTAAGCCTTGCATTACGTATGGCTTCGACATCAACAAGCTCTAGTTCAAGTATCTTTTCAATATGTTTCTCGATGCAGGAATCGTCGGTAGTATGGATCCCAAGGTTCTGGACCTCAACGTATTTAAGGTCCTTATTCTGCGCAAGTTCAAGGAGACGCTCCCCGTCTGCTGCCGAAAGGAATTCGCCTTTGGAGTTCAGAAGTTTCAGTGCATTCCATTGTTTCGGATTATGGCTGGCTGTTATGATGATCCCTCCGTCGGCATTGTGGAAACCTACCGCCAGTTCGGCTGTTGGAGTCGTGGTAAGCCCGATATCAATTACATCAATTCCACAACTCATCAAAGCGCCGCATACCAGGTGATTTACCATTTCGCCCGATATCCTGGCATCGCGGCCAAGTATCAGCAATGCATTCTCTTTTCCGGTATCTTCCTTGATCCACTGGGCAAATGCCGTGGTAAATTTAAGAACATCGGCAGGCGTCAGTCCCTGTCCTTCCTTACCTCCTATTGTCCCTCTTATTCCACTGATTGAAGTGATTAATGGCATGCGTTTTTTTAACAAATGTAACGTTTTTTTTATGCTCCATGACTCTCGGTTGAAAAAAACAGGGAACAAGTCAGCCTCTCAGGGTTTCGCATGCCTAAATTTATTACCTTTGCAGTGAATATTATTTTTACGATTTCTCAGGCTAACTACATGGAAGATCCTTTTGAATCCCAGTTCGATCCTGAACTTATTGCCCTGGTAAGGCATTACGAGGATATGATCAACCATAAGGAGCATCATTTTTTCGATGTCTTTGAGTATGAGGAGATCATAGATTATTACCTGTATCTCAGCGATCTTCCCTCAGCTTTGCAGTGCCTGAAAAAAGCCTTGCGCCAGCACCAGAACAACCCCCTGATCCAACTTAAGCAGGTTCAGTATTACATTCATACCAAAAAGGATCATGAAGCGATTAACCTGCTTGATGATCTTGACAAATGCGAAATGACCGATTCGGATTTCCAGATACAGAAAGGAAATCTTTACAGCCAGCTGGAACGTTCCGAAAAAGCCATCCAATCATTTAAACTTGCCCTGGAAGGCGGCGACGAGCAGGATGATATTTATGTAAGCCTGGCATTTGAATATGAGAATCTTGGAAAATACAACCAGTCGATTAAATACCTCACTGAGGCAATCAGGATAAATCCCGAAAACGAAGCAGCATTGTTCGAGATCTCCTTTTGTTTTGAGATAACCAGACAATCGGAGAAATGTATTGAATATTTCAGGATCTTCCTCGATGACCACCCCTACTCGAAAGTTGCATGGTTCAATCTGGGTGTGGCTTACGGGAATACGGAAGAATTTGACAAATCGGTCGAAGCCTATGATTTTGCCATTGCCATTGATGAGTCATTTTCTTCGGCTTATTTCAACAAAGCCAATTGCTTTGCCAATGCCGGCTTATATGAGAAAGCCATCCAGACCTATCTCGAAACACTGTTTTATGAGGACCCTGAGCCGCTAACTTATTATTATATAGGCGAATGTTACGAAAAACTCTGCAAATTCGATTATGCGATCGACTATTACAAAAAGGCCATCACGCTCGACAGTGATTTTGCAGATGCCTGGATGGGAATTGGGATAGCCTATGACGAACTTGGGAAACCTCAGACCGCTCTCTCCTATATCAGGAAAGCAATTAAACTATCTCCTGCTGTCCCCGAATACTGGTCTATGCTCGGCGATATGTACATCAAGCTGAACCGGTTTGAGGACGGTGTCCCTGCCTACAGGAAAGCTATCGAGATGAATCCTGATGATCCTGATGTTTGGCTTGACCTGTCTGTTGCTTTTGCCGATGCCCGCCGCTACCAGGAAGCATATGACGTTCTCCTGGAAGGTATGAAATATCATGATGAAAATCCCGATTTCTATTTCGGGATGGCCTATTATCTTTTTCTTCTCGGACGCTCAAAGCATGCCAACGAAACCTTCTCCAAAGCCCTCGAAATGGATTTTAACGGGTACAAGCGTCTTTTCACGATGTTCCCGGAAGCCCAGCACAATCCCGCTGTTGTCGAGATTATTGATGCCCATAAAAAATAAATCCTATGATGAACATTGACCTTCCTTTTTTACCAGAACGTACACAGAAACCCCGGCAGACTGGGCTTGCAATGGTTATGGACAAGAGCCTGAGTGTACGTGAAGCAGAAGACCTTATTTCAGTAGGCAACGATTTTATCGATTATATCAAACTAGGTTTCGGCACTTCAGTAGTCACCCGTGACCTGCAGAAGAAGATCAAGGTATACAAAGACGCAGGCATCCCGGTTTACCTTGGAGGGACCCTGTTCGAGGCATTTTTTATCCGGGACCGTTTTGATGATTACAGGAAAATGATCGATCAGCTGGGGCTTGACACAGTTGAGATCTCCGACGGTTCTATGAGCATCGACCATGATGTGAAATGCGAAGTCATAAACAAACTGTCGAAGCAATACACCGTCCTTTCGGAAGTAGGGTCCAAGGAATCAGGCATTCTGATCTCTCCAAGCAAGTGGATAGAGATGATTCAGAAGGAATTGCAGGCCGGCTCATTCAAAGTTATCGGCGAGGCAAGGGAAAGCGGGAATGTGGGGATTTACAGGCCGACCGGTAAAGCACATGTTTCCCTTATCAACAAGATCCTCAGCAAAGTCGACATTCAGAAGATCATCTGGGAAGCCCCGTTGAAATCTCAGCAGGTGTGGTTTATCAAGCATTTCGGCGCCAATGTAAACCTCGGAAATATTCCTCCCTCAGAGATTATACCGCTCGAAACACTCAGGCTCGGCCTCCGGGGCGATACTTTCTTCCAGTTCCTGCCCGAAAAACTGAAAAAGTTCCAGCAGGTTTGAACGGCAGGACTTACCGGTTCGGACTCATAGGTTACCCGCTTGAACACTCAGCATCAGCAAGGTATTTCACCTCAAAGTTTGAACGTGAACGATTAAATAATTATTCCTATTCTCTTTTTCCTTTAATGCATTTGGATGAGATAAAGGCTTTGACCGCCTCGATCCCGGGCTTACAAGGTTTAAATGTAACCATCCCTTACAAGCAAAGCATAATCCCCTTGCTCGACCAACTGGACCCCGTGGCAGCTGAGATCGGGGCTGTGAATACTGTAGTTGTAAAACGCAACAACAAGGGTTTTCTTCTCAGCGGATATAACACCGATGCCAAAGGGTTCCGGCTTTCTCTGCCACAGGATTTTAATCATACCCATGCCCTGGTCCTGGGTACCGGCGGAGCTTCCGCAGCCGTAACTTACGTACTGAAAACGATGGGGATCGAAGTCCTGAAGGTTTCCCGTGACAAAAGATCTGAAGGAATAATAGGTTATGAAGAAATTAATAAAGACGTTCTTGAACGGTTTACCTTTATCATAAACAGCACTCCCTCAGGAATGTTCCCCCAAACCAACGCCGCCCCTGCCCTGCCATTCCATCTCCTGGGCCCGCGGCATTTCGTATACGACCTGATATATAATCCAGCTGAGACACTGCTTCTGAAACAGGCCCGCGAAGCCGGGGCCTCAACTCAGAACGGCATGGAAATGCTGAAGCTGCAAGCTGAGCTTGCGTTTAAGATCTGGATGGGTGAAAAATGGTGAAAAGCTAAAAGCGAAATTAGTGTAAGCGAAGCATATTGCACAAGCCGCATCAGGTGCGAGGAGCTTGTATAATGCCAGAGGAGCCAATCATCATATCGCTTCGCTGCACCGTAGCGGCGGTGCAATATGCGAGCGTATGTTGAGAGCGAACGGCTGATTAATCTTTCTTCTCAGGCTCTTCGTTGCGGATTACCTCTATCTTCAGGTTGGCCACCATGGCGGCGATGGCTCCCACAGCAGCGAGCATAGGCGCGATAAGCGCACCGATAACACCCACGGTCACAGGGATTTCAAGGTAAACCTTACCGGTTTCGTCCTTGATGATAAGCCTTCTCACATTGCCTTCGTGGATAAGCTGCCTGACCTTTACAACCAGTTCTTCAGCTTTTACCTGGAATTCTTCTTTTATATTTTCCATGTTGTTCTCTTTTTATCATCCTTTTGACGTCTGCTTTGGTTTAACGTTACAACTCGGGGTTTTATCTTAGCAACATCTTCAAAAGCCTTAACTTACCCTTGTATGGAGGGTACCTGACGGGAATATCAATCCTGGTCGATTTGCTGAGTACCGACCGATGATGTGAAAACGTATCAAAGCTAAAGCGGCCGTGGTATTTCCCCATTCCTGAATTCCCTACACCGCCAAATGGAATATTGGCATTGGCTACATGGGTAATAACATCATTAATACAGGCGCCGCCTGATGAGGTCTTCCCAAGCACTTCGTCCTGCTTCGCCCTGTCTTCAGAGAAATAATACAATGCAAGAGGTTTGGGATTTGAATTGATGAAGGTTATAACCTCCTCCAAATCAACAAATTCCATAACAGGCAATATCGGCCCGAAGATCTCTTCCTGCATAACAGTATCCCCGCGTTTAACACCATCGATGATGGTGGGAGAAATATAACGGTCATGGATGTTCACTTCACCCCCCGATATTACAGCTCCGCAAGCCAGAAAGGATGCAAGCCGCTGGGTTTTACTCTCGTTAACGATTCTTGTATAATCTTTGCTTTCCTTTGGATTAGCCCCGTAATACCGGGTAATTTTGCTACTCATAAGCTTGAGGAACTCTTCTTTGACTGAAGAATGAACAAACAGGTAATCAGGAGCGATACAGGTTTGCCCTGCATTCAGAAACTTGCCCCAGGCAATCCTGCTGGCTGCCACCTGAAGATTGGCATCTGCATCAACAATGCAGGGGCTTTTCCCTCCGAGTTCAAGAACAACCGGGCTCAGGTTCCTGGCTGCGGCTTCCATAACAAATCTTCCGACGGCAGGACTCCCCGTAAAAAAAATCAAATCCCACTTTTCGTTAAGTAAAGCTTTGCTCAGTTCAACTTCACCGTTAAAAACAGAAATATAACGTGGATCAAAGTACTCAGTGATCATTTCTTCCATGACCCGGGCAACGGCCGGGGTCAGCTCTGATGGTTTAAGAGCAGCACAATTTCCAGCCGATATTGCCCCGACAAGGGGGTTAATAAGAAGCTGAAAAGGATAATTCCAGGGGGCTATGATCAGAACAGTCCCGTATGGTTCTGCTATTATCCTGCTTTTCGACAGGAGATGAAGTAATTGGTTCGTTGAGGTTTTCACGGGTTTGGCCCACTGATGAAGCTTATTGATATGCCTCCCCGCTTCCTCAAGCACCAGGCCAAGCTCGGTTTCGTAAACTTCGAACTTTGACTTGCCCAGGTCCGTCCTGAATGCTTCGTAAAGCCTGTCTTCATAAGCAAGAATGGCCTTCCGGAGAGTCTTTAACTGCTCTATCCTGAAACCCAGGTCCCTGGTTTTATAGGAATTAAAAAAGTCCCGCTGGGCTTTGATGACAGAAGGGATGTCGTTAATATTCATAATTTTCTTTGTTAATTAATCCTATGCACTGTTCACTGTTCACGATTCACGGTTCACGATTCACGATCAAAAGTACTGAATTTCTCACCTCTCCTAAATTTTCCTTAAATTCTCAGAAACATTTGGTATAATCGAAAGAAATACTTAATTTTGCAGCCCGATTTTAGTACCCTAAAAGATACGTTAATTTAAGCAGCAGAAAATGAATTTAACACCTGAAGTAAAGAAGCAAGCATTTAAAGAGCACGGTAAATCCGAGTTTGACACAGGTTCGGCAGAGGCCCAGATTGCCTTGTTCACCATGAAGATCCAGCATCTCACCGAACATCTTAAAATAAACAAAAAAGACATGGCTACCGAAAGATCATTAGTAGGTCTTGTAGGAAAACGCCGCCGCCTCCTCGATTACCTGAAACAGAAAGAGATCAGCCGCTACAGGGCTATCATCAAGAAACTGAATATCCGTAAGTAATTTCTTTCCTTGCGGAATTGTAAAAGAGGCAATACACATTGCCTCTTTTACTATCTGAAAGACTGTAAGAATTTCATCCCGGGCTTGCAGCTTCCTTTTACAATCCAGAAAATCCGGGACTATACAAACAAGATAAATTCCAGATGAATCCTATTACAAAAACTTTCCAGCTTCCCGACGGACGAGAGGTAAGCATTGAAACCGGTCGCCTTGCAAAGCAGGCCGACGGTTCTGTCGTTGTCAGGCTGGGCGATACTATGTTACTGGCCACTGTGGTAGCCAGGCAGGAAGCAGGCGAAAATATTGATTTCATGCCGCTCTCAGTTGAATACCGCGAAAAATATGCAGCCTCAGGACGTTTTCCGGGAGGTTTCTTTAAACGCGAAACCAGGCCTTCCGATTACGAAATACTTATTTCACGCCTTGTTGACCGGGTACTCAGGCCCTTATTCCCCGACAATTTCCATGCCGAAGTACAGGTGATCATCACCCTGATCTCTGCCGATAAAAACATCATGCCTGATGCACTTGCAGGCCTTGCCGCGTCAGCAGCTCTTGCAGTCAGTGACATTCCTTTCCTTGGCCCCATCTCGGAAGTCCGCGTTGCCAGGATCAATGGCCAGTTTACAATTAACCCGAACATTTCAGAACTTGCCAATGCCGATATCGACATGATGGTCGGTGCTTCCATCGACAACATCATGATGGTTGAAGGCGAGATGAAAGAAGTCTCTGAAGCCGACATGGTCGAAGCCCTCCGTTTTGCCCACGAAGCAATTAAAGTACAATGCCAGGCACAGATCGACCTTGCTTCCCAGATAGAATCTTCCAAAGTTAAGCGTGTATACTGCCACGAAGTTAATGATGCAGAATACAAGGAAAAGATGCATGCCGCCTGCTATGACAAAATCTACGCTATGGCAGCAAAGGGTATTTCCGACAAGCACGAGCGCAAGAACATCCTTGAAACAGTTAAGGCAGAATTCGTTTCCGCCCTGACTGATGAAGAAAAGGCAAAGTATGCTCCTATGACAGGCCGCTACTATCATTCGATTGAGAAGGAAGCAATCAGGAATGCAACGCTGGATACACGTGTACGTGTTGACGGCCGCAAACTTGACCAGATCCGCAATATATGGACCTCTGTGGATTACCTGCCTGCAGCCCACGGCTCGGCAGTCTTCACAAGAGGAGAAACCCAGTCGCTCACCTCAGTCACCCTTGGCACAAAGCTCGATGAGCAGGTTATTGACGGTGCAGTCCTTGAAGGCAAGACCAACTTTATGCTTCATTACAACTTCCCTCCTTTTGCAACAAAGGAAGTTAAACCCATACGCGGTATCGGAAGAAGGGAAATAGGCCATGGCAACCTGGCTCTGAGAGCCCTCAAACCTATCCTCCCCACCGACAGCGACAGCCTTTACACCATCCGTATTGTTTCTGACATCCTTGAATCCAACGGTTCGTCCTCCATGGCTACTGTATGTGCCGGCACTCTGGCACTCATGGATGCAGGCGTGAAGATCAGGAGACCGGTTTCGGGTATAGCAATGGGACTTATTACCGACAGCAAGTCAAAAAAGTATGCTGTCCTTTCTGATATTCTCGGCGACGAAGACCACCTTGGCGACATGGATTTCAAGGTCTGCGGTACTGCCAACGGGATCACCGCCTGCCAGATGGATATCAAGGTCGACGGACTGTCGTACGACATCCTGACAGAAGCTCTTGAACAGGCTAAACGCGGAAGGCTTCATATCCTCGGCGAAATGGCTAAGACCATCTCCGAGCCCAGGGCCGATTATAAACCTTTCGTACCCCGTATCACCCAGGTTAAGATACCGCGTGAATTTATCGGAGCCATTATCGGACCCGGCGGAAAAGTCATCCAGGAGATGCAGCGTGAAACAGGTACAACTATTGTCATTGAAGAAGTCGGCGAATTCGGAGTTATCGACATCGTTGCCGACAACATCGCAGCAAGGGATGCCGTGCTTGACAAGATCAAACGCATCGTTGCAGTTCCTGAAGTTGGAGAGATCTACAAGGGTAAAGTAAAGAACATTCAGCCTTTCGGAGCTTTCATCGAGATACTTCCGAACCAGGACGGCCTCCTCCACATCTCTGAAATTGAGTGGAAACGCCTTGAAAAAGTTGAAGATGCGCTGAAGGTTGGCGATGAAGTCGAAGTAAAGCTTATCGACGTTGACTCGAAGACCGGTAAACTTAAACTTTCCCGTAAAGTGCTTTTGCCCAAACCTGAAGGATACGTTGAACATAAGGAAAGCAGCCGGAGCGGCCCCAGACCTGATCACAGGTCAGATCACAGGTCCGACAGGCCCGACAGCCGTTCTGAGCACAGACATCCCAGAAATGACTAAATTGTAACCTTAGGACCAACTTTTCGTAAAATTGACCAATACAGGTTTAACTAAAGGACTTCGCGTATGAGGCAGCTGAAAATCACGAAACAGGTCACCAACCGCGAAACCGCGTCATTGGACAAGTATCTCCAGGAAATCGGCAAAGTTGAACTTATTACGGCCGACGAAGAGGTATCCCTTGCCCAAAGGATCAAGCAAGGCGACCAGGCCGCATTGGAAAAGCTTACCAAGGCCAACCTGCGTTTCGTGGTTTCCGTGTCGAAACAATACCAGAACCAGGGACTCAGTCTGCCCGACCTCATTAATGAGGGAAACCTGGGCCTTATCAAGGCAGCCCAGCGTTTTGACGAGACCCGTGGTTTTAAATTCATCTCCTATGCAGTATGGTGGATCAGGCAGTCCATCCTCCAGGCTCTTGCCGAGCAATCGAGGATAGTGCGCCTCCCGCTGAACAAGATCGGTTCCATCAACAAAATCAACAAGGCTTACGCCCAGCTCGAACAGCAGTATGAGCGGGAACCGAATTCGGATGAGATCGCTCATCTCCTCGAGATTTCCGAAAATGAGGTCAAGGAATCGCTCAGAAACTCGGGCCGCCATGTATCCATGGATGCCCCCCTGATCCAGGACGAAGACAATACCATGTATGATGTCCTGAAAGGCGAGGAAAACACAACCCCCGATAACGGGCTCCTTTACGAGAGCCTGAAAAAGGAAATCGAGCGTGCCGTTTCAACACTAACCCAGAGAGAAGCTGATGTGATCAGGCTATATTTTGGTCTCAACGGCAGCCACCCCATGACACTGGAAGAGATAGGTGAACGTTTCGACCTCACCCGCGAACGAGTGCGCCAGATCAAGGAAAAAGCCATCCGAAGACTGAAACATACATCGCGGAGTAAGATACTGAAAACCTATCTAGGGTAAATGATGAATCGTTTATCGCAGTTGAATACTCGAATAATCGAATACTCGAATTTTGAATTCAGAATGATCAAATCGCCTTAAATTCATAATTCTTTATTCGTTATTCGATTATTCGAGTATTCTTTATTTTTATATACCAAGTATATGACCCACCTGGTCGCTCCATCCCTCCTCTCTGCCAACTTCCTCAACCTTGAGAAAGACATTGAGATGGTGAACCGCAGCCAGGCCGACTGGTTCCACCTGGATGTAATGGACGGGGTTTTCGTTCCCAATATTTCCTTTGGGCTTCCTGTCATCGAAAAGATCAAACAGGCAGCCACCAAGCCTCTCGACGTTCACCTGATGATCATAGATCCTGATCGTTTCGCCGAAAGGTTCAGGAAAGCCGGTGCCGATATTATCAGTGTTCATGCCGAAGCCTGCCTTCACCTGCACCGCTCGGTTTACCTGATCAAAAATACAGGCGCAAAAGCCGGCGTCGTTCTGAACCCCCATTCACCCGTAAGCTTCCTCTATGATATCATCAGTGATACCGACATGGTGCTGCTGATGAGCGTGAACCCCGGCTTCGGCGGACAAAAATTCATCGCGAACACTTATAACAAGGTTAGGGAACTTAAGGAACTCATCCTGAAAAAGAATTCTGCCGCCATCATAGAGATTGACGGGGGGGTTGACCTTGTAAATGCACCTCTCCTTGTCAAAGAAGGAGCTGACGTCCTGGTTGCAGGGAATACCATCTTCAGTGCACCTCATCCCGAAGAAACCATTGGCCTTTTAAAGAATTTCTGATCTCCCTGCCATTTCATTTTCCTTTTTTGTTATTTTTACACTTCATAGTCCTGATGAATGAATATGGATTTCGTGGGAGCAAAAGATTATATTATTGAAAAACTGGAGAAGGAACTCAATCCAGCTTACACCTACCACTGTATAGGGCACACCCTTGACGTGCACCAGGCCTCCCTGCGCCTGATTGAAATGGAAGGGATAAGCCATGAAGAATCATGCCTCATTGAAATTGCAGCACTTTACCATGATTCTGGAATGCTGCTCACCTACAAGGACCATGAAGCCGCTTCGATTGAACTCGCATCGACTCACCTTCCCCGGTTTGGATTTTCAGGCAAGGAAATAAACATGATCAACAGCCTGATCATGGTCACACGCCTTCCACAGAAAGCCTCAACTTTGAATGAACAGATCATCTGCGATGCCGACCTGGATTACCTGGGAAGGGAAGATTTTTTCATTCATTCCTTTGAACTGCAGAATGAATGGAACGTTTGCGGGATAAGGAAAACAAACCTCAGTGAATGGCTCGATATACAGATAAGGTTCCTGGGCGAACACAAGTATTTCACAAAATCAGCATCAGTTTTAAGGAACAAGAAAAAATCAGATAACCTCTTTGAAATCACATCATTATGGCAACAAAAAAAGTAAAAGAAACAAAGTACGACAACATCATCCTGATCCCCACTGATTTTTCAGAAGTATGCGGGAATGCAGTCATCCATGGCATCCATATGGCCCGCTTCCTCAAGTACAAGGCGGTCATCCTGCATGTCATCAACAACGAGACCAAATCGGCCCTGAAAAAGAAAAATGTGGGAACCGATTATGTCGAGAAACGACTCAAGGAGTACAAGTCCTACTATGAGAAGAAATATGATATCGTTGTGGATACCATTGCCGAAGAAGGCAGCATCTTTTCTACCATCAATGACGTTGCCAAAAGGATCAAAGCCAATATGATGATCCTCGGAACTCATGGTAAGAAAGGCCTGCAGCATGTGTTCGGCAGTTATGCCCTGCGTGTTGTATCAGAATCTCCTGTCCCGGTGATCGTCGTCCAGAAAAGATCGTTTAAACAGGGGTATGAAAATATCATTCTTCCGGTTTCCAATGATCTTGAAGCAAGGCAGACTGTAGAGTGGGTTAAGATGATCGCCACCCTCTTCAAGTCAAAGATCCATATCTTTCAGGCTGTTGAAGCCGACAACGGGCTGAACAGCCGCCTTAAGATTATCTCAAGGCAAATCTCCGATGCTTTTAACGAGAAAAATATCAATCACGGGATCACCTATGCCGAGCCCAAAGGGGATTTTGCAAAACAGCTGCTTTCGTATGCAGCCTCGAATCATGCCGACATGATTATGATCATGACCAGGCCCAATATAGATGTACCAGGCTTCAGCATGTCGTCCTGGGACGAGAAACTGATGTTCAACGAGGCCCAGATCCCTGTCATGTGCATCAACCCCATCGATCTTGGGTATTACTATTATGAGTGGATCCAACTGGCGTAGGAAAGGACAGGATGCAGCTGCGCAAATACTGGGATGACCGGCCCTTGCAGCTGATCATGGTTCTGGCAATCCTCTTCCGGTTGCTGGCATCGGTCTTTGCAAAAGGCTGGGGAATGTTCGATGACCATTATCTCGTCATCGAGTCGGCACAGTCATGGGTCGACGGTCATGATTACAACAACTGGCTGCCCTGGACCCCTGGCAATACCGGCCCCACAGGGCATAACCTCTTCTATCCCGCCATCAATTTCATCATCCTTTATGTGATGAAATTTCTCCACATCGCCAATCCGCAGGTGAAAATGTTCATTATCAGGATTATCCTGGCCGCATGGTCACTTATCACGGTATATTTCGGATACAGGATAACCGAGACACTTGGAGGCAAAAAACCAGCCAGGCTTGCAGGCCTGCTGCTGGCAGTGTTCTGGTTCATGCCATGGATGAGCGTAAGGAACCTTGTTGAAATGGTTTGCGTTCCATTTGTGATCCTGGGTTTCTGGTTTATATTCAGGCCGGGGAGCAAGAATAAACCTCTGCTTAGCTGGTTTATTGCAGGGCTGTTCCTTGGACTGGCTACCGACATTCGTCTTCAGACCGTATTTTTCCCCCTGGGCCTGGGTATCTGGCTGCTTTTCAGCGGAAAATTCAAACCCCTTTTCTCGCTTGCTGCAGGGTCTTTATTGACATTTGCCCTGATCGAAGGTGGTATTGACATGATAATTTGGGGTAAGCCATTTACCGAAATATACAACTATACCCTTGGCTGTTTTATCGAACGCAATGATTATATCACCCTGCCATGGTATGATTATTTTCTTGTTCTCGGCGGAATGCTGATCCCGCCGGTAAGCATTTTCCTGTTCTGGGGCTTTATCCGTAAATGGAAGCAGTATTTCATGATCCTCCTACCGGTTCTGCTGTTCTTTGCTTTCCACTCCTGGGTGCCGAATAAGCAGGAACGTTTCATCATTCCCATGATACCTTTATTCATTATCATAGGAAGCATCGGATGGACCGAATTCACTGAAAAATCTTCGTACTGGGCCAGGCGTCCTTCACTTTTACGTAACTGCTGGATGTTTTTCTGGGTGCTGAACACTATAGTACTCCTGGTTTTCACTTTCACCTATTCCAAAAGACCAATGGCTGAAAGCATGACTTACCTTTCGAAATATCCTGACATTAAGTACATGACTGTTATTGATGCTGAGAATAACCCCGAAATGTTTCCTAAATTCTATCTCGGGCAATGGCCGGTGATGTTCAACGAAAGGAACGGTGACCGCAGCCTCGACAGCATACTTATCTACTCACTTAAAAAAGGCAATGAATCGGCACCAAGGTTTGTGCTTTTTACAGGAGATAAGGCAATCAGTCCTATGGTTATAAAAGCCAGGTACTACCTGCCCTTCCTGGTATATGAGACTACCATAGAGCCTGGATTTATCGACAGGCTGATGCACAGGCTCAATCCTATCAACAGGAATAAAGCAGTGTATATATACAGGAATACAGAATTCATTCCTGTAAAAAAATAATTGAGGAGGGCTGAAGCATGTTTGAAGAAAAGATACCGATCGCAAAACCCTCTTTCCTTGGAAATGAGAAAAAGTATGTTCTGGATGCATTGGAATCGGGATGGATTAGTTCTATAGGCCCTTATATCGACAGGTTCGAGAAGGATTTTGCTGCATACCACGGGGTAAAGCATGCCATTGCCACACATAACGGGACCATTGCCCTGCATCTTGCTCTTTCGGCGGCCGGCATTCAAACGGGGGATGAAGTAATTGTACCGGACCTGACCTTTATTGCCACAGCGAATGTTGTGAGGTATTGCAACGCCCTTCCTGTCCTGACGGACGTAAATATCAATGACTGGAATATAAGTCCTGAATTTATTTCAGCTGCCATCAGGCCGTCAACAAAAGCGGTTATTCCCGTTCATCTGTACGGCAACCCGGCAAAGATGACTGAAATTATGCAGCTTGCCGGCGAACATAATCTTTTTATCATCGAAGATTGTGCCGAGGCAACAGGCGCACTTGCCGGGAACCGAAAAGTCGGAACCTTCGGGCATATAAGCTGTTTCAGCTTTTTCGGCAACAAGATACTAACCACGGGCGAAGGAGGAATGTGCATCACCAGCGATGACGCACTTGCCGAAAAAATGAGGATACTGCGTGACCACGGGATGAACCGGAAAAAGAAGTACTGGTACGACCAGCTGGGGTTCAATTACCGCATGACTAATATGCAGGCGGCTGTCGGCCTGGCCCAGCTTGAACAGCTTGATACGCTTCTCGCATCGAGGGATGCCATCCGCAGTCATTATAAACAGAGGCTTTCGTCATGCGAGGGAATTGTTTTCCAGGAAACTAATGGCAACCGGCATGTGAACTGGCTCGTGACGGTAAGGTTGAAGGGGCTGGATCAGGAAAAGCGCGATGCGGTGATACAGGAGCTGAGCCGTGAAAATATCGACAGCCGGCCGGTGTTTTATCCCATTCATTTTATGCAGTTTTATGAGGATCCGAAATACATTTACGGAGACTGCCGCAACAGTGTAAACATTGCGGGGGAAGGCATCAGCCTGCCTACTTATGTCGGGCTGGAAGAGGAAAAGATTGATTATATTGCAGCCTGCCTGATCAGAGCCTACGAAAAACAAACTGCATGAACCTGAGCATCATTCTTCCCACCTATAATGAACGGGAATCAATCAATGCATTGATCTCGGAAATTTATGAGCTGCTCGAATTGCATCCATATACTTTTGAGATCATTGTTGTTGACGACAACAGTCCCGACGGTACTTTCGCCGAAGCAACAAACAAATGGGAAGGGAACCCGAGAGTGAAAGTTCTGCTCAGGGAAAACGAAAAAGGCCTGGCCACCGCAATCCTTTACGGCATCATTAATTCAACAGGTGAAAAGGTCATAGTGATGGACACCGATTTCAATCATCCGCCTAAACTGATCCCTCTTCTTGTAGCGATCACCGATTATTTTGAAATCGCCTCCTGTTCACGATATGTCATCGGGGGAGGAATGGAAACGTCCCGGTACCGGTATTTAGGGAGCAAGCTGTTTAACAAATTTGTACACTACACCCTTAAAATGCAGACAACCGACAACCTGAGCGGTTATTTCTGTTTCAGGCGGGAAGTCCTGAAAAGGCTCTCGCTCGAAAAGATATTCTGCGGCTACGGGGATTATTATATCCGCTTCCTTTATGAAATGCAACGCCTCAGGCACCCTATCATCGAGATCCCTGTAATGTATGAGGACAGGCTCGGGGGCTTGTCAAAGACCAATCTGAAATCAGAATTTTTCCGATATTTTCTTTCTGTTTTGAAAATCAGGTTCGGATTTCTGAAATTGAGATGAACATGGACCGTGAGCAGGTACAACAGAGGATTGAAGAGCTCGCTGAAGAGATCCGCAGGCACAACTACCATTATTATGTGCTGTCGCGTCCCCTCATCTCTGATCAGCAGTTCGACAGAAAACTGGAGGAACTGGGCAGGCTTGAAACTGAATTTCCCGAGTTCCGTTTCCCCGACTCCCCCACTCTGCATGTCGGTGGTACAATTACAAAGGAGTTTAAACCGGTGGTTCACCGCTACCCAATGCTCTCTCTCGGAAACACTTACTCGGAGCAGGATGTAAAGGATTTCGAAGAAAGGATACACAAGCTTATAGGGGAAGATATCGAATACGTTTCCGAGCTCAAGTTCGACGGTGTTGCGATAGGACTTACATACAGGGACGGGCTCCTTGTGCAGGCAGTGACCCGGGGCGATGGCATTCAGGGTGACGATGTGACGGCCAATGTAAAGACGATCAGGAGCATCCCCCTGAGACTCCAGGGTGAAGGCTATCCCGCGGAATTTGAGATCAGGGGTGAAATCATCTTGCCCCATTCAAGTTTCAAAGCTCTTAACAGCTTAAAGGAAGAAGAAGGCGAAGAACCTTTTGCCAATCCCAGGAATGCCGCTTCGGGAAGCCTGAAAATGATGGATTCCGCAGAAGTGGCAAAACGGAAGCTTGACTGTTTCCTGTATTACCTCCAGGGTGAAAACCTGCCGTTCACAACCCATTACGAATCCCTGCAGGCTTCTCGCAGCTGGGGTTTCAGGATCTCAGACTACGTCGTAAAATGCAGGAACATCGATGATATTTTCGATTATATCAATACCTGGGATGAGGGGCGCAGGGAACTGCCTTTCGATATTGACGGGGTAGTGATCAAGGTGAATTCACTGTCAAAACAGGAACAGCTTGGCTATACAGCTAAATCTCCCCGCTGGGCCATAGCTTATAAATTCAAATCTGAAGAAGCATCAACCCGCCTGCTCTCGGTCGATTTCCAGGTGGGAAGGACAGGGACTGTCACTCCCGTTGCAAACCTGCAGCCCGTGCCTCTTGCAGGCACAATAGTCAAAAGGGCCACCCTGCATAATGCCGACATCATTGCCGCCCTTGATATCCGTTACGGCGATACTGTTTTTGTTGAAAAAGGAGGTGAAATCATTCCCAAGATCACGGGTATCGATCTCTCGCAAAGGCCAGAGGGCTCAAGTCCCCTTGAGTTTCCCGCACTTTGCCCCGAATGCATGACAGCCCTGGTAAGGCGTGAAGGCGAAGCCGCCTGGTTCTGCCCCAACGAAACCCTTTGTCCTCCCCAGATCAAAGGAAAACTTGAACATTTCATCAGCCGGAGGGCAATGAATATCGACAGCCTGGGCGAAGGAAAAATAGAGCTCCTATTCGATAAAGGCCTGGTGAACTCCCCTGCCGACCTGTATGAGCTCAGTTTCGGGCAGCTGATCGGACTTGAAAAACTGTACAAGGGAGAAGGCGATAAGAAGGACAGGCTGGTGAAGTTTCGGGAGAAAACAGTCGAAAACATTCTTAAAGGCATTGAAGCATCCAAAAAAGTTTCATTCGACAGGGTCCTTTATGCCCTCGGAATAAGGTATGTAGGTGAAACTGTGGCGAAAAAACTGGCCCGTCATTTTGCTTCTTTTGATTCCCTGCGGATGGCAGAGCCCGCAGAACTGACCGACGTGGAAGAAATTGGCGATAAGATAGCGCAGAGCCTCGCCACCTGGCTTCAGACACCCTCAAGTATAAAGCTCGTGGAAAGCCTGAAAAGCCATGGCGTTCAGATGGCCCTTACAGTAACGCAAACTGCCAGGAAAAGCAATAAACTGGAGGGGAAGACCTTTGTCGTAAGCGGAGTCTTTGAAAAGTTTTCACGAGACGAGATCAAACAGGCGGTTGAAGATCATGGAGGGAAAAATGTATCCTCTGTTTCTGCAAGAACCTCCTATTTGCTTGCAGGTCAAAACATGGGCCCCGAAAAGCGCCGCAAAGCAGAATCATTGGGACTTGCAATTATCTCTGAAGAGGAATTTCTAAAAATGATCGGTGAATGATTTACGCGCCGTCCGGCGAAGCAAAGCGGCAGTGTAAATATGCGAGCCGCCGGGAACTATGAGTACAAATTCATACTCGATGGAAAGTGGATCACCGATCCCGGTAATGAACTCTGGGAAAATAACGAGCATGGAGGCACCAACGCAGTACGCTGGATAGAACCCTGAAATAAAAAGCGAAAGGCGAAAATAAAATTTCGTCATTTCGCTATTTCGCCATTTCGCTATTTATTTAGTCCTCGTGCTTTATGGACCCTGCGCCTGAAACGCTCTGGTTAATAGATACCGGATTGCCCTTATAGCGTATGCTGCCTGCACCTGAGATCTCGGCGTCAATCTTTTTGTTGACATGGATCTGGGCTTTGCCGGCACCACTCATATCAACTGTAAAATTGTCACAGATGAGGTCAAAGCCATAAATATCACAGGCCCCCGACAAGTCGGCCTTGACGTCTGTTGCAGTCCCGGAAAGCCTGAGTTTGCTAGCCCCGCTGCAGTCCAGGTTAAGTTTTTGAGAGGCAAGCTCCAGCCTGATATCCGAAGCTCCGCTGGTATGCAAGGTGAAATCGTTAAAGTTAAGCTTGTTTTCGGCAAAAATGTCAACAGCCCCGCTGACCTCAGCCTTTTTCAGGTCTTTGCAGGTGATGTAGACTTTTAATGAAGTCGGATGATTTATTGGCTTTTTCGTGTCGATCACAAGGGTGGATCCGTGAACTTCAGTGCGGATGATAGTCTGAAGGTTTTCATCGGCTTCAACTATTACTTCCTCAACACTCCCCTGCCTCAGGTAAACATTAAATGCGCCTGAAACGTCTATTCCGTCGAAGGAACTAACCACCCTGGTTTCCTTTGTTACTTTGCCGTCACCACTAACGCCGTTAACTATATCGCAGGCTGCGGCTATCACCGAAAGACCGGCGAACAGCAGCATGATCATAGTCAGTGTAATTAACTTTCTTGCTTTCATACGTTGATTTTTTGGATAGGATTACTATTTGATGATATTTTTTCTATTTGGTTACAAATTTCGCTTTTCACTTTTCACTTTTTAGCCATTTCGCTTTTCGCTATTTTAAGGACACGCTACCATAATCACTCCTCACCGTAACCGTGGCTTTGGGTTTGGCATCCCTGCTGCCCACAACTCCCCGGTATTCCGATGAGGTTGGGCTGACAGAGCGGTAATTCAGGGCCGTATTCCCATCTGCGAAACGAAGCTCACAGTATTTCACGGCGGCGTCGAGATTGTAAACAGCTGTTTCGGGGAGACGGATATCTACATCGGCATACTTATTATTTATACTGATGCTCGTAAAATCAGGCCCCATGCTTTTAACACTGCAGCTGCCGTATTGTATGTCGAGATTCAGGCTTTGCTCTATCCTGTCAACATCAATATCGGAGTATTTTGAGCGGCTCTCAATGGACGATGAATTTTTAATATCCACGGAACCGCCTTCAAAACTAACGTTCAGCGCAATGATCTTGTTTGCATTGAGGTTCGAGAATTTAGAGTCAAGCCTCAGGCTGCCGGCATAATCGACATCAAGGGTGGAATATTTAAGGTTTACCACGGCCCCGGTAACGCTGCGCACCTTGGCCGAATTGCAAAATTTCATTTCGATCAGGTTATCCGAATTATTCAGCTTGTTCACGTCAAGGCTTCCGTAACTGAGGCTGATCCTTGCCTTCCCGGATACTTCATTGAGGTATATATCCCCGAATTTATTCGTAAGATCCACACTCATTCCCACCGGCAGGCTGATAAGGTAATTTACCTGGAAGCTGCTCTTGCCCGAGTTCCTCATTTCTTCAATCACCGTGGTGGCTTCCACAAGCGAAGCTGTATTACTGAAATTAACGTTGATCTTTTCGAGCATTTTAGCTGCAGTGTTATCATTTGTGGCTTCCACGATCACCTTGACTTCGATGCCGACCACGTTCTTTTCCCAGTTCGTGCAGTGGATCTCTCCGAATTTATTTGTCACGGTAAGCTGTGCATCGGGATTTACGTTGAATTCTTTTTTGATCACCCTGGTGTATTCATTGACTGTGGCTCCTTTCATTCCTGGCGCAAGGCCCACCAGTATTGCCATGATGGTTATTTTCAATATAGTTTTCATGTGATTTATATTCTGACGGTTAGTGTTTGTTTAATGTGTTTACAATATTGTTCACAATACCTTCTTTCATCTGCTGGTTCTGTATGATGGCAGCCTGCAGGCGTTCACAATTGGGGTTTTCGGCAAGGGATTGCTGGAGTTCACGTGTATCTTCATCAAGATTGTTCATTGCCATTACAGCATCCTCATTGATAATTACAGCCTGTTCAGGGCTGTTGGCAAGCTTGTGGACTTCTCTCAGTTGTGCTGTTGCCCGTGCATCATAATATTGTACTGCTTCGCTGAGTTCTTCAGGCATCTGTTTTACTGCGACGGTTGAAGCAAACTTCTCCCGGATGGAACGGGTTGCAAGATCAAAAACGATGACACTTCCAGTGATGATCACCAGGATGACTGCGGCAACCTTTAACATGCTGAACCTTGACGATGGTGCTATTATTTTTTCATCAGAAAGGCCGAGGCGTTCGCTGAACCTCTCAAAGTGGCCGTCCAATGGTTCCATACTATCGAACTGATCACGGTTTTCCTGTATTAATTTTTCCAGATCCATCTTAATTATATATGAATGCGTTTCTGAATTTACTATCTTTTAGAATCTCAAGCAGTTTCAGCCTGGCCCTGGAATAGCGGGTCCGTGATAGCTGGTTGCTGATATTAAGGATCTCCGAGATCTCTTCATGATCGTATCCTTCAAGAAGGTGCAGGCTGATTATGATTCTGTATTCGTTTGGCAGCTTTTTGATAGCCCTCACCACTTCCTCTGCCTGGAAACGGATCTCGGCTTCACGGTTTTCCTCTTTCTCTTCAGCAATGTCTAATCCTGCATCATCAATGGACACCGTATCTTTCACCCTCCTGAGGGAATCAAGGGAATTGTTTACAACAATACGTTTGAGCCAGCTTCCGAAACTCCCCTGCCCCGAATAGGAATCAAGCCTCTGAAATGCATCCAGGAAAGATTCCTGCATGATGTCTTCGGCTTCGGCGGTATCGTTTACTATCCTGAGACTGGTGTTGAACATGGCTTTATAATATAGGTTGTATATCCTGAACTGGGCGTTCCTGTCCCCGCGACGGCAGGCATCGATCAGGTCCTTGTGAATATTTTCGTATCGGGTTTCCAGATTCCCAGTTTTAGCAAATAGACTCACCAATATACTAAATGTTACAGTGCAATATAAAATTCTAAATTTGCATCCGATGAAAACCATCAAAATCCCGGTGCACCTGTATGCTACAGCCGCCATGCTGTTCTGGGGACTATCGTTTATATGGACAACCAGCTTGCTGGCTTATTTTCAACCTGTTACCATCATCTTTATCAGGTTATTGATCTCCTCGGCCTTCCTGTTTATCCTTATGATCGCTTCGGGACGTTTCGAGAAGATAAAGAAGGAAGATTTCTGGCTGCTGATGGGTAGCGCCGTATTCAATCCCTTCCTCTATTTCCTGGGCGAGAATTTCGGGGTGAAATTTACCACTCCCACCTTATCCAGCGTAATCATTGCAACCATCCCCGTATTTTCCCCCTTTGTTGCCTGGCTAACTTTCAAAGAAAAAATATCCCGGCTGAACATGCTTGGAATAGCAATCTCCTTTTCGGGAGTAGCGGTCATGCTTTCATCAAGGAACCTTTCTTTTTCAGGGGAAGGCAAAGGCGTGCTGGCCCTTTTCGGAGCCGTGATGTCGTCATTGGTTTTTTCTGTTTTTCTGAAAAAGCTTACACGGAAATACTCACCTGTTACCCTGGTAGCCTATCAGAATATCATTGGCGCCCTGATGTTCCTTCCTGTTTTTCTCATTTTTGAAAGTGACAGGATCAGTGAAGTCCACCTTAACTTTAAAATCATATCCGCATTCCTGGCTCTTTCCATTTTCGCCTCCTCCCTGGCCTTCGTTTTCTTTGCAAAAACGGTCAAGGAGATTGGAATAAGCAAGGCAAACATATATTCAAACCTCATCCCTGTTTTTACAGCCGTATTTTCATACTTCCTTATCTCTGAATCATTTACACTGATAAAATTCCTTGGCATAATCCTGGTGATAGGCGGGGTCTACCTCTCGGAGCGCAACAAACCCCGCTAAACATCATTTATTCGCACTAATTGCTTATTTCATTTGTGTGCCAATTTGGACTTCGCCCAACGCTTTTTCGCAATTTCGCCTTTCGCTTTTCGCCTTTCGCTTTTCGCCATTTCGTATCTTTGCATTCTGACCAACTACTGAATTCCGCACTACATGAAGTTCAAACCAGAGAAGCTGAAAATTAAGGACCAGAGGATGAAACCCTTCATCGACTCCGATGAGATATGGGGCTTTATAAACAATGCAAAGCCTTCTAAGGAAAGGGTAAGGGAGATCATTGCAAAGTCACTGGATAAGCAACGTCTCACGATGGAAGAAACCGCTGTCCTGGTACAGACTACCGACCCTGAATTGATTGAAGAGATCAAACTGGGCGCGAAAGCACTGAAGGAAAAGGTTTACGGTCAGAGGATAGTTCTCTTTGCCCCGTTGTATATAGGAAACCTCTGCATCAACAAATGTGCATACTGCGGCTTCAAATCCACCAACAAGGCTATTAAAAGGATCACTCTTACTAAAGATGAGCTGATAGACCAGGTAAAAGCCCTTGAAGACTCTGGCCAGAAAAGGCTCATCCTTGTTTACGGGGAACATCCAACTTACAATGCTGAGTTCATTGCAGAAACCGTACGTATTGTGTATTCGGTACACAGCGGTCCCGGGGAGATACGCAGGGTCAACATCAATGCTGCTCCAATGGACATCGACGGGTTTCGTATTGTTAAGGATTCAAAGATCGGCACCTATCAGATCTTCCAGGAAACATACAATGAAGAGACTTATGCAAAAGTCCACATTGGAGGTATAAAACGGAATTTTGAGTGGAGGCTTACCGCCCTTGACCGTGCACAGGAGGCAGGCATTGACGATGTCGGCATAGGCGCCTTGTTCGGATTATACGACTGGAGGTTTGACCTGATGGGCCTGGTAAGGCACACCAATCATTTTGAAGCTGTTTACAATGTGGGGCCCCATACCATCTCCTTCCCGAGGATACAGTATGCTTCCCATCTCAATATTGACAAATCGCATATTGTAAGCGATGCCGAGTTCACCCGTCTTGTTGCCATTCTGAGGCTGGCCGTACCTTATACCGGGCTTATTCTTACTGCAAGGGAACCTGCTGAAATACGTAATGAGATCCTGCAGTATGGTGTTTCACAGATTGACGGGGGAACCAACATTGAAATGGGCGGGTATTCGAAAAAAGATCAGACTGAGGCCCAGGATATTGACCTGGAACAGTTCCAGATCAACGACAACCGAAGCCTCAACGAGATCATGGAAGAACTTATTGAGCAGGGTTATATTCCTTCTTTCTGCACATCCTGCTACAGGCGGGGACGCACCGGGGAACATTTTATGGAGTTTTCCGTTCCGGGGTTCATTAAACGCTTTTGCCAACCCAATGCCTTGTTAACTTTGGCTGAGTACCTTGAGGACTATGCCCCTGAGGCTACAAAAATCAGGGGATACCGCCTGATCAGTGATAAACTAGCACAAATGGAAGAGGATCCTTCGAAAGCCAGCCTGGAAGAAAAGCTACAGCAGGTCAGAGAGGGAAACAGGGATTTGTATTTTTAAGGTTAATAACATGAAAGAAATCCGTATCATCGGCCTGCTGATCACCGACCGCATCAAGGAAGCTGGTCTGACACAGCGCCTGCTTTCCGAATACGCCTACCTGATCAAATCAAGGCTGGGCTTTCATGAAGTCAGCGAGGATGTATGCAGCAGGATAGGCGTAATCCTCATCCAGCTTTCGGGCACTACCGCCGAATTCGACATTTTTGAGAGCAAACTGAAGGACATCGGCGGCATTGAAGTCCAGCACATGATCTTTCAGATTTGAAAACCAGTAGATTAAGTTATGGAGCATAAGTCACGCAAGGAACTGGACAATGAATTCCAGGAATATTACCTCTCCTCTTCTGTTCCGAGCATGAAAGTCGGCCTTACAGTCACCCTGCTCCTTTTTATTTCCTATGCTGCCATTAACAGGATCTTATTTGCCGATTCAATAGAACAGCAGTACTTTTTCAGGTTCGGCCTGATAGTGCCCACCCTGGCAGTCTCCATGGCTGTACTCTTCATTAAACCTCTGAAAAAGTATCTTGCCCTGATATTTATTCTGGTCAATCTCTTCTCCTGCCTGGCTATTTATTATGTCGGTGTCACGTCAGATATAACAAGCCGGGGCTATAATTATTACTATGCATGGGTGATGCTTGTGGTGATAGGCATGCATACCTTCTACCGCATCCGTTTTCGTGATCTCATTATCCTGAACGCCCTGCAATTCATGGCTTACTTTTCGGCCACCCTTGTCAATCATTCGTATTCCATTTCTTTCCTGTATTTCAACCACCTCTTCTTTGTTGTATCGGTAACCACGCTTGGTTTTTTTATCTCATACATATTTCAGAGCCTCAACTGGAAAAACTTCCTTCACCAGAAAGCCCTCACTGAAAATTATCATAGACTTATACAGGAGGTGAAGGAACGCAAGGAAGCCCAGGACGAACTCGCCACATCCGAAAGACAGTATCATGAAGCCCTTGACAGCTTCCCCGACTGGGTAATTGCAGTTGACAGGGACATGAACATCAAAATGGTTAATTCAACACTGAAGCAGGTTGCGGCCGAAGCTGGCCTCCCGGGAAACCTTATCGGTATGAATATTGAGAGATCATTCCCCTTTATCAACAAAGAAGAGATTGATAACGTAAGGGCTGTTTTTGAGACCGGCAGGATTTCCATTGGGGAACTGAGTTTTGAATTCGTAGGGCAACAGGTTTTTGTCGAGACCAGGACTCTTCCGATGATACGAAACAACAGGGTGGAACAAGTCATGGTAGTTACCAGGGACCGGTCGAGGGAAAGGGAAATCGAGGCTCTTAAGCTGAAGAACGCCGAAACCAAGGAGACCATGCTCAAGGAGATTCACCACAGGGTAAAGAACAACCTTGCGATAGTCATCAGCCTTCTGAGCATGCAGGGAAGTAAAAACAACGACCCTGAGTTCCAAAAGCTTATCAGGGATATTGAACTCCGGATCAGATCAATGGCCCTGATACATGAACATTTGTACCGCAGTGAGAACTTCGACAAGATCCCTCTTTCAAACTATATCCAGTCATTGGTTTCCATGATTTCCTCCACCTTCAGCGGGCATAAGATCAGCCTGAAAATGGAGCTGAAGGAAATCCTTGTAAACATAGAAACTGCGCTTCCGCTCGGACTGATCACCAATGAACTTCTGACAAATGCGTATAAGTACGCATACCCCGGCATGAATGAAGGCATCGTAAGCCTTAAGCTGGAGACAGTTGATCCGAATGGTTTCAGGCTCACGGTTTCCGACAACGGCATAGGTTTGCCCGAAGGGTTCGACCTGCGAAACCAGGAAACCCTGGGGATGTTTATTATACGCCTGCTGATCGAACAGCTTGACGGCAGCATCAGCATCACTTCTAAGGGGGGTGTTTCGGCCTGTATTACCGTGCCGGATTTTAAATTTATAAAC
>Ga0007800_10000001_pt1 | contig 169501 bp, 126 predicted proteins | sample CryBogmetaGMA14M_FD_60366 | JGI IMG/M metagenome (GOLD analysis project Ga0007800, IMG submission 60366) | Freshwater microbial communities from Crystal Bog, Wisconsin, USA - MA14M | ecosystem: Environmental > Aquatic > Freshwater > Lake | place: Crystal Bog, Wisconsin, USA | collected... | reverse complement strand
AGGAACAGGTAAGGGATTCACTGCTACTGCCATGGTTGATGAAGGGCTGTTGGCTCCGCAGTTGCTGGAGGCGTACACTGAAATTGTTCCTGGTACTGCTGCACCTGAAGCACTTACCGTAACGGTATTTGAGTTCGGGTAAGAAGTGATGGTGAAACCTGCAGGGAAGGTCCAGTTATAAATGAAACCGTAAGGAACCTGGGATACTGAATAGGTATATCCGCCGGTGCTCTGGCAAACTGCGGTAGGACCGGATATTGCTCCCGGAGTCGGGGGTGTGACGCAGGTTGTGAAGAAGGTCTGATCAACACCATAGAAGGTACCTACAGCATTCACTGCCTTGGCCCTGTAATGATAGGTCGTATTGATTGTAAGACTGTTAAGGGTTGCATTGAAATTTACGACGGTCGATCCTGTTGCTGTTGGAGGTGTGCCGGCTACAGGAGTGCCATAGGCAACTGTAAGTCCATATTCGAATGACAAGGTTGTTGTGGCATCCATTGGGTTGACAGTTCCGTTGAGTGTGGCAAAAGTGGCGCCGACGATGGTCGCAGCGGTTGTGGCAACAACAGGAGGTACGGCGGTGCTGAAGGTCACATCTGCACCATAAACAGTGAGGCCTCCGTTTGTTCCTTTTGCCCTGAAATGGTAAGTAGAGTTAACGGCAAGACCGGTAAGGTTCGCCGTAATGGGTGTTGCAGTATTTCCTGTAACAGAAGCCGGAGTTGCAGCTACCGGAGTTCCGTAGGCAACGGTAAGACCATAATCGAAACCTGAGGTTACTGAAAGACTGGCTGCAGTGATCGAGCCATTGATGGTAGCGTTTGCTGTTGTAACATTCGTTGCAGCAGTTGTTGTAACGCTCTGGTTTGCTCCCCACTCATAACATCCGATGTCGGTAGGATTGGTTCTGCCTGAACCGGTGATGTCGGTAGGCCAACCAGCCATGAATAAACCTTTATTATTCAGCGCTGCATTGGTAGGATGCAGGTCGGAGCCAACAAAGGTAGGATTGATGTTCTGTGAATTCATATTGCCTCCGAAACTGGTCTGGATATTGGCGAGAGTAGCCTGGTTGGTGGCTGCTATGTAACCCAGGTTAGGACCGGCCGACCAATAGTCGTTATAGTCGATGCTGCTGAACACCGTATTGGCTGCCTGTGAACAGATTGCGTAACGGTTTGTTCCGAGAAGCTGGGTGGTTGAGAAAATATTATTTCTCAGGTCGATAGCGCTGGCAACTGTAACAGAAGAATAGATAAACAGTACGCAGGGATTACTGGTAGCTGATGTTTGTTCGGTATTCAGGTAAACCGTGTTATAATACAGGTTGTATCCGAAGCCGGAGTATATAAGAATACCGTCGGCATTCCAGTTATAATAAACTGAACTGTACCCATAACCGGCAACATCCCAAATGGCATTATTTACAACATTGCAATTGGCGCTTACTGCAGCTGTGGAGGCGAGGTATAACCCCATTGCTCCATATCCTCCGGCGTTTGTATTTTTAATGTTGCTGATCATGTTATTTGTAATATTACATCCTGCAGTAGTGCTGAAAAAGTAAATACCAATACAGTTTCCCGAGGATGGAGAAGTAAGATTCGTAATGGTGTTACCCGTTACATTGACATTGGCAGCAGTGACACCCGAGGAAATTGCTATACCCCTGGGAGAATAGGAGGCATTCCCGACCATATTAGAGATTGTGTTCCCGGAGATTGTACTGTTGACCGTAGCGGTTGCGAACCAGATACCTGAAATATTGGCATCTGCATAAGCTGCGTTACCGAGATTTGATATCGTATTGTTCGAGACGGTGGCGCCGTCAACACCTTGTACGTAAACGCCGACCATTCTGATAGCATTTGCCCCTGCTGTGTTCAGCTGGTTGCCGGTGATCAGCAAACCGCTTCCGTTTCCTGCAGCTGAAACAGCTATGCAATACAAAGCGATGTATGCATTCTGTATGCTGTTATTCTGTATTGTGATATTGTTGAAATAACCTGCTGCTCCAGCGGAAGTCCCATCTGAAACCATTAAGGCGGAAGAAGAGTTAACTCCGTTGATCAGAATCGAGTTTTTCAATGTCACGTTGGTGATGGGTGTTGCTCCAGTCGAACCAATGACCATAACCTGTGGTGTGGTTATTGAAGTATTCTGGAAGGTCAGGTTCTGGGTCGTTCCTCCTACTGTATTTGAGCCATCAATAATGGTATTGCTGTTAAGGACCTTGAAAAGCATGCCTGCGCTTACTGCCCCGGTAACGGAGGCTGTGACGCCGGTATTCGGCTTGATGGTTACCGTGTTTGCTACACTGGAACCAGCGACCATGGGCACAATGATAGGCCAGGTTTCAGCTGCAGAGCTGTAAGATGCATTAATAAGGTAAGTTACAGGGCAGGTAATTACACTGTTGCTTAATGCGAACATTGCCGCAGTAAGGTTGGTGTAATCCGAACCTGTTGCTCCGATTGTTTTTGTACCGCAAAGGTTAGACAGCGTTGAAAGGGTAAGGATATTTCCCGTAAGGGGTCCTGTTGTAAGATAAGCGGGACCGCCTGCGCATGCTACGTTGTTGGCGGCAAAGATATAAAAGTAATAGCGGGTATTGGAAGTGAGGCCGGTGGCTATATAACCGGTACCTGTTCCATAATAATCAACAGTACCGCTGCCTAAGGCTGTTCCTACCGTATATGTTGTTCCGTTCACCGGGACAGCTCCCAGCGTTGCGCTTAAACTGCGAACCACCAGGTAATTTGATGCGGTTGCCGAAGCAGTAAAGTTGGCAAGAATATTCGTTACACCTGCTGTAAGGGCCAGGGCTGTAGGCTGAGCAAGAGGAGCTGTGCAGGGAAGAGGAGGTGTAAACCTGAAAGTAAGACCGTTGGCAGGGAAACAGGTATTCAGCATGGTGCAGGTGGCAGTATTGGCACCTCCTGCAGTTGTTGCAGACCAGTTGGTAGCAGTGGAACGATTAATAAAATCGGCCGCTGAAGCGCCGCGTAAACCAACCTGTTCGGTCTGGCTGTTGGCGTTAGCTGTAAACGGACCATAAACGATATCTACGAGGTTCGTAGTTTCATACAGTATAACCTGGAAATTCCAGTCAGCTCCAAGCCCGGTACCTGAGTTGGAGAATTGTCCCCAATGCAGGAACTGCACTACGCAGGTACGGTTGGGAGCCGAGCCGAGGGTCTGATATCGTATTTCACCTGTTGTCTGGCCCTGAAGGTCATTATTGCATAATGCAATCACATCATTCGAAGTTCCAGAACTGATTGCCGAATAGCTGCTGGTGACAACCGTAGCTCCAAATCCGATAAAGCCATTGGCATTCAGACTGAATTGAGTTTGGGCAACGCCTCTGTAAGTAAAGGTAAATCCTATACCGAAGGGACCATAAGAAGAGTCATCAGCACCTCCTGTTGTAATGACAGTCCCTCCTGAGATCGGCGACCAGGTACTCGTAAGCTGACTGAAGGAATAGGAAGCAACAGTCTGCCCTATAACTGAGGACATCATGATCAAACCGAATAAAAAGAGTAGAATCTTTTTCATAATTTGTTGTTTTGGTTGATTTATTAGTTTATTTCACTTATAATTTTGGTTGAATATATTGGGATAATTTAGCGCAATCAAGAAAGCATTGGGTTTCAAATATAAGAAAAACCGGGTTTTGTAATTTTTTATCGTATAAAATTAACAAATTTTAACAAACCTTCAGGCAACCTGAAAATAAATTTTTCCCCTGACTGGGGAAGATATTTGGAAATTTCAGGGCATGCCGGTGTAGTCATCTCATTACCAATTCTTTCAGAATTTTATCTTATTTCGGGGCGAAGGCCGGCAAATAAGTTAAGGAAAAGCGAAGGATATGCGAAGGAAAGGCAAAGGAAAAAAAATCATGAAAAAGTTTGGGATAACTGAAAAATCCCTATCTTTGCACTCCCAATTTTGAATATCAAATACATACTATGTACGCAATCGTAGAAATAGCCGGTCAGCAGTTCCTTGTAGAAAAGAAAGATGAGATTTTCGTGCACCGGCTTGAAGGTGAAGCAGGTGCGAAGGTTGAATTCGATGACGTTCTGCTGCTTGACGACAAAGGCAAGATCAATATAGGCAAACCTCACGTTGAAGGCTGCAAGGTCACCGGCAAGATCATTGATCATGCAAGAGGCGACAAAGTTATCGTCTTTAAGAAGAGGAGAAGAAAAGGTTTCCAAAAAGAGACAGGCCACCGCCAGGACTTCACCAAGATCCTGATAGAGAATATCAGTGTAAAAGGCGCAGCCAAGGCAAAGAAAACCAAAGAAGGCGAAGCCGAAACCGAAGAATAATATCCATCAACAGATTATCAGAATAAGAATATATGGCACATAAAAAAGGTGCGGGAAGTTCAAGCAACGGCCGCGAATCCCACAGCAAACGTTTAGGTATCAAAATTTTCGGAGGCCAGTTCGCCTCTTCAGGATCAATCATTGTGCGCCAGCGCGGAACCGTCCACAGCCCCGGCCTTAACGTCGGCATCGGCAAGGACCATACCCTGTTCGCACTTACCGACGGCGTAGTGGAATTCAGAAGGAAGCGCCAGGACCGGTCCTACGTTTCAATCATTCCTTCTGCCACAGAAGAAACGAAGTAGATGCAATTCGCTTACAAAAAAAAGCTGTTCCCGAAAAAGGAACAGCTTTTTTTTTCGTGATCCGTGAACCGTGAACCGTGAACCGTGAACCGTGAACCGTGATCCGTGATCCGGTTCACGAGTCACGAGTCACGAGTCACGAGTCACGATTTTATTACCTTTGTATCATAAATCCACTACCCATGTTACAATTAGCATTGATCCGTGAGAAAACGACGGAAGTGATTGAGAGGCTGAAAGTTAAAAATTATGACGGGCAGCAGATCATCGCTGATATAATCAGGTTTGACGATACCCGCAGGGAGACCCAGAAAGCCCTTGACGATATACAGGCACAAAGCAATATCCTTGCAAAAGAAATCGGCATACTGTTCAAACAGGGCAAGGCCGCCGAAGCCGGTGCGCTTAAGGAAAAAACAGCAGATCTCAAGATAAAAGCCAAAGAACTCGATGAAAAACTTGAGGCTACGCGTAAAGAGCTTGACGACCTGCTTGTGCGCGTACCCAACCTGCCCCACGCTACCGTGCCATCCGGCAGATCAGCAGAAGAAAATGAAATAGTATTGCTTGAAGATGCGCTGATCCCTGCTCCAGGCGAATACCTGCCCCATTGGGACCTTGCTTCGAAATACAATATCATAGATTTTGCTACCGGGGTCAAAATTACCGGCTCGGGATTTCCGCTGTATAAAGGTTACGGCGCAAGACTGCAGCGGGCACTCATCAATTTCTTCCTCGACGAGGCCAGGGCTGCAGGCTATACCGAAGTCCAGCCTCCTTACATGGTCAATGCTGCTTCGGCATTCGCAACAGGGCAGTTGCCCGATAAGGACGGGCAGATGTACTATGCGCCTGTCGACGACCTTTATCTCATCCCCACCGCCGAAGTCCCGGTGACGAATATTTACAGGGACACAATTCTTAAACCAGGCGATCTTCCTGTTAAAAATGCAGCTTATTCGGCCTGTTTCCGCCGTGAAGCCGGCTCGTACGGCAAGGATGTAAGAGGGCTGAACCGCCTTCACCAGTTCGACAAAGTGGAGATTGTGCAGATCACAGATCCCGAAAAATCATATGCTGTCCTTGAAGAAATGCGTGAATACGTGGCTTCATTGCTCAGGAAACTCGGTCTGCCTTTCCGTATAGTCAAACTCTGCGGAGGTGATCTTAGTTTTACCTCGGCCCTCACCTATGATTTCGAGGTTTGGTCGGCCGGACAGAAACGCTGGCTGGAGGTCAGCTCGGTTTCAAATTTCGAAGCCTTCCAGAGCAACCGCCTGAAACTGAGGTTCAAAGACGAGGCAGGCAAAATGCATCTTGCCCACACCCTCAACGGTAGCGCCCTCGCCCTGCCCAGGATAGTGGCCTCCCTTCTCGAACTGAACCAGGTACCCGAAGGCATAAAAATACCGGCAGTTCTTCAGCCTTATTGCGGTTTCGCGATAATCGACTGAACCTTAGCAGGTCTCTGTGGCAGGCACCATGGCACCGCCTTATTGGTAATTCACTATAATTAATCCTGCCACTCCCTGTACTGATATAAATTATCGTATATTTATCGCTGTTTTTAATCCCCGGAGAGGATGAGAAGGTACACCCTTGTTACCCTGTTCCTGCTGATCTCAGGCCTGGTATGCGCAGGAATAAATTTTGGCATAAAAGCCGGTTACAACGCCAATAAGCTTTCGGTAAACATCGACTCGGTGAGTTCCGAGTTCAAATCGGGCATGCAGATAGGCGTCTTCATGAGGGTCGGTAAACGGTTTTTTGTCCAGCCCGAACTGGTTTACACCCTACAGGGAGCCGAATATATTTTCAACGATCCCAGCAATACCGGGAGCTGGCACCAGAAGATCACCATAGGATCGATAGATATTCCCGTTCTGCTGGGTGTTAAGATCTTCAAAGGCGACAAGTTCAACCTCAGGGTCAACCTGGGCCCCGCGGTATCTTTTGTGACGAACCGGCAGGTGAAGGACCTGAATGATATTGCGCCCGGCCCTATAACCAGCAGCGAAATCAGTTCGGTAAACTGGTCAATCCAGGCAGGACTGGGAGCCGACCTATGGATGTTTACCGTTGACCTGAGATACCAGGGAGGCCTTAACCAGATCATCAAGGATGTACAGCAAGGTACGACGACCTGGAACTTCGGAAGTAAAAACAACGTTTTCCTTGTCAGTGTAGGGTTTAAATTATTTTAATCTAAGACATGCCGATGAAACTTAATATGGATAAAAGGATGGTTCACGCCCTGCGGATTGCCGTCATTTCGACGACGGCAGGCGTTTTTCTTTTGATTTCATGCATGAAAAACACCACTCCCCCACCCCCTGTCCCGGTTTGGGAAAACAATGGCGCAGACTCGACAACTCTCAGGATCGCCGTCCAGACGGCCCAGGGGCTCGTCCTGGTAGGCCAGTACGTGAGCCTGGCCCTGAGCAAGGACAGTCTCAGCAATAACAACCTTGTGCGTAAAACACCTACCAACGGAGCTGGCGTTGCAGTGTTCAGCAAGATGTACCCCAGGGTCATCTATTATAATTGCATGGCCGTAACATTTGGAAATTCCTATTTCGGTTCCGGGTCGTTACGCCTTCGCCCCGGCATTCGAAAAGACACCATTTTAATCGTACACTGACCCAGTGAAAGTACGCGGGAGACATTACCGGACAGTCTGGATGGAAGGTTCTTCCGTTTTCTTCATAGAACAGAACATGCTGCCCTTTGAATTCAGGATACAGCGATCGGATGACTTCAGGCAGTCATGTCACGCCATCAGTAGCATGCAGGTTCGCGGGGCAGGCGCTATAGGCGCCCTTGCCGGCTTCGCCATGGCCCAAGCGTTTCTTGAGTCTGCCGCCACGGTTCACGATTCACGGATCACGATTGAAAAGACCCGGCCAACAGCCAGGAACCTGTTCTACGCGGTTGAGAAAGTATTTGCCGCGGGCATGGTTTCGGCGGATGCTGCGGTTGCTGAAGCACAGGCCATTGCCGACAAGGATGCCGCAGACTGCAAAAAGATCGGCGAATACGGGAACAGCCTGATAAAAGACGGCTGCCGCATAGAGACTCATTGCAATGCAGGCTGGTTAGCCTTTGTCGATTACGGATCTGCCCTGTCGCCCATATACAAGGCCCATTCGGAAAGCAAAAATATTTTTGTGTATGTGGATGAGACCCGCCCAAGAAGCCAGGGCGCCAGGCTCAGCGCATGGGAGCTCCACGAAGAAGGCGTACCCCATACCATCATTCCCGACAATGCAGGAGCCTGGCTGATGAGGCAGGGCAAGGTGGATATCATGATCACCGGGGCCGACCGCATAGCCGCCAACGGTGATACTGCTAATAAAATAGGTACTTTCGAAAAAGCTCTTGCTGCAAAAGCTCTTGGAGTCCCTTTTTATATCGCCGCTCCCTTATCCACCTTCGATATCAATTGCAGCAGCGGTAAAGACATAACCATAGAAGAACGCAGCCAGGACGAGGTGCTTTATGCCGAAGGTCCTGATGATGAAGGAATTATACGGAAGATCCGTCTCGCATCCCCGGGATCCGGAGCGCTGAATCCTGCGTTTGATGTAACTCCCGCTGACTTGATTACCGGGATTATTACGGAAAAAGGCATTATACGCGCTGCAAGAGAGGAGATATTGAAAGTAGTGAAAGGCGAAAAGTGAAAGGCGAAAAGCGAAAAGCGAAATCAAGTTGGTAGCGAAATTGGAATTATAAAACTTAAACACACACATATGAGACACACAACACTAATGGCTGTCCTGATTGTGGCTTTCACACTGCCCGGTATTTTCAGTACGGGGTATGCGAAAGAAGCAAAGAAGGATGAAAAACAGGCGAAAGTAAAGCCGGCTGAGAAGGATAAAAAGGCCGACAAGGATAAAAAGAAGGAAGATACCGTGTACAATTCCGGCCTGGTGTCGGGATTGAAATGGAGGAGCATAGGGCCGGCGTTCACTTCGGGGCGCATAGCTGATTTTGCAATCAATCCGAAGAACCACAGTGAATGGTTTGTTGCAGTTGCATCGGGGCACCTGTGGAAAACGGTGAACAACGGCACTACGTTTGAACCTGTTTTCGACAATAACGGGGCCTATTCGATGGGCTGCATCATCTATGACCCGAATAACACCAATGTGCTCTGGCTGGGTACAGGCGAGCATAACCACCAGCGTTCGCTTGGCTACGGCAACGGGGTTTATAAAAGTTGCGACGGGGGCAAGAGCTGGAAATTCATGGGTCTTAAGGATTCGCGTCAGATCGGCAAGATAGCTGTTGATCCCAGGAATTCCGACGTGGTATTCGTGGCTGCAGAAGGTTCAGTCTGGGGGCCGGGAGGCGACCGTGGCATGTACAAAACCACCGACGGGGGCAAGACCTGGAAGAAAGTCCTCGAGATCAGCGAAAATACAGGGGTGAACAACATCCTTATGGACCCGAGAAACCCTGATGTGATGTATGCTTCGTCGGAACAAAGACGCAGGCATGTGTTCACCAAGATAGGCGGGGGTCCCGAAACCGCATTGTACAAATCGGTGAACGGGGGCGAGACCTGGGACAAGATGAGCGGAGGTTTGCCTTCGGGCGATATGGGCGGCACGGGCCTGGCCATCTCCCCCATCAACCCTGATGTCATTTATGCCATCATAGAATCAACTCCCGATGCTTCGGGTTTCTACCGCAGCGCCGACCGCGGGGCTTCATGGCAGAAAATGAGCAACCATTCAGCCCAGGGGCAGTATTATAATGTGATCTTCCCCGATCCAAAGGTCCTTGACAAGGTCTATTCAGTAGAAACTGTTTCACAGTATACCGAAGACGGCGGAAAAACCTGGAAACCGGTAGGCAACAACAAACGCCATGTAGACGACCACGCCATGTGGATTGACAGTGACGATACCAGGCATTTCTTCATAGGAGGAGACGGCGGGGTTTATGAAACATTCGACGGGGGCAAGGAATATGTGTTCAAATCAAATCTCCCGGTAACCCAGTTCTACCGCGTACAGGTAGATAATTCATTTCCGTTCTACAATGTTTTCGGAGGCACGCAGGACAACAACAGCTACGGTGGCCCTTCGAGGAGCCTGCGAGCCAGCGGAGTCCTTACCGACGACTGGGTGGTGACCCAGGGCGGGGACGGATTCTGGTGTGCGATAGATCCCGTTGATCCGAATATTGTTTATTCGGAATCGCAGTACGGCGGCATGGTTCGCTTCGACAAGAAAAGCGAAGAAGGCGTTGATATAAGGCCTGAACCGCGCAAGGGAGAAGATTCATACAAATGGAACTGGAATACTCCGTTAATCATCAGTCCGCATGCCCATACGAGGCTGTATACAGCCGCCAACAAAGTCTTCCGCAGTGATGACCGAGGACAGACATGGAAGGTGATCAGCGAAGACCTGACTGCGAATATCGACCGCAATAAGTGGCCTGTGATGGGCAAATACTGGAGCATAGATGCTGTTCAGAAAGACATTTCGACTTCTTTGTACGGGACTATTATTTCGCTTGATGAATCGCCTGTAAAGGAAGACCTGCTTTATGCCGGCACCGACGACGGGCTGATACAGGTGACCCAGGATGCAGGAAAAAGCTGGACTAAGATTGATAAATTCCCTGGTGTTCCTGAAAATACCTATGTAAGCGACATCATGGCCTCGCGTTTTGATGAAAATGTGGTGTTTGCTTCTTTTGACAACATCCTCAGGGATGACTTCAAACCCTACCTCCTTAAAAGTTCAGATAAGGGCAAGAACTGGGTATCGATTGCAGGGAACCTTCCCGAGAACGGGACTGTTCACAGCATTCAGCAGGATTTCGTCAATCCTGAACTGGTGTTCGCAGGGACTGAATTCGGGGTGTTTTTCACTATTGACGACGGCAAGAACTGGATACGCCTGAAATCGGGCATCCCTGATGTTCAGATACGCGATATGGCCCTGCAGAAGAGGGAAAACGACCTGGTTATCGCCACTTTCGGACGAGGTTTTTACATTATTGACGACTACAGTCCGCTGAGGCTTCTGAAGAAAGAAAACCTCGACAAGGACTGTTATATTTTCCCTGTGAAGGATGCGCTGATGTACCTGCAGAGTGATTCGAAATACGGGCAGGGCTCAACTGTTTATGCTGCGAAGAACCCCGATTTCGGCGCAACGATCACCTATTATATTAAGGATGTACCGAAGACGAAAAAGGAAATCCGCCAGGAAAAAGAAAAAGAGCTCTTTAAAAAAGGCGAACCTATCCCACAGCCAGGCGATGCCGACATGAGGGCCGAGAAACAGGAGATTGATCCTTTCCTCACTTTCACCATCACCGACGAAAAGGGCAATCCCGTAAGGATCATTCATAAAGCCCCATCAAAAGGGATCAGCCGCCTGAACTGGGACCTGAGGTACCAGAGCACAAGAGCAGTGAACGCCGATAAATTCGATCCCATGTCGGATAACGGCAGCGGGGTTCTGGCCATGCCCGGCAAATACACTGTTAATATCAGCCTGACCGCAGGGGGTGAGACCAAACTGCTTGCAGGTCCAGTTGATTTCATCACCAAACCTCTTGATAACCTGAGCATTCCTGCAACCAACAGGCTTGCCGTTGTGGAATTCCATAAAAAGGTATCAGACCTTACCAGGATGATGCAGGGGACCGAAGAGTATACCGAGAACCTGAACAAGAGGGTGATCAGCATTCTGCAGGCGATGAACAGCGTACCCGGAGTCCCGGCCGAACTGGTGAAAAAAGCAAAGGATATACAGTCGCAGCTTGACGTGATCCTGAACCAGAAGTTCAACCGCCAGAGCATGAGGCCAAGCGAAGAGGAAAATCCTCCTGCACCGGTAACCCTGAACCAGAGGCTTGGAAAGCTCAGCTGGATCAGCTTCGGAAGCACGGGAGACCCTACATCCACACAAATGGATGCGTATAATATCCTGCTGGATGAGTTTCCCCCTGTTTACAAGCAGGTAAAACAACTGGGTGAAGTGGATGTTCCGCAGCTTGAGAAAGCCCTGGAGGCCATTGGCGCACCGGTTACGCCGGGGAGGCTGCCGGAGTGGAAAAAATAGCTACATGTACCATGTACCATGTACAATGTACAAATGAAAAGAACCCCGCTTTGCAATGCAAAGCGGGGTTCTTTTTTTAGATTTTTATTTTGACGCCGAAGTTAAGGCCTACATTATTAAAGGGATATGAGTTTTTCAGTTCCTGGTTGGGAGAACCCGCATCGGAGACAAACCCTGTGAGGTCCTTTACAAATTTGACCTCTTTCTGGTTTGTGGCGAGGGTCCCCAGTTTGTCTTCACCGTTGACTGTATATTTTATATACTTTCCTTTGGTGGGTGCATATGCCATGGCGTCGTAATAAATTTCGACATAAATGGCAAGCATGTCACTCAGATCGAAATCGCATCCGAGGGCTGCAGAACCTCCTATTGACACGCCCCCCATATATTTGAATGTCGCTATCTGGTTGACATTGCCCACCGTTTCATCGATCTTGCAAGTGATTGAAGGAAGCACCCCAACGATTACTCCTACCCTGGCATAAGGAGATACACTGCCCATATCAAAGTCGGGTTGTATGAGGATGGCGGGAACCAGTTGCAGCATATTGCCCGAAAACCTGAGGTTGCCTGTGGGGGCTCCAACAGGGGTGCCGGGAAGGTCGATTTTAGTGCCGAAGCCAAGGCGGTAAGCAAAGCCAAGTTCAATGGCCATAAAGTCGTTAAGAAAAATACCTGCTCTCACAACGGGAGCGAAACCTTTTCCAAGGCCTACCGGGTGAACCTTGGTCACATCCTGGTAAAGATCATAGGTACGGGCAGTGTTTATACCTGCCCCTACGCCCAGGGATACATAGAACGAATTCTGAGACTGGGCTACTGCCATGGAAACCAGGCAGATAAAAAGCAACATCATTCTTTTCATAGCTTTGGATTTTTGTGAGATGTAAATTATCGCATGCAATTTAAATAAAAAAACGGATCGCTTGATTTAACAATCTTTCTAATTTTGTTTCAAGATATTCACATCGCCCTTGGCCCGCAAATCGTATTTCCGAGATATTCTATCAGTTTTTGGCAGCAACATGAGCGTTACCATAAGCAACCTCGTGATAGGGATAATCCTTTCGAGGGTGCTGGGGGCTGCGGGTTTTGGTTTGTACTCATCGCTTATCGTAGTCCCCATCATAGTGATTGGATTCACCCAGCTGGGCATACGCCGGGCGACGATCTACCATATAGGCCAGAAAGACATCAACGAGAACAACCTGGCATCGGCCCTGATACTGCTGTGGTTTTACACCTCATTTTTAAGCATCATTATCTGCGGACTTGTTTTCTTTTTCTCGGCCAGCCAACCCTATGACCCCCTGATGGTGGTGCTGATACTGCTCACCATCCCGTTGCTGCTGATGAACCTTTTTTCGGGAGGGATATTTCTGGGCCGGGAGGAGATCCTGAGGGCCAATATCATCAATGCAGGTCCCACCTTGCTGACCCTGGTGCTTACCGTGCTTTTTGTATGGTTCATGAAACTCTGGGTCCTTGGCGCCTTTATCTCAATTTTCGCTGCCAATTTTATCATGTTCTTTTTCCTGTACCGCACCATCATCATTGAATACAGGTACAAGATCACCTGGAAATACCACGAAGGGCTGATGAAGAGCATGGTGAGGCTGGGGCTTGTCAATGCAGTTGCGATCTTCGTGATGCAGCTCAATTACAGGCTGGATGTGCTTATGCTGAAAAAGCTGTCGACCCTCGAGCAGGTCGGTTTTTACGCTGTGGCTGTGCAGATTGCCGAGCAGGTGTGGCATATACCCTATGCCATAGAGACCATCATTTTGAGCCGCAGCGCCAATACCGACGACGACGAGGGGGTTACCCGCATTGTTGCGACAATTTTCAGGTTTTCCATGGTGGCGGGGTTCGCTGCTGCAGTGGCCATCTATTTCGCAGCCCCATACCTGATCCCCCTGATCTTCGGCAAAGAATTCACCAGCAGTGTGCCCATGATACAGGCAATACTTCCCGGTGTACTTCTCCTGGCGGGTTTCCGTATACTCAACAGCCGGCTTACAGGCAAAGGCAAGCCTGAAGTCGCGATCTACACTTTTGTCCCGGCTCTTGTCCTCAATTTCATTGCCAATATCTTCATGATCCCGAAATTCGGCGGAATGGGTGCCGTTTGGTCCACCAATATCAGCTACACGCTTGGATCAATCGCTTACCTGTTGATGTATTCGAGAAAGATCAAAATGCCTGTCTCGGAGATCCTTTTATTCAAAAAATCGGATTTTACTTTTTTCCGGAAGCTTTCTGCCCGAGGTCAGAGTAATAAAGCGAGCGGTTGATATCGCCGAGGTCGTAATACAGGTCGGAAAGCGACATATAAGCCCTGGCATTTCCGGGGTCAATCACCAGTACCTTATTGTAGCAGTTCAACGCTGTCCTATACTGCCCGAGCTGGCGGTAGGTCGTCCCGAGGCTGATCCAGGCCGGGCTCAGCAATGGATCCACATCCGCAGCCCTCTGAAAATAATAAAGAGCCGAATCGTAGCGCTTTTCGATGAGCAGGAAAAAATTGCCAAAATCATTCAGGGTATTGTATCCCTTGGGGTAAACGCTTAGCGAAAGCTCCAGATGTGTTTTAATGTTGTCGCGCACGGCCTGTTTCACCATGCCGTACCTGCGGAAATCCTCATCCGCATACACCGTATTAAGAAGGTATTCGGCATACTGGTAATTTGCTTTGGCTGAATGCCCCAGGTGAGGGATGTCTTTTTTGAACAACGACAACATATCCCTCCAGGCGGCATTCCTGTTCAATGTCATCAGCCCCCATGGTACAAGAATAACAATAACCATGGCGATGATCTTGATGCGTGAATCCAGCTCTATGGTAAGGCTGTTGGGTTCGGTGCCCGACAGCTTGAAGATGACGAATACCAGGGCGATGACAAAGCCAAGGGATGCAAGGAAAACGAAACGTTCTGCGACGACCCCTGTCACGGGAAGGAGAAGATTTGAGTACATGAAGATTGAAACGAGGTACCAGAGTACTGCAAATGATACTAATTTTTTACTGCGGATGTTGACGAGGGCGTAAACCAGCAATACCGCGTAAACCACTACCGACAGCTGGACCAGCGGACTTGCAAGGGAAGTCAGCCTTACCATGTTATAGCCGTAATAGTATAACAATGGATGGGGATAGAATAGTATCTTCAGGTAAAACAGAAGCGACAGCATCGCCGTGCCCAGCCTCAGCCAGAGGCTCTTTTCAAAATACAGGGCGTTCTCAAAGTAGAAATTGCTGCGGGGGCTGTGGTGGAGGAAAAACCGGGGTATAAGGAAGGCGGCAAGTGCGGCTGTGACAAGCATAATGCCTATGCTTAACATGGCTTTTGGCTTCAGTTCGCTGAAGTAGTAGAGAACCAGGATGTAGAGCCCGATGAAAGGCAATGCCGACTGTTTGGATAAGAATGCAAGAATGAACCAGGCGCAGGTATAAATTACGAATCGGAGCTTCCTTGAATAGGTATAGGTAAGCAGGCTGTACAAACCAAGCATCCCGAACATATAGGCCAGGATCTCATCCCTGTTCCTAAGGCTTGCAACCACCTCGGTATGAACCGGATGCGCCATGAAAACCAAGGTGATGAGCACAGGAAACAGTATGTTGTAATTGAAAAGCAGCCTGTGTAAAACGTAGAAAGTGAGCAGTGAAGCGAAAAAATAAAATAAGACATTGAGGAGGTGGCTTATGCCGGGTTTTTCGCCCCAGAGACCGTATTCAAGGGCGAAAGTCGCTTTGGCGACTGGCCTGTAATCATTCGTTTGGCCGCCTGTGTTCTTGTCCTCGTCGATGAGGCAGGATGAAAATATCGCAGGAATAGCTTTGAATCCCTGCCGCACCATCTCGTTTTTCGTAAGCAGGGTATCGTCAATCGTGAATTTGTTTCTTGCGGTGTTGCCGTAGAGCAGGAATGCCAAGGCGAAGATCAGTGAAATGATGATGAGGTTGGCTTTACGCGGCAATGCAGGCATGAAACCCGAGCCTGGCTCGTATAATCCTGTATGGGCCAGCAGGTCTTTTGCAGATCGTTTTTTAGCGGTTTTCTTCATCAGGTTTGTCTCTCACGGATCACGGATCACCGTTCACGGTTCACGGTTCACGGTTCACGGTTCACGTGGTTTGTCTTTGCTCTATCTCCCTTGTGAGCAGTATAAAATCATCGACGCTGAGCTGTTCGGCACGGGTTGTAAGAAAAGGCAGTGAGGCCTCGTCTTTAATCATCAAAGTTAGGGGCTTAAGCGCATTATGCAATGTTTTTCGCCTCTGGTTGAAAGCTGTTTTCACAACTTTCACAAAGAAGGCCTCATCACAATCCAGGCTTTGCCTTGAATTTCTTGTAAGCTTTATCACTGCCGATTTCACATTGGGCGGAGGGTTGAAAACCCCGGGACTGACGGTCATCAGGTATTCAATATCATAAAAAGCCTGGAGGATGACGCTGAGGATGCCATAAGTGCGTGAGCCTGGTTTTTCGGCCAGCCTTTCCGCTACTTCCTTCTGAAACATGCCCACTACGACCCTCACCCTGTTGCGGTGTTCAAGGGCTTTAAAGAGGATCTGGGAGGAGATATTGTAAGGGAAATTCCCGAGTATGGTCATGGGTTCTTCTGAACGGCCGGGTACGGGAAAATCCGCAAGGGGATAGTCCAGAAAATCGGCCTGTATCAGCCTTGCTGTAATTGCCGGGTATTTCCTGCGCAGGTATTCAGCCGACTCCCTGTCCACCTCGAGATAATAGGCATCATGGGTCGAGTCTTCCAGCAGGTACTTTGACAGGACACCGGTGCCAGGACCGATTTCGAGGACCAGCCTTGGTTCGGCAGGGACGGCAGCCAGGATTTTTCCTGCAATATTTTCGTCATGCAAAAAATGCTGGCCCAGGTGTTTTTTCGGTCTCACCATATCATTGAATCTTATCGCCCCTGAGGGACCTGTAACGTTTTCGTGCTTCCGGGACGAAGAGGCTGCCGGGGTAATTGTTCAGAAGGTCCTGGTATAAGACCATTGCCCCCTGTTTATCGGCCATCTGCACCTCATGGATCCCGGCCCTGTACATAATGGCTTCATCGGTGATGATGTCCACGGGATGACTCATGATTACGATGGCAAACATGGAGTCGGCCATTTTAAAGTTCCCGAGTTTGAGATATATTTCGCCTTTGCGGTAGATTACATTATCGAGTATGGGATGGGTTTTGAAGCGCTGCGCGATGGAATCAAGGGTTTGCAGTGCCTTGACTTCATTATTCCTGAAATCGGCCAGTTCGGCCCTTGAATAGAGGCGGAGTGCGACGGTACCGCTGTCGGGATCATAATTATTGCTGATAAGCATGGCAAGCTTCATTGCATCATTGGCAATGAACTTGGATGTGGCTGCTTTCAGTATGTCGAGCTGGGCTTTGGCCCATTCAAATTCACCGATATAGTATGAAAGGCGGGCATTCCTGAATTTTGCCTCCTGCCCTGTGGCATCATTTTTGAAATCGCGGTAAACCTGCTGATACAATACAGTGGCAGTCCACATATCTCCTTTATAAATATGGATATCTGCAAGTTCCATTTTAACATCAGCGCGGTCTTTACCGCTCATGCCGTTCCATTCGAGGACCTTGTCGAGGAGGTCAAGCGCGGCATCGGCATCGGCAAGATAAAATGCATCAAGATGTGCAAGGTCCATGGCCAGCCTTGCCGCTTCAGGGTCATTATCCCACTTCGCCAGTTCGGCAAGCATGGATCCTTGCAGTTCGGCAAGATCTTTTTGCTTTGCCTCCGGGTCAGCTGTGAGCAGGAGGTATTTCGTATGCATAAGCTCCCTGCGGGCAGCTTCATGAAAAGAACAGGAAGCGCCTTTGGAAATGACATATTTATATGCCTCCCCGGCCACCTTGTAGTCGTTGTTGGAAATGGCAAGATGAGCAAGTTCCATCACCCGTCCGCCATCCTCTTTAAGCCGGCGGTCCAGGGCTTTGGCCTGGATGAAGGCCAGTTCGAAGTCTTTTTCCTGGACCGAATACCACCATAAAAGCTCTGAATAACCAACATTACCGGGGTTTTTCTGGATACGTTCAAGGAGGATGTTCCTGAGGTCGGTATGTTTTGTGTTATCGTCATCCTGGGCCAGCAGGACCTGCAGGCGGTCCCTGACATTGGTCGCGTAGTTTATGTCGGCGTCGAGGAGGCCGAGGTACTCTTCCATGGCTCCCTTGAAATTTCCCATTCTCTCGTAGGCCCCGGCCAGCTCGAAACCCAGGTTGCGCATTTCGGGCAGCAGTTCGCGGCCTTTTTTATAGGTGCTGATCACATAATCCATTTCACCTTTGGAATAGAAGGCATTTGCAAGTTCCACAACCTGGTTTATCTCGGCGGGGACGTGTTTTAGCGCATCATCGTAGAGTTTCTTTGATTTGGCAATATTGCCCTCCCTGAAATATACATAGCCCAGGTCCACCTCATATTTCAGTGTATTCTTATCATTTTTCTGCTGGGCCTTAACAATTTTTTTGGCCTCGTCATAAGCCTGGGTCTCGACAAGGCAGTAGAGGTAGTAAGTGTAATTGTAATACGAAGGGGTGCGGGTGTAGATGTGCTGGTAAAGCTCGGCGGCCTTTTCGTAATTCTTTGCCTGGAAGAACTGCTGTGCCAACTGGTCCTCGTTGTTCGCTGTCACAGCTTCCTGCTGAAAGGGCAGGATTGTGCCGCCGGCGGGGTGGTCCTGGGCGATGGAGGGGAGGGAGATGGCGAAAAGCGAAATGGCGAAAAGCGAAAAGCGAAAAGCGAAAAGCCGGGTCGCTTGGATGGTTGCAACGCGGCTGATCGCTTGCATATTTGCAATGCCGCTGATCGCTTGCATATTTGCGACGCGGCTACGGTTGCAGCGTCGCTCGTTCATACTCACTCCTTGGCCCATCCAGTTATAACTCGCTCCTTGCACCTGAGGCCGCTTTTGCAATATGCTTCGCTTCAGCACATTAAACTTTATTATTATATATTCCTGTCAAGAAGATTAAAAGCAAGCCAGGCCATGAGGCCCATTCCTGTCTTTATGGATTCTTCATCAACCGTAAACCCTGCAGTGTGCAGGTTGGGGCCAACTCCGGTTGCAGGATCGGCAATGCCAAGTCCGAACAGGCATCCCGGCGCCTGCTGTGCAAAATATGCAAAGTCCTCGGCGCCCATTTTAGCTTCCATTGGTTTAACGTTGCTTTCGCCCAGATATTCTCCTGCAACAGAGATGAGCCTGTGAGTCATCTCTTCATTATTGAACAGATAGGGATATCCCCTGTCGATGGTGATATCGCAGCTTCCGCCCATGGCTTCTGCAGTGCCTCCGGCGATAGTGCGGATGAGTTTATGGACTTCGCTCCTCCATCCTTCATCAAATGTCCTCACAGTACCTTCGAGCCTTACGGTATCGGGGATCACATTCGTGCGGCCCTCCCCTATTATTTTGCCCACGGTCACAACCGTTGAAACCAATGGATTTGCGTTCCTGCTGACGATCTGCTGCAATGCAATTACGATATGCGAAGCAATAAGAATGGGATCTATGGCAGTCTGGGGCATGGCTCCATGTCCGCCCTTGCCTTTTACAGTGATATAAAACTCATCGGTCGAGGCCATGAACATGCCCGGCCTGAAGCCTGCCTGTCCGGCGGAAAGGAAAGGGAATACATGCTGGCCCAGGACGTATGCAGGTTTCGGGTTTTCCATCACGCCTGCTTCTATCATCTTGATTGCGCCTCCGGGATAGGTCTCTTCGGATGGCTGGAAAAAAAGTTTGATGGTTCCGCTGAACTGGTCTTTAAGCCCGTTCAGGATCTTTGCCGCTCCAAGCAGGCAGGCCATATGCACATCATGCCCGCAGGCATGCATTATACCGGGATTTGCCGAGCAGTATTCAACTTTATTGGTCTCTGCGATCGGCAGCGCATCCATATCGGCCCTCAATGCAATGCAAATGGCTTGCTTATCGCGGCCTTCGATGATCCCGACGATACCAAATCCGGCTACATTATCCTTATATTGAATACCGTATTCGCTCAGCTTTGAAGCAATGAAATTCATGGTATTTTTCTCCTGCTTCGACAGCTCGGGATGCTGATGAATATGCCGCCGGATGCCGACAACTTCTGCATAATATTCATCTGCCTTTCGACGGATGATATCAATTATCGAATTCATAATCGGTCTAATTATGCATCAAAGGTAAGAGAAAAATAGCGAAGTAATGAAATGGCGAAAAGCGAAAAGCGAAATTGAAGAAAGCCAATCAGTTCACACGAGCCAAAATGTGATGAGCGTAGCATTTTGCACAAGCAGCATCAGGTGCGAGGAGTGAGTCTCAACCGGACAGGCCCAGGTATAAGTAGATGCGAACGACGCTGCCACCGTAGCGTCGGTGTGATGTGGGAGCGAACAGCGGCGATGTGATATTGCGAGCGAACAACAGCGGTGTGAAACTGCGAGCGATACTACAATGGAATATTCCCGTGCTTTTTGGGAGGATTCTGCTTGCTCTTATGCTGCGTAAGCTCGAGCGACTGGATGAGCTTCATACGCGTCTGCTTCGGCATTATTATCTCGTCGACATACCCCAGCTCGGCAGCTTTGTACGGGTTCGCGAAAGTCTTGCGGTAATTGTCGACAGCTTCGGCCCTGTCTTCTTCATTCAGCTTGCCTTTGTGAATGATATTTACGGCGCCTTCGGGGCCCATGACTGCGATCTCGGCTGTTGGGTATGCAAAATTGACGTCACCGCCGATATGCTTGCTCGACATCACGCAGTAAGCTCCTCCGTATGCTTTGCGGGTAATGACGGTGATCTTGGGAACTGTGGCTTCGCAGAAGGCATACAGGAGTTTTGCACCGTGCTTGATGATACCGCCGAATTCCTGGTTGGTACCTGGAAGGAAGCCCGGAACATCTTCAAAGGTGATGAGGGGGATGTTGAACGCATCGCAGAACCTGACGAACCTGGCTCCTTTGAGTGATGAATTGATATCGAGGACCCCTGCGAGAAATGCCGGCTGGTTCGCAACAATGCCCACCGGTTTGCCTCCGAGGCGTGCAAATCCGACGATAATATTACCAGCAAAATGCGGCTGGACTTCGAAGAAGTTATGATTATCGACGACTGTCGTGATGATCTCTTTGATGTCGTAAGGTTTGTTGGGGTCGGCCGGGACTATGTCCTGCAGCTTTTCATCCTGCCTCATGATATCGTCTGTGCATGGAATGGTCGGGGGATCGGCCATGTTGTTCGAGGGAAGGAAACTGAGAAGTTCCCTGATCATCATGATGACCTGCTCGTCGTTTTCGGCTGCAAAGTGCGCCACACCGCTTTTGGAGTTGTGTGTCATTGCGCCTCCGAGCTCATCCATCGTCACTTCCTCGTGGGTCACTGTTTTGATGACTTCAGGGCCTGTAACGAACATATAACTGCTTTCCTTGACCATGAAAATGAAGTCGGTCATGGCGGGAGAATACACTGCACCGCCTGCGCAGGGGCCCATGATTGCTGAGATCTGGGGGATCACGCCGGATGCCTGTACGTTGCGGTAAAAAATATCGGCATAGCCTGCAAGGCTTTCAACACCTTCCTGGATACGTGCGCCGCCTGAGTCGTTGAGGCCTACCAGGGGAGCTCCCATGCTCATAGCCATGTCCATGATCTTCACGACCTTTTCGGCATTGGCGCGGCTCATGGTCCCGCCGAAAACGGTGAAATCCTGTGCAAAAACAAAAAGCAGCCGGCCATCGACCTTTCCGTAGCCTGTGACCATTCCGTCGCCGGGGATTTTGTTCTTTGACATGCCGAAATCGTGGCAGCGGTGGGTAACCAGCTTATCCATTTCAACAAAGGTATTCGGGTCGAGAAGCAGGTTGATGCGCTCGCGGGCGGTAAGCCGGCCAAGCTTATGGAGCTTTTCGATCTTTTCCTGTCCGCCGCCCAGCTCTGCAGCCTTGTTGCGGTTATCGAATTCTTCTAATTTTTTTTCCAGTGAAATCATGTGTCAAAATTTAAACTATTCCAGTTTCATCATAAGTTGATGTGCGTCGACAGTATCGCCTTCTTTTACAAGTATTTCGAGTACGGTCTTGTCGTGGCTGGCCTTGAATTCGCTCTGCATTTTCATGGCTTCCACAACCACCAGGGTCTGGCCGGCGATTACCTGCTCCCCGACCTTTACCGGGATCTTCACCACTTTGCCGGGCATGGGAGAAACGACAGTATTCTCTTCTTCGGCATCCGGTCCCTGTTTTCGGCTGCTGATATATTTGGATTCCGCATCAACGATCTCCACGTTGAAGGTCTTGGCAAAGGTATTGACAATGTAACTTTTGCTGGTCTCGCCTTCAATAAGCTCCACATTGTATGAATGCCCGTTGTAGACGATGGAATAAACTCCTTTCTCGACCATCACGATGTCGACATCATATTTATGCCCGTCAATATCGAGCAGGGCTTTATTTCCGTTCCTGCTGAGTATATTGATCTTTGCAGAGCGGTGTCCAAGATTTACTTCGTAGGCCATAGGTTTGAATTACAATGTACAATTCACGATTCACGGTTCACGGTTCACGGTTCACGGTTCACCGTTAAAGACGGAGGACGTTTCGTTTGCGTCCGAAGTCTTTCCAGTTGGAGCCAAGTTCGCCGGTATACTGCGGGGGCTGTATGCGTTCGAGTTTGGTGAGGTAGTCAATGAAAGCAGCCATGATGGCCATATCTTCACACTCAGTGCCGCAGGGGCGTGAGGCCAGCAGGAATCCTTCATTCTTCTCTATGAAGTGGGTGTTATAGTTTCCGCTGTTAAAATCGGGGGTGTCCATGATCTTTTCAAGGAATTTGATATTGGTCTTCACCCCGGTGATCTTATACTCATAAAGGGCCCGCTTCATACGTGCAATAGATTCGGGCCTTGTATTACCCCAGGAGATCAGCTTGGTGATCATGGGATCATAATATATCGGGATCTCATATCCTTCGTAAACATAACCGTCGCAACGGATACCCAGCCCGTGGGGTTCGGTGATATGCTTTATTGTCCCGGGATTGGGCATGAAATTATTATCGGGGTCTTCGGCATAGATCCTGCACTGGATAGCGTGGCCAGTCTGCCTCAGATCTTCCTGTTTGAAAGGAAGGGGGTTGCCGTTTGCGATATTGATCTGCTCCTTCACCAGGTCAACGCCAGCAACCCTTTCGGTAACCGGGTGTTCTACCTGGAGCCTGGTGTTCATTTCGAGAAAATAATACTCCAGGCTGTCGCTTACAATGAATTCGATAGTGCCTGCCCCTTTGTAATTCACCGCTTTGGCAGCTTTAACCGCCTTTTCACCCATTTCTTTCCTGAGTTCGGGGTTCATCAACGGCGAAGGAGTTTCCTCTATTACTTTCTGATGCCTTCTCTGGATTGAGCACTCCCTCTCAAAAAGGTGGACCGCATTTCCGTGATTATCGGCAAGTATTTGGAATTCAATATGATGAGGGGATTGTATGTATTTTTCAATATAGACCGAATCGTTGCCAAAGGCATTCATGGCTTCAGACCTGGCCATTCGAAAAGAAGATCCGACTTCCTCAATGACTTTTACAAGCCTCATGCCTTTACCCCCGCCGCCTGCCGATGCTTTGATCATTACGGGGAGACCTACCTCCTTTACGATCTCCAGGGCATGCTGTTCATCCCTGATCTTTTCGGTGGTGCCCGGGACGACAGGAACGCCTGCCGCGATCATGGTGAGGCGGGCCGTGATCTTGTCGCCCATGGTGGTTATGGCATAGGGATCAGGGCCTATAAAAATGATGCCTTCTTCCTGGCAGCGGCCGGCGAAAGCGGCATTTTCCGAGAGAAATCCGTATCCCGGATGTACCGCATCGGCTCCCGAGGCTTTAGCAGCCCCTATGATGGCTTCTATATTGAGGTAACTTTCACGCGATGGCGCCGGCCCGATATTATATGCTTCATCGGCATACCTTACATGCATGGAGTTACGGTCGGCATCCGAAAAAACAGCAACCGACCTGATTCCCATCTCACGGCATGAACGCATGACTCTTACTGCAATTTCACCTCGGTTTGCAACCAGTACTTTTTTGATCATTTGCACTTGATTAATCTGAAACAGGGCGCGAAATTACGACATATAATAATATACACGTCAATCTATGTATATGTAATCTATAAATTTCATTGTGAACAGGTTAACAGCTAGAAAATTTTTATCAACCACTTCCTAGAGCAAAGCATTTTTTCCGATCTTTGGGGCCTGTTACCAAATTTACCTGATGCGGCAGAAATTTAATTTCCTTTTCCTGGTTTTCATCCTGGTTTTATCTGCAGCATGCACGCATGAGAACCGGAAAGCAGAAAAACAAGCCGAACCTGCTCCCGTCCTTTCCGCTGTCGACACAAAGCGTTACAGCCAGCTTCTTTCGGACCTGGACGATCTCAAGTCCGATGATTGCCTGAAAAATGCATCGCTGGGATATTTCATCATCGACATCACCAGGCAGGACAATAAAACGGTTATTGCCGAATACGATCAAACGCGCGCCATGATGCCTGCTTCGACACTGAAGCTGTTTGTCACGGCCCCCGCCCTGGAGATCTTTGGCAATCCTGTCATCCCTGAGGTCACCGTAACCAACCAGCACAGCATAAACTGGAGGGCTTCGAAGCTGCTGCGCAAGATAGGGGGCAAACTCTACAACCATAACACCAAAGATGCAGGCGTGCAGGGGATACTGGAATTCTGGAAGGCAAAAGGGCTTGACACCAAAGGAATGTATTTTGAAGACGGCAACGGCTTATCGAGGAATAATGCCATTTCGCCAAAACAGCTGGTCGATGCCCTTTACATCATGACCAATTCGAAATATTACCTTCCTTTTTATGAATCCCTCCCGATAGCTGGACTCACCGGCACACTGCATAAAGCACTGAGGGGCACGGCCGCCGAAGGCAGGGTGAGGGCAAAGACCGGTACCATTGCAGGGGTTAAAAGTTTTGCAGGTTACGTAAAAAGCGTATCGGGCCGTGAATTGATCTTTTCTATCATTGTAAATGATTACACCTGCCGCACCAAGCTGATCAAAAAGAAACTCGAAGCTATCCTTCTGCGGATGGCGGAAGTGTAAACCCTGATATTCTCCCGAACCGGGTTGATCAAAAAACGAGACTATTTTACTGCGGATGACGGAAGTGTAATTCCCTATTTTTTAAATTTGTGCGATGTGGTTGCGGGCTGCGAGCAGTCGCGGGTCTTGGTTTCCTTGTCGCGGTAGTAATAGCTGTATTTCTTGCTGCAGGAGGCTGCTGCAAGGCCCAGGATGAGGACAATTACCAGTATTTTTTTACGGCTCATCGACCAGGGGTTCAGATATCAGGTATTATAAGAATGACTGGAGTTCATATAATTTACGGTACACCCCGTTGAGTTCGATGAGTGCCGTATGTGATCCCCTCTCAACTATTTCTCCTGCCTGGAGGACGATGATCTCGTCGGCAAACTGTATGGTTGAAAGCCTGTGTGCGATGACGATGGAGGTACGGTTTTTCATGAGGTTTTCGAGGGCCTGCTGCACCAGTCTTTCGCTTTCGGTGTCGAGTGCCGATGTGGCTTCGTCGAGTATCATGATGGGCGGGTTCTTGAGCACGGCCCGGGCTATGCTCAGCCTCTGCCTTTGTCCGCCCGAAAGTTTCGTCCCCCTGTCGCCTATGTTGGTCTGATAACCCAGCGGCATATTTTCAATAAATTCATGAGCATTCGCAACGCGGGCAGCAGCTACGACATCCTCTTCGGTAGCCGTCTCCATACCAAAAGCAATATTATTAAAAACGGTGTCATTGAACAGTATGGTCTCCTGCGAAACGATGCCCATAAGTCCTCTCAGGTCGTTGATGACCATGTTCCGGATAGGGATGCCGTCGATAAGAATATCGCCTTTGATGCAGTCGTAAAAACGGGGCATGAGGTCGACCATTGTGGATTTCCCTCCTCCCGAAGGCCCGACCAGGGCTATAGTTTTGCCTTTGGGGATCACCAGTTTGATGTCTTTGAGCACTTCCTCCTGTACATAGGCGAAAGAGACGTGTGAGAATTCAATCTCTTTATCAAATGATTTCTTGCTGACGGCCTGGGGTATCTGTTCTATCACTTCGGGTTCATTCATAACCTGCTCTATCCTGTCCATGGAGGCTGCGCCTTTCTGGAGGTTGTACCAGGCCTGGGTGATGGTCTTGGCGGGGTTTATAATCTGCGAGAAGATCACCATGTAGGTAAGGAATGTAGCTGCATCGAGGAGGTTACCGGGGGTGAAAACCAGCTGGCCTCCAAACCAGAGGACTATGCTGATGACGACGGCTCCGAGGAACTCGCTGAGAGGCGAGGCAAGGTCACGTTTGCGGTACAGCCTCACCATCAGGCGGTAGAAATGGTTGTTTGTCTTTGCGAACCTCTCGTTTGCAAAATCGATGGCGGTGAAAGCTTTAATGATCCTGAGTCCCGAGAGGGTTTCTTCAATAATTGAGAGGAGGACACCCATCTCACGCTGGCCTTTGTCGGAGGTCCGCTTTAGGCTTTTCCCGATCTGTCCGATGATCAGCCCTGATATCGGCAGCAGTATCAGTATGAATATAGTGAGCCTGGGGCTGATACCGAAGAGGACGGCCATGTATGCAAGGATGGCGATGGGGTCGCGGAAGAACATTTCGAGGGAGCTCATGATGCTCCATTCAACTTCCTGGACGTCGGTGGTCATTCTTGAAATGATATCGCCTTTGCGCTGCTCATTGTAATACCCCAGCGGCAGGATGAGCGCTTTATAGTAAAGCTGGCTGCGGAGATCCCTCACAACGCCGTTCCTTACGGTGGCCAGGAAGAACATGGCAAGGTAGCGGAAGAGGTTGCGGAGGAAGAACAGAACTACGATGGTGATGCTGATATACATCAGCATTTGTTTTTCGCCGCTCTCAACTATCATCTTTCCAAAGAAATAATTGAAGTTATCCTGGATAGATGAGAAGTTAAGCATCTTCGTAAGGTCGCCGAAAGAATGTGCATTTGAAAAGTTCATAGCCGGTGCGACAGGGACTACTTTCACTTTCTGAAAGAGCATGTTCAGTACCGGGATGAAGAGGGTGAAAGAGACCAGTGAAAACAGGGTCGAAAGAATGTTGAACAGGATGTTAAGACTGGCAAAAAGCCAGTAGGGCTTGGCAAATCCCAGTATCCTGAGCAGTTTTTTCATGATGGCAAATATATGAAATAAATATCAGGGAATATTACCTTTGTGCAATAATCAGGTTGAATGCATTTCAGGGTTACTTCCATCACAACAAAACTGTTGCTCCTTTACATGTTTGTGGGACTGGCTTCTGTCACCGCGGTGGGGATTTACTCGTTTTATTCGGCCCGCAATGCGATAGTAAAACGCACCATGGACCAGCTTATTTCGGTGAGGGCGGTAAAGAAGCAGCAAATCGAATACTTTTTTACCGAAAAGACCAGGAATCTTGAATTCCTGTCGAAGAGCAACGACATGAAGGTCTTTGTTGCAGGGACCCAGGGATTGGCTCCTTTGCCGAACGCCGGGAGCCGTGAGCCGGAAACCGGGAGCCGTGAGCCGGAAACCGTTAACCGGAAGGTGGGAGCCGGCGTTAATGAAGCCCTTAACAACATCCGTTTTTTTATCGGCTGTTATGGTTTCCCTGGCATTTTTCTTATCAGGGGAAGCCTTGACAAGCCATCGGTAATTTCGTTGAACGACAGCAATGCTGCCCTGTCTGCCGGGGAGTATTCCCGGTTCGTGCAATTATGGAGGTCAATGCAGGAGAATGATTCAATGGCTGTTATCGACCTGTTCAGGAGATCGGCCACCGATACTCTGCCTGCATGTTTCCTGGGCAGGGGTATCAGGGATGCATCCGGAAGGCTTGCCGCGGCAGTGATACTTGAAGTTTCTTCGCTCGACATCAACCGTATCATGCTGCAGAACAACAGCAGGATAGGCCTGGGGCAGAGCGGTGAAGCCTATTTGGTGGGCCATGATTTGCTGATGCGGTCAGAATCCCGTTTTATTCAGGGGTCGGTGCTTAAAACCAAGGTAAATTCACTGAGCGCGAAGAGGGCTATCTCTCACGGGACCGGCGCGCTTGTGACCCCCGATTACAGGAATATCAAAGTATTCAGCGCATACGAACCTATCAATGTGCAGGGGCTGAACTGGATCATTCTGGCCGAGATAGACTATGCCGAAAGCCTGATTCCTGTTGACAGGATAAGGAATGATATTGTGCTGGTTTCGCTGATCATTTCCCTTTTTATCCTGGCCATCGCCAGGCTCATCTCCATCATGATCACCCAACCCCTGATCCGTTTGAAGAATGCTGCACTCAAGGCAGGCCAGGGCGACTACAGCAGCAGGGTTGATGTGCGGTCGACTGACGAGATAGGAGCCCTGGCTCAGACTTTCAACACTATGATTGACAGGATCAGGGAGGAACGTTCGAGAAGGCTTTCGGCCATGTTCGACGGGCAGGAGATGGAAAGGCAGAGGGTTTCGAGAGAGCTTCACGACGGGCTGGGCCAGAAGCTCGTTGGTGCAAAGCTTCAGCTTGAAAACTGCGAAGGTGAGGACTTTAAATGTTTGCAAAAGACCTATGTGGAGATCAGGAATGTTTTCGGGTCGCTGATCGATGAAACAAGGCAGATCTCGAATGACCTCATGCCCCCGGCCCTTCATGAGCTGGGGCTGGCCAATGCACTTGAAAATTTATGCATTACTGCAGGCCGGCAGACCGGGATTGAGATTGGGTTTTATTCGCATGGTTTTAAAGGTTCCCCCGACGACAAGACCATGGTGTACCTATACAGGATGGGGCAGGAAGCGTTAAATAATGCAATCCGTCATTCAGGGGCTGAAGTCATCAACATGCAGCTTATTGAGAATAAAGAGAATCTCATCCTTATCATTGAAGACAATGGAAGCGGGTTCGAACAGAACCGGGGCTCTGCTGGCGGGAACGGGCTGTATAACATGAAGGAAAGGGCTGATATCCTCGGCGGGACTTTCAGTATTGAAACAGGCCCGGGAAAAGGAACGACAATCAGGGTTAAAATACCGAAACAGGCATGAACAGAAAGATCAGGGTCTTATTGGTGGATGATCACCAGATCATCCGCGATGGCCTCAGCAACATGATGCTGGAGGCGGGCGACATAGAAGTGTGCGGCTGTGCTGCCGATGCAGCTACTGCAATGGAGATGGCAGGGAAAACCAACCCCGACGTGGTTATAACCGATCTTTCGATGCCGGGCAGGTCAGGCATAGACCTGATCCGCAAGATGGCCGAGAAATTTCCTGCGATCAGGGTGCTGGTCCTTTCAATGTATGTGAGTGAGGATTACATTTTCAACGCCCTTAAGGCTGGTGCCAAAGGTTACCTTCCCAAGCAGGACACCACAAAGACCGAGCTTCTTAAAGCCGTAAGGACAGTGGCAGGCGGGGATGAATTTTTCAGCGATACCGCGGCACAGGTGATCTCAAAGCTGTATTCGCATAATGTGAGATCGGCAGGAAATCCCGAGTCGGCTGCACGCAAAGCCAATCTCACCTCCCGTGAGACCGAAATACTCAGGCTCTATACCGAGGGCCTGTCGAACCTCGAAATAGCCGATCGCCTGAACATCAGCATACGGACCGTGGAAACGCATAAGAACAACATCATGCAGAAGTACAATTTCAAGAGCACGGTCGAGATGGTGAAGTTCGCGATCCGCAATAACCTCGGGGAAGCTTGAGCCGTGAATCGTGAATCGTGAATCGTGAATCGTGAACCGTGAATCGTGAACCGTGAGCCGTGAACCGGTCGCGGCAAAATTACGTAAATCCCTTAGTTTTAATTCAGAACATTCAGTATTCCACAGTTAGCGGGGGTTTCCGTTATTTGCAACCTTACATGTTGCATTACTTGTCAGGGTTATTTTTCCCAGGCTTAAGAATATCACCTTAACGGATTAACAACTAAAAACTACAAAAATGTTAGAAACTGGTTCAACCGGCTTTATGCTGTTAGCCGCCAGCCTTGTCATGCTTATGACTCCCGGCCTGGCGATGTTTTACGGCGGTCTGGCAACCAAGCGAAACATCCTGGGTATCATGATCCAGAGTTTTGTTTCTCTTGGCTGGACGACCGTGTTATGGGTCACCTTCGGTTATTCGCTCTGCTTCAGCGGAGGCGACGGAGGCATTATCGGGAATCTCGATAAGGCTTTCCTTCGCGGCATTACTCCATCAACGATGTACAGCAACGGAAAGATCCCCGAGTATGTGTTCATCGCTTACCAGATGATGTTTGCAATCATCACTCCCGCCCTTATCACCGGGGCTTTCGTAAACCGCGTCAATTTCAAGGCGTATTTCATTTTCCTTACCGTATGGCAGGTCCTGGTTTATTACCCGTTCGTTCATATGATTTGGGGAAACGGCCTGCTGGCACATTGGGGAGTTCTTGATTTTGCAGGAGGCGTTGTGGTTCATGCCACTGCAGGTTTTGCGGCCCTTGCCTCGGTGCTTTATGTTGGTGCGCGCAATGATAAAAATTCAACTCCTAACAGCATCCCCCTGGTTGCAATCGGCAGCGGGCTTTTGTGGTTCGGCTGGTACGGTTTCAATGCAGGCAGCGAAGTAGCTGTTGACACGGTGACATCACTGGCTTTTCTGAATACCGACGTGGCCGCTTCTTTTGCAACGGTGGTTTGGCTTTTCCTTGAATGGTCGCATGCAAAGAAACCCAAGTTCGTAGGCCTTCTCACGGGTTCTATAGCGGGCCTGGCGACGATAACACCCTGTGCGGGATTCGTACCTCTCTGGTCAGCACCTCTCATTGGAGGAGCCGCAAGTATACTCTGTTACCTGGCCGTCCAGTTCAAAAATAAGATGAACTGGGACGACGCCCTTGATGTATGGGGTGTTCACGGTGTAGGCGGATTTCTTGGTACCATCCTCCTGGGTGTGTTCGCTGTGAAGACTGTGAACGCATCGGGAGCCGACGGTTTGCTTGCCGGCAACTCCATGTTTTTCCTGAAGCAGGTTGTTGCCGCAGCTGCAGGTGCAGCCTATGCTTTCGTATTCACCTATATCATGCTTATCATTATCAATTTCATCACGCCTGTAAAGGTCGATCCGGATGCTGAAAAGACCGGTCTTGACTATGCAATTCACGGGGAAAAAGCATACGACGAAGGAGCAATTTAACCTGTCTTTTCGGGTTAAAAGTCCGGACTGCGACCGCAGTCCGGACTTTTTATTTCCACGTTATCCGAATCTGTGTAATTTTACTGCATGCTGCCTGCAGGAAGCATCCCCAAACAAATAACGCCAATGCTTAAACGTATTCTTCTTCAAGCTCTGTTCCTGTTGCCGGTCCTGGCATTCTGCGGACCGGGCGACACCACTTTCGTTCAGGCTTTTACTTTCGGCTCCCAGCTTGACAGGAAATTCCTTTTTCCCGACTCTACCCACCGCTGGAACAAAATACTGATGTATTACACCCTGAAATGCAACCCGAACCAAACTCCATCTTGCGGGGAATGGGACTATCTCACGAACACTTACCTGTACAAGCCAACAGGCAAAAAGGACTCAACCAGGTACACACACCCCAGCTTCATATATAACGGGAATTCACCCGACTCCATGACCTGCATGAACCAGTTTTCATGGACTTATATTCCTTGGTTTGAATATTTCAACCAGACAGTCCCGCTTTTAACTGCAAAGATCGGCGACAGTACGGGTATATCAGGAACAGTATTTGGCAATCCTGCTCAAGACTCACGTTCACAGTTCCTGTGGAAAGCCTCTGAACTGCTAAACTCAGGGCTCACAGCCGGACAACTGACAGGGATACGGTTTAAACTTCAATCGGCAGGCAGCAAACTCCTCAAGCTGTCGATTCGCCTTAAAGCCACAACGATGGATTCACTCTGCGATTCGGTGTATGTGAACAACGGGTTCACCGAAGTATTCAAAAGGGATTTTAATTTTCCCGGGTCGGACTGGAGGGAAATCCCTTTTACCTACCCTTTCAACTGGGATGGGATCTCCAATATCGTGGCAGATATCAGCTATGCAAACCAGTCCCCGTTCCCGGGCCAGTCCAACACTGTATATACTGGACCCACATCCTTCACATCGTCACTGAATACGATAAACAAAGAGGCCTTCCTGAAACTCCGCGGCCAGGAGTACTTAAGCGTTCCTGCCTCTGCATTCCAGGGTATCGACAGCGCGATCACCATTTCGTTCTGGCAATACGGCGACCCCCTGCTCCAGCCCAGGAACAATACTCTTTTAGAAGGAGTCGACAGCAAAGGCCAGAGAGTGATCAACATCCACCTTCCATGGAGCGACGGCAATATATACTGGGATGCAGGAAGGGACTCTTCAGGCTATGACCGGGTCTGGTATAGCGCCGCATCTTCCATGTATAAAGGCCGATGGAACCACTGGGCTTTCACTAAAGATGTGAAAACACAGAGAATGAGAATCTACCTCAACGGCAACCTGTTTTTCAACCAGGGGAGCAAAACAAAAAGGATGAACGGGATCACAACATTCAACCTTGGCTGTCCGGGAAGCCCCACCGACTTGTTCTACCAAGGGAATATTGATGAATTCTGCGTTTGGAACAAAGCTCTTTCAGATACCGCGATCAGGTCGTTCATGTATCATGAGATTGATCCGGCAAATCCCGAATACCAGCACCTGCTGCTGTATTACAAATTCAATGAAGGCCAGGGGTTTATTGCGGCTGATTCAAGCGTTCATAATCACCCGGCTAAACTGATAGGATACCCTGAATGGCAGAGCTATAAAGGCAAAGAAAGGTTCAGGAAATTCAATGTCAGCAACAACAGGCCGGCTGTCGTCTTTGAAAAAGGAGCGTATAATCCTGCCAGTCTGGATTCGCTCTTAAAAATCGACACGGTTTCCCAGGCTCCCATAATGATCGTAATGTTCAGCGACAGCCTTCACCCCACGGCACCGACCGACACACTCACAAAGTTCCCGATCTACTATTACAATTATATTTACAACCCGGGCGGTGTTGCCAGAGATTCAACTTTATTCCCTCCCGACACCCTCATCCGTAATAAAACCTGGGTCTATTACGGAAATCCTTTCGATGTGGTTGAACGCTTTGAACTTGCACGCTACATCACGCCTTATGGTAACAACCTCAGCCTGGGCAACGGATGGACATGGGTTTACGACCTGACCGATTATGCCTCATTGCTCCGCGACTCGGTCCATCTTTCAGCAGGCAACTGGCAGGAACTTCTCGATATGAAATTCGCAATGGTAGAAGGTATTCCGCCCCGTGACATTCTTGGCATAAGCAACATCTATACCGGGAACCACGGCTACGCCGACTCAAGCCAGCATAATCTCCCGCCGGTAACTGTAAAAATAAACAGCAATGTGCATGACGCAAGGCTTAAGATGAGGATTACAGGCCATGGTTTCGGAGGGAACGAGGATTGCTCGGAGTTCTGTCCAAGGCTTAACAAGCTGAAAATAAACGGCAGCCAGGCTTATACACATTACGTGTGGAGACCCACATGCGGACTTAATCCACTTTACCCACAGGGAGGGACATGGCTTTACGACAGGGCAAACTGGTGCCCGGGAGCTGAGGTCTGGACAAAAGATTTTGAATTAAGCAGGTTTGTTGTCCCGGGCGATTCCATGACCCTTGACTATGATCTTCAGCCGGGTTATACCTGGAACAGGCAGGGCAGCTGGCCGTATTACCAGATCGAATCCCAGCTGGTCACTTACGGGAAGCCAAACTTTAAGCTGGACGCTTCAGTTGAAGAGATCCTTTCTCCTAACCAGGATGTCATATACAACCGGTGGAACCCCATGTGTTCCGATCCCGTGATCATCATTAAAAACAATGGCACTGACACTATCAGGTCGGCAAGTATAACTTACGGTCCGACAGGAGGGATTAACCAGCACTATTCATGGACAGGCAGGCTGGGATTCGCCGATACTGCAAGAATCCAGCTGCCTCCAATCGACTGGACCGGATGGTGGGGCGGCGACAACCGCTTCATTGCCAGCCTTGCCGAAGTTAACGGGAAAACCGACGATTATCAGTACAACAACTCCATGAGCACGGGTTTTACCATTCCCCCGGCTTATGACAACCAGATCGTATTTTATTTCAAGACCAATCATGAAGCTGATTCGCTTTCCTGGACACTTCAGGACTGGAACGGGAATGTCATCCGCCGGAACGGCCCCATTATAAACAACTCACTTTACGTTGACACTCTTCAGCTCGACAAGGGCTGCTACCTGCTCAGCATAATGAATTCCTACGGGGAGGGACTCAGTTACTGGGCCAACATGCCACCCTACGGGAACGGGACTTCGGGTTATGCCAGGATCAAAGACATGAATGGAAAAACGATCAAACTTTTCAAGGGCGATTTCGGGCGTATGGTTTCCCAGAGTTTTACCGTAGACATGCCGATACATGTGGATGAGATTGATCCTGCAGGATATATCCATGTTTTTCCAAATCCCTCGCAAGGAAGATTTACCATTGCCATCGTGCAGGAGAAGGCAGGCGACGTGGATGTTGCCGTGACGGACGGATTAGGAAATCTGATTCTTTCCAGATCCTTTGCAGGTGTCAGGAACAGTTCTCTAAGCCTCGACCTCACAGGCCTTTCGCCCGGCATGTATCTTGCAAGGATAAAGACATCCGCAGGTTCTGTTATTAAAAAATTAATAATCTTATAGGTTCAAATCCAGGGTAATTTGAAAATAACTGAATGGTGACTGGTGAACGGCAAACCCTGAGCAAGCTTACTCTCCATCTTCACCGGTCACGGCTCACGGTTCACGATTCACGGTTCACGGTTCACGGTTCACGGAATTAAGGTATCTTTGCATTATGGAAAGCATGCGACAACAGAAAATCTCCCGGATGATCCAGAAAGAGCTCAGCACCTCTTTCCTGCGCGAGGGAAGGAATATTTTCGGAGGAGCCATGATCACTGTCACCAAAGTCAATGTCACCAAGGACATGGCAGTGTGTAAGGTATATCTCAGCCTCTTCAACACTAAGGATAAATCAGCCCTGCTTGCCCTTATAAAGCATCACGGCAAGGACCTCAGGTTCCAGCTTGGGCAGCAGCTGCACAACCAACTGCGCATCATCCCCGAACTCCAGTTTTTTGAAGATGACTCCCTGGATTATATTGAAAAGATTGACACCCTCCTGAAAACCTGATATCCTCATGCAATACGATCCGATAAAACGTTCACTGGGCAAGGTTTTCAACAAGACCCCTTTCCTGAGAAAAATGTTTTACAAGCTGCTCGACATCCTGCTGCTCAGGTCCTGGCATGTGCGTAAAGAGCTAAGAAAATGGGCTGCATCCGGGGCAGTGAAAGGAAATGTAAATGTTCTCGACGCCGGTTCGGGCTTCGGACAGTATACCTATTTCATGTCGGGGCTCAACATCCACGCCAGCATTCTCGCGGTTGACGTGAAGGAAGAACAGATAGCCGATTGCAACGCTTTCTTCCGCAAGGCCCTCATCACCCGCGTGGTATTTGAAAAGGCCGACCTCACAACATTTGTCATGAAAGATCATTTTGATCTTATCCTGTCGGTGGATGTCATGGAACATATAGCCGAAGACGAGAAAGTCTTTGCGAATTTTCATGCTTCTCTCAATCAGAAAGGGATGCTGATCATCTCCACCCCTTCTGACCAGGGCGGCTCCGATGTGCATGACCATGATCACGGGGAATCCTTTATCGATGAACATGTTCGCGACGGTTATAACATAACCGACATACAGGAAAAACTGAAGAAGGCTGGTTTCAGCCGCACCGAAGCTGCGTATACTTACGGCAAGCCCGGACAGGCCGGCTGGAAACTCTCGATGAAATACCCCATCCTGATGCTCAACGCCAGCAAGCTTTTCTTCATCATCCTGCCGTTCTACTACCTTCTCACTTTTCCCTTTGCCCTGATGTTCAATTATATAGATTTGCATTCTACTCATAAAAGCGGCACAGGTTTGCTCGTGAAAGCATGGAAATAAAAAGTGAAAAGCGAAAAGCGAAAAGTGAAAGGCGAAATAGTGAAATAGCGAAGCACCTCACACAAGCCGCATCAGGTGCGAGGAGCTTGTTAACGGATGGAAGAGCCTATCATCATATCGCTTCGCTGCACCTTAGCGGTGGTGTGATGTGCAAGCGAATGCAGCGATTTGAAACTACGAGCGAATGCGGCGTTGTAAACATGTGAGCAAAAATGAACTTCCCTTTTTACATAGCGCGCCGTTACCTCTTCTCGCGTAAATCCCACAACATCATCAACATCATTTCGATGATCTCGGCCATCGGCGTCATGATAGTGACAGCTGCGCTTGTGATCGTACTTTCGGTGTTCAATGGTTTCGCCCGCCTTTCCGAATCCCTCTTCAATTCATTCAACCCCGACATGGCCATCTCCCTGAAAAAGGGTAAAACCTTCGGGTCCTTCGCAGTGGACATCCACCGTATAAAAAACATAAAGGGAGTAAAATATGTGACCGAGGTGGTAGAGGAAAACGCCCTGATGAAATACCTCGACAAGCAGTCCATCGTCACCCTGAAGGGTGTCAGCAGCGACTTTGAGAAGATGTGCGGCATAGATACCATGATGGCGGCAGGGCATTTTATCCTTCAGGAGGGTGACCTGAATTTCGCGGTGCTGGGTTACGGGGTTGCCGATTACCTCGGGGCCAACCTGAGCGATTACAAGAATCCCATCACGGTGTATGTTGCAAGAAGGGATGCATCATTCTCGGGTGTTTTCGATAATGCGTTCAATACCGCGTCTATCTTTCCTTCAGGGACTTTTTCGATACAGTCCGATTTTGATGTCAAATATGTTTTGCTTCCCCTGCGGTTTATGAAACAGATCCTCGGGTATAATGATGAACTTACTTCTCTCGAAATCGGGCTGGATAAAAAAGCCGACCCGGCACTGATCCAGAAAGCCCTGCAGGAAGCGGTTGGGGATAAATTCATTGTCAAAAACCGTTACGAACAACAGGAACTGATCTATAAGATTTTCCGCACCGAGAAATGGGCTATAGTGATGATCCTTGCCTTTATCCTGCTCATCGCCACTTTCAACGTGATCGCTTCCATCTCGATGCTGATCCTTGAAAAAAAGAAGGATATTGCGGTGCTCCAGAGCCTTGGGGCCGGCAAAACCCTGGTGCAGCGGATCTTCCTATTCGAAGGACTGCTGATCTCTTTCTCGGGCGCTATAACGGGTTTATTGCTCGGAGCGGGTATCTGCTGGGCCCAGATGCATTTCCACCTGATCAGGCTTGGCGATGCGAACAGCACCTTTGTTGTTTCAACTTACCCCGTGCATATGCTGCCGCTTGATTTCCTGATTATCTTTGCAATAGTAATGCTGATAGGGGTTTTGGCTGCATGGTTCCCTGTGTATAATATCCGCAAGGTCGATGCAACCATGATGCGCTCCGAGTAGTCTTTATACTGGAATTATCTGAAACTACATACTATGTCATACATGAAATTTACCAGACTTTTACTCGTCCTCTACATTATTTTACTTTCTGCGGATGTGTTCGCGGGCAGCATTCATACCGGTTCCGGCAATAATAACGTTCAGTTTGGCTCTGTCCCGTTCCGGTCCCTCAATGTCACTATGAATGTTTGCAGGCTCGATTTCCGCGATGTGATGACCAGGCAGGGCGCATTCACCGAACTTTTTTCCGAAGACCTTGGTTTCAGCAATGTCGTTGGCTATCCAAAACTTCCTGTGTATCATAAACTTATACAAGTACCCCTGGGCGCCGAATACGATATCAGTATCATCAGTTCACATTTCACTGAAGTCAGGCTCAGCGATCTTGGTGTTGTTTCCTCTGTAATTCCTGCCCAGGCGCCTCTTTCAAAACATATTACCGATCTCTCCCTGCTGCCCTTTGAGATGAACCCGGTGGCTTACCTTCAGAACAGCTTCAGTGATGCCCCCCTGGTCAGTGTAGCTTACGTGGGGATTATGCGCGCAGTGGCCCTGGCAAGGCTTGACATTTCTCCCGTTCGGTACAACCCTGTAAGCGGCATGCTGCGTATTTATGACCACCTGGAAGCCAGGATCACTTTCAGGCATCCCGACCTTGAAGCCAGCAATCGTCTTCTTGCAAAATATTCATCTCCCTGGTACCAGTCCTTGTACAGCAGGATCCCGAACTACACAAAAGCCGCGGATTCACTACAAAGTTCAAGCCCTGCAACGTATGTGATCATAGCTCCTCCATGCTTTAAAAACGTCCTCAGCCGCTTCATCGCCTGGAAAACCCGCAAGGGTTTCAGGGTCATTGCAGGATATACCGATGATCCACTGGTTGGCTCGAGCAGGGCCACCATCAAGGATTACCTGCAGGGGCTGTACGAAAATCCTCCTGCCGGTTACAATGCCCCGAGTTTTGTGCTGTTTGCCGGTGACGTGGACAAGATCCCGGCATACAACACAAACGGGCATCCCTCCGACATGTATTACTGCGAATACACTAACGACCACATTCCCGAGGTTACCTACGGAAGGTTTGCTGCAGGGGACACGGTTCAGATGAACGCATATATAGACAAGACCCTTGAATACGAGAAATACACCATGCCTTCGGATGACTTTCTCGGGGAAGCGGTGATGGTGGCGGGAGCCGATCCAAACTGCGGACCTCTTTACGGCAACGGTCAGATCAATTACGGAACAAGCAACTATTTCAACACAACCCATGGTATTTTATCGCATACCTACCTTCAGCCCGAAATGGTTCCCGGCACATACGGTCCTGCCATCCATACCAATGTTTCCGATGGAGTTGCTTTTGCAAATTATACCGCCCACGGCAGTGAAGGAGGCTGGGCCGATCCATCATTCGGGATCAATGATATTGCTCCCCTGCAGAATGCGCATAAATACTGCCTGATGGTCGGGAACTGCTGCAAAACCTCGAATTTTGCGGTCAGCTGTTTTGCAAAGGAAGTGACAAGGGCCACAGGCAAAGGCGCCCTGGGGTATATAGGATGCTCCGACTACTCTTATTGGGATGAAGATTTCTGGTGGGCCTGCGGGTTCAAGACGGTCAGCACGAACCCCGTTTATGACTCAGCCCATTTAGGGTCTTATGATAAAACTTTTCATGACCATGGTGAACCTTTGCCTGATTACTTTGTGACCATGGGCCAGATGGTGCAGGCCGGCGACTATGCAGTGGAAGAATCCTCTTCGGGGATCAAATTATATTACTGGGAGACTTACTGCCTTATGGGTGATCCCTCGCTATGCGTTTATTACTCAGTTCCGACGGCCCTGCAGGCAGAATTCCCTCACCTGGTGCTGCCCGGTACAAGCAGCCTGGCCGTGACAACCGAACCCTTGTCGTACGTCGCAATATCTCTCAATGACAGCACCCTGCTTGATGCCCGTACAGTGGATTCATCAGGACTTGCGGTGCTGAGTTTTCCGGCTGTCTCCTCCCCCTGCTATGCGAGGCTCATCATCACGAAGCAGAACCGCAAGCCCCTGGTCGACAGCGTTGAATTTCATGATTTTCCCGCAGGGATTGCAGGCGGCAACGCCGGGCACATTGAAATTTACCCCAATCCTTTTACAGATAAATTCTCGGCAGTATGCAATTCCGGCAAGGCTGAAGTGATCAGCCTGGGTGTGTACGATATTTACGGGAATTGCCTGATCACTGAAGACAAACAGTTTTCGAAGACCTCACAAGCCATGATGATAGACGGGAGCAGATTAAGCCCGGGCATATATTTCTGCAGGATACAGGGCGGAAGCTGGTCCGGGATCAGGAAAGTAATCAAGGAAAAGTAAATCAGGTTTTATTTTGCCGTCAGGCTTAATTTCACCTTCCTTACACCTATAACTTCACCTTTGGGATTTGCAGTAGGATCGATAATGGTTGCGATCAGCGAAAGCTGTGCGGGTTTCCAGTCGGGACTGGTCACTGTGAATTTCTTCGTGTAAGCATATGACCTGGCTGTATCCACGCTGGATGTGAGCTGTTCACCGTAAGTTCCGTTCATGGAGGCCCTGAAAGTTTCATTGAAATAATACGGGTTGATATCAGGGGTGGGGCCAGCCTCAGGATCCTTATTAGCCTGGATACCTTCAATACTGTCTTCAACGACATAAAGGCAGATATTGGCACCGGCCGCGAGCTTTCTTTTGAACCAGGTCGTGACATTTGCCGTGATCTCTTTTGAAGTGACATTATAGCTTGCCTGGACGCTCATGCTTGTCATAACAGGTTTCACCATTTGAGATTCTATGCCAACGGCCCACTGGTCGGAAGCCACAGGGTATGCACCTCCAATAACCGCACGGTTGATAAGGGCCATGGGTACATACGGGATTGCAAAATCGGTGATCCACTGGTTTGCTTCGGGAGTCCTCAGGTCGAGGACGTACTTTGCATCCGGGTCGGCCAGGGATGTTCCATGCACCGACATCAGTATCACCTTTCCCCTGTAAAAATCGACGAGCTTCCTGGCTTTCTGGGATGCCAGCGGGCAATTGATGCATTTATGCCCGGTGTATTCTTCGAGCAGTACAAAAGGTTTGCCTGCAGTATCATATTGTGTCTTGACCGTCGCATAAGGTTCACTCAGTTTATCACAGGAGGTGGTGATCCAGCCGGTGATCAATAAAACAGGGATTAAGACTCTGAATATTTTCATATCTCTGATGATTATCATTCAAATTAAAAACTGCTGGTAATGGTAAGTGTAAGTCCGCTGGACTGGGGCACATAACGGCAAACGCCTCCGACACAGATAATACCTTCGCGCTGCCTTCCCCAGGCAAGCTGTATCCTTGTGGTATTGTATACGAAACCGGCTGCAACATTATAATAGTGCAGCTGCTTGCTTGCGTTTGAATTACCATAGTTCCACTGGTCCTGTATTGAAAAAAACCATTTGGGCGAAATAGTGACTTCCATAAGGCCTGCAGCCCAGTTGCCATTATCCTGTTTGGTGAATAAACCCTGTGCCTCCCAGCGAAGCGATAATTTTTTATTTACATTGAATGTTATATCAGCGACACCGATATTTGAATAAATGATGGGATCGTCGGGATGGCCCTGCACCACCGCCTTATTATAGGTCTGGTAGAGGTAATCGAAAACGCATTTCACCTTTTTACCGATTTTCTTGGTGATCTCGACCTGGGTTTCCTGCCAGTAAACCTCATTGCCTACCGAATAAAAATTCGTGTTATAACCTAAGGTTCCAGTCTGGCCGATACCCGTCGTATCATTGATGGGGGTTTTCTTGATTGAATTCACCTGTGAAAAATCAAGAGCGATTGAAAGGCCGTTCTTGCCTCCGAGTTTTGTATTTTTCGGAATGGTATATAAGATGCCTGCAGCAATCCCGACCTCACCGGTTGTTTGGGTGGCATAGGGGTACATCGATGGAAGGGCATAGGTATGTTCTTTGTTGATGGCAGGCATATAATTAATATCCAGGCCATTGATGGTATAACTCCTGTTCGACTTGTAACTGAAGTTGTCAATCCATTTTGATTTGATTTCTATCCCGAGATTTTGCCTTGAATATGAAAGGTCAAAGAGTATGGCATTTCCCGGTTTATAAATATAAACGTTCATCTGCGAAGGGTCGTTGATCTTATGGGCATATTCCGAATAAAAGTTAAACCCCGAATAATTCAGATTCAGGCGTCCTCCGTAACAGGCTACATTTTCAGGAAGGGACAATGAATAGATCTTGTCGCCAATGGGATAAGTAAGGGTTTTTCCTGCCTGGTAATCGCTCACAAAGCTTCCTCCGAGAGTGATCTTTAGTTTGGCATTGGTAAGGGCATCAAAAATATCGTTCAGGCTGAAATCACCGTCAATGCCTTTTACGATACCCCTGTTATTGTTCGAGTATGGGATCCAGAAAGTTCTCTGGAAGCCGTAAACCCCGGTAAACGTGATCCCTTTGTAAGGCATGAATTTCACCCTGAGGCCTTTCATGGAATTGTCATATCCCAGGGTCCAGTCCTGGTAAGTCCTGAAGGTCATACCCCTGCCGAACTGCTCATAGAAGTTACCTGCCGTGACTTCGAGGAGGTCATTCCTGTACTTGGCATACCAGTATGGAACCCCTGCGCCCTGGTAGGCCGGGTCGTAACCCAGCAAGGGAGGAAGGTAAGCTTCAAATCTCAATCCGGCCGAAAAGTTTTTATACTCATAATTCACTTCCGTGAAACCGTTCATGCGGATGGGCTGCCCGTTAAGCGACTGGCTTGTGATTCCCATGGCTGCATCGGTCTGGTATAATGCGGCATCTGCCTGGAACGATCCGCTGATCTGGGCATTTTTCAGGAAATCCTGGGCCTTTAAACGGCCAGGCGACAGCGTGGCGAATGCAATTACTATACAAAGCAGGATAAATTTTTTCAATGCTTTAAAATTTTAATTGGACCTGATTACTTGGTTGATTCTCCCTTGACGAGTTTCCTGACCACCTCGATAATATCATTTTCGTTACCTTCAGCATAGGTGGTATGGCTCCACACGATCTCTCCCTTACCGTTCAGGATAAAGGTTTGAGGGATAGGGCCGACTCCCATGGCACGTTTTAGGTCCGAGTTCTGGTCGAGCAGGATGGTGTATGTCCATCCTTTTCCGTCAACAAATGGTTTAACCTGGGAAACCGATCTTGGGTCATCCACAGAAACAGCATAAAGCTTAACTCCCGTTTCTTTTACCCAGTCGTCATAAACATCGGAAATGGCACTTAATTCCTTGACACATGGTTTGCACCAGGTAGCCCAGAAATCAATGATAACGGGCTTGCCTCCGTTATCGATTTTTGCAGCATTGAAGACATTCCCGTAAATATCCTTGATGTTGACATCGGGGACTGTTTTGCGTTTGGCGGAGGCGTCTTCGCTCTGGGCAAAGCATAATACAAAGGCTGATAAGAAGATAAAAATCAGGGTTGCTTTTTTCATGGCATTGCTGTGATTAAATTAACATGCTGCAAAAGTAAGATTTTTCTCACACATTGCAGACTTCAAGAATACGGCAGTCGGTCAGGGGTGCAAGAGCTATCTTGTCGAGGATTGCCGGTATGAGAACGACTTCTCCCTTAGAGATTCTTTCTTTACCGCCTGCATAAACGATTTCGGCTGAGCCTTCGGTGCAGATATAGACGACAAAGGAGTCAAGTTCAGAATAATCCTTCAATACAGGAAGATTGAAATCGAGGATATTAGTCTGGAAATAAGGGCATTGAACCAGGTTCACGCTGCGATTTTTTTCCATTTTGTAATTGCTGCGGTATGATGCAGGTGTTTCGAAATCGAGGGCATCCAGCGCAAGCGTTTCATGCATTTCCCTTGGCTTACCCTGCACATCCACCCTGTCCCAGTCATAAATCCTGTAAGTGGTATCGGAGGTTTGTTGTATCTCGGCAAGGAGTATCCCGGGTCCGAGTGCATGTATCCTTCCGGCCGGTATGTAAAAAACATCGCCGCTTTTAACAGGCTCAAAATTCAGAATATTCTTCAGCGTTTTATCCCTTACGTTCTTAAGGTAAAACTCCCGGTTGATCTTACGGTTGAAGCCGGCAATAAGTTCGGCCCCGGGGTCGCTGCCAAGCACATACCACATCTCGGTTTTACCTCCTTTAAGGCCGCGTTTTGCTGAGAGGATATCATCAGGATGAACCTGTACCGAAAGCCAGTCATTCGCATCGATGAACTTTATGAGGATAGGAAATTCTTCCTTGTGTTTTGCAAATGTCTTCTCCCCTACCAGCTCATCCATGTATATTTCAAGCAGTTCGTTCAGTTCATTTCCTTCAAGGAAACCGTTCAATACTACGGTCCCCGAGCCCTGGACGCCCGAAAGCATCCAGGCTTCTCCTACCGGCATGCCATAAGGTATATCAATCCCGAGCGCAGTTTTCATCGTCTGCCCTCCCCAGATCTTTTCCCTGAAGACCGGCTTGAACTTTAAGGGGTATAGTGTATTCATAGTAGGTTGTTAAACGATTATAATAATTACATAAATATATGTAAAGTGGTAAAAATATTCACAATAAACATTAACTTTGAATCGTTTCGGAAAGCAAAAATACTATTTTGGGGAATATGAAAACTATAACTGAGCTGCTCCCTGCCCTGGTAAAACTTCGGCACCATCTGCACCAGATTCCTGAGACGGCTAATAAAGAATTTAAGACCCATGAGGTGATCAGGTATTCAATGAGAGACCTGGAGCCTGATCTTGTCATAGAAAACATTGGAAAAACGGGAATGGCGGTGGTCTTTAACGGCAAGCAACCCGGCAGGACACTGATGTTCCGTGCCGAACTGGATGCCCTTGCCATTGAGGAGGATATTGATATCCCTTATCATTCGGGTGTGAAAAACACCTCTCATAAATGCGGGCACGACGGGCATATGACCATGTTGTTCGGCCTTGCAAGCCTGATTGCAGAGAACCGGCCTGAAAAGGGAAGGGTCGTGCTGCTGTACCAGCCGGCAGAGGAGACAGGTACGGGGGCTGAATCGGTTTTGTCAGATCCGCAGTTCAGCCAGATCATACCCGATTATGTTTTCGCCATTCATAACATTCCCGGTTTCAGCAAAGGATCGGTCATTTTAAGGGAAGGCGTTTTTTCGATGACTTCCGAAGGCATGCGGGTCATACTGAAAGGCATGGCATCGCATGCAGCTTATCCCGAAAACGGGATAAGCCCCCTGCAGGCTCTGACCGGGATATTGAATAAACTGCCCGGCCTTAATGATGGCAAAACGGCGCCTGAAGATTACACACAGCTCACGGTCACCTTTGTCAAGATGGGTAGATACGGGTTCGCGACAAGCCCCGGACAAGCTGAGATCGGGCTGGTCATTCGTGCCGTTCATCAGAAAGGCCTGCAGCATTTGCAGGAACTCATTAAAAATACAGTCAGGAAAATTGCTGTTGAAGCATGTCTCGAAGAGCAGTTCATTCACATTGAGCATTTTCCTGTCACCTTTAACAATCCTGAGGTGGTAAAGCGTGTATCCGCGGTTTTATCTAAGAATTCCTTTGAAGTGACGGAAGCTGAAATGCCGTTAAAGTGGTCGGAAGATTTCGGGCATTTCACTTCACGCTTCCCGGGGGCACTGATTGGACTGGGGGCAGGATCCAGCCATTCTGACCTCCACACCAGGGATTATGATTTTCCTGATGAAATTCTCGAACCCGGGGTATTGGCCCTGTACCATATTTACAAAGAATTTAATGCAGACTGATATGATATGTATTGGCATCACAGGCACAATCGGCGCCGGCAAGGGTACCGTTGTCGAATACCTTGAACGATCAAGGGGGTACAGGCATTTTTCGGTGCGTAGTTTTCTGCTGGACCTGATCCGGACAGAAGGCATGCCCGAAAACCGCGACAGCATGTTTCTGCTTGGCAACCGGCTGAGAAACGAATTTGGCCCCTCCTATGTTGTTGACTGCCTGTATAAACTCGCACAGGAATCGGGCGACAATTGTATCATAGAAAGTATACGAACAACAGGCGAGACGGCTTTCCTGCGGTCGAAAGGAAATTTTTACCTACTTGCCGTTGATGCGGATCAAAAGATCAGGTATGAACGCATCAGGTTAAGGAAATCGGAAACCGATACTGTTTCTTTTACTACATTCGCGGAAAACGAGGAACGTGAAATGACATCCACCGATCCGGGCCGGCAAAACTTAAGGGAATGCATACGCATGGCTGATTTCGTGCTTACCAATAACGGCAGCAGGGAAGAATTGTTTGCCCGGGTGGATGATATCCTGAAAAAAGTCTGAAATGGAAGAACAAAAAAACATACGTCCCACCTGGGACCAGTATTTCATGGAAATAGCCAACACGGTGGCAACCCGTGCAACCTGCGACAGGGGCAGAAGCGGATGTGTCATCGCCCGTGATAAGCAGATCCTTGTGACAGGTTACGTTGGAAGTCCGCGGGGATTGCCGCATTGCGACGAGGTCGGGCACCTGATGAAAAAAGTTTACCATGAGGATGAGCGTATAACACAGCATTGCATGCGAACGGTGCATGCCGAGCAAAATGCGATTTGCCAGGCTGCCAGGCTCGGAATTCCGTTGCAGGGAGCCACCATCTATTGCAGGATGACGCCATGCCGCACCTGCGCCATGCTCATTATCAACTGCGGTATCTCAAGAGTGGTCTGCGAAAGAAAATATCACGACAGCCTTGAGAGCGAAGAAATGTTCAGGCTGTCAGGGGTAATCCTCGAATATGTGTATAACGAGGTACAGGAGTATAAAAACCAGCAGGGTTGAAGAATGGTAAACCTTCCCCGGAAACATTGAGAGCCAGGTAAGATGAACCCAGAACACGGATTGTCAAGATCCCAGTTTGAAATCTTATTCCGCACCGAATACAAAGGGATGCTGCTTTTTGCCATTCATTATGTTAAAGAAGAAGAAGCCGCAAAAGAGATAGTCCAGGAAGCATTCATCAACCTCTGGGAAAAACGGGAATCCATCAATCCTGAACGGGAAGTGAAATCATACCTGTCTGCTTCGGTGAGGAACAGGAGCCTTAACTATCTCCGCGACAATAAACGGTTTAACGGAACCCTGCTCAGCCTTGGAGGACTGCTTCCCATGCCTGCAGCCGAAGAAGTTAATACCATCGAGATCAGGGAGCTCAGCGGGCAGATCCACCGTGCAATTGAGGAGCTGCCCGAAAAATGCAGGGAGGTCTTCCGCCTGAATCGCTTTGAACAGATGAAATACCAGGAGATCGCTGATCACCTGAATATTTCAATTAAAACGGTGGAGACGCAAATGTCAAAAGCGCTCTCCCACCTGAGGAGCAGGATCAGGCAGACATGAAAATTATTATTTAATAAGGTATCAGGGTAAAGGCGTTTTTAAGTGTATAATGACTGATCATGGAAAAAGACCGTATATATTTTGAGGGGCTCATTGCCAGGTATTTCAGCAAGGAAGCAACGCCTGCCGAGATCGGTGAGCTTTCTTCATGGGTCAATGAAAACCCTGAGAATGCAGCTGTTTTCGGTGAGTCACGATATGCATGGATGGCATTTGAAGAAGTGAGGATCACCGGGTTGGCCGATGTGGATGAAGCATGGGAGGCATTTAAAGATAAGGTTGGGATCCGTGAAGAGACCCGGTCGGCAATCGGCAGTCAGCAGTCAAAAAGAGCAATACCGATGTACCGTATTTTGCTCAGGATTGCTGCGGTCATTGTTATTCTTGCTTTTCCTGCATTTCACCTTTACAAATACCTTCAGCAGCCAGCAATAAAAGAATTTGCAGCGGGAACCGGCCGTGCCGAAACCCTTCTGCCAGATGGCTCCCATGTCATGCTCAATTCAGGTGCGGTGATTAAATACCCTGAAAAATTCAAAGGAAAGAAAAGGGCTGTCAGCCTTGACGGGGAAGCCTATTTTGATGTTGCACATAATGCTTCAAAACCTTTCATCATAGCAACCGACGGGATCAGGGTAGAAGTGAAAGGGACCTCCTTTTATATAAACACCCGTTCATGGAGCGGGGATTTTGAACTGGTGCTTACATCGGGCAAGGTCGAACTTTATTTTGAAAACCAGCCAGGCCAGTCCAGGGTTCTCAACCCCGGTGAAAAAGCCATTGTACACGGTAACCAGATCATCATCAGTCCTAATACCGACGCCAACTATATGGCCTGGAAAACCCACAAGATCTCCTTTAACAATGAGCCCCTTAATTCAGTGGCGGCTACCTTAAGCAAGGTGTACCAGGCTAATGTACGCCTCGGCAATTCTTCACTTGCCAGTTGCAGGCTCACAGCGACCTTCGACAATCAATCTCTTGAATCTGTACTAAACGTTCTTAAAGCAACGTTAGATGTAGATATCAGGAATTCCGGATCTTTGGTGGAAATTTCCGGCAAAGGATGCCGATAAACCGCAGAAACTTGCTTCGTTCACGTGTCACGCCTTCCTTCACGTTTTTCCTCACGTTCTTCCTAACGATATGGACTTTCTTTATTTTGCTTTTCCCTGTAAACCAGATACAGGCCCAGGTACTCGACAAGCCCATCAGCCTTCATATTAAAAACAAGCCCCTTCAGGAGGCCCTTAAAACCATATCCGAAGCAGGGAACATCAACTTCTCATATAACCCCCAAAGCATCCCTGCCGATAAGACCATCAGCATTAGCTGTGATAAAAAACCATTGAGAGAAGTCCTGGATATCATCCTTAAACCACTCGGCATTACCTATATCGAAATTGAAAACCAGGTGGTGCTGAAAACTGCGGGCCCGGGCGCAGCAACTCGCCAGGCTGAAGCCTCCAAACCTGCCAGGCACTTCACTGTAAGCGGTTATATCAGGGAGAAAAACAGCGGGGAAGTGCTTATAGGCGCTAATATTTTTGCCAGGGGTACCGGTTTTGGTACCATATCAAATTCCTATGGGTTTTATTCACTGACTCTTCCCGAAGGAAAATACCTGCTCGATTATTCCTTTCTCGGGTTCGGGGAGATTACCCTGGATACCCTTGTCAATGGTGACTGTCACATCAGCAAGGAAATGGAGGAAGTCAAACTGGATATGAAAGAAGTGGTTGTAAAGCCGGTTGAAACGGGCTCCGATATCCGGCGAAGCCAGTTAAGTGATTTTAATTTTTCAAATAAGACCCTGGCCAGCCTCCCCGGTTTTGCAGGCACCTCCGATGTACTGAAAGCCCTGCAGGCGGTGCCCGGTATCCGCTCTTACGGCGACGGCTCATCCCTTTTCTATGTAAGGGGGGGCAACAGCGATCAGAACCTGCTGCTGCTCGATGAAACTCCCTTATATAATGCATCCCATTTGTTCGGCTTTTTTTCGGCCCTCTCTCCCGATGCGGTGAACGACATCCAGGTTTACAAAGGCGATTTCCCTCCCGCTTACGGGGGCAGGCTGAGCTCGGTAGTGGATATAAAAGCCAGGGAAGGCAATATGAAACATTTCGGGTTCAGCGGCAACCTGGGGCCTTATGCATCAAATATTTCAGTTGAAGGCCCGATCTGGAAAAACCATGCTTCGTTTTTTGTTTCAGGCAGGTTATCGACAGTGAACTGGCTGAATTATTTTCTCACAGGCCAGCCTGGTTTCAACATGCAGTTCTATGACATCAATGCCAAGCTGAACCTCATGACGAACGAAAACAACAGGTTCTACCTGACATTTTATACGGGCCGTGACGACTTCAACCGTTTGAACTCATCGGCCTACCGGATCTATGGCATAAGCTGGAACAACATCCTGGGGACCGCACGCTGGAACCACGTTTTCAACGAAAAGCTGTTTTCAAACACCACTCTTAATTACAGCCGGTATGATTATTATCTCTACACCACCGAAAGTCGCAAAGGGTTCTGGACTTCAGCTATTTCGAACCTGACATTCAAATCGGATTTCACCTGGTTCATCAATTCATGGAATACAGCCAGGGCCGGGTTTGAGGTCACCAATTATCATTCCAATCCCGGAAATATCAATGCAGGAAGTGATGACGCAAGTTCAGCTCAGGTTCCGGCAGTTTCGAAGTACCAGAGTATGGAATATGATCTTTACTTTGGCAATGAACAGAAAATCGGGAACCATATCGTGCTCAAATATGGTTTAAGGCTGCCCCTCTGGCAGGATTTCGGGGAATCCACAGTTTACTTTTTCGATGCAAACTACCAGCTGATCGATTCGGCGCTGTACCAGAAAAACACTTCTTATTTCAATTGTTTCAGTCCTGAGCCTCGGTTCAGTGTAATTTATAATGTTACTGAGAGAACCTCGCTTAAATTGAGTTATAGCAGGAACACCCAGTTCATACAGCAGCTCAGCAACACCACCGGGCCCTTCACTTCACTCGATGTTTGGGTTCCCTGCGGACCAAACATACCCGCACAGAAAGTCGACCAGTGGGCAGTCTGCGCTTATCAGAAATTTGCAAAAAACCGTCTTTTATTCAGCGCCGAAGCATTTTACAAAGCCTACCTCGACCACCTGGACTATAAGGACCACGCCAACCTCCTTTACAATCCCCTGATCGAAGGTGAACTCCGTTTCGGCAAGGCATGGGCTTATGGCCTCGAGCTCATGCTGAGAAAACCCGAGGGCAAGCTTACCGGCTGGATCTCCTATACCTGGTCAAGGGCCCTGGTGCAGACCGACGGGGTGAATAACAGCCAGGCCTATCCTTCGAATTACGACAGCCCGAATGATGTCTGCATCAACATTTCTTACGACAACCATCACCACTGGGCCTTTTCGGCGGTTTGGTATTACCGCACCGGCAGCCCCGTGACTACGCCTACGGGATTTTATTACAATAACGGGTATTCGGTCCCGGTTTACGGCGAAAAGAATAACAGCAGGCTGCCCGATTACCACCGCCTCGATCTTTCGGTGACTTACAGGATAAGCAAACCAGAGAAACGTTTTCAGCAGAATATAATACTTACCTTATATAATGCATATGGACGATATAACCCGTATTCCCTGAGTTTCAACCGCTTTACCGACGGCAACGGGAACCTGGTCGTGCCCACTAACCTCCAGGGCGGCTACCAGCTTGTGCCAACCACCATATCGGTGGCCGGGATCATTCCATCCATCAACTATCAATTTAAATTCTGATGAAGAGGCTATCCACATATTTTGTTTTTTGCATGCTGATGGCATCCTGCGTGAAGCAGGCCAGCTTTGATGTGCCCGGGGGATCGGGGAACCTGGTCGCCGTCGACGGCATCCTTACCAATGAAAGAAAAACACAGACCCTCGTGATCAATCACCCTGTAAACGGGCTTAACGACCCGGCTGTACCAGTGAGCGGCGCCACGGTAATCATCCATACGGCTGATTCGACCTGGGACCTTACCGAAACCCCTGCAGGAAGCGGTAAATACCTGACGCCGTCAACCTTTATTTCGCTTCTGAACAAGACCTATACCCTGAATATTTATAACGGAAGTTCCGTTTATTCAGCCAAGGCTGCGATGGTGGCCGGAACCACGTTTACACAGCTGACCTATGTGCAGAACGACAAGGACACCTTATATCATATAGATTATGTAGCCAGCGCTTTCAGCAGCAGCAAGCCGGCGATGTGGGAGGTTCTGCTCGACTGGAGTAAGGTTCAGGGTTACCAAAACGCCGACACAAATAAGTGCCAAGCCAGGCTGCTGTTCTATACGCTGCCGACCCTCGATGTGAGCGAGATCTTCGCCCCGGTGGTTGAACAGGTCTCTTTCCCCAGGGGGACAAGGATCACCGAAAGAAGGTATTCACTGGCGCCACAGCATGCCGAATTCGTAAGGGAGATGCTGCTTGAAACAAGCTGGCAGGGCGGGTTGTTTCCAACGGCTGCAGCCAATGTCACGACGAATCTCAGCGCCGGCGCTGTCGGATTTTTCGGGGTTTGTGCGGTGAATGAATTATCCTTGCAGGTTGAAAAATAGTCGATCGTTCGCATTTCCACAATGCCGCTTTCGCTTTTCGCCATTTCGCTATTTCGCTACTTTTTTTACATTTTCACATCAGGGTAGAACCCTCCACCTGTGTATAATAGAAAAACAAAAGAATTAAACCTCAAAACCATAGCATGATGAAAACAACAAAAATCCTCAGCCTGGGCCTTTTTCTTGCAATCCTGGTCGCTTTCGGAACCACTTCCTGCAAAAAGGACAAAACCACCAACCCTGGTGACTCTAACACTACATCCTTACAGAACCTTGCAAATGATGAGAACCAGGTTTCTGCTGCCACTGATGAAGCAAACAGCGACATCAATGCAGTTATCGGCGGTACAGGTGGTCTGAAGTCAACTGCAGGCTGGCACCTGCCTTGTAATGCAACCATTGATTCCTCAACCGTTCTCCAGGATACGATAACCTATTACATCACCTATAATGGTACGAATTGCAGGGGCAACCTTGACCGTCATGGCAAAGTTGAGATCAAGAAGAACGTGAATACGCGCTGGCACCAGGCTGGAGCAGTTGTTTATTATAAGTTCATCGACCTGAGAGTAACACATGTGCACTCAAATAAATCCGTTACACTTAACGGCCAGAAAAAATACACCAACGTTTCCGGCGGGCTTGTATGGATGATACCTCAGTACATCAGCTCGGTTACTTTCAAGGATGAAGGTTATATGAACGTTACACTGGCCGACAGCACCACGAAATCGTGGAACCTGGCAAGGCAAACCACCTTTACTTTCTCAACAACCGACAATGATTATGTACTCACAGTTGATGGGTTCGGTTCTGCCGGTGGTTACAACAACCTCGTCCTCTGGGGCACCAACAGGAACGGCGAACAGTTCTATACCCAGATCCTTCAGTCGGTGGTCCACAGGGCACATTGCGGCTGGGATCCCTGCAGCGGCCAGAAAAAACACATGATCCCGGGCGACAGCAAGGGAGCAACCCTGACTTTCGGATACGACAGCAACGACCAGCCTACCACCGATTGCCCGACCAAATACAAAGTTGACTGGTACAAAGGCAATAAGAGCGGGACTCTCTATCTTTTCTTACCCTGATTCTAAATAATCCTGATTCGAAAGGCTGTGCCGCGATCCGGCGCAGCCTTTATTTTTTTAATATATGCTGACTTGCGGTGAAGTTCCCGCCGAAACAGTCCCCCTGAACATCGCATTGCTGCTGAAAGGCATTGCAATGTTGCCGTCTTTATCAACGGCAATCAGTCCGCCCTCGCCTCCCTTGGCTTTAAGCAGGTCAAAGATCACGAAATGAGCAGCGTCCTGCAGGGATTTCCCTGCATACATCATCTGAACTGCCACATTGTATGCCGCACAGTTCCGTATAAAAAATTCGCCATGGCCGGTGCATGAAACTGCACACGTATTGTTATCGGCCCAGGTGCCCGCACCAATAATAGGGCTGTCGCCAACCCTGCCGCTCATCTTCATCATCATACCCCCTGTGGATGTACCTGCTGCCAGGTTCCCGTTCACATCAAGTGCAACGCAACCAACAGTTCCTTTTTTTTCTTTTTCTTCGGATGAGGGAGAGGGTCGTTCAGGCCTGGTTTTCTGCTTTGCCGCTTTCCAGGCTTCATAGCGCTCGGGGGTTATGAAATACGAAGGATCGGCGATCTCAAGCCCATGGGTTCTTGCAAAAGCATCTGCCCCGGGGCCTATAAGCATTACATGATCGGTTTTATCCATGACCGCCCGGGCTGCTGTGATGGGATTTTTTATAATGGTCACGCCGCCTACAGCACCTGCTTTGCCTGTTTTCCCGTCCATGATGGAAGCGTCAAGTTCAGCTTTGCCGTCTTCGTCAAGCACTGCGCCTTTTCCTGCGTTGAACAAGGGGCAATCCTCCATGAACCTGATCACAGCTTCCACTGCATCCAGGCTGCTTCCCCCGGCCGAAAGTATCCCTGACCCTATGTTCATGGCCTTTGTAAGTGAATCGGTATACTGCTTTTCCCTTTCAGGTTTCATGGTTCCTTTTGCCGGGCCTCCCGCCCCACCATGAACAACCAGGACCCAGTGCCTGCCGCCGGGAACTGACAGTTTAGCTGCATCCTGACTGACCTGGGCAGAAAGCCATCCGCAGACAAAAATAAAAGCAAAAAGGAAAACGATTCTCAGGTGTTTCATATGGAGAAAGATTATAAAATGCTTTTTAAAAGATGGGTGAAATTGATGAGACCCGAAATCTGTAATACGGTAAGTATGATCGAGAAAATGATAACTGCCCTGATAAAGCCTGCGCCTTTCTTTACAGCAAAATATGAAGCTATGAGAGCGCCGATCACGCTTCCGGCCGAAAGGAGCAGTCCGTAAACCAGGTGAACCTGCCCGTTGATCACGAAGACTGCCAGGGCGAAGATCGCATAAAAGAAAACGATCAGGTTCTTTACTGCATTGGCTTTAACGAGATCATACCCGGTGCCCAGGACAAGGGCCATCAGCATGAAATAGCCAACGCCGACCTGGATAAAACCGCCGTAGAAACCAACACAAAAGAAGATTGCAAACTGCCACCACTGCAATTTTTTCTGCATAAGGGCGGGGTTTTCGCGGAGCCAGCGGTCGGGTTTATAGAAAAGAAAGAAGGCCATCAATATCATTGCAAGTATCATGGCGACCTCAATGACTTTTTCATGCACATCGATTGCGAGGTAAGCCCCCAGCACGGATCCAATGGTAGCAGGGATGCCAAGCCAGACCGGCCTGAGGTTGGTGAACATTTTCTGTTTTGTAAAACTTCCCACCGACGAAAGGGTCTGGAAAAATATGCTGATGCGGTTGGTGCCGTTGGCGATGGGGGCCGGCAGACCGAGGATGATCAGCAGTGAAAGGCTTATCACGGATCCTCCTCCCGACAAGGTATTGATGAACCCGACCAGGATGCCGGCGGTTATGATAACGATGATTCCTGTTACTGACATGGAAGTTTAAATTTACGATTCACGGTTCACGATTCACGATTCACGGTTCACGGTTCGTGGTTCGCGGTTCACGTCTCAGCCTGCTGTGGTTTCTCGAATACATAACATAGATGATCATACCAATAGCCAGCCAGACCAGGAATCTCATCCAGTTGGTAAATCCCAGGTGAACCATCAGGAAAAGGCTTGAAAGAAGTCCCAGCAGCGGGATCAGCGACAACTTCCTGATGATCCCCATCACTGTAAGGATCACGGCGGCAATGATGAAAATAAACAAGGGCAGGTCATCACGGTCAAAGGTAAAGTTGGTAAGCCTGCCAAGCTCCCTGAGCTCAGGCGGGTTCCAGAAGTAAAGCACCAACGCAACCCCGGCCCAGACAAGGGGAAGCGCGATTCTTGAATTTATATAAGGCACATGAAAGCCCTTGGTTGTTGATCCGCGATCATCTTCACATCGCCGCTGGGGTGTCTGCGTCGCGTCAGCATTGTCCGGATTAAAATCCAAAGAGTTGGCTCCTGGCACCCAAGGCGGCTTATGTGAAATGCTCGCTCCAACAATTTCATAATCTTTTATTTCGCTTTTCGCTTCTCGACTTTCGCTATCTCTTTTTCCATACGGGTTCAATATAAGCACCCCCCCGCTCACCAGGACAAATGCAAACAGGGTACCTATGCTCGTCAGGTCTGTGACTTCGGTGAAGTTCATGAACAGGGATGGGATGGCTACTAATAGCCCGGCAACAACAGTAGAAAAAGAGGGTGTTCTGAATTTGGGATGTATCCTCGAAAAGGCTTTCGGCAATAAACCGTCGCGGCTCATGCTCATCCAGATCCGGGGCTGGCCCACCTGGAAGACCAGGATCACGCTGGCCATGGCGATGACGGCTGCCAGTGAAACAAAGCCTGCAAATTTAGCCATATGGATTCTTTCAAACACATAGGCCAGGGGATCTCCCACACCGAGTTCCGAAAAATTCACCATACCTGTGAGAACCAGACTGATCATGACATACAAAAAAGTTGTTATGATGAGAGAGTATATGATTGCCCTTGGCAGGTCGCGGCGCGTATTCTTGCATTCTTCGGCCGTTGTGGATATTGCATCAAAGCCGATATAAGCAAAGAACACCCCGGAAACTCCTTTGAGAACACCGGTTAGCCCGTGAGGGGCAAAGGGTGTCCAATTGCCGGGTTTCACGTAAAATGACCCCACCCCTATGACCAGCAGCAATACCACGACTTTCAGGATCACCATGGAGTTACCAACCACTTTGGTTTCGTAAATCCCGATATAAACCAGCATGGAAATAAGGGCGACAATCGCAAAGGCAGGGATGTTGGCAATCACATGAACGCCTCCAAGTACAGGAGAATTAACCCAGGCCAGGTATGATTTCTGGATTGCCGGGGCCAGTTGGGACAGGCTGCTGCCATGAGCAATGGCTGCGGCTCCGTCATAATAACCCCTCAGCGCGGTAACGTAATCGGTCGATACATATTCGGGGATGTGCAGGCCCAACCCGCTCATCAGTCCACAGAAATAATCAGACCATGATATCGCTACGGCTATATTCCCGATGGCATATTCGATGATAAGGTCCCAGCCGATGATCCATGCGAAAAGCTCTCCGAAACTGGCATAGGCATAGGTGTAAGCGCTGCCGCTGAGGGGGATCACCGAGGCAAATTCGGCATAACATAAGGCTGAAAATCCACAGGCTATGGCTGTAAATATAAAGAGCAGGGCAACTGCAGGCCCGCCTGAGGCTGCAGCACTTCCTATGGTGGCGAAGATACCCGAGCCCACAATGGCGGCAATGCCCAATGCGGTGAGGTCAAACACCGTAAGGCTGCGCCTGAGGCCTCCCGATTCCCGCTCGTACCTTGCGGCATCCTTGAGAATCAGGCCTATCGGCTTCTTTCTTATAAGATCGGAAAAAGACAAGGTAATTTTTGGATAAAAATAGAAAGATTTTCAATCACTCCCGGTAATTTAACCCCGGTTTGCTGCAGAAACGGGTGCCTGAATTGCTCCGGGCTTATACCGGAGTATAGGCTGCGATGGAGAATTTACTGTTCACGGATCACGGTTCACGAATCACGGATCACGAATTTCGTACCTTTGCAGCAATTAAAATTCTCAGATGAAAATAGCCGTATTTGGTGCAAGCGGGAGGACTGGTCTGCTGCTGACTTTCCAGGCCCTGAACCAGGGGCATGAAGTCACAGCCTACACCCGTAGTCCGCATAAAATCAGTATTACTCACAAAAACATCAGGATCATAGAGGGAGAACTCGATGATTATAATAAGATCCGTGATGCTGTGAGCGGGCAGGATGTGGTTATGTGCACCCTGGGTATTGAAAAAAATAAACCATCGACAGTACTGTCGGATGCCACCCGGCTGATACTGAAAGCCATGGAGGAATCGAACGTTAAGCGTTTTATCTGTATGTCGTCGGCCGGTGTTCTCGGCAATGACGGCGGTTTCTGGTTCGGGAAGGTGTTAATCCCCTTATTCCTGAAGCAGGTTTTCGAAGACAAAAAACGCCAGATTGAGGTCATCAGGCAAAGCAAGTCTGAATGGGTCGTTGTACGGCCGGTAGGGCTTACCGATTCACCGAAAACCGGAAGGTTCAACATAAATGAAGGTCTGCCGACTTCATGGAGAATTCCCCGCAATGACGTTGCAGATTTTATGCTGAAACTCATGACCGATAAAAAATACGATTTTAAAATGCCTGCAATTTCAAGCACCTAAATACTTATTATATGAAATCCATCTTATTTCTTCACTGGGCTCCAAGGGTACTTTGCATAGTCGCCATTTTATTCGTCAGCGTTTTTTCACTGGATGCCTTCCAGCCGGGGGTATCCTTAAAGGACGAGATCCTGGCCTGGCTGATGCATATGATCCCATCATTTGTCCTGGTTGTTATACTTGCCATTGCATGGAAATGGGAAAACATAGGCGGGATCATATTTCTTTCCCTGGGTTTGGCATTTACCCCGTTTATCTTCTGGGGGAATTATGCAAACAACCATTCTATCTGGATAAGCCTGGTTGTTGTATTAACAATTACCATTCCCTTTATCCTGGTTGGGGCGTTGTTCATGATGAGCTATCACACAAGGCGCAAGGCGGCTGAGGTGCTGAAAATGCTTGATAAAAACAGTTAAAGTAAGGCTTTAACTGTTTTTATGATTCCCGCAGTATCATACCCGCATTCGTGGTGGAGTTCTTCGTTCTTCCCCTGTTCTATGAATTTATCAGGGACTCCGAGGCGTTTGACCCTGGCCGAATAGCCGTGGTCGCTCATGAATTCAACGACGGCGCTGCCAAATCCGCCCATAACAGTACCATCTTCAACGGTCACGATCCTGCTGAAGTTTTTAAACACTTCATGAAGCAGCCCTTCATCGAGAGGTTTCACATAAGGAAAGTGGAAATGAGCAGGCTGTATCCCTTCATTTTCCAGTTCAGCAAAGGCTTCCTTAACGAAGTTCCCCGGATGACCTGTACTCAGCACAGCCACCTCTTTCCCTTCCTTTATTATTAAGCCTTTGCCAACCTCCATCTCTTTCATGGTTGTCTTCCATTCGTGCATCACACCCCTGCCTTTGGGGTACCTGATTGCAAACGGTCCTTTGCCCGGAAGCTGGGCTGTGAACATAAGGCTCCTGAGCTCCTCCTCGTTCATTGGAGCTGCGATGGTCATATTTGGGATGCATCGGAGGTAGGCCAGGTCATATGCACCATGATGGGTTGCCCCGTCTTCTCCTACCAGCCCGCCCCTGTCGAGGCAGAAAACTACAGGCAGGTTTTGCAGGGCCACGTCGTGGATGATCTGGTCGTATGCCCTTTGCAGAAAGGTCGAATAAATATTGCAGAAAGGGATCATTCCCGAGGAAGCAAGCCCTGCGCTGAAAGTCACGGCGTGTTGTTCGGCTATGCCAACATCGAAAGTCCTCTCAGGCATTTTAGTCATCATCAGGTTAAGTGAACAGCCTGTGGCCATTGCCGGTGTAATGCCTATGATTGCAGCATTCTGTTCAGCCAGTTCTATGATGGTTCGCCCGAAGACAGTCTGGTATTTAGGCGCCTGTCCATGGCACTTATCTTCGGCAATCTTCCCTGTTTCCTTGTCAAACACTCCGGGTGCATGAAAAACAGTCTGGTCACGCTCAGCCTTTTCAAACCCCTTTCCCTTGATAGTGTGAGTATGCAGAAGTTTAGGGCCTTTTATATCCTTGATATCACTTAAAACATTTACCAGTCGGATGATATCATTTCCGTCGACAAGTCCGAAATACCTGAAATTAAACGCTTCAAACAAACCGCTGGGTTTCAGCAGGGTTCCTTTCAGGGCGTTACCCAGCTGCTTTACAATGGCACGGGAGTTTTTACCATATTTTGTCCCCCCTCCCATCATCAGCCAGATATTATCACGGATCTTGTTATAAGTCTTTGATGTTACAATATCGGCAAGGTAATCCTTGATAGCTCCGACATTCTTATCGATTGCGATCTGGTTATCGTTGAGGATCACAAGGAGGTTGGCATTGGAAACACCGGCATTATTGAGGGCTTCCATCGCCATGCCGCCGGTCATCGCCCCGTCACCGATTATCGCCACATGATGGCGGCTTGTCTCTCCTTTAATCTTAGAGGCCACTCCCATTCCAAGAGCTGCAGAGATGCTGGTCGAAGAATGGCCGGTGCCGAATGCGTCATAAGCGCTTTCCGACATCTTCGGGAAGCCGCTGATACCTTTAAATGTCCTCAGGGTATGAAAGGATTCTTTACGCCCGGTAAGTATCTTATGAGCATAAGCCTGGTGGCCAACGTCAAATATCACTTTATCGTTAGGCGTGTCGAACACATAATGAATAGCTACCGAAAGTTCAACGGCACCCAGGCTTGCTCCAAGGTGGCCCGGGTTGACCGAAATCACATCGATGATAAACTGCCTGATCTCAGCGCACAGCTGGGGCAGCTGATCGATGCTGAGCTTTCTCAGGTCTTCAGGACTGCTGATATGCGCGAGTAACGGGCCTATTGCCGGAGTCATGGGTAATTAAAATTGCGGGGTAAATTTACGATAATTTATCGTGATGAACACTTAGCTCACATCTTTACAACGCTGCTACGGTTGCTGCGTCGCTCACGCATACTTATTCCCATGGCATATGCAGTTGAGATTCGCTCCTTGCACCTGGTGCAGCTTTTGTAAAATGTTCGCTGTTAAATCAGCCCTAACTCCACTTTGGCATCGTCCGACAGGTTCGCCATGTCCCAGGGAGGCTCGAAGGTAAGTTCGATTTTCACATTGCCCACACCTTCAACACGGCTGACCTCGTCCTGCACCATGCCGGGCATATCCTCGGCAACCGGGCAGTTTGGAGTGGTAAGTGTCATCAGGATTTCCACATTACGATCAGTATCGATTTTCAGATTGTAGATCAGCCCGAGGTCATAAATATTAATCGGGATCTCTGGGTCAAAAATCCTCCTGAGGGCATCTATTACAGAATGTTCAAAAGGATCGTATGGTATGTTTGCCGGGGTTTCCATAAAGTTCATTTCTTGAACCGGCAAAGTTAATGATTCAGGCCGTTCATAATCATTAAATCAGCTTCCCGATTCCGCAGGTATACAATTTAGACTGAGATTTTTTTTAACAAAGGTTGGGACGATCACCCCTTCATCTTGAACACCATCGCATAAAGCTTCATTTGCTTTACCATAGATGACAGGCCGTTGGAACGGGTGGGTGAAAGGTGTTCCTTTAAGCCTATCCTGTCTATAAAATTCAGGTCGGCGGACTGTATCGCGTCGGCGGTCTGGCCCGAAAGGACTTTTACAAGCATGCTCACGATGCCCTTGGTGATGATGGCGTCGCTGTCGGCGGTGAAAAACACCATGCCGTCGCGGTATTCGGCATGCAGCCAGACCTTGCTCTGGCAGCCTGAAATAATGAACTGGTCGGTCTTGAATTTTGGGTCCATGGGAGGCAGCGATTTGCCCATGTCGAGGATGATGTCATATTTGTCGAGCCAGTCGTCAAAAGCGGCGAATTCATCAACAAGCTGATTTTCTATTTCGTGTATAGTCATGTTTTATTATTCAAACATCGTCTTCACTCTTTTCACCGCATCAGCCAGTTTATCGATCTCTTCAATGGTGTTATAAAAAGCAAAGGAAGCCCTTACTGTGCCGGGTATCCCGAAATGATCGATCAGGGGCTGGGCGCAGTGATGGCCGGTCCTTACCGCAATCCCCATCTTATCAATGATGGTCCCTGCATCAAAAGGATGGATGTCGCCAACCAGGAAAGAAACCAGGCTGGCTTTTTCTGGTACAGTGCCATAAAAACGCATATCCTCTATCGCCGAAAGCCGTTCCACTGCATGCTTCAGCAACTCATCTTCATAAGCACGGATGTTGTCCATGCCCAGGTTCCTCAGGTACTTAACGGCAGCCCTGAGCCCCATCACGCCTTCCACGTTGGGAGTGCCGGCTTCAAACTTGAAAGGGAGCTCATTAAAAGTCGTTCTTTCAACGGTAACATCTTTCACCATTTCTCCCCCGGTCTGGTATGGAGGAAGTTCCTCCAGCCACTTCTCTTTCCCGTAAAGCACACCTATACCCATAGGGCCATACATCTTATGCCCCGAGAAACAATAGAAATCGCAATCCAGGTCGGTCACATCGACCGAAATATGAGATACGCCCTGGGCGCCGTCGATCAGCACAGGGATACCTTTCGAGTGAGCATGCGCAATGATCTCCTTAACCGGGTTGATGGTGCCGAGCACATTTGAAACATGCGTTAGGGCAATGATCCTGGTGCGGTCGCTGATAAGTGAATAAAGGTGTTCTATATCAAGCTGCCCGTCGGGGAGGATATTGGCAATCTTAAGCAATGCGCCTTTCTCTTCACATATCATCTGCCAGGGGACAAAATTTGAATGATGTTCCATGATGGTCGTGATGACCTCGTCGCCAGGTTTCAGGAATTTTTTTCCAAAAGAAGATGCCACCAGGTTCAGCGATTCGGAAGCTCCTTTGGTGAATACCACTTCATGAGTAACCCTGGCATTTATGAACTCCCTGATCTCCTTCCTGGCTTCCTCAAAGGCCTCGGTGGCTTTTACGCTCAGGTAATGGACACCACGGTGGATGTTGCAGTTATCCTGCTCATAATAATTGCTGATGGCCCTTATGACCTGAACAGGCTTTTGCGTGGTTGCTGCATTATCAAAATAGATCAGAGGCCTCTTGTAAATAGTCTGGGAGAGGATGGGGAAGTCGGCGCGGATGTCCTGAATGTTGAGGGTCATGTCAGAATAGATTTCAAATTGAATAATCGAATAACGAATAACGAATTTTGAATTAAGAACTTTGTTTCACTAATGGTTATTCCTCACCACTCATCACTCTTGGCTATTATATTTTCGACATGTCTATCACAAACTCCACAGGGTGTTCAGGTGTATTGCAATGCAGCACACAGGCTTCACAGATCTGCAACTCTCCCTGCAGGCGTTTCTTCGCCATATCTTCTATGCGGTACCTAAGCGGTTCAATGTCAATTTTACTGATCACCTCATCTGCATACGCATACATTAAAAGCATTCGGGCACTGTCTTCACCAATCCCGCGCTGCCTCAAATAATACATCGCATCCTGGTCGAGCTGTCCTGTGGTTGAACCATGTGAACATTTCACGTCATCATTGTAAATCTCGAGAAAAGGCTTTGAATTCACCTTTGCCGTTTCCGTCAGCAGGATATTCCTGTTGCTCTGGTATGCATTGGTGCGCTGAGCATCCCTGCGAACCAGTACATGCCCGTTGAAAACCCCGCTTGAATGCTCATCAAGTATCCCTTTAAAAAGTTCGCTGCTGGTACAGTCAGGGGAGGCGTGGTCAATGAACACCTGGTTATCGATATGCTGCTTGCGGTCCATCAGGTAGATCCCGTAAACACTTGCAACCCCGTGAGGGCCGTTAAATCTCAGCCTGAGATTGTTCCTGAGCAATCCGCCGTTTAGCGAAATATAATGAGACTCCAGTTTGGCGGCAGTTTCAAGCTCAAAATATGAAGAGCTGATAAGAGTGGAGCTGTTGTTAAGATTCTGAAGCTTGTAATGATCCATAAAGGCATTCTCACCAAGATGGATCTCGGTAACAATATTTGAAAACGAAGCCTGCTGGTTATATGAATCATCGCAATGCACCAGCGAAAGCCTGCTGTTCTTCCCCAAAACGACAAGGTTCCTCGATTGCAGGAATAGGTTCTCATTACTGTGGATGACGTTGATGATCTGCACCGGCTTCGGGCTTTTTACATCATCCGGCACATAAATGAAAACACCATCCATGATAAAAGCCGTGTTCAGCGAAGTAAATGCATCCCCGTTTGAACCTGCATATTTTCCAAGGTGGGCTTCCACCAGTTCCGGATATTGTTTCAGGGCTTCAGCCAGGCTTCCCATGATGATGCCGTTCCCAAGCTTCATCAAAGGCACATCCTTGGATACATACCAGCTGTTAAGCTGCCCCATAATAGCCGTATCGAGATGCGGAATATTGCAAAGGAAAACTTTCTGAACGTCCACACCCGTCTCGGGTTGCACGACCACCTTGTATTCAGTTGAAAAACTTTCCTTCAGGCTGGTATTCTTCCAGGCTTCAAGCTTAGTGGTAGGAAATCCTGATTCTTCAAAACTGCGGATGGCTTCTTCCCTTAAAGCCGATAATGCCGGGTAATCATTGACAGATAAAGCCTCACGGCATTCACCGTAAATCCCCGACATCAGTTCTTTTGTAATATGTTGTCTTACTTTATCTTGCATCTTGCATCTTGTATCTCGCATCTTGTATCCTGCATCCTGCCTTATCCCTCCTGCTCTTTCCTGATCCAGTCATATCCTTTTTCCTCCAGTTCCAGGGCAAGTTCCCTGGTCCCGGATTTTACAATCCTGCCTTCAAACAGAACATGAACGAAATCGGGAACAATATAATCGAGAAGCCTCTGGTAATGGGTGATGATAACGAAAGCGTTTTCCCTGGTGCGTAATTTATTCACACCATTTGCAACTACCCTAAGGGCGTCAATATCAAGGCCCGAATCCGTTTCATCCAGTATAGCCAGCTCAGGTTCAAGCATAGCCATCTGGAAAATCTCGTTCTTCTTTTTCTCTCCCCCCGAAAATCCTTCATTCACCGAGCGGTTGGCAAGATTGGAGGTAAGTTCGACCAGCTTTTTCTTTTCTTCCATCAGCCTAAGAAATGCGCCTCCCGACAAAGGGTCGAGGCCTTTATACTTCCTCCCCTCGTTTACCGCGGTGCGCATGAAATTGGTGATGCTCACTCCCGGAATTTCAACAGGGTACTGGAACCCCAGGAAAATACCTTCCCTTGCCCGTTCTTCAACTGCAAGCTTCAGCAGGTTCTTGTCCTTATACATGATCTCCCCGGCCGTAACATCAAAGACTTCCCTGCCTGCGATCACCGAGGCGAGGGTGCTTTTTCCCGTACCGTTGGGGCCCATGATAGCATGAACTTCCCCATGATCCACATCAAGATCTATTCCTTTTAATATTTCCTTCCCGTTGATGGACGCATGAAGGTTTTTAATTGATAAGAGCATAGTCTGAACTTATTCGTAATAGTATATTGACTCATTTAAAAGCGAAAAGCGAAATAAAAACGAGATCCTTTATGTTTATTCATTTCACCAATATGTTTTATATAACTCTAACATTTTCGCTATCTCGCCATTTCGCCATTTCGCTTTTCGCTATTTCGCTTTTCGCTATTTCGCTTTTCTTATCCGACACTCCCCTCCAAACTGATGGAAAGCAGTTTTTGAGCCTCCACGGCAAACTCCATAGGCAGCTGTTTAAGAACTTCCTTTGCATACCCGTTTACAATAAGGCCGATGGCGCTTTCGGCATTCATGCCTCTCTGCTGGCAGTAAAAGAGCTGGTCCTCGCTGATCTTCGAAGTTGTTGCTTCATGTTCAACGATGGATGATTTATTCTCAACCTGGATATATGGCCAGGTATGAGCCCCGCATTCGGAACCCAGCAGCAATGAGTCACACTGGCTGTAATTCCTGCTGTTCGAAGCATTCTTCGAAATGCGGACAAGTCCGCGGTAAGAATTATTGCTTTTACCTGCAGATATCCCCTTGGAAATGACAGTGCTTTTCGTGTTCCTGCCAAGGTGCATCATCTTGGTCCCGGTATCGGCCTGCTGGTGATTATTTGTAACAGCAACCGAATAGAATTCTCCAACGCTGTTGTCGCCCAGGAGTATGCAGGAGGGGTATTTCCAGGTAACGGCCGATCCTGTTTCAACCTGGGTCCACGAGATCTTTGAATTGCTTCCCTTGCAGATCCCACGCTTGGTAACGAAATTATAGATTCCGCCCTTACCGTTTTTATCTCCGGGATACCAGTTCTGCACCGTCGAATATTTAACCTGGGCATCTTTCATGGCTACGATCTCGACAACAGCTGCATGAAGCTGGTTCTCATCGCGCTGGGGAGCTGTACAGCCTTCCATATAACTTACGTATGCGCCTTCGTCGGCAACGATCAGGGTACGTTCAAACTGGCCGGTATTTGCGGCATTGATCCTGAAATAAGTGGATAATTCAACCGGGCAGCGCACCCCTTTAGGGATGTAACAGAACGAACCGTCACTGAACACAGCCGAGTTCAATGAAGCATAATAGTTATCGGTGTAAGGGACTACGGAGCCAAGGTATTGCTTAACCAGCTCCGGGTGATTCTGAACAGCATCGCTCAAAGAACAGAAGAGAATTCCATACTTGGCAAGGGTTTCCGAAAAAGTGGTTTTAACTGAAACGCTGTCGATAACAGCATCAACTGCTACCCCTGAAAGCTTCTTCTGCTCTTCAAGCGAGATGCCAAGCTTATCGAAAGTAGCCAGCAATTCAGGATCAACCTGGTCAAGACTCTCGTATTGCTTTTTCTTTTTGGGAGCGGCATAAAAGTAGATATCCTGGAAATCGATAAGCGGGATATCCAGGTGCGCCCAGGTTGGCAGTTTCATGGTAAGCCAATGTCTGTATGCCTTCAGCCTGAACTCAAGCATGAATTCAGGTTCGTTCTTTTTTGCAGAAATAAACCTTACCGTGTCTTCACTCAGTCCCTTTGGGGCATATTCTGTTTCTATGTCGGTGACAAAGCCGTATTTATAATCGCTTTGGGTGACTTCGCCTATGATTTTATTCTGATCGGATTCCATCTTACAAATTGTCCCTGCAAAGATAATTTAATTAGGTATTCGGGTACCTGTTTAGGAGAAGATTTTTTATTCATCAGGGTTTAGTAGCAAAGGTAGGAAAAATCGGCAATGGGTATTACCAGGGATGCCTGCCCGCTCCCGGTACCTGGGGGTACTCATGTAAAATGCTTCGCTTTAGCCAGTTTGCCTTATGTGAAGTGCTCCACTTTTCTTAATTTTGCAAGCAGTTTCGCTTTTCGCTTTTTTATTTAAAAGAACCCTCATGTCAGAACCAACCAATAACGACACGCCCTCCAGCCTTACCCCATTATCTGAGATCGGCGAGTTCGGACTTATCGAACATCTTACCAGTAGTATAAAACTTTACCATAAAGGAACCATCAAAGGTGTGGGAGACGACGCCGCGGTTATTGATGCAGGGGAAAATGCAATCCTGCTGTCGACCGATCTGCTGGTCGAAGGAATACATTTCGACATGGTCTATACCCCCTTGGTGCACCTGGGATACAAAGCAGCCGTGGTCAATATTTCCGACATCGCCGCCATGAACGGTGTGCCCAAACAGATCACCGTTTCTGTTGCCGTTTCCAGCCGGTTCTCGGTCGAAGCCCTTGACGAGCTGTACAAAGGTCTCATGATGGCTTGTGAACGCTACAAGGTGGATCTTGTGGGAGGTGACACCTCATCCAGCAACAAAGGCCTTATTTTATCGGTAAGCATACTCGGCGAAGCAAAAAAGGAAGAAGTGGTTTACCGCAGCGGGGCGAAATCAGGCGACCTGATCTGCGTTACCGGTGACCTGGGAAGTGCATACATGGGACTTTTGCTGCTCGAGAGGGAAAAGAAGGTTTTCCAGGTCAATCCCGACATGCAGCCGGAGCTCGAAGGTTACGATTACCAGATTGGCCGGCAGCTTAAACCTGAAGCCCGGACCGATATTCGGGAAAAATTAAAACAGCTTGGAATCAAGCCCACTTCGATGATCGACATTTCTGACGGTCTTGCTTCCGAAACCCTTCACCTCTGCAAGCAATCAGGCACAGGTTGCAGGCTTTACGAAGAAAAGATCCCGATCAACCCCCAGACCAGGGAGCTTAGCATGGAATTCAAGATCATCCCTTCGGTTGCCGCCCTTTCGGGTGGGGAGGATTATGAATTGCTTTTCACCATTGATCAATCTGACTACGAAAAGATAAAGGACGCCGAAGGTATAAGCATCATTGGGCATATGACAGGCAGTGCAGAAGGCAAGGCCATGGTGACTTCCGACAACAAGCAGATAGAGTTGACGGCCCAGGGCTGGGATGGGATGAAAGATGACGGAGCCGGGTCGAGATGAGAAAGCCGGCAAGATCAATAATACCGGGCTCCTGAAATGAAACAGCTTGGGCGTGTATACGGGCTGGATTCTTTAAGGGCGGTCGCGGCGCTTACGGTTCTCCTCGGCCATATTGAACTGGTCAAGTCAAACCTGGGCCTTCCCAACCTTTCGCATATCCCTTTTTTCGACCAGGCCGGCCATAACGGGGTGTTGCTGTTCTTTGTCATCAGCGGGTATATCATAACCCGCCTGCTGCTTGAGGAGCAAAAGAAAACAGGCACTGTCAGCATCCGCAGGTTTTACATGAGGCGTATCCTGAGGATCTGGCCCCTGTATTTCTTCATCCTCATAAGCACCATGCTGCTCTATGGCTACAAACCCGGCTGGACTGCCGGGATACTATGCTTTACCATTCTTGCCAACGTGGCCCATGCATTGGGACAGGGATGGCTGGTCAGCCCGCAGATCTGGTCCATAGGCGCAGAAGAACAGTTTTATCTTTTCTGGCCGTCTCTGGTAAAGTACTTCAAAAAACATCTTGCTCTGGTTCTTATCCTGATAATCACAGGCTATTCCGCGCTCCCGTATTTCCTGAGATTTATCCTTGATGTTTCGGGGTGGGCCGATCCCCGGAACATGAAATTCATCGATGTGTTTTTTTACGGGACCAAATTCAACCTGCTTGCCATGGGCGGGCTTCTTGCATATTGCCAGAAACAGGATTACAGCTTCCTGAAGTGGTTTCACCAGGGCCGGTTTTCGCTCGTCTTTGTGATCCTCCCTTTTGCATTATGGTTCAGCGGATGGCACCCCTTGTATATGGCTGATGTGATCCTGGGCCTCCTGTTCGCCCTCATGCTGGCCAATGTGACTGTTAACCATTATCCGGCATTTAATAATAAGGTCATGGATTACCTGGGCAAAATATCTTACGGGGTATATATGTTCCATTGGGTGGTTATCATGTTCCTTACTACTATGCTTTCGGGCCTCCTGAGAATCAATTACATCCCCTGGAACATTGCCCTCTATGCCTCATCTGTGCTGATCACCGTGCTGATTTCCTCGGTATCTTACCACACCCTTGAAAGCTATTTTCTGAATATGAAAAAAAAATTTTGATCACGGGAATGGACATCCACATAAGTAAAATATAAAGATTAACTCTATTATTTAGTAATTTTACCCACTGTGGATGTCGTGCAGCAATAAGAAAAGCCATTCCGTGTTATTTTGTAAACCAGACGAAACATGAACAGAAAACAATTTTTCAAAACATCCGCAGTGGCTCTTGCCGGAATTGCCGTTAGTGGTAGTTTTCTTGAAAGTTGCAAAAAAAGCACCAGCGGGCCCCAGGGACCGACGGTTAACTTCACCCTTGACCTTAATGCATCAAAAAATGCCGCCCTGGCCTCATCGGGAGGTTATGTTTATGAACAGGGTGTGATCATCGCAAGGATCAACAGTATGACCGACGGTTTTATTGCTGTTGCCTCGGCCTGCACACACCAGGGATGCACGATTACTTTCGGTGCGGGATCCCAGTCGTTTGTATGCCCCTGCCATGGAGGAGCATACGATCTCAACGGTAACGTTACCTCAGGCCCCCCGCCCTATCCTATCAAACGTTATTCTGTCACAAGGAGCGGCAATATTCTGACTGTAGCGGGCTAATGTTAACCTAAATCAAATCGGATGTATCAGAAAAAATCATTTGGCAGCAAATCCTCTGCCGTACGACCCCGGATAATTCCTGATAAAGAGCCTGTTGATTTTTTACTTGAGATTGCCGGAATGGTTGCGGTAATCGCCTTGGTGGTCATCACCGCAATAAACTATAAAGGATTACCTGATCGTATACCGACACATTTTAACGGTTCAGGCCTGCCGGATGGCTATGGCGGTAAAGTCATGGTATGGCTGCTGCCGGGCATCACCGTGGTAATGTACATCGGCCTCAATATCATCAACCGCTTTCCTCACAATTTCAATTTCCCTGTAAATATCACGGAGGAGAATGCCCCCCGCCTATACCGGCATGCCATGAGAAGCATGAGGATACTTAACCTGATGCTGCTGATACTGTTTTTTTACCTCACTTGGCAAACTATAGCTTTGGCAGGCGGAAAATCCGACGGACTGGGCTTTGTGTTCCTGCCGGTCTCCATTTTTATTATCATGATCTTCATTCTTTATATGGTAGTGAGGATGTATAAACTCAAATAGTTGAGCGCCCTCAATAAATACTTTTCCCATCTCGAGCCCATAATCAGGTCTCTGCCTCAGAAACCGGGGGTTTACCAGTATTTCGACGATAAAAACCGTATCATTTATGTAGGCAAGGCGAAGAACCTTAAGAAAAGGGTGAGCTCTTACTTTGTCAAGATCAATTCAATCAGCGGCAAGGTACAGATGCTGGTGAGGAAGATAGCCGACATTAAATACATTGTCGTTGCGACGGAACAGGATGCGCTCCTGCTCGAGAACAACCTAATCAAGAAATACCGACCCCATTATAATGTGAGCCTTAAGGATGACAAAACGTTCCCCTGGATTTGCATTAAAAATGAATCTTTCCCCAGGATATTCAGCACACGGACAGTGGTTCGGGACGGGTCCCAGTATTTTGGCCCATATGCAAATGTCAGGCTGATGCACACCCTGCTCGATCTTACCCGCCAGCTTTATCCCATCCGGAACTGCAACCTCAGGCTCACCGAAAAAAATATTGCCTCAGGGAAATTCAAAGTCTGCCTTGAATATCATATTGGCAACTGCAAAGGTCCCTGCGAGAGCCTGCAACCGGTTGAGGATTATGACCAGAGTATTGCTGCCATTAAGGACATCATTAAAGGGAATATTTCTTCTGTTGCCCGCCAGCTCAGGGAGCTGATGATGAAATATGCTACCACGCAAGAGTTTGAAAAAGCCCATATTGTCAAGGAGAAGCTTGAACTTCTTGATAAATACCAGAGCAAGTCAACCGTTGTTAATCCATCCATCAATGATGTGGATGTTTTTTCAATCATTGCCGACGGACTGACTGCCTATGTTAACTACCTTAAGGTCATGAACGGGGCTATAATCCAGGTTCATACCATAGAGTTGCAGAAAAAGCTGGATGAAACACCTGAAGAGCTCCTTTCGATAGCAATTACTGATATCAGGCAGAGATTTGAAAGCAATTCACCCGAGATAATCCTCCCTTTCATGCCCGATTTTGAGATGCCGGGGATCAGCTACGTAATCCCGAAGATCGGGGATAAACGCAAACTGCTTGACCTTTCGGAAAGAAATGTCAGGTATTACCAGCTCGAAAAGGAGAGACAAAAAGACCTGGTAGATCCCGAGCATAAGATTAAAAGGATTATGGATACCATGATGAAGGACCTGAGGATGACCGAACCTCCCGCTCACATTGAGTGTTTCGACAATTCGAATATACAGGGCAGCAGTCCTGTTGCAGCCATGGTGTGCTTTAAGAACGGGAAACCCGATAAAAGCGAATACCGGCATTTTAATATTAAGACTGTGGAAGGGCCTGATGATTTTGCCTCCATGGAAGAGATCATTTACAGGCGTTATAAGCGTTTACTCGATGAAGAAAAACAATTACCCCAGCTGATTGTGGTCGACGGAGGCAAGGGGCAGCTTAGTTCTGCCATCAGCAGCCTGGAAAAGCTTGGTCTCAGGGGAAAGGTCACTATCATAGGCATTGCAAAAAAACTTGAAGAGATCTATTATCCCAACGATCCTCTGCCTATGTACCTGGATAAAAAATCAGAGACACTTCGCATTATACAGCAGATGCGTGATGAGGCCCACAGGTTCGGCATCACGCATCACCGCCGCCGCAGGGAAAAAGCAACACTGGCCCCTCAACTGATGGAGATCGATGGGATAGGATATACCCTGAACCAGAAACTTCTCTGGAAATTCAAATCGGTTAAAAACATCAGGGCCGCTTCAATGCCTGAACTCCAGGAAACGATAGGCAAGGCGAAAGGGAAAGTGGTTTGGGATTATTTCCACGGGAAAGAGTAAGGGGGATGCGAGATGCAGGATATCTGACATCACACTTCTTACATCCTGAATCACTCCTGTTTCAGAAACCTATGCGCCCACAGTGCAACAATCACTGTCAAAGTCCCGATCCCGTCTGCGTAAAAATCTTTCCAGTCGGCGGTACGCAGGGGGATGATCCAGCCTTGTAGTAATTCCGTGGTACCACCAATAAATATACTGATAAGCATTGCCAGCAAAAGTGCATATTTAATGATAAAGGAAGGGCTTCCCGGCTTTCTGAACCCATTAACAAGAAGAAAAGCAAAAACAGCAAAAATAAACAGGTGGACTGCTTTATCCGGATGCAGCCTTTCTATCCACATCGGAACCCGGGGTATATCATTCCCGGGCATCATGAGTAGTACAAGAATAAACAATCCCCAGAGAATGCTCCAGCTGTTATTTTTCAGAAAAGTCGTCACTTGTTGATTTGGGTTACCCCTGGATCTGGGCCTGGTATTGCTCAGGACTCAGCAAGTCACCGATCTCAGCAGAATTTGAGACCTTGATCTTTACAACCCAGCCCTTTTCGTAAGGGTCTTTGTTGATGACCTCCGGGTTGGTTGTAAGGGCTTCATTGAATTCCAGAACTTCGCCGCTAACAGGCATGAACATATCAGAAACAGTTTTAACTGCTTCAATAGTTCCGAATGCCTCATGTTTTTCAAGTATCTCTCCAACAGTTTCTACTTCGATAAACACTATATCTCCAAGTTCATGCTGTGCAAAATCAGTAATGCCTATATAAGCATGTTCTCCATCAACTTTCAGCCATTCATGGTCCTTTGTGTACTTTAAATTAGCGGGAACGTTCATATACTTCAGATTTTAAGTTTTTTCAAAATTACAATTTATATTTAAATCAAGATGCCGCAGGGGAGAATTTATTGTTAAACCATTCACGAATATTGTAAGCAAAGCAGTTTACACAAGCGGCCTCAGGTATATGGAGCGAAGCGGCGATGTAAAGATGCAAGCGATTATTGCGACAATGAGAACCTCAGTGCCAGCCCTCCCTGGGTATTCGAGGTCCTGTACTGGTTCGAAACATATGGAGTATTGATATCCTTCTTGAAATAGAACTGTACGTTGAACTTCTGGCTGAGATTATAATCTGCAGTGAAATTGATATTCATAACCTGCTGCCCCACAGATATCTGGTTTATATCCTGATCTACTCGCCTCAGGGTCGTCATGTTTTTCCGGATACTGAAATCCAGTTTCAGGGTTAGGTCGCTTTTCGTCTTGGCCTTCTTTCCGCCTCCCAGCACACCCGAGAAATTCAGTTTGATCCCTTTAATCCTGTAACCCAAACCTACAATATATTCACTGGATGACACTTCGGTAAGCTGGTTGTTCGCGAAACTGAAACTCATGGCACGTGACCTGCGCATTTCAAAATTGGCCAGCAGGCTGTTGATGAACCCGAAATCAATACGGATAAGAGGGCTGAACTGTTCGTTGATGGTCATTACCCCTATCTGCCTTTCGGGTATGAAGTTCCCTGCATCATCAAGTACGGCCGGGGATCCGTTGGCTTCACCGTATTTAATGTTCGAAACAAAATTGCTCACGGTATACGTACAGAGGTATGCATGTGTTATTGTGAGAGTTCTAAGAAATGATTTGAAAAACGGCAGTTTGGCAAGGCCATCGTAGGTAAGCCTCCAGTTTGGGAGCGGGATCGCCGGGAAGGCTGTCAGGTTGATCTTGCCGGGATCGGCGCCTTTATAGGCAGCCAGGAAAGCCGTGGTCAGGACTTCCTGGTCAACAGGGCCATAACCTAAAGGAAAACCTGTTGAATCGACAGTCCCTTTTGAATTGGGGTTCTGTGCAGCGTACCTCTGGGCAATCTGCAACCTGATCTGCTTCATTTTCTCAAAAACAGGCGAGACCCCGAACTTATCCGTTTTATCGAAGGAGGTGGCGATCATGATGGTCGACATGGTGAAAGTCCCCATCTCCATGGGTGAGAACGAAGCGAAGTCATTCAATCCGGGTGACCATTTGTAATATTCCTGCCTGCTTGTGGAATAAGTCCTGGCAGCGTTTATTTCTATGCGGAAATCTTTCACAGGTTCCACCGAAATGCTCACAGTAAGGTTCTCACTGAACTTATTCATATAAGGGTTGTTGAGCATGGTGTCCTTGGTTATCCATCCTTTCTCACCTGCCTTTTGCCTGATATCTTTCTGGTCCCCGAAAATGAACCCCAGCCCGGGAGCATTCTGGGTCCAGTTATTACCTAAAGCTTCGGGACGCGGGTAGAATCCCGGGAGTTGCACGCCATTATCCTGTTTGTAGGTGAATTTGGCTGATCTTACTGCCATCAGCACCCTTAAGGTCCCGTCAAGGATCATCTTACCAATGTCTTTCTTGGCCTTCTCGGTTTTCAATGAATCCTGGCTGGCAATTTTTGCATTTTTATCAGGCGGTTTGACAGGTGCCCTGGCATTTTTCTGATTCATCTGGTTCCCTGCATTGATCTTTTTCAGGTAAGGTATTTTATTATACAGGTTGACAAAATTCAGGTTCCCGTTAAGCGCCTTGGTGCTGTTGTTCTCAGCAAGGTTACCGTAGGCCTGCTGAATGGAAAGAGCACTTGCCGTCCAACGGTACATACCCTGGTACCCTGCAGTCAGAGATATCCAGTCAAGGAACGGGATCTTTGACAAGGGGACATCCCAGGTCACGCTGAATGCCTGGTTGTACATATTCATCGTCCCGCGAGAAAACACCTGGTCCCATACCTGCGAACGGTTCGACTTGTCAATCATCCCGGGAGGCTCATTAATGAATGCCTGTGCATTTGCAACAAGGCTCAGCTTCAGCGATTTTGCCAGGTCCCATTTGAGATCATACAACCTGCTCCAGTTCCATGTTTTGATATAGAAAGTTTCCATTGGAACAATCGCCTCGGTCTTGTTCCTGAATTTACGCGCCTCAAAATCCCTGTTCATATCCGTCCTGAACGAAAATGATTTCGGCAGGTAAGAAAAGTTAAAATCCCTGATCAGCGATAGCCATTTGGAATTGAGGGATTTAACCCTTGATAAAGGAGTGACTACTTTCGGAATTGCGCTGTAATTATACCCAAGTGCCCCCAGGTACTTCTTATGCAGGTCATACTCAATATCAACATCCCTGTGGAATATCTCGGAATAAGCGTAACTGATGTTAAAATTTTCAATGTCGTAGATCTTTGGCTTCTTGTTGACATTGGTCCTTTCTTTCCTCACATTCATGAGGTTGAAATTTTTTCTGTAGGTATACCCTTCGGTAATGCCCTTGATGGAGTCTTTCTGAGATTTGGTATCAAAGATTTTCAAAACGTCCGACAGGTAGAGGTCAGGGTTTAGAGGGTCATACTTAGGGGTATTTTTCTGCAGGGAATAATCAAAATGCATTGGTATTCTTATCCCTGTTTTAGGCTTGAAGAATTTACCAAGTTCCAGGTCGGTATCAAAACCGAACATGGTAATGGCTTCCATGGCACGCTGTGTCTGTTTTTGTTCAAGGGTTCCGAAGCCGGAACTGGAATAGCTTCCGGTAAGCTGAACCCTTCCCAGGTCGGCCAGGTCTACGGCCACCCTGGCTGTTGCAGCCCAGCCGCCATTCTTCTTAAAACCTGTCAACCGCAACTCATCCACCCATACTTCGGCACATTTCGCCGCGCCATCGTCATCCTTATTCTGACCGCCTTTCTTTGGATTTCGCACCCCGATCATAATCGATTTAACGTCGCTGATCGTAGGGGATCCCACTACCGTGATCCTGTTTGCCCCATCCATTTCCGAATAGGGATATGACAGGCTGACATTCCCTCCGTGGGCGGCCATGACAACGATGCGGTCGTATTTTACCTTCACAAGACGGTTGAGGTCTATGTTAAAGGCATTGGCATCAGGCCAGATTGCATCAGGGTTGTTCGCGCTTGTTCCCCAGGGCGTAAACTGCAGTGGTATCTCATATTCGTAGAAATTTTCAGTAAAGTCGGAACCTATCCTTATGAAAACGGTAAGGTCCCCGGCTTTTATATCCTGGCTCTGTATGGACTTCTCGGCATGTACATACATGTTAAGGGTATTGAACTGGCGGAAATCAAACTCACAGGTTTTATAAGCTGCACGCGCATCGCCATCAACAAGGTTGCACACCTTCATCGACATGGACTGCTCATTGAGTTTCTGCATATTGGTAGATCCCCAGTTCGTCTCCCTTTGTATTCCCGGAGGCATGACATAGGGAATGGGTTGTTTGCTTCCGTTCTGTTCAATGCTTACAGTAGCAACATCGAAGGTAGTCTGGCTTTGCTGGTTATCGGAGATATACTCTCCGGGTGAAAGCAGTGAGTTTGTATATGTTCTCCATTCTCCGCGGGTAAGTTCGAGGGTCGCGAAACGACAGACAACAGGGCTATGGAAATTTTTCAGGAAAACACGCATGAACCTGATTGATGTGAAGTCAGAAATAGTTCCAATAACCTTATCGGGGGTCCGGATGGGTATCTTGAACTGGTACCATTTCACTCTCCCCCTCTGTCCGTCGGCCAGGGGGATATTGGTTGCATAATAAACATTATTGATGTAGTTCATCCCGGTGCTCATCTGCTCACGGTTCAGATGAACAACATACTGGTAGTATCGTTCGGATTCACTCAGGGTATTATCCTTGTTGATATCCTCAACATTGGGGATGGTTGTTGCGAGGGTCGGATAGGTTTCCGGCGACTGTGCCTGGGTGGGTGAGTTGCCGTCGGGGCCGTTGAAATTCTTGTACCTCTCCAGAACGCTGCTGTACTTGGAGTCATTATCAAAATCGGTACCCCTGAAATAATGATAATCGTCGGCCGATGGGTCGTTACTGGCATTTTTATAAGCCTGGGAGCCGGGGCCAAAGGCAGTTTTGACTTTACTTACATAAGCAGCATCGAAAAAAGTACGTTCGTCGGCATCACCAAGGCCGTCATAACCTACATCCTGGTATGGCCTTGAAGCCGGGTCGTTGTCGAATGCATCCACAAGTGCCTGCAAACTGGGGACCCTGCCCCAGATCGTTGTATCCACGTTGGTTACAGTTGAAGATGTTGGCAACCCATTCTCATAGCTTTTCCTGCCATCCTTGAGAATATCTTCAGAAATATCACCCAGGTTAAAATACAGGTCCCCCGAATTAGTCGAATCCGCACCGGTAAAGGGGTCCATCATCCAGAATTCAATATACTGAACATTGGCAGCGTCAAAGTCGGTGGTTTCGACCTTCCTCATGATCCCTCCCCACCTTGATTCAGGTGTAGCAAGTGTGCCGTCTGCGTTCAATCCTCTTGAAAAAGCCGAAGGCAGTACATCATAATTGTAGGGGCCTTTCTCCGAAGGATAATAGGCAAGGTTGAATACGGCAAGGTTGACAGGAACCCCGTTCAGGGGCTGCTTATTAGGGAACACCTCAGTTTCCCATACCTGCCTCACGTAGTTGTCGGAGAGGTCCTGTACGCTTACGTTAGGTGGAACAAGACTGGTATTTTTATCATAGAACAAAGGGTCGATGATATACCATGCAAGCTTTGCCCGGTTAAAGCCATAGGCACGGGTAGTATCAGCAGCTTCAGGGAACATGCCTGTCCCTGTCTGCATCTGCGGTGTTGATGCAAGGTACCATGTCCCTATGTTCTTTAAATCAATGGTCGATTGAGCCCCTTCAAAATCGTCAATGTAGGTAGTCCCGCTTTGTCCGATTGCTTTTGAATGTCCGGGGATGAAATCAGCAAATTCAGCATCAACTGCAATACTTGACGGGGCTTTGGTTGAAATAAAAGGAATGGCATTAACAAGTCGTGTAATCAGGCGTGACTGGGTCCTGTATGAAAGGTTAAAACCCCAGATCGTATTCGACATGGGTTCATCACCGTAATTTACTTTTTGCGTGAGGGGACGCTCATTCAGGTTCATAATGGTTGCACCCAGGTTGAAATCCTTATTGATCTTGTAATCCAGGTGGGCTCCTATCAGTCGCTTGGTCTGAATATTGAACATCTGGTTGCTCTCCATCGAGATATTGATAGGAGTGCCTGAATTCAACAGTCCTTCATTGATAATACGCACGCGACCCAGGGTATAATCCACCGTATAATCAACATTTTCGGTCAGCATAACACCGCCTGCCGTGACCTTCACAGAACCCTGGGGGACATTTAGTGCATTCAGGGATATTTCCGAGCCCGTAGTCGATTTATAATAACCGTCGAGAACGAACTTATTTTTATCGGGGTATTGCCTTGCCTGGGATTTAGTGAGGGTATACAACGAATCAAAGCAGTATTTGTTAGCAAGCGCAATCGAGTACGGGTCATTCGGGTCAAGGATCGAATCTCTTAGCGAACTCCCGAAAGGCTCGAGCACCGGGAAAAACACCCTCCCGTTAGTCGCCTGTATGGTTCCGCCCATGGTCGCTGCCTGGTCAATAAAATCGAACATTCCGTCGGCAGGAGGGTTCATCTGCATGTTCAGTTTGTCAAGGCTCAATACCCTGAGCAGGGGCGTGCCTTTAATACGGCTTTCGCTGAGATATGCCGTAGGCACACCGTTGGAATTCCCGTTGTATAATACGTTAAGTGTGAAATCCTGCGATTGCACCTGGTAGGCACCCAGAGAATACACATTCTTCATCATCAGGTTCCACATCGGGATACGTGTATTCAGGGAAGTGGATTTCAACAATTTAACCACCAAACTTTTAGGTGAGTTTATCCCCTGGTCAGAAAATTCACCTACCTGGTATATCGTGGGATCGCCAACAATCTGGTACTGGTAAGCAACAGCGAGGGTCTGATCGGGATTGAGATTGGTGTTAAGCGAAATAAACCCAAGCCTTGGGTTAAAGGTGTATTCGCTCGGGAGAAGTTTACGTGCGCTTTCAACTTTCTCGAAATCCAGACCCGATACCAGGAAAAATGGAGAACCTTTCAGGTACTCGCTAACAGTATTGATATTGCGGACCTTGTTGGAGTCGGCTGTATTTGGCATCAGCTTGTAGAAGAGGTCATTGGAATAGTTCGAAGGCAGTGAATTAGGCGGTTTGGGAGTAAACACCCTGGTATTATATGGTTTGAATTCCCCAAGGTCCTGGAATGCCACGATATTTCGGTTCTCTGTAACAGCTGCGCCGATGTTCGTGGCCCATACTTCGATCTTCAGGATATTGATCGATGAATTGATTACCGGAAGAGATTTGAGAGCTGTTGTGAAATTATCCCGGAAATACTGGGAAACGAAAAAATGACGGTTCTCTTCATATTCATCGGCCCTTAGCCTGAATTTATTGGTCTGTGCATTCCCCTGGACAGTAAGATTTTTAGTTTCACTTTTCTGCTGTGAATACAGCGCCGTAACGGTTAGCCGCCCGAATCTCAGTTTGGCCTTGATCCCGAAAAGGCTTTCGGTCCCTTTGATGAGGGTGGTATTCAGGGGCATGTTCACGTTACCTCCCTCGATCAGCTGGATGATGTCGTCTTCCTTACCTTCATACTTGAGTTTCAGGGTATTCTCAAAATCAAAGGTAGCCTGGGTGTTATAGTTTATCTTGAACTCAATCTTGTCGCCGATCTTAGCGATGACGTTCATCTGTATCTTCTCACTGAAGTCGAAATTGGTCTGCCTCCTCTGCCGGGTATTAAGCATAGGGTCGTCCCTTCGGTTCGAAACGATACCAAAGTTGATCTGGGCGGATCCCTGGGGCCGGATATCCACGGTATTGTTCCCAAAAATAGTTTCAAAGAATTTTCCCGGGATATGGATCTTGGGTATTACCCCCTTCGCATTATCCATCCCGGCTGCTTCAGCCCTCTCTTTCCAGTAACTTTGCAACAGGTTCTGCATATCCATGTCCTGGTATTCGTTGAAAGACATGGTTGTCGGGATCCTGTAAGTCTCATTACCTATCTTGTACAGGTTATAATACTGGTGCGTCGCCGGGTCATACTCAACGACAGTTTTGATGTTTGGCGGATTTTTAAGGTAAAGGGGACTGGTTTTGCCTGTCCCCGGGGTAGTAGCATCGTAGGAGAATGGATACCTCAGATTGGTATCCAGGATTTTACCGGTATCGGCAGAACAAAAAACGTCGAGGGTCCGTCCAAAGCTCTGCCCGGACCGCCCGGCAACGGACGGTATGGCAAAACCCTGGAGAACCATTAAGACAAGACAGTATTTTACAGCAATGTTAAAGTAGTTCACCAATTCCGTTTTGTTCCGTTAGCTAAGATCAGTGAAATCAATTCAAACAAGCTCTATAACAACCTCAGTGCTTGTTTAATAAGCTGTTCCACAGACAGGCCGGAGCCTTCTGATTCGATTACCTTGTTTAATACTTTCTCCGCCAGCACTTTGGGAAATCCCAGAATGCTTAATGCAGATAACGCTTCTTCGCGGTTAGTATTGTGTAAAATACCTGATTTTTCTGATGGAATCAGGTTCCTGGACAGCTTGTTTCTCAAGTCAATGATGATGCGTTCGGCAGTTTTAGTGCCTATCCCTTTAATTCTCTGCAGCATCGGCGCATTCCCCTCCACAATGGCCTGGGTCACTTCCGAAGGATTCAGGGATGAAAGAATGATCCTTGCCGTATTAACCCCCACGCCGGAAACACTGATCAGGTGGCGGAACAACTCCCTTTCACCTATATCGGCAAATCCGAAAAGCATATGGGCGTCTTCCCTCACAACCAGGTGGGTGAACAACATACAATTTTCCTGATCCTCGATCTTTGAATACGTATAGATTGAAATACTGAGATAATAACCCACACCGTTGCAGTCGATAACTGCATATGCCGGATTTTTCTCGACCAGGCGGCCTTTGATATATTCGTACATGATGTTAAATATCGGCGAATGAAGTGCAAAAATAAGATTTTTCGTGAAGATTATTACGGTCGCGATGAACGTAATGGTCGTAAAAAACGTAATGAACGTGACGCTCGTCACGAGCGAAGCGGCGTCACGACCATCACGTTATTTTACATTCTGGTTCAGGGCCTGCTCGAGTTCACGCCAGGTGATCGGCTTTGCAACAATATTTTTTTGCTGATCAAGCAAATACATGGTCGGAGTGGCATAGACGTTATATTCGTCTTCGGCTTTCCCGAAATATCCCTTTAGTTCGGAAACATTGATCCAGTTGAGTTTTTCTTTTTTTACGAACGAAAGCCAGTCGTTCTTGCTTGTATCGAGAGAGATTGCAAAAATTTCAAGTTTCCTGGTTTTCTGCTTATCGTACCAGGTTTTTAGCTTTGGCATCATGTCGGTACAATGGGGGCACTGGCTCGACCAGAAAACCAGGAGGGTATACATATTTTTAACTGATGAGAGACTGACCATATTCCCTTTCGCATCCGGGACGGCAATAACCGGGGCGGTCTTTCCTACGCTGAGCTTTTTAAAGTTGTCGAGTTTTTTCTGAAGGGCCGATTTACGGGCTGCATCCTCGCATGAGAACGGATCCTGGAAATTGTCGGCAATATAAGTGATAACGTCATCAAAATGATATTTGTCGAAACCTCCCACGAGGTAATCCAGCATGAACTTGTAGGTTTCAGGATAAACAGAAGCAGCCCCCAGCGCGATAGTGACCGCTTTAATGAATTCAGCTTCCAGCTGCTTCTGGTTCAGCCTGTTGTTCTGGTATATAGCCAGGTATGATATGACCTTGTCGGCAAATGCATTGCTCCTGAGAAGGGCAGTGTCATTGAAGTCCACCTTATCCCAGTAATGCTGTTTCAGGTAGTCCATCCGTGCATTGGACGTAAGTGATCCCGGAATATACGGCGTCTGCAATACTTTCTGCATCCTGATGGCAAACGTAGCAGGATATTCCCGGACCATGGAATCCAGGAAAACCTGCTGGGTTTTCTGAATGGTCTCGAATTCGTTTACAATCCTGCTGTAGAATTCATCTTTAACCGGGTAAAAATCCACGACAGGCATCAGCAATTCCAGTTTTGACTGGTTGATCCTCCCCCTTACATTAAACAAACGCAGTATTTGATTCTCGGTGGATGAGATTATTTTCAGGGAATCTTCGGATGAGGTGGCCCAGGTTTCAAACTTAACATCTTCAGCGTTCAGGATCAGGTTCACCGTTCCTGCTTTACTCCAACCTATTCTGTAAAGGCCTGGGATTCTGCTGGGAGGCAGCATTATATGAAACCTGCCAAGTGAATCGCTGAGTGTTGAATCAACCACCCTGGTCTTCTCACCATAGATGCTCAGCAGGTATATTCTCGACTTCCCAAGGTTATGAATTGTTCCATCGAGTAAGTTCTGCGACAAACAAAACAAGGATGCAAAAAGGAAGAATGCCAGGAGAACCTTTCGGATCATTTTACGTAGTATTTTCAGTTTGACAATTATGGATAAATAGCATCGCCGGGATAAAATTACCCCGGCGATGCCATTAAATTAATCAGATTTATTTTTTCCCCTTTTTGACAACAACTTTCTTTTCAGGAGCAGGGGGGCCCAGGATTTCAGCAAGTTTCTTTCTAAGGTCTTCACCCCTCAGGTTACGGCCTATGATCTTCAGGTCTTTATCGAGCAGTACATTGGAAGGAATAGACATTACACCGTATATTTTTCCGGCAGCATTGCCCCAGCCCTGGAGGTCAGATACATGGTTCCAGGTAAGCCCGTCATCCTTGATGGCTTTAACCCATTTACCGTGATCTTTGTCAAAAGAAACACCCAAAACATCAAAGCCTTTTTTATTATAGGCGTTATAAGCTTTCACGACATTGGGATTCTCGCCGCGGCAGGGGCCGCACCATGATGCCCAGAAATCAACAAGTAAAACTTTTCCTTTCAGGGATGAAAGGGTGAAAGGTTTACCGGTGGTGTCGTTCATTGTGAAATCGGGAGCCACCTGGCCGGTCTGAACGGCTTTCAGGACATCAATACGTTTTTTAACAGACTGCACATAGGTGGAAGCATTCAGGCTGGTATCGAATGCGGCAGAAGCATCCTGGAGTTCAGGCAGTTCAAACTGGTATGCCGAACGCATGATCAGGTAAGGACCTACAACGCATTTGGGATTTGATTTTGCGAAAGTAACGATAGTTGATTTTACAGCTTTGTCAAGGACTTCAGACACGGAATCAGCCTTTTTCATTTTCAAGGTATCATTCGCATCTTTAGCAGCTTTGTAATCCTTGTAACAGGATTCCATCAGCTTATTCAGACTGTCGCTCTGCTTCTTGTATTTTTTGAACATGTCGTGAGTGGCAGACCCCGTGACAGATGATTTATCCACGCTGTCGGCATAAACTTCGAGTGTGATATTCGAATTCTCAACAAAAATGGGAAGAAACAATTTGCTCTTATCAGTAATGAACCACATTTCGGGCAGACCAATCTTTCCTTTGAAGATAAATGAGCCTTTTTGAAGCTGGGCCGAATCAATCTTCACCCAATCCGAAACTTCATATTTCTGAAGATAGACCTTGCCGCTATCGGCGCCAATGATCTTACCAGTGATAGTGTAACTGTCCTTCTTTCCTGAACAGGATGCCAGGATGACACCAATAAGCAAGAGGAATGCAAATTTTTTCATAAATATCTCTTTTTTTTATTGATTGCAAAGGTAGGGATTTCCAGAATAAAAAATTTTCTATTTTTACAGATGGAATTAATGTTGGGGTCAGGATTTTACACATTTCAGCAAGTTTCGGCTTTTTAAAGAAATGACCTGAGCGTTTTTGCAAGCAATCAAGCACTTATGAAACATATCGCCATTTTTTTATTTCTTTTATTAATCCTTTGTGAACAGGCAATGTCTCAACCTGAAGTGAAGAAAGTCGGGCCAAAGTATGATCTGAATACCGAACCCGTACTTTATACTGTTGGTTATGCACACCTCGACACCCAATGGAGATGGGATTATGTTGAGACCATCAACAAGTTCATCAAAGCCACGATGGATGACAATTTTGCATTCTTCGAAAAATACAAATCCTATGTATTTACATTTTCAGGTGCAAGGCGGTACAGGATGATGAAGGAATATTATCCCGACCGTTACGAAAAACTCAAGAAATATGTGAGCCAGGGGAGGTGGTTTGTAGGCGGATCATCTGTCGATGAATGCGATGCCAATATCCCTTCACCTGAATCAATCATCAGGCATGTATTATACGGGAACAATTATTTCCGTGCCGAGTTTGGGAAGGAAAGTGTGGATTTCCTTCTCCCCGACTGTTTCGGTTTCCAGGCCCACCTGCCATCGGCTCTTGCGCATGCAGGTATCAAAGGGTTTTCGACCCAGAAACTCGGATGGGGTTCTGCTGTTGGAATTCCTTTTAACATTGGTAACTGGAAAGGCCCCGATGGAAAAGGAGTTGTTGCCGCACTTAATGCAACCGACTATGGCGGTGATGTTGAATTCCGCTGCGACACCGTAAAACAATGGGTTGACAGGGTTCTTGAAAACGGAAAGAAATACGGAGTTTATGCTGATTACAGGTATTACGGCACTGGTGATATTGGAGGTTCCCCTTCTCCTGAAGCTGTTAAAAATGCGGTAGGCTCCCTTAACAATCCCGACAGTAAGATTAAACTGTATTTATGTTCTTCCGATCAGCTTTTCAGGGACCTCACCGAGGTTCAGGCCGTCAAATTGCCAACTTATACCGGGGATCTTCTGCTTACCCAGCATTCTGCCGGTTCCATTACTTCCCAGGCATATATGAAGCGCTGGAACAGGAAAAATGAACTCCTGGCACAGGCTGCAGAACCACTTGCAGTCTGCGCTGACCTGGCCGGCGGAGTTAAATATCCTCAGTCACAATTTAATGCAGCCTGGTGGCTTGTACTTGGCAGCCAGATGCACGACATACTGCCGGGTACCTGCATCCCAAAAGCCTACGAATATGCCTGGAATGACGAAATCCTGGCGTTGAATTACTTTTCAGGAGCCTTGCAGGCATCTGCCGCTTCGGTGATCCATGGGATGGATACCAGGGGCTCGGGCCAGTCTGTAGCAGTATATAACCCTCTGGCAATAACCCGCAGGTCAATCGTGAATGTGGAACTCAATTATCCCGACACCCCTCCTGACTTTATCAAAGTTGTGGGTCCTGACGACAAAGAGGTTCCTGTTCAGATACTTTACCGTACAAAACATTCAATCAGGATTATTTTCATTGCCACCCTACCCTCAGTCGGGATATCGGTGTTCGATGTGCAGGCCGCTGCGAAGCAATCCGAAGTCAAAACAGCATTGAAAGCCACAAAGAATACAATGGAAAATGAATTCCTCAAAGTGACTATCAATGAAAACGGGGATATCAGCAGCCTTTTTGACAAACGCCAGAACAAGGAAATGCTTTCCGCACCGGCCCGGCTGGAGTTTCTGCATGAATACCCCGAATACTGGCCCGCCTGGAACATGGACTGGCGCGACAGGAAGAATCCACCCATTGATTATGTAAAAGGCCCTGCAAAGATCACTCTCGTTTATGACGGCAAACTTTGCGACATCATTAAAATTGAGCGCAAGGGAAGAAATTCCGATTTCACCCAGTATGTTTCACTTGCCGCAGGAGAGGAGATCGTTATGGTACGAAATGAAGTTGCCTGGCAGTCGAGAGGGGTAAGCCTCAAGGCTTCATTCCCGCTTACTGCATCGAATGTCAACGCAACATACAACCTTGGCCTCGGCACTATTGAACGCTCAACCAACAACGAGAAGAAGTATGAAGTTCCTTCGCGCGAATGGTTCGACCTCACCGACAAATCGGGGAACTTCGGGCTCAGCATCCTTGAAGACTCCAAGTTTGGTTCCGATAAACCCGATGACAAGACATTGCGTCTTACCCTGCTTTACACACCTTCTGCAAACACATACCATGAGCAGTCGTGGCAGGATTTCGGGAACCATGATTTCATTTACGCCCTTTACCCGCATAAGGGTGACTGGCGGACTGCACTCACCGAATGGCAGGGCAGGATGCTCAACCAGCCGGCATTGGCTTTTGTAGTACCCCAGCACCAGGGCGCGCTTGGAAAATCGGTATCCTTTGCCAGGTCTTCAAGTCCCCAGGTCGATATCAGGGCCATCAAAAAAGCCGAGAACAACAATGATGTCGTGATCAGGGTGCAGGAACTGTTAGGGAAAGCTGCCCAGAATGTTGAACTCAGTTTTCTCAGCAAGGTGGCTAAAGCATGGGAAGTTGACGGGCAGGAACGTTTCATCAGCGAGGTACAGCCTGTCAACGGGAAACTGGTACTGAACATAGATAAATTTGCCATCCGCAGTTTCAGGCTGCAGTTTGAAAAACCTGCCGAAAAACTGTTCACACCTACCAGCATCACCCTTCCGCTGGCTTACGAGGAGGATGTAGTCAGCAGTGACAATAACAAAAAGAACGGAAGGTTCACTGATGGAGGTGTAAGCATTCCCGCTGAACTTTTTCCTTCTTCACTTACTGTGGATGGCATTGACTTTACTTTCGGGCTGAAGGGCGATGGCAAGAATAACGCTATCGCCTGTAAAGGCCAGAAAATCATGCTGCCTTCAGCAGGGAATTATAACAGGCTGTATATCCTTGCTGCCGCCAACGACGACACTAACGGCGTATTCAGGGCCGGAAACATCAAGTCAACAGTGAGAGTCCAGGGCTATACCGGGAAAATCGGGCAGTATGACAACAGGATCTTTGATAAGTACGGCCGGTTGAAAGCCGTCGAGAAAGGATATATCAAGAGGGATGAAGTGGCCTGGTTCGCCACCCATGTACACAAGGATACCATCAATGTTCCATACCAGTATGCCTATATTTTTAAGTACAGCATACCCGTGAGCCCTTCCGCAGGCTATGTTCAGCTCCCCCAGAACGATGCCATCAAGATCTTTGCAATGAGCGTTGCCGATGATCCTTCTGACCTTGTCACGCCTACCATGCCCCTGTACGATGATTTTACATGGAGAAGCCCGCTGGCGCTTAAGCTCACCAAATCCTATGCGGATGAGAATGCAACGTCCCTTTGCAGCGTAAAAGTCAGCAGGAACAGCAATCTGAATGCACTGCCCGGCAAGGTGACCAGGAATGATTATGCCGACCTGCATATGCCTAACGGGGTCACTGTAAAGTATTATTATACAACCAGCGATACCGCGGTAAAGAAGAAACCTGCACAGGGCATGAACCTCTCGGCCCTGGTCGACGGAATGTATGACCTCCTGCCAAATGATTCGGTCAACGATATATGGTTTGATGAGGGTGAAAGCCGCATATGGATGGACCTTCAGAAGTCCATCGAGATCGACAGCCTGCATCTCTTCGCCAACCTGAGCATGCACAGGGGCGCTGAATTTTTCTCCCTATGGGGGTCCAATTCGCCAACCCCGCCTGATGTCAACGGTGATCCAAAAGCTACAGGCTGGACCTATATGACAAGCATCCCTCCCTGTGATGTTTGGGGTAACTCAAAAGCCCTTTACACCGTTTTACCCAACAAAGGCAATGCCTGGCGCTACCTGATGTGGGTTAGCGAGGACAGTGGTCATGGCCCCTATTATTTCAGGGAGATTGATGTGTTTGAACGACAAAAGTAAAAAGCGAAATGGCGAAAGGCGAAAAGCGAAATAATTTCACCTTTTGCTTTTCACTTTTCGCTTTTCAAAATCTCAACCAATCCAGGCACCCCAACACTGGCTTTCTCGCGAATGATATTAAGATTTCGGACATGATACTCATATGTACCATTTACAAATGAAGAGTTTTCTCTTCGATTTAATTTGTACATGGTACATTATTTTTTATCCACAATCAGTTCATCCACGAAGATCCATGATTTTCCTCCATGGCCGATATGCCATTCGGGGCAGGTTTTAAGGCCCCGTGCATAGAATTTCACATAACGGGCTCTTGTCATTCCGATCTGTCTTCCGGCTTCACTGATAAAAAGTTTCTTTGAACTGTCAACGGGTTGATCGAAAACGGCGGCTTCACTAAACGCTCCGCCATCCGCAGACACAGAAATAACAATATGTTCAGGGTAGAAGATCCATGAATTCAGGTCCTGCATGAATTCGGCGCTTACATAATTGAATTCGGTGATCCCTCCCAGGTCTACCACCGCTTCGAAGTCCTCCCCTTCCCAGCCCTGCCAAAGGACGTTATAATTTGTCGATCCCCTCTTGCCATCGGTAAGTGAACCCGGGCCGTCGGCCGGATATTTCGTACCGCAGGGCGAGAGGGTAGTATAGGGTTTGCCAACCGCGAGATGACCGGTAAACGCCACTTTGAAAAAACGCCTGGCTTCCGTTGCATAATCATCTACCGACAAACCTCCTTCGGTGACCGACTTCACCCCGTATTGTTTTGCCTGTGTTGTAAATATCTCCAGCTGGTCTTTGATTTCAGGCTTCAGCTGATAAGATCCATCCTTCTGTTCAAGAAAGCCGCCGGGCCCGAGTATGTTTTTTTTGGCAATTTCGAGTATGGCGTAACGCAGTGGCAGGCGGGCTTTGTTCACCCTGGCAGAAAGAGCAGAATCTCCCAGGACGGCTTTCGCTGCCTCATCGAAATACCGCTTGTATTTGTTTACAAGATCAGGTGTAAGAAAAGCCGAAGTTTCCTGCTGTGGTGATGAATAGATCCACAAAGCCTTGTCGGATGCTGTCACGGCCCTGCTGATCTCATTGATATAACTCCTTATAAAAGGGCCTGCTTTCCCATAATACCCGTTTGTAAAATCAGTGATGAGGGAATCGACAGAGGCATCGGGGTTCCATTCGAGGCGCGACAGCAGGTAGGCTCTCAGTTCCTGGTTCTCGGAATAGGTGCCGTGGCAACCCTGTTCGAATATCCTTCCCCCCCCGTAATTCCTGAACATCTTCAGGTTTGGCTGTAAGACCGGGAAATTCGGGAAAGGCGCGATCATATTCGTAAACTGGATGACGTAATCCCAGATCAGGATATCCGGTGCAATCTCCGACCATCCCCTGATATCATTCAGGAAGGAGCCGGATGATGTATCGTGTTCAATTGGCAGGCGGCGGTCGCACTCTATGGTGCAAAGCATGATGTTCACATTGCCTGCCGGTTTTACATGCAGGGGAGGCTTACGGGTAAACTGGTAAGCAAGGGTCGAGATCACCTTATCGGGAAAAGCGACAGCCACCTTGTTCACAAATTCGACATAAGAACCGGAGGGGGATCCTTCACGCCGGTTTACCTCGCTGCATTCGGGGCATTCGCAGTTGCCGTATGTATCCATTTGCGAAACCGACCAATATCTTGCATCCTTATTATCCTGCATCATCTTTTTAAGAGTATCTATAGTCAGCTTAAGCACATCAGGATTGCTCAGGCATAGCTGGGTTTTGCGGCGTTCGCCACCGAAAAGGGCATAGTATTCGGGATGAGTTTTGAAATACTTTTCAGGCGGGACCAGCCTGAACATGGTATGCACCCACAGGCCCCAGTTCCTGCTGTTTCCCCAGGCCATCAGGTCGCAGCGGCTCTTGTCGAGAAAGTCAGGATCTTCCATTACGGTGTAGTAGACTTCCCTGTCATTAAAGGCAGGACGGCCTGAATAGTCAATCGCAGGAAGCCGAATATCGCTTTGAGCAGGCACGGTTTCGTCATCCGGTGCATAGAACCTGCAACCGAGGTATTGTTCAAGGAAGGTATAAACAGCATATAATGTGCCTTTGCCTGAACCACCGGCCAGGAATATCCTGCGTCCCTGGCTTTTGATTATAAAGCCGTCGGGATCCAGCTTTTGCAGATCGATAGCAGCAGGCAGGTTTTCCGATCGCCCTATCACGAACTCACAGGGCTTCGTTTTCGCTTTATCATCGGTGATACTGATCCTGGTACCGCTGACCTTTTGCAGGTATTTCTGAAGCTCTGATGCCGCTTTTTTCTCAACCTGAGTAGGATTTACAGGAGTAACGATCTGAGATTTTGCCTGGTCGGTTTTTGTTTTTCCAATTATGAATGATCCCCGGGCATAGAGATCATGATTAAAAAAGAACAATACAAATGTGAGAATGAAGGCCCACGGGAAACTGATTCTTTTTATCATAAGGCAAGAGTAAATATATCGGCACTAACCCCAGGGCAGAGCCATGGACTCAGGTTCCGCCCCAATGGGAGGGGATTCACCGGGAGAAATTAAACATTGAAACTGTCCTGCTCAAAGTTAAAAAATCCGTGCATAAGAGAATAAAAAAACTCACAGCCTGCCCGTTGGTGTTTTGTGATTTTTTAGCATGGATTTTTTTGAATGAAAACAAATGGTTATTTTTAACTTTGAAAGTTGCGGGATTCAATATGGCTTTCGGTAACAGGAATATCAAAACGGGAAATACATCACCAGACCCTGGGGTCATACTGGAAAAGATCCGCTATTTCTGCAGCTACAGGGAACGCAGTGAAACTGAAGCTGAACTCAAACTCAGGTCGATGCAGGTTCCTGCTGTTAAGATCAGAGACATTCTCAGGGGGTTGCGTGAGGATGGTTTTATCAGTGATGAACGTTTCGCAATGGCCTTTGCAAGGGGCAAATGGAGGGTGAAACATTGGGGAAGATTAAGGATCACATATGAGCTGAGGCAAAGGAAGATCCCCAACAAGTTAATCATCAAGGCCATGGAAGAGATCGACGAAGAAGAATACAGGGAAGTTCTTGCAAACCTGATACGCAGGAAGGCCGCCGCACTTCATCCACAGGCCAAAGAAGAAAATAAATCAGGAAAAAAAATGAATTTGAAGGATAAATTATTCAATTTTGCATTAAGCAAGGGTTATGAATATGACCTTGTGAGGGAAATACTTGAAGAATTAAACAATTGATATGATTAGCCAGGAACAACTGAAAGATCTTCATACAAGGCTTGATGCCTTGAGGAGGTATCTTTGACGTCGATAAGAAATTACAACTGATCGAAGAAGAGGAACAAATCACCCAGGCATCCGGATTCTGGGACAATCCGAAAGCAGCGGAGATTGTTTTACGCTCAATACGGGACAAAAAACTCTGGACAGAGGCATACAAGAACGGACAGTCAAGTTATGATGACCTGATGATACTCTGGGCTTTTTTCATCCAGGGGGAAGGCACTGAAGAGGATATCGGGAACCATTTCAGGGAGACACTGAAGCTGGTTGAAGACCTTGAATTCCGCAATATGCTCAGCGGGGAGGAAGACAGGCTCGGGGCTATTGTTCAGATCAATTCCGGGGCCGGCGGCACCGAGAGCCAGGACTGGGCCCAGATGCTGATGAGGATGTACATCAGGTATGCCGAGAGGAATAAATACAAGGTGAAGGAACTGGACTTCCAGGAAGGTGATATTGCGGGTATCAAACAGGTGACCCTTGAAATTGAAGGGGATTATGCCTACGGATACCTGAAGGGAGAAAACGGGGTGCACCGGCTGGTAAGGCTTTCACCTTTCGATGCAAATCACAAAAGGCATACTTCATTCGCCTCGGTGTATGCTTATCCCATCATTGACGATGATATAGTGATTGAGATAAACCCTGCTGATATTTCGTGGGATACTTTCCGCAGCAGCGGCCCCGGAGGGCAGAACGTGAATAAGGTTGAAACGGCTGTAAGGTTAAAACATGAGCCTACCGGGATTGTAATTGAATGCCAGGAAACCCGCTCCCAGGGCCAGAACCGTGAAAAAGCACTGAAGATGTTAAAATCCCAGCTTTATGAGATCGAACTCAGGAAAAAAAGAGAGAAAATTGCTGTGATCGAGAGCGGAAAAAAACGTATTGAGTGGGGCTCACAGATCCGTTCTTACGTTCTGCATCCATATAAAATGGTGAAAGACCTGAGAACGACTTACGAAACTTCCGACACCCAGTCTGTGCTTGACGGTGACCTCACGGAATTCATCAAAGCGTACCTTATGGAGTATGGAAGCGCATAATTAAAAGCGAAATGGCGAAAAGCGAAAAGCGAAATAAGAAGAATTTATGCTGAAGATTTATCATAATCCGCAATGCAAAAAATCACGTGAAGGGCTCGAATACCTGAAAGGGAAAATGATTGAATTTGAAATAGTAGAATACCTGAAGGAACCTCTCGGAGAAGAAGAACTGGAAAAGCTGCTTGTCAAACTGAATTCGAAACCCGAGGACATGGTGAGAACGCAGGAAGAATATTATAAGAAGAACCTGAAGGGAAAGAAATTCAATGAGCATGAATGGATCAGGATCATTGTTCAGAACCCAAGGCTATTGAAAAGACCCATCATTGAGGGCCAATATAAGGCTGTTTGGGGAGAGCCGGTTGAGAGGATAGATACAGTGGTGAAATGATAACTGGCAATTACCATGTACCATGTACCATGTACCATGTACAAATTTTAATAATAAGGTTATAAGTATATCAACGGTCAAAAAGTAGATAACCAATAAATTTCCGGAGTATGAAAACGCGTATTGAAAAGGACACCATGGGGCCTATCGAGGTTCCGATGGACAAATACTGGGGAGCCCAGACCCAGAGATCAATGACCAATTTCAAGATTGGCGACCCCGCATCGATGCCTAAAGAGGTGATCAGGGGAATGGCCATACTCAAGAAAGCTGCGGCGATTGTGAATTGCGAACTGAAAGTACTTCCGGAAGAACGAATGAAACTTATCGTTGCAGTCTGTGATGAGATCCTTGAAGGCAAGCTCGACGACCAGTTCCCGCTTGTAATATGGCAGACAGGTTCAGGCACCCAGACTAACATGAATGTAAACGAGGTGGTAGCCAACCGGGCTCATGTGCTCAGCGGGGGAACGCTGGGTGAAGGCAAAACGATCATCCACCCGAATGATGACGTGAATAAATCACAGTCGTCCAATGATACTTTCCCGGCTGCCATGAGCATTGCGGCTTATGAGATGGTTATAAAAACGACTATACCGGGGGTTGAACTTCTCAGGAAAACCCTGGCACAAAAATCGGAAGAGTTCAAGGATATTGTGAAGACAGGGCGCACCCATCTCATGGATGCAACCCCGCTTACCCTCGGCCAGGAATTTTCGGGGTATGTCTCACAGCTCGGTCATGGCATTCAGGCCCTGAGAAACACCCTGCCGCATCTTTCCGAACTTGCGTTGGGAGGGACAGCAGTGGGTACCGGGCTCAACGCCCCCAGGGGGTATGACGTACTGGTAGCAAACAAAATCGCAGAACTTACCGGGCTGCCGTTCATCACGGCCCCAAACAAATTCGAATCCCTTTCGGCCCATGATGCCTGCGTGGAAACTTCGGGGGCCCTTAAAACATTGGCTGTAAGCCTGATGCATATTGCAAGCAATATCCGTCTCTCTGCATCCGGCCCCCGTTGCGGTATCTGTGAACTCATGCTTCCCGAAAACGAACCCGGATCCAGCATCATGCCAGGCAAAGTAAATCCCACACAGCCTGAGGCAATGACCATGGTATGCGCACAGGTCCTTGGTAATGACGTTGCAGTAAACATCGGCGGAATCAGCGGACATTTCCAGCTTAATGTTTTCAAACCCCTGATCATTTACAACCTGCTGATGTCGGCCAGGCTTATAGGCGATGCCTGCGTTTCATTCAACGACAACTGTGCCGTGGGGATACAGCCTAACCTTCCGGCAATTAACAGGAATCTCGAAAACAGCCTCATGCTGGTCACAGCGCTCAACCCGCATATCGGTTATGATAATTCCGCCAAGATCGCAAAGAAAGCTCATAAGGAAAACAAGACCCTGCGCGAAGCCACGCTTGAACTCGGCCTCCTGAGCGATGAGGATTTCACAAAGATCGTCGACCCCAGAAAGATGACAGGTCCCAAATAAAGAGTGTTTCAGATTGTTCATATTCCATGATGAATAATGACCCTGCACTATAATAACATAACCAATCCAATCATATTAGATTCTAGTGAATATGAAAAAGTTCGCTTTTTTTTGTACTTTATTGCTATGCCTTGCCTTCAAGGCAAATTCCCAGGGAAACTATATCCCGGGGAGCATCCTTACACTGAACCATGATACGCTGAAGGGCCTCGTTGACTATCGCGACTGGGAACTCAATCCTGACAAGGTCAGGTTTAAAACTCCCTCCGGAGAAATAAAGACTTTCTGGCCCAGGGAGATCAGCGCTTTCTGGGTCAGCAAAGATGTCGTATACCTTTCGAAACGGCTGGCCATGGATATCTCCAACTACATGGTGGAAGACCTGTTCAGGAATGATTCTGTCAAGATGGTGCCTGATACGGCAATTTTTGTCAAGCTAATAGTAAGCGGTCGGCTGAATCTTTATTACCTGAGGGATTCAAAAGACAAAGACCATTACTGGTTCCAGCGCAATAATGATTCAATATATGAAATGAGGATTACCAGGAGGATGGTCAGTACCCAGGGAACAGTTCTCATGAGCGACAGGGCATTGGCCTCTTTAAAACTTTACCAGATCATTCTCCCTGGTATAGTTGCCGATTGCCCTGCTGTGAGTGAGAAAGCAAAGACAGTTGAATTTTCAATGCAAGCCTTTACAAAAATAGCGGTAAAGTATAATGAATGTATTAGTGGTGAAAAAGCGTCAGTTGTCACTAAACAAAAGAAAGTGAAAGTGACTTTCGGCCTTATAGCAGGAGCCTCGATGGTCAGCCTTAAGTTTTTCGGATCCGACCAGGTTTACCTTACCCGTGTAAAATTTCCTTCTGACTGGACCTATATGGCTGGTGGGGCGTTCAAGATCATACTGCCATACCTGAATGGTTCGTGGATTATATATAATGACGTGGTCTACCGGCCCTACCAGGTCTCAGGGACATTCGACACCGTCAATATTTTCAACCCTGGAGCGTCCACTCATTATACCTATGATTTCACCATGGGATATCTAAAGATTAACACCATGCTGCGGTACCAGTTCCCCAAATGGGCTATCAAGCCGTTTGTTAATCTTGGAATGTCAAATTCGTTCGCGCTGGTAAACAAAAACTCTTACACAAAGACGGTAACTGCACCAGCATCATACCAGGAAGGCGTTGCAATCCAATCAATAAAAAATTATGAAGCCGGGATTGTTTGCGGAATCGGGGCTTGTTTCAAGGGGCTGGGACTGGAATTCAGGTATGAATGGGCTAACGGGATGAGTGCATACGCCGGATTTACAGGTTCCGAGAACTCCTATTCCTTCCTTCTTTCATATACCTTCGGGCAGAAATAGAAGCGGTCTTTAACGGCCATCGTCTTTGAGTATCCTGATCACCTTTGCTGAATCCTTTTTCCCCTCTGAACGGAGATCCAGCAGGTCCTTATGATCCTCTTTCATTTTCTTTGCTTCCTGCCTGATCATCTCATCCAACGGGATACCTTTATCCCTGGCCCTTTTCTGCAATATCTGCATCCAGTCGGAATTATTCCTTATCTGTTTTATAAAGTAAGCTGCCGTATCCATGGCGGCAGGTTTTTTTGAGCTGTCAACTGCTGTGAAGCTAAGATTTTCTTTAAGGTTGATGAGTTTGTAGATATAAGCTTTGCGGATTGTGTCCTTACCGCGTATGATAGGAATGGTATCTGAAGGCAGCACCAGTTCAAACAGATTCCCGTAAAGTTTTACAGGGTCTTCATAATCATCGCTCAGTGCAATGAAGTAAGCATCATCATCTTTTTTCATTCCCCCTCTCAGGCGATTGATCCATTGATATTTATGAATGCGTTCAAGGCTTCCGAGCGCATACACTTTCCTTCCTGAAAGCCTTGCAACATAATAGTCGAAATTAGCTGCAGGGAACCAGCGGAAAGTGAAAATGGGAGATCCCTTGTCGATCAGGAAATGCTCTTCATCCCAGGTTGCAATGGGTGCGAATTTCTCGCCCAGCTGCTTCCACCCCCAGAGGTCGGCCGAAACGTCCTCGACTTTCCATTTTTTCAAAGGAACCCATCCGTACCTGATCTGTGTAACTGCAAGGGTGATGATGGCAAGAATAAAAACCAGGGCTGTGGCGACGGGCCAGGGAAGCAGCCTGAGCCTTTTGGTTTTTGGGGAGGGTGTCGCCAGCCAGGAGGCAGCGATCAGAATAAAACCTGAATAAGCCGGGCCTGTCCAGTGAGGAAGGGTTGACCGGAACAAAGAAAATGAAACAAATACAAGCCATAGAGGAAGGCTGACCCATAAGATCAGGCGGAGATATGGCTTTTCCATTATTTCCCTACCCCTGAGCAGGGCTATAAAGGCAAGAATGATCAGGATAATATTGACAGGGTTATTATAAAAGAACTGCCCGACAATTTCGGTGAGGAAATACTGGGGCTGAATTCCCGACTGGGTAATTCCCACCCTGTTTTCATGAAATGTAAAACTTATATAGTTGTTGTTGGAATTCCAGAAAATTACCGGCATGAAGAGCAGCACAGCCATTAGCAGGGCGATATAACTCTCTTTTGCGAGCAGCCATTTCCGGTTGCTGAACAGTATGAACATCCCTGCCCCGAAAAGCAGAAATACCGAATGGTATTTGGAAAGAAGAGCCAGGCCCATGGTTAAACCTGCAAAGAACAGCAGGGTCCGGCTATGTTTTGAGAGTGATTCATCGGGAAGTGAACATAGCAGTAAGTACATGCTCAGCAGCCAGAAGAAAACCTGCGGGGTGTCAGGAAGTATGAAAGTCCCGACAAGGATAAAACCATAAAAGGAAGCAGTAAAAAGAAAAGCTGCATAAAGCCCGGCAGCTGGGTTTTTGATCTTCTTCCCGATAAGGAATATCAGCCAGGTGGATACAGTTCCAAGGACCACCGATCCCAGGCGCAGGAATATTTCACTGTCGAACCTGAGGTTGAGTGTAAATAGCTGGATCACCAGGCCCACCATGGGAGGGTGATCAAAATGGCTCATGTCGGGGAACCTGGCATAAGTCCAGTAGTAGACTTCATCATTGCCCAGTTCAATGGCACCGGCGATGAGAGCCCTTATTAAGGCTGATATGACCAGCAGGATACCTAAAGTCCAGTATATTTTACGGTTGGACGGCATGGTTGGTTGACCTTGATCTTTTTATCTTTCTTAAACGGTAAAGAGCCCAAAGAATTGCAAACAATGACCCGAAGGTCATAAACCTGAATATCCAGGTCCTTGGCCAGTTGACCTCTGCCTGTAGTTCATTTGCCTGGAATTGCCCGTTATAGCGAAAAACCGGGTTAAGGTAGAAAATATCCCCCATTCCGATAGCCGGTAGTGCATGATGGGCTATGAATGTTATTTCGGTGCGGATATAGGTATCTTCAGGCGTAAACCTGTACCACATACTTTTATCCCCGTAAACCGATTTCCTGATCTTCCCGTCCTGCCCGATGAACATGACCTTGAATACCTCTCCGCTGACTGAAACTTTCAGGGTATCCCCTGTCATACAAACAGATTTCAGCTTTGGCATCCTCATTGCCAGGCCTGCTTTCATTGCGAAAGACCAGTTCTCCCCCATGTAGATCTCAACCCCGTACGCCCTGCCCTGCCTGAGTGAACTTATCATGGAATCCCCTCTAAGCAAAGGTGAATGGATAAAGGTGGCACAGCGCTGGATCTGGTAGGGGTTCTCAATATTATGGGCGTCATCATCGGCAAGTATCCAAGCCACATGGCCCGCCGAAAGTGCCGCATCCCATTGGGGTACCGACCTCCAGTTATTATCCAGCACCTCGATCAGGTCATAATTCGAAAGGTATTTCATGTCGGTGAGGGAATATCCCCCTTCCCAGTCAGGATGGGCAATTGCAACTATACTGCTGAGAGGCCTGAGCATGTTAAGAATATGCTGTTTATGATTCAGGTTTTGCACCAATGAATAATCCATCCAAAGCACTTCCTTTGCCCCTATCAGCATCTGGTGCTTCTTTCTTACGCCGAACCCATGTTCATATGCCGGCATATAGAAAGCCGAGTCCCGGAATTCAGTTGAAATACTCTGGTAGTTCGAGATCTGTGGTGCGTCATACTTAAGCAACTTTTTATAAATCCTGTAAAATTCCCCCAAAGTATTATTGCGGCCGGCAGTAAGCCCCCACCATTCCCTGGTATGGAAATGGAAATTGCATTTTTTCCAGCCTGTGCTGTCAATCCCTTCGTAAGGATTAAAAAACCTGGCCCCTGCAAACCTTCCCGGCTCAGGGAAATCATAAACAGGCACCGAGAAATACAAAACAGCTTCAAAAACCAGCAGTAACAGTATAAGAAATGCAAATACGCGGAATACTTTTCCAGGGATCTTCTTCATCCTGCAAAGTTAAAAGAAACTTATGAGCAGACGAATATTCAGATAAGTCACGATAGCTCCGATGATAAGCAACATGGCAGTTGTCCTTTGCCTGTTCACATGGGCCCCCATGACCTTTGCCGACGAGGTCAGGCGGATCTGGGTAAGAATGGTGAACGGCAGCTGCATGCTCAGGATTACCTGCGAAATGATAAGACCCTGATAAGGATTGCGGATCACGAAAATGATAAAGACCGACAACACCAGCGAAATGAGCACCCCAAGCCTTGAATGGCTGTCCTTAATGTCGTATGGCTCGCTGTAAAGCCCAGCCAGGATTGAGCCACCGGCCATTCCCGAGGTAAGGGTCGAGGCCAGGCCTGAAAACAAAAGGGCCAGGGCAAAAATAATAGCAGAATGATGGCCGAGCAGGGGCGTTAAAATGCTTTCGGCCTGCTGCAGTTCATTGACCTGCGTCCTGCTCTTAAAAAATGTAGCCGCCGCAAGTATGATGATAGCGCTGTTGATCGCCCAGCCTATGATCATTGAAAAAAGCGTATCGAAAAATTCATATTTAAGTTGTTTGCGGATGACCGAGTCGTTTTCGAGATTCCACTGCCGGCTTTGAATGATCTCGGAATGCAGGAACAGGTTGTGGGGCATCACTACAGCTCCCAGAACACTCATGATGACGACCATGGATCCCTGCGGAAAGGAAGGGACCACCCAGCCTATCCCTGCCGCCGCCCAATCGACTTTTACCAGGGTAAGTTCATACAGGAAAGAAAGCCCGATAATGGAGACGAAAGCAATGATGAATTTTTCTATCCTTCGGTACGAATTCGTGAAGAGCATGATCATCACGAAGGCAAGAGTAAGGATTGCACCCGCGGGAATGGGAATTTTCAACAGCATGTTCAGGGCTATGGATGCTCCGAGGATCTCAGCGAGGGAGGTGGATACCGAGGCCCCCATGGCAGTCCACAAAACCGATTTTGACACCCAGGGCCTGAGATGCAGGGTAGCTGCTTCGGAGAGGCAAAGACCAGTAGCAATTCCAAGATGGGCCACGTTATGCTGGAGAATAATAAGCATAAGGGTTGAGAGACTCACCATCCACAGCAGGGTATATCCGTATCCGGATCCTGCGGCAATGTTAGAAGCCCAGTTTCCGGGATCGATAAAACCCACCGTCACAAGTAAACCTGGGCCAATATAGCGGAGGATGTCAAGCCCGCCAAAGCCTGGCTTATGGTCCTTGTTTCTAAGATCTTTTAGAAATTTATTCAGCATAATTATCTGGCAAGATAGTAAATTTGTAATTTGCCAGATTAAAAAGCGAAAAGCGAAAAGCGAAAAGCGAAAAGCGAAAAGCGAAAAGCGAAAAGCGAAAAGCGAAAAGCGAAAAGCGAAAAGCGAAAAACGAAAAACGAAAAACGAAAAACCTTTTGTCCTGAAACTCCTCGTCGACATATACAAAACCAAAGACCTTTACTCAGGCCTGGGGCAGTATTCGCTGTACTTCGCCAACGAGCTGCTGAAGTTTTGCCCCTCTTCAATCAGGCCCGCTTTTCTTATCCCTCCGGGTCTGCATTTACCAAGATATCCCGAAGCAGATTGGATCAGGGCAGGTTTCTGGCAGCGATATATTCCCAGGTTCAGCCCCAAAGCCGATATCTGGCACAGCCTCCACCAGTTTCCATCACACCTCCCCCATCCGTCTTCAAAATTAATACTCACGGTACACGATCTGAATTTTCTCATTGACAAGACCCCGGCAAAAGCTGCCAGATACCTGAAAAAACTCCAGGAAAATGTGAACAGGGCCGCTGTTGTTACAGTGATCTCCGATTATACAGGGAAAGTACTGAAAGAACATATCGACACCGGCAGTAAACAGGTCTTTACCATTCACGACGGGGTAGCTCTCGAAAAAAGGCCCGACGCGGAAAAACCAGGCTGGATGCCCGGCAGTCCGTTCTTCTTTTCGCTCTCAGTGTTCAAAGAATCAAAGAACATTCACACCCTGATACCGCTAATGGAACATTTTCCAGATCATGCTCTGGTCCTCGCCGGGAATAACAGGTCTTCATACGGCGAAAGGATAAGGGAAATGATAAAGGCTTCTGGGAACAATAACAACATCATCCTGCCGGGCCCTGTGAATGAAGACGAGAAGTACTGGTTGTACAGGAACTGCAGGGCATTCCTTTTCCCGTCCCTGGCCGAGGGATTCGGCCTTCCGGTGATTGAAGCCATGCTGGCCGGGAAACAGGTATTCCTCAGCCGTTCGGCCAGCCTGCCTGAAGTAGGCGGCGTCATAGCCTTTTACTGGGACAGCTTCGATGCATCAGAAATGGCGGCAGTTCTGCGTAACGGGATTGAACTTCGCGAAAACGACCCCGTTGGCAGTGCAAAAGTGACTATGGAATACGCTTCACGTTTCAACTGGGAGAACTGCATCATGAAATTTCTTGAATTATACCAAACTATTTTGGCCTGAGTGAATAATTTTTAAGAACTTCGTGAATATTTCTGCATTATGTCTGTCCCAAAAAACCTGACAGCCCTTTTTGAAGCAAGTATTCGCGACAATTGGGATAACAGGGCGTTATCCGATTACGGGGGAAGCGATTACACCTATAAGGAAATTGCTGGCCGGATCCTCACAATCCACGGGATCTTCAGGAAGAATGGGATCAAAAAAGGGGACAAGATCGTCCTTCTTGGAAAAAATTCCGCCAACTGGGGAATTATTTACATCGCAACTGTCACTTTCGGCGCTGTTATCGTCCCCATCCTGCCCGATTTCAAACCCGCCGACGTACATTACATCACCACTCACAGCGATGCCCGCCTGCTGTTTGTCGAAGAGTTCATCTTTAAAGATCTGAACATGGCCGAAATGCCGCTGATCAGGGTGGCATACAGGATACAGACAAATGAGGTGCTGTACTGTAAAGAAGATGAATATCGAATATCGAACAACGAATTTCGAATGTTGAATGAAGGGACAGCTGAAATTACCCCGGAAATGATACGTTTTGAGGAGTTTTCGCTGGAAGACCTTGCTGTCATCAGTTACACCTCGGGAACGACGGGCTTTTCAAAAGGGGTTGTCCTGCAGCATAAGAGCCTGTATGAAAACATCCTTTATGCACAAAGGAACATGCCGTTAAAGCCCAAGGACAAGATACTGTCATTCCTGCCCCTGGCCCATACATACGGCTGTGCCTTTGAATTCCTGTTTCCATTTACTTTTGGCTGCGACATCACCTTCCTCACCAAAACACCCTCTCCCAAAATCATCATGCAGGCCTTCCAGGAGATCAGGCCTGCCCTGATCCTGAGCGTTCCACTGGTCATTGAAAAGATCTTCAAGACCCAGATCCTGCCATTGTTTCGCAAACCGGCAATCAGGATAATGCTGGCGGTACCGGGAATAAACATCCTCATTCATAATAAGATAAGGAAGAAACTTTACGACGTATTCGGGGGTAATTTCAAAGAACTTGTGATCGGGGGTGCAGCTTTCAACATCGAAGCCGAAAAATTTTTCAGGCAGATAAAATTCCCTTTCACCGTTGGCTACGGCATGACCGAATGCGGGCCGCTGATCTCGTATGCATCATGGAAAACCACGAAACTCGGGGCTTCCGGACGTGTCGTTGACAAACTGGAGCTCAGGATTGACTCACAGGATCCTGGTCATATCACCGGCGAGATCCTGGTCAGAGGCGCTCATGTGATGCTGGGGTATTATAAAAATGAAGAAGCCACCAGGCAGGTTATTGATGAAGACGGATGGCTGCATTCGGGAGACCTGGGTGTGCTAGACAAACAAGGTAACATATACATCAAAGGCCGAAGCAAGAGTATGATCCTCGGCCCTTCGGGGAAGAACATTTATCCCGAAGAACTTGAATCCCACCTCAACAACCGCTTCATGGTTATGGAATCGCTTGTGCTTGAGCGTGATGAAAAACTTGTAGCCCTCATCTTTCCCGACTATGATGCTATTGAAAAAGCAGGGCATACCAAAGAAGAGCTTTCCAAAATCTTTAAAGGATATATCCATGACCTCAACCATCATGTGCCAAAGTATATGATGGTCTCCGATTTCGAGATCCATGAGACAGAATTCGAGAAAACACCCAAACGAAGCATTAAACGCTACCTTTACAAATAATGAAAAATAAGTTTTTATTACTGTGGACGGCTATTCTCGTTCTGGCCACAGGTTCAGTATTTGCGCAAACAGGCGGCGTGCATAAAACCGAGGTCATCATCCTCCACCTGAACGACATGCATGCCAAGATTGATGGTTTCGCAAAGATCAAATACCTTGCCGACAGTCTGAAACGCAGCCACACCTATGTTTTTATCGTTTCCGCAGGGGATAACTTCACGGGAAATCCTTATGTGGATATGGTGGCCGATAAAGGAGCGCCTATGATCGACCTGATGAACCGGTCGGGATTTAACCTTAGCTGCTTCGGGAACCATGAATTCGACCTGGGGCAGGCGTTCCTTGAAAAAAGGATTCAGCAGGCAGAGTTCCCTTTCATCTGCGCCAATGTAAACACCGGCACATCGGGTGTATGGCACCCCAAAGCATATTTTTTGCTTAAGGCCGGCGAATTGCAGATTCCTGTCATGGGACTGATCGAGGTGAACGAAAACGGCATTCCCGACACCCATCCGGCAAAAGTCGCGGGGATGAGTTTCACCGACCCCATAAAGACATCCGCAGACTATATAGAATTAAAAAAGAAATACGGAAGCCTGATTGCACTTTCGCATCTTGGGGTTGAAACCGATGAAAAACTCGCCAGGGAATATCCCCAGTTCGATGTGATCATAGGCGGCCATTCACATACTATCCTGAAGAAAGCTGTTACCGAGAACGGTGTTTTGATAGTTCAGGCAGGCTCATACCAGCGTTTCATAGGCAAGCTTACCCTGGTATTTAACGGGAATCATGTGGAAGAAAAGTCCGACACCCTGATCGCCATGGAATCACTGACCGGCTCTGACAAAGCTCTTGAAAAGCTGGCCGACAGCTATAGCAACAACCCTGAATTTGATAAGACCGCGGGGATCGCAATAGTTGCCATCAGCGGCAAGCAGGACCTCGGAGCATTGATGACCGATGCGATTGCCTGGGCTGTGAAGAGCGATTTTGCTTTTCAGAATAAAGGCGGGATAAGGATACAAAGCCTGCATGAAGGAGAAATAAAACTGAAGGATATTTACCGCCTCGATCCTTTCGGGAACCAGGTGGTCATATATAAAATGAGCGGGAAAGAAATTGGGATACTGATCCTGAACGCATATAAAAAAGAAAGGGATGCCGACCTCATCCCTTCAGGGATGAGCTATGTCATCAAAAAAGGTGAGAACGGGAAGTCTGCAGAAGTGATTATAGCTGATAGCAAAGGCAGGCCGCTGAACCCTGATAAAACCTATACTGTAGCCCTTAACAGTTATATTTCTGCAGCGTACAGTTTCGAACACAGCGGCAGTGGAACCACCCTTGACATGACGACGGAAGAATGCCTGATCAGGTACCTCGGCAACAGGCATAAGGTCAGGTACAAAGATACGGAACGTGCTAACTTTCAGTCCACTAAAGAGAAAAATTAAACTTTCGGCTGATATCAGGATGAAGTAAGGTCCTGTAATCCCAAAAATCGATCAACTGAAAATTTCCCCCTTTCGTCAGGTATTTTCCGGCTTTCGTCGAAATTAACTATACCCCTCTTCAGCCAGGCAGTATATTTGCATAAAATTACATTGTATGGAAGCTTTACATTCTTTCTTTGCCGCCTTCGACATTTTCGGTATGATTTTCCAGTTTAGCATAAACAGTTTTACCCGTTTCGGTGCAATCTTCGAACGTTCGTTCAGTTTTATAACAATCCCTATAGGCAAACTTATCAGTTCCCATCCTGCCTTCTATGACAGCCTGATGATGGCCGCCGCTTTATTCGGATTATATTACCTTGTAAGTTCAGTCCTGGAATCCAGGGCCCATGCACGTAAGATCAGAAAGTAACAGGAGTTCCCCACATCATGAATATTAGCTGGGGAATTGCAGTATTCTGAACAAAAGCCCCTCTCACAGGATCCGTTTCGCCTGCCATTAATTTCAACATTTCCGCACCCCTTCCTTTCGCCCAAACCCCAACCAGTGCATTGGTATGATCCCTGCTGTTGAATTTCAGCTCCGGCATTACATTCTTCCCCTTATCTTTTACCTGCGTGAAAGTACTTCCCCCCCAGAGATCCCCGCAATCGTGATCGGCAGTGATGATTAAAAGGGTTTCATCCCATGATGAGAATTTGTTCACCCAGTTAATGACAGTATCTATTGCTTCGCTGAAACTTTTCATTTCCTCGAGCATTCTTCCCTTCTGGTTGTCATGGTTAGCCCAGTCGATAGCCCCGCCTTCGATCATTACAAAAAACCCTTTGGGATTGTTATCCAGTACATTCAGCCCTCCCCTGACCATTTCGGCAAGCGTGGGAAGGCCAGGATTGAAAGGAGTTGTAAAAGGAGGGCTGTTCTTAGTTTCATTTTTACCGAAAGCCCGTCCCTGCTGCAGGGTTGAATATACTTCAGGTACGCCAAGCACCCGCTTGGGAGTCTTGCCATACATTAGTTTTTTGAAATCTTTTTCAGAGGTGATCACCGTCCATGGATCAGGGATCTTATCACCTGTCACATCGGTCACCTCGTAAATTTTATCTTTCACGATGAAGGATGTCTGTATCCCGCTTCCCGATTTAAGGGAAAGCCAGAGCATGCTGTCGGCCACAAATTGCGATTTTTTCCAGGCCCCGTCAAGTTTCCTGCCGTTATCGTCGAATTCCGGATTGCCGCAGCCCATGATAAGGTCGCAGCGGCTCCTGAAAAGCATATACTCAGCAAGCTCAGAATAATGGGTCCTTGACCTGTTATGGGCTACAAAACCTGCGGGAGTGGCATGGCTGAATGGGACTGAAGTGATGACCCCGGCTGATTTTCCTATACCCTTTGCAAGTTCACAAAGGTTCTTCAGGGTATCGTAAGTAACTGAAAGCCCGATCACATTATTATAGGTCTTGCGGCCTGTTGCCAGGGCAGTGGCAGCCGCGGCTGACTCGGTAAAGTCCTTGCGCAGGTAGAGCGAATCCTTCCATGCCATAGCAGGATTATAACCGGCAGCCCAGTTCAGTTTTGTTGTATCCTTCTCATCATACGACCCGGATTTTGCAGGGTAAGTGGCTGCAGCCACCTTAAGCGGAAAAGATTCGATCTGCATTGGCCCGTAAAAATAATCCGCAGCCTTTACACAATTATAACCCATACCGTCGCCGATCATGATGATCACATTTTTTGGCTTTGGAAATGAGGACTTTGTTCCGGAGTTCTGGGCCTTTGAGCACAAACAGTTGATTATCAGCAGGCATGCTACTGCTATTGTTCCTAATTTATTCAGGTTGAACCTCATCATTTAAATTTTTGTCAAAATTGCTAATTATTTTTCGTGAATTCTTTGTAAATTGTCTTAAAATTCAAAGCTATGGAAGAGTTTGAAAAAATCCTGACTCTCGACAACGAGTTCGAAGCGGAATTGATGGAAGAAGTGCTTATGGATAAGCAGATCCCATATGGGATCATCGTTCGTGATGATTCAGCACTGGGTGGCATTACCGAAATGGAAGACGGCTGGGGTTATCTTGAGGCACCTGAACGCTGCAGGGAGGAGATCATGGCAATTTATAAGGAGGTGCAGGAACTGCCGTCCACACCTGAGGAAGAAGAAGTTTAACCGTGAACCGTGAACCGTGAATCGTGAATCGTGAATCGTAAATCCTGATGTCTGGCTGGAAGCAATTTCTAAAGACTTTTCCCTGGTTTGAAGGGGAAAACGGGTTCCCATTACCCGCATATTCAGAGTTCATGCCCCCAATGCATATAGGCCTAAGGCCGCATGATGCAGAGGTATATCCCTGGCATTTCAGGGAAGACGATCCTTACGGTTTTTACATCAGTGAGGATGATGAGCTACTGCACCTTCAGCCCGGTTTAAGGAATATAGGGCAGCAGATGATGGACCACCTGATCCTTCTCGGGAAAGGGAAGCTTTCGCCCGGGATAGCCGGCAGGAAAAACCAGAACCTGAAAGACAATCCGTTCTGGCCTGATGAACTGGCCGAAAAAGCAGGCAGGCTGTTTTACGAGCGTTACGTGACCTTTGCCTCGCTTTCACTTTCCAAAACAAAAGATGATAAAGGCAGGGGAAGGTGGACTTTTTTCGGCGGAAGTGAGCAGGGGCCCGAGAAAGCATTCTGGAAATCATTTTTCAGGGGCGATAAGGAAGAGTATCCCGAATCATTCTTCCTGAATTTTATGGGAAAGATATTCCATCATGCTTTTGACCGTAAGACTGATACGCCGGAAGCCATGCTGGAAGCTGGCTTCCGCATACTACCTTCATCAGGTAAATTTCCTGTAAAACACTGGAATGATGTGACGTTACCTTCGTGGACGGCGCGTTACCTGGTATCAGACAGGGACGGTCTTGAAGACGCCGTATACCTGCTCACCTTCCGTCCCTTCGGTACTCTTCCTGATATTATAAAACAGAAATACTTCAGGGGTGACCTGGCACTTCTGCCCTTCCCGGGAAGCCTCGTCCCCTGGGGTAACCAAGAATATATCAGCCTTTCTGAAAAATTGTACAACGCGATTCAGTTCCCCATGCTGAGGCTGGTTTCCAGGAACGAAGAAAATTTCGGGATCAGGGTTCCCCAGTCGGGTTGGTTCCACCAGGCCGGGCCAGGGAAAGAAGAACCGGAGATTTTAAAGGAGTTGTTGCTGAACACTTATATCCGCACCAGCCGCTGGGACCGCAGGGGAAGGACCGAAGACCCTCTGCTGGATGGCAAGGAGATAGATCCGGTGGCCCAGACCCTGTTCAACACCACCCTGCCTGCCCTTGACCTGTATAATAAACCCATGGCCAGAAATGTGCAGATACTCGATGAACACATCAAACTTTTGCTTGATGGGCCTAAAGCCGGGAAGAAAGAGATAGAACATGCTGCAGCTACGGTGTTGGCGGGCGGCTTGTTCCGTTACCGTTTTTATTTCCCTCCCATGCAGGCAGGGCGGCATGAGATCTTCTGGCAAAGACCGGTTGTATCCTGCGTTGACAGCCTGACAGGCAAACCCATGGTTTTCCCCGACCTTCTGTATGGTTATTTTACGGCCTATGATTCAGTCAGCCCTGATCCCTTGAACACTATAGATTTATGGCCCAGGCTGCTGAACCGCCAGCCCCATACCTCCATTCTAAAGCATTTTGTAACCGAACACGACAAGTACAAACATCTTACCGCCTTTAACCTGATGACATTGCTGGATGTAAAGGAATTCCTTGAACTTCCTGCACTTGAGAGGGATTTTGCACGACACCTGGTGCGCATCAAAAAAGACCAGAGCCTTGACGACTGGCTGGGCATCCTTTATGAAAGAACGTACCAGCCAGGCCTCGCTAACAGGGCAAGAGTTTATGTGGAAGACATCTTCAAAAACAATTCAGCCGGACTTATCCCGCTCACTTATCAGCATACAGCAACAAGACAATACGAGGAAGATTTCTGGAGCCGCATTTTTCTCCTTGCCTGCGGTGAGTATATCAACAAAGACAATGCCGATGTAGTTCAGGACCATCCTACGCTAGATGCCACGAGGCACAGGGAAAGAGACCTTCACCGGCTCGGGGATTATCTTCTGCAGAGCCACCGGAAGGCGATTGCCGACAGTGGAATGGAAGGCCAGGCGGAAGCCGGGGAATTGCCGTTCAAATGGGAGACCGATTTTGATTTCAGCCAGTTCGGGGGATGGAAAGCCAACCTCGAAGGGACCGAATATGAAAGGAACATCCTGGTGATCATCCCGGGAAAGAACCGGAAAGAAGCGGTTATCATGGGCGACCATTATGATACCGCGTACATGGAAGATGTGTACGACACTTCTGCAGGCGGATCAGGAGCAAGGCTTGCTGCTGCAGGCGCCGACGACAACCATTCGGCAACGTCAACGCTGCTGCTGGCTGCTCCGGTATTCCTTCAGCTCAGCAGGGAAGGCAAACTTGAAAGGGATATCTGGTTGCTGCATCTCACCGGGGAGGAATTCCCTTCGGACTGCATGGGAGCGAGGGATTTTTGCCGTAATTATGTTCAGAAAACCTTAATGATGCACAGGAAGGACGGCAGTTTCATGGATCTTAGCGGGATTGAGATCAAGGGTGTGTTCGTGATGGATATGATAGCTCATAACCGAGATAACGCAAAGGATATTTTCCAGATCTCACCCGGGCGGACATCCGAATCTCTAAGGCTTGGATACATGGCCCACCTTGCCAACCGGACATGGAACAGGCTGGCAGAGGAATGGAACGCAGGGAAAGACCGGGCAGGATGTAAAAGGGGGGAAAGGATCAGGTTTGATGACCACGGGAAAATGCAGGATGCAGGATGCGGGATGCAGGATGCAGGATGCACGATTCCTGAAAAAGCATTGTTCCTGCCTCTTGAGGGGGAGGTCCGCACGTGGGAAGACCCTACCAGTTCACTCTATAATACAGATGTGATGATATTCTCAGATCTGGGGATCCCTTGCGTGCTTTTCATGGAGAATTACGACATACACCGCCAGGGTTATCACGATACCCATGACACTATGGAGAACATTGACCTGGATTATGGCGCTGCCGTTTCAGCCATTGCGATTGAAACGGTTGCACAGGTGGCGGCGGGGAAATAATGGTCTGCAGTCGGCAGACTTAAATCAATTTCCGGATAAGCCCGATGATTGAGACCAGGGTCCAGACCCCTTCAAGGATCACGAAGGGCCAGTAATGTATCATTACTGAGGCGAGGCAGGCAAGCCCCGCGCCGAAAATATTCATCAGGAAAAACAGCTTCCCTTCTTTAGGAAAAAGGGAGAAAATATTCATGAAATACGCCAGCAGGATAAGCCCGACGCCAAGGATTCCGGTGATATCAGCAATACTCATCTAGAATGATTTCCCTGTTTTGCGGAACATGAATTTAAGAAGGATCTGGTCGAAGAGCACTGTGAACATTACCACCCCGATCAGTCCGGTTACAATAAAACGATTTTTTGCGATCCAGTCAAGCCAGGGGACAGGGTCGTTTTTGGCAGGGAAAACAAGGCAGATCAGCATGACAATCAGCGCAGCCAGAACCAGCCCGGCTTTAAGGCCGAATTCCGAAAGAAGTTCTTTCCAGGCCAGCTGTTTCTCAAGCTTTTTTACCAGGTTTTCGGTAAAGGAAGCGGGAATTATGAAATCGGGCGGCTGACGCAGCGAATCAGCTATCATGCTGTCAATGTCCTCTTTGAATTCTTTCATTTCCATATCTGCAAATTTAAAATAATTAAGCATCGAAAAGTACCGGCTGTATATCAGGAACAAGTTCGGTCATTTTCTGTCGGATGATCTCACGGCCACGGCTCAGGTAACTCTTGACCGTGCCCTCGGGCATCCCTGTGATCTCTTCAATTTCCCTGTAAGAAAATTCTTCCAGGTGAAACAAAGTGACAACGGTCCTGTACTGCATGGGCATTTTCTCAATGATCTGGTGGACCAGTTTTTTCATGGTATTCCTGTCGATATTGTTCAGCAAGGGTGACACCTCCGATGCTGCCATGTTCACAGGTCCCAGGGAAGATGCATCGGAAAGCACTTCACGCTTGCTTTTCCGCACATGGTCAACGCAGGCATTATAGGCGATGGAACCTATCCAGGTCGACAGTTTTGATTCACCCCTGAACTTGCCGATCTGTTTGAAGATCCTGATAAAGATCTCCTGGCAAAGGTCTTCAGCATCCTCCTGCCTGTTCGTCATTCTAAGCACCATATGCCATACCAGGTTCCGGTATTTATCGACCAGGAACCTGAACGCATTTGTATTTCCTGCCTTCAGGGCGTTGACCAGTGCAACATCATCCATTGAGATATTAGTCGCTTGACATGATAAAAGGTTGCAGTCGGATTTGAAAATTCCCTTTAATATGTACCATGTACAAATAAAGAGTTTTTATGCTGGGTTGGGGATCAGGTGCAAAAAAAACATTTATTTCTGCAACCTTTTCATCCGGGCTTCGACTTATGAAGCAAATGAACTTTAAAACCCTTGTGCTATGAGTGAACAAATCGGAGCAGCAATCGTAACTGCGGTAGTTTTTTTCGGATTATATTCCTTATTGAAAGCCCTCACCGATTACCTGTTACGCAGGAAGATTGTGAACAGTGGCCATGTCGATAAAGCCGGAATCCTTGATTCCGTTGAAGGCGAAACCAACAAATATCCCACCCTGAAATGGGGACTTGTAACTTTGTTTGCAGGTGTGGGAATGATACTCATACAGATCCTTTCGAGGGCCGGTCGCCTTAACTGGGACCAGGGAGCTGATGCTTTTCTTCCTGTCGGGATAGAACTGGTCTTCATTGCTGCAGGATTCCTGATCTTCTTCTTCATTGCCACCACCAGAAAATTGTGACTCGTGACTCGTGACTCGTGAACCGTGATCTGTTATTCGGATTACGGTTCACGGTTCACCAAATACCCCCCGGCACTTCCCCCTTCCGGGCCTAATTCAATAATGTGGTCTGCTTCACATATTACCTGGGGATCATGTTCAATGATGATCAAAGTATTTCCCTGGTCTGCAAGGCTGTGAAAAAGTTTCAGGAGGTTTTCAATATCGCTGAAATGAAGGCCTGTTGCTGGTTCGTCGAAAAGGAAAAGGGATGCGGGATGCGAGAAACGGGATGCAAGTTGATTTAACAATTCCTTAACCAGATTTAAACGTTGTGCTTCGCCCCCCGAAAGTGTGTTCAGGGGTTGTCCGAGTTTAAGGTACCCGAGGCCCGCATTTTCCAGGTTGCCAAGCAATGCAGTCAGATGCTTGTTCCCTTCGAAGAGTACCGATGCTTCGGAAACGCTTGAGTCAAGAACCTCAGCAATATTTTTCCCTCCCCATGTCACTTCAAGTATCCCTGGCAGGTATCTTTTTCCGAGACAGACTTCGCAATCCCTGTATACATCAGGCATGAAATCCATACTGATCCTGGTTTTGCCAATCCCGCCGCATTCGGGACATTGAGAGGATTTGTTCAGAAATGAAAAATGATTTTTGCTGAAGTCATTCTTCAGGGCATCATCAGTTGCTGCAAACAGGCTCCTGACTATGTCAAGAACCCCTGAATACGTGGCAACGACAGCCACTGGCGAATTGAACTCATCCCGCTGTTCAATACTTACAAGCCTTCCGAAGTTGCCGAATCCGCTGATTTCACTGCAACCGACGACTTTTCCCTCCCTCCAGGAAGCATGTATGAGATCAAAGACCAGGCTGGATTTTCCGCTACCCGAAACCCCGGTGACACAAATGATTCCGCCCGAAGGAATCTCAAGATCGAAATTTTTCAGGTTGTGAATGAATGCATTCCTGATAACCAGCCCCGGTTTCAATGGCCTGGTCTTGTGCACTTGCCTCTGCAACTGGCTTCCCAGGTATTTTCCCGTGACTGAATTCTCAGATCTTATTATCTCGGCCGGGGTTCCTTCGGCTATGATCATGCCTCCCATGCTGCCAGCCCCCGGGCCCATATCGATCACATAATCTGCAGCAAGTATCACCTCCCTCTCATGCTCTATCACGATCACCGTATTTCCCGAAGAGATAAGCCCCCGGATATAGCCAAGGAGCCTGGAAGTATCCCGGGAATGCAGTCCTGCCGTAGGTTCGTCAAGGATATAGATCATCCCCGACAGCGAGGACCCGGTCTGTGCTGCAAGCTGCAGCCGGCGGGCCTCTCCATGCGACAGCGACCCGGCACTTCTTGAAACCTCCAGGTAAGAAAGTCCAAGGGTGCCGAGGGTGGTTAATCTCCGGATTATCTCATCAGCGAGAGCAGAAGTTACAGGGGTTTCACCTTCTTCTTTGTAATTCCTGAAAAAAGCAAGGCTTTCGGAAACGCTCATTGAAGATATATCAGCTATGTTCTTACGGCGGACGACCCAGCCCAGGGCTCCGGCATTCAGCCGGCTACCCTTGCAGGCATCGCATTCCATCGCGCTCATTACATTCATCATACTTTCACCGCGATGATCAGCATGTTTACGGGTATATTCCTCGTTGACGAGATAGAGCAGCCCCTGCCATTTTCCTGTAAAATGATGGGTGCCGCTTCGGTTATTCCGCAGAAATTCCCAGCTTACATCATAGGTCTCATCCCCGCAACCGTTTAAAGCAATCTGTTTCCCTTCCTCCGGAAGTTCATTCCATGGGAGGCCGAAAGCTATTCCATACTTCTCCCCCACTGCTTTTAAGGTGGCAGCATATTGTCCGTAGGGATCACCGTAAAATTTACCGGTTTTGCTTCCATCCATGGCACCATTGATGATGGGAAGTTCAGGGTTGGTGATAAGTCTGGATGGATCGCAGAGTGTAAGCATGCCCAATCCGCCGCATTCGGGGCAGGCGCCCTGTATGCTGTTAAAGGAGAAGAATGTCGAGAGAGGACGTTGAGGAATGGACAATGTATCATGTACAATGTACGAATGTATTTGTCGCACAGGTTCTGCAGCTCTTGAAAACAGGAGCCTGTAAAGGTCATATATACCCGTGAATGTGCCGACTGTGGAGCGGGGGTTGGACTGTACGCCCGATTGGTCAACTGCAAAAGTGGGTCTCAGTCCCTGTATTTCCTCAAAATCAGGCTTATCCTTCATTCCTATCCGGGACCGCGCATAAGCAGAGAAGTTGCTCATAAAACGGTTCCTGGCTTCAGCATGAATGGTGTCAAAAGCCAGTGAGGACTTGCCGCTGCCCGAAACACCTGTGATAACAGTGAGGCAGCCCGTGGGGATGGTAACGTTGATTCCTTTCAGATTATTCGTGGTGACGTTTCTCAAAACCAGTTCCTGGTTTTGAGAAAGTAGCGAAGCAGCGAAGTAGCGAGGTAGCGAAATTTGATTATTTAATGCATCCTCACGAATATATTCTTCTCCTGAGCCGGCGAATACAACCTGCCCTCCTTCTTCCCCGCTTCCGGGGCCGAGTTGTATCACACGGTCTGCTAATTTTAATAAAGCCGGATGATGTTCTATGCAGATCATGGTATGGCCGTGGCTTGCAAGGCCGTTCAGGCAGATCAGGAGTTTTTTCACATCATCGTTATGCAGGCCGGTAGTCGGCTCATCGAGTATATACAGGGTGCGCGATGATGCAGGTTTTGCAAGTTCCGTTGCCAGCTTCACCCTCTGGGCTTCCCCCCCGCTGAGAGTCGAGGAACGCTGCCCCAGCGTGAGGTAACCAAGCCCCAGCTCGTCCATGGTTTGAAGGTAGCGCAGTATCTTCTTTTCTTCTTCAAAAAAAGACAGGGCTTCGGCAACCGGCATTTCCAGAACCTCGTAAATATTTTTACCCTTAAAAAGCACTTCCAGGGTTTCAAGGTCGAAACGCTTGCCATTGCAGGTTTCGCACAGGGTTTCAACATTCCCCATAAAATGCATCCCGGTTTCCTTATAACCGGCGCCCTGGCATTCCTCGCAACGGCCTCCCTGGGTATTGAAGGAAAACCTGCTTTTGCCGTAACCTCTTGCAAGCGATTCGGGCAATGACGAAAAGAGGTCCCTGATATGATCAAAAAGCCCGGTATAAGTGGCAGGATTGCTTCGGGGAGTGCGGCCTATGGGTGACTGGTCGATTTCTACAAGGCGTTTTATTGAATCCCAGCCTTCAATGGAATCAAACTTCCCGATCTCTTCATTGCTTCCATTCAATTGCATTCTCAGAAAACTTCCCAGAGTCTGATGCACCAGGCTGGCTTTACCCGCGCCTGAAACCCCGGTGACAACATTCAGGGCATTGAGGAGAATGGGAACAGAAATATGCTGAAGGTTGTGGTGTGAAGCGCCGCTTATCGTAAGTTCTCCTTGTCCTTTGCGGGAGAATGCAGGAAACGCTATACGTGACAATCCGAAGAAATAAGACAAGGTCTTGCTGGCCGAAATGACATCTCCCGGAAGCTTTTCAAGTTCCGGAACAGGACAGTTTACCAATACCTTTCCACCGTAAATACCTGGCCCCGGTCCAATATCCAAAAGATGATCGGCATGCCTGATGAATTCCTCGTCATGTTCAACTACGATCACACTGTTTCCCTGGTCGCGGAGCTGTTTCAGGACTGAGATCAGTGACAGGACTTCAGTACTATGCAGACCTATCGATGGTTCATCAAGTACATAGGTCATCCCGCTGAGGCCCGATCCAAGCTGGGTTGCAAGTTTCAGACGGCGCGACTCCCCTGCAGATAAGTTACCCGACTCCCTGCTGATCGAAAGATGCCCAAGCCCCAGTTGCTTCATGTTGCCGGCCAGGGAGGCAATGCTTTGTATTATCTCCTCAGCAGCTTCCTTATGGCCGTCACTGAATTTAACTGACTGCAGGATCTCAACCATTTTCGTAACAGGCATTGCCGACAGGAATGCGATATCCCATTCTCCTACCGTGACGGAAAGTGCTTTGGGATTAAGCCTTTTACCCCCGCATGCGGAACAGGGGGAAGTACGTACAAACCTGAGTATGTTTTTATTCCTGTCACGCTTCAGTATCTCTTCCATTACCGGGATGACACCCTTGTAAACTCCCATTTCACGGGGCTTTGCCGTGATCCCGCTCCATTTCATCCTTGATTCCAGCGGATGTTTCCCAAACGGGATCTCAATTTTATCACTTCCGTAAAATATCACCTGCTTATTTACAGATGTAAGGTCCTTCCAGGGAATATCTATATTGAAACCTTCGGCCCTGCAAACCTGGTCAAGTACATTAAGCGTGACCTGCGAATACATGATGTAACCGTTGGGGGTGGTTATTGTCATAGCCCGCTGGCGGATTGACTTTGTCGCATCCTCAACCAGCAGATCGGGGTCAAGGCGGTCTTCAACTCCCAACCCTTTGCAATGGGGGCAGGCCCCTTCGGGGGAATTGAAAGAGAAAAGGCTGCGGTTTAAAGAAGATGCAGGATGCGGGATGCAGGATGCGGGATGCGGGCTGGGGGATGCATTTTCAGCAAACGTTCCGGTGCGGGCATATAATAACCGCAGATGATCGTAGATCCCGCTGATGGTGCCGACGGTGGATCTCGGATTGTTAATCACGGAACCCTGGTCAACGGCCACTGCAGGTGTCAGGCCTTCTATCCTTTCCACTTCCGGACGCTTCATTTTACCAAGGAACTGACGGGCATAAGACGAGAAAGAGCCGAAATACCTGGATTCAGCTTCCCGGTATATCACATCGAAGACCAGGGACGATTTGCCTGAGCCGGAAACACCTGTAACAACGACAAATTTGTTCACGGGAATATCCAGGGTAACCGATTTCAGGTTATTCTCGGAAGCATTGATAATTCTGATCACTCCGCCATTATCCATTGTTTATTTCTTTACCGGGCCAGTACCCGGATCTCATCCGCAGTCATTAAAAAAGCAAAAATAATTCATTTAAATGTTGACAAAGGCTTAATTCTGTGCCATCTTTGTATGGAGAAACCCAAATACATCAGGCTCGCTTATGAAAAAAACATGGGCATGGATACTGGGAGGCCTTCTGGCAGCCTTGGTCCTTATGGTGATTGCAGTGATACTGTATATCCGTTTCGCGCTACCAAATGTTCAGTTGCAGGCTGTTTCGGTACAGGCCACCCCCGAACGAATAGCACGCGGGCAATATCTCGCCAACCATGTCACTGTATGCATGGATTGCCATTCAGCCCGGGACTGGGAAAAATTTTCCGGTCCGCCGGTGGCTGGCACTCTTGGAAAAGGCGGGGAGGTTTTCGATCAGAAACTGGGATTCCCAGGTGCATTTTCCTCCCCGAACATCACTCCTTTCAATCTTGGGAACTGGACTGATGCCGAGATTTACAGGGCTATTACCAGCGGGGAAAGCAGAGACGGCAAGGCTTTGTTCCCCATTATGCCATATTTTGCTTACGGGACTCTTGACAATGAAGATATTTACTCGATTATCGCCTATATTCGTACCCTTCCTGCGATCAGGAGCACTCCTCCCGCATCTGATCCCGCTTTCCCGATGAACCTTGTCGTGAGGACCTTCCCCAGGAAGGCCCGGCCTTCAACAAAACCTTCATCTGACGACAGCATTAAATACGGGGAATACCTCGTAAGAGCTGCGGCCTGCATAGAATGCCATACTACTGCAAAGCACGGCCAGATCGTGAAATCACTGGCATTTGCAGGCGGCAGGGAATTTGTCATGCCCAGTGGTGTGCTTACTTCCCCGAATATCACACCTGATCCTGAAACCGGTATAGGCAAAATGAGCCGTGAGGATTTCATCAAACGGTTCAAGGGATATGACCCTCTTGTTTACAACTCAGGGAAACTGGGCAGGAACGATATGACTAGCATTATGCCATGGACCATGTATGCCGGGATGGATGCAAAAGACCTTGGGGCAATTTATGCATACCTGCACTCATTGCCTGCAAAAAAGAATGTTGTTGTAAAGTGGAAAACCATGCGGTGAACGGTGAATCGTAATCCGGTTCACGATTCACGATTCACGGATCACGGATCACGGTTTAGTGTGTTGCGCCGAAAACCATTCCGCTGATCATGGGGATGAGCCAGATGACCCAGACGAACAGGCTGAATTTGTGGAAATTTGCAATCTGTTTTTCATTTTTCCTCACCAGCACAATCGTTGCCCAAACGGCGTGGAACAGCATAAGGAGGATTGCGATGTTCCCGGTGATTCCGTGAAAAGTGCCCCTGAACAGGCTTCCGCTGATGATGCTCATGGCAGTGGTGCCTGTAGTATCGGCTACAAACCCTGCCCAGAAAAATGCGAGATGCCACCATTTCAGCCGCATCTGTATCCTTTCGGCCCAAACTCCTACAGTATACAGGAGGCAGGCGATGTTGATAAATAAAATGGCTGTGATAAGGGTGGAATTCATGAGGCAAAAATAGATTTTTTTTTGAAATAAAATCAGGTTCAGCCTGAAATACAATTCTTATCTATATTTGTGTTGAAACTTAAAAACTTTGAATAATGCAGACTATTTTAGGCAGCGGTGGTTCTATCAGCAAGGAACTGGTACCTGTACTTCCGCAATATACCGATCGCATCAGGCTTGCAGGAAGGAATCCGAAACCATATACCGGAAAAGAAGAACTGTTCATTGTGGACCTGCTTGATTCGGAGAGGACTGCCAGCGCGGTTGAGGGTTCCGATGTGGTTTACCTACTGGCAGGGCTGCTGTATGATACAAAGGTGTGGGCTGCAAGCTGGCCCAGGATCATGGAGAATGTGGTTCTGGCCTGCAAAAAACACAAGGCCAGGCTGGTATTCCTTGATAATGTTTATATGTATGGATTGGTGAGCGGGAAGATGACCGAAGAAACTCCATATAATCCATGCAGCCGCAAGGGCGGGATCAGGGCCGGCATTGCAAACTACCTCATGGATGAAGTTAAAAAAGGGGACCTTCACGCATTGATCGCCCGTTCGGCCGATTTCCTGGGACCCGGCGCCTTCAATACATTCATGCATGCTATGGTGTTTCTGAAGCTGAAGGACAGGAAAAGTGCAACCTGGCTGGGCAACGACAAAGTAAAGCATTCATTCTCCTTTACTCCCGACCTGGGTAAAGCCGTTGCCCTCCTGGGGAACACAACTGATGCTTTTGACCAGGTGTGGCATCTTCCCACCGCCGGGGATGCGCTGACAGGTCATGAATTTATTTCAACGGCAGCCATGGTAATGGGGGCAGATCCGAAATACTCAGTGATGAAGCCATGGATGCTTAGCATGGGCGGGCTGTTCAACCATCTTGCCAAGGAAAGCGTGGAAATGGCTTACCAGTATAAGTATGCGTACCTGTTTGACAGTTCGAAGTTTGAGAGCAGGTTTTTCAAGGCAACGCCCTCAGTTGAAGCAGTAAAACTGACTGCGGCATCTTACTGAAACAGCCCGGGATCATTTATCTCTCCCGGTAAAACCCACGATTCAGGGGCGGACCCAAGGGCCAGAGTTCAGCCCCGGGGTGAATCCCTGTTTATTCTTTGGAAACGGCCCGTGCGATCACAATCCTCTGGATCTCGGCAGTTCCTTCGTAAATCTGTGTCAGCTTGGCTTCACGCATCAGGCGTTCAACATGGTATTCCTTCACATAGCCGTAGCCACCATGGATCTGTACGGCTTCGGTGGTTACCCACATTGCGGTATCGGCTGCGTAAAGCTTGGCCATGGAACTGGCTGTTCCGTATGGCTGGCAATTATCTTTCAGCCAGGCTGCTTTGTAAACAAGGTTTTTTGCAGCTTCAATACGTGTAATCATGTCGGCCAGCTTGAAAGCAATGACCTGGTGATTGATGATCTCTATGCCAAAAGATTTGCGCTCTTTTGAGTATTTCAGGGCTCTTTCGTAAGCTCCTTCGGCAATACCCAAAGCCTGGGCGGCTATCCCGGTCCTGCCGCCTTCAAGAAGTTTCATTGCAAACTTAAAGCCGAAACCGTCTTCTCCTATCCTGTTTTCCTTGGGTACAACCACATCAGTAAACATTACAGAATGTGTATCGGAACTTCGCATCCCCATTTTATCCTCATGCGGACCAAGTGTAATGCCGGGTGAGTTACGTTCTACAATGAAGGCATTGATCCCTTTGGTTTTAATCCCCGGGTTGGTCTGGGCAACGACCAGGTATGTAGAGCCTTTATCGGCGCTGGTGATCCAGTTCTTCACCCCGTTAAGTACGTAATGGTCACCTTTATCGATCGCTGTTGTACGCTGGGAGGAAGCGTCGGAGCCGGCTTCAGGTTCGGATAAAAGGAAAGCCCCTATTTTCTCACCGGTAGCCAATGGTCTCAGGTATTTCTCTTTCTGTTCTTTGGTCCCGAAATGTTCAATACCGTAACAGGCAAGTGAATTATGAACTGCAAGGATCACCGCAACTGAAGCGTCGCATTTCGCAATTTCTTCAATAGCTATTGCATAGGAAATATTGTCCATGCCCCCGCCTCCCCATTCGGGAGAAACATTCATCCCAAGGAAACCCAGTTCGGCAAGACGACGGATATGTTTAGCCGGATAGATGCTGTTAGCATCGCGTTCAAGCACGTCGGTGAGAAGTTCGCGATGTGCAAAATCCCTTGCAGAGTCGCGGATCATTTTCTGTTCTTCAGTTAGTTCGAAATTCATGGTAGTAAATTTGAATCTTGTTTATGTTTTCTGTGATGACTGGGTTACCGGGTTATCTCTTTTCTGGCCAGGTCATATTCCTCAATAATCTCTTTCACGATCTCCCCGGCAGGCTGCACCCTGTCTATCATTGCTGCAACCTGTCCTATTTCCAGTTCACCTTCTTCGGTATTTCCATCAAACATTCCCAGCCGGGCCCTGCCTTTTCCAAGCAACTCCCGCAGTTCTTCATCACCTGCTCCCTTATTTTCCGAATCACTGACCTGCTGAAAGAATGCATTTCGGATGAGTCGGACAGGGATAAGTTTTTTCAGTGACAGCATGGTATCGCCTTCCTTCACTTCTGTTATTTTTTGTTTGAATGCCGGATGCGCCGATGATTCTTCAGATGCAGCGAATCTTGATCCAACCTGGACTCCGTCGGCACCGAGTACCATAGCGGCGAGCATTCCGCGGCCGGTGGCTACGCCACCGGCCGCTATCAGCGGTATCTGCACCGACTTTCTCACCATCGGAACCAGCGCGAATGTCGTTGTCTCCTCGCGCCCGTTATGCCCGCCTGCTTCAAACCCTTCAGCAACAACCGCGTCAACCCCGGCCAGTTCACATTTCACCGCAGACCTTGCACTGGCAACCACGTGAACCACGGTAATCCCACGCTCTTTAAGCCAGGAAGTGTATCTGGCCGGGTTGCCGGCCGAAGAAAATACGATTTTAACACCTTCTGCAGCAATTATTTCGAGCTGGCGCTCCACGTACTGGTAAATCAGAGGGACATTCACCCCGAAAGGCCTCTTTGTCGCAGCCTTGCATTTTTTAATGTGCTCCTCCAATACTTCCGGTGTCATCGATCCTGCCCCAATAAGACCCAGCCCGCCTGCATTGCTCACTGCCGCAGCAAGCCTCCAGCCGCTGCACCAGATCATACCCGCCTGCACTATCGGGTAATCTATGCCGAAGAGGGAAGTTATTCGGTTATGCATCAGGATCCGGATATTATTGAAAGATTAAATTGAATAATCGAATACTCGAATAACGAATTTTGAATTAAGAACTGGAACTGATCATCATTCAAAATTCAGCATTCGGTATTCGAGTATTCGAGTATTCCCTTCTTACTTTTTAAACACAATGCTCACCAGCGTCTTGTCATCACCTCCCATATTCGCCATAAGGCCATATGGACGGTCATCGGGAATATTCACCTGGGCTGCGCCGGCCCTGCCTTTGAGTTGTTCCCATAAGGTCACGGCCATATGAACGCCGGTACCCCCGGTGGGATGCCCCCAGCCGATGAGCCCGCCAGTGGTATTGATCGGGAATTTCCCGTCCCTGGCGGTATTCCCTGCAATTACATATTCAGGTCCTTTGCCGTGCTCAGCCAGGCCTAAAGCCTCAACAGCCATGATCCCGGCAACGGTAAAACAGTCGTGTATCTCGGCCGTGGCTACTTTGTCGATAGTGATCCCTGCAAAATCCAGTGCATTCGAAACAGCCTGTTTCATGGTCGTCAGGGCCGTCTTGTCAGGAGGTGGCTTTGTTATATCTTCTTCCACCTGCCCGAAACCAACCACTTCAATGGCATCAGAAACAGGAATCCCGCAACGTTTCAGGCCTTCCTCGCTCATGATGGCAATAGCCGAAGCCCCGTCCGACACCTTGGAACAATCCAGGGCTGTCAGGTTTTCAAGAAATGCCTTGGCATTGGGCTCCACCATTGCCGCAGCTTCAAGGTCTTTGGTTGTATTATGGTACTCCTGTGCAGTGGGGCACAACCTGGCATTTTCTATCGCATTACGGTACCAGCGGGCAAATCCCTTACGGGTCATTTCCCTTCCGAATTTTTCAAAATATGCCCCTGCCCTCTCGCTGAACTGCCCCGGGAAGAAATAAGCATGCCCGTCCTTGCGCATCGCAGCCCACCCGGCCGGAGCCAGGAAGTCGGCACAATAAATAGCTTTCACCGTGTTCTGAACCTCGAACCCCACAGCCAGAACTACTTCGGCCGTCTCGGCAAGTATGCTTTTTATCCCGCTCATCAGGGCCAGTCCGCCGGTCCCGCAGGCTCCCTCAACGCGGATCGCCGGTTTATAACGCAATCCCTCGTCAATAAAAGGAAAAAATGCAGCCAGGTTGGCCTGTCTGTTGAAACGCGAAGCCATAAAATTTCCGATTACGCACTCATCCACGTTCTGGGCACCTCCAATCATCTTCAGCGTGCCCTGCCCTGCTTCTTTTATATAATCTTCAAGCCCCGGGCGGTCTTTTTTCGGATGGAATTCCTTGCGGCCGCTCCCCATCGAAATGGTATTGTAACCGGCCACCATGTATACTTTTCTTCTCAGTTTTTTCATCTCAAAATAATTTTAAAACAAACAACACTTTTTATCCTGCATCTTGCATCCTGCATCCCTCATGCTCAATCCATATACTCGTTGATCGGGCCATAAGCATGGAAAAACCCGGTAAGCAGCACAGTGTTCACATCTGCATCGTTGTATGCAACTCCGCTAGCAACAAGGTGTTTGCCGATTTCCTTTGATTTTTTCGCATAATTCCTTGCAATCTCAGCCCCGAGCGTATCGGCCGATTTCAGTTGGGTAAAGTAGGGTTTCAGGATCTCGTCCTTAGCCTTGTTTCCCACCACGGCTTTCCAGGCTGGTGCAGCCGGCATGGCGCCCAGTTTTGCTTCCACGGCAGCCTGCATCTGGCTCACCGGCACATATTCGCTTTTCAGGGGATCATAAACAGCAACTATCCTGCCTTTCTCATATTTCATGACGCCGTCCTTCTGGGAACCGTCGGAATACTGTCCGCCTTTTATTCCCTGCTCCAGTAACTTGTCGAGCAGTTTGCTGTGGATCTCCTCGTCTTTGGTATACGGGTTCATCACGAACATGATGAAACTGCAAACGTCCACACCAACGTAGTCTATGAGTTGGAAAATACCCATAGGCCTCACCAGGGACTCCTGGCTGATACGGTTCGTTGCATAAATTGCTTCAGCTATCGACATGCCTTTGTCCATAAGGATATGGACCACCTCCACGGCGTAAAGTATGTCGCGCATGAAATGCCCGTTACCTATGAACCCTGCAATGTCATGGGCCGGTACAACTATCTTCCTGAGGTTCTTTGCATATGCAAGGGCAAACTCATCTACTTCTTTTAAAGTTTGCTTACTGTGGATGACTTCCACCAGTTTCTGAATAGCGGGAGGATTGTAGAAATGAAATCCGATGATGCGCCCGCCAAGCCCTGCGCCCTCATCCAGGACCGTGATGGGGATCGATGAAGTGTTGGTGAAGAACCAGGGTTGCTTTGGATTGTTCTGGTTGATCTGGGAGAATATTTTGACCTTCAGTGCCGAGTCTTCCCTGATGGCTTCAAAGATCAGGTTTGAATCATAAGCTGCTTCAAGCCTGGTGGTGGGCCTAACCACGTTCATCACATCGAAAATGTACTGGGCAATGATCTCGTCATTATCAACCAGGTCTCGGCGATCGGTGTAGATCTGCCTAAGTGCATTGACCTTCTTTTCTGCGATTTTGAGGATCTGGGCCCTGAGGTAACGCATCACGCCCGCAAGAGCCTCATCCGACATATCGATGGCATTCAGGACAAAGGTCTTGCCTTTGTTCCCGGGCTTAAGGCTCAGGTCGGCCATCTCAACCGCTGTAAGCAGCAGTATGCCGCTTCCCATTTTACCGGCGGCACCAAGCACCGAGACATGCTGTAATCTTTCTTCGTAAGTCATTGGTTTTATGATTTGGTTTTTGGTTTATCCTGTGAATACTCGAATACTCGAATAAAGAATTAAGAATGGCGAATTATCTGATATAGAAAAAATAAAATTCAAAATTCAAAAATCGAGTATTCGAGTATTCAATTCAAAATTCATCATTCGTTATTCGATTATTCGAGTATTCTTTTTTATTACCATATAGGCTTCCTCTTCTCCATAAACGCCTTCATCCCTTCCCGGGTGGCGGCTTCCCCGAAAAGTCTCCCGAATTCCTCAGCTTCCATCCTGCATCCTGCATCAAAAGGCATGGCTGCCCCCATTCGTGTCATTTTCTTAACCGACGGCACGGCCTGTGATCCGTTGGCAGCAATCTTGCCGGCCAGCTTCATAACTTCTTCCATGAAGATCTCAGGTTCAACGACTTTTTGCACAAGTCCCATCCTCAGCGCATCATCGGCGGTGATAATATCGGCAGTTTCAAGAAGGTACAATGCGTTTCCGATTCCAGCGATCCTCGAAAGGCGCTGCGTCGCGGCATAACCCGGGATCAGCCCAAGGCTCATTTCCGGCTGGCCGAATTTAGCAGCCTTGCTTGCAACCCTGAAATCACATGACATCGCCAGTTCGCAACCGCCACCCAATGCAAAACCGTTCACGGCAGCGATCACCGGGACCCTGAAATTTTCAATACGGTCAAAAGTGGTCTGCCCGAACTTCGAAAAAGCGGTGCCCTGTTCGGGTGTCATCCCCGACATCTCTGAAATGTCGGCACCGGCAACGAAAGCCTTGCCTTCACCCGTAATGACGACAACCCTCACATCATCCCTGGGTTCCAGGTCGTCGAGGCAATGGTTCATCTCTTTGAAAAACTCCGAACTGAGCGCGTTCAAAACGGCCGGGCGGCTGATTGTTACCGTGGCGATGCGGTCGGCAATCGAGATTTTAAGAATTTTATAATCCATCGTTAATTAATTAACAATTAATTGATTTTGACGTTTTAAATGTAATAAAAATAGGCAGCGAAAAATAATTTTCAGGAAAAAATCATAGGTTTACACTCGAATTTGGAATCGTTCCAAGAACACAGGTTTTTGAAAACAGCGGATCACAAGGCGGTTGTTCCCTGGGGGGTCGGCAAAACCCGGGTGGGTAATCTTTTTGCCCCCTGGATTTACCGGGAACGGGAGAAGCCTGCAAAGCACTTTAAACCAAAACAGCTGAAGCATGAAAAAACAAACGATTATGACCTGCCTTTTAATCCTTACAGGTTTCCTGTTATATGGATTGGCCGCAGCCCAGGCAAGGTTCAGCAGCAAAGAACTGAAAATTGAACTGGGAAAACAGGGGCAGTTGAAATCCCTGGGATGCCAGCACGGGAATGAAGAATTTCTCTTTAAGGGGAACCCCTCTTTTCTTCTTAAAATAAAGACTGCTGCCGGATGGGAGTCTCCTGAAAGCCTCACAATACAGGAGAAAGCAAGGTCCATCCGATTGTTCTACCCGAAAAACAATGTAAGCATCACGTTAATAGTGACTGAAAAACCAGAATACCTTTCTTTTGAGATCAGCGAGGTCGTGCCCGAAGGCCTCGTAAACCTGGTAAGCTGGGGACCGGTTCCCCTGGCCCTTAACAAGACTGTTGCAGAAATAATCGGAGTGGTCTGTAACGATTCAACAGCCATAGGATTGATGCCATTGAATGTCAAGACCCTTGGCGGTTTTCCCCTGAATGATGAAGGTTCCGATCCTTCAAGAAGCAGCTCGGCGAAAAAAACCGAATACGGATCGGTGATCCAGGCATACAGCATGGACCGTTCACGCGAACGAACAGTCAGCGGATGGTGGGGGCAGTTCCCCGATATGCCGGTAGAACCTGTAAAAGGTGAAACTGTAAAAGGATCGAAAGTTGCCCTGTTCGCATGCAAAAGCAAAGAAATCCTTGATCGTATCGGGGCGATAGAACTTGCAGAAGGGCTCCCCCACCCCCTGTTTGAAGGAAACTGGGCTAAGCGTTCTCCCCGTTCGGGAAGATCCTATCTCATTGCAGATTATTCTGAAGAAACCATTGATGAACTGCTCGAATATACAAGCCGTGCCAACCTCCAGACCTTGTATCATATGAATGCATGGGCCAGCTGGGGACATTATGAGCTGAACCCTGAATTTTTTCCGCACGGCCTCCGGGGCCTGAAAACATGCACGGAAAAAGCAAAAAGCAAAAACATCCTCCTCGGGGCGCATACCCTTACAAATTTCATAAACACCAACGATGCCTACGTCACTCCCGTTCCCGATAAACGTCTTGCCATTACCGGCGGAAGCATTCTCGCCGTTCCTCTGACCGAAAACGATTCGGTGATCATGGTCGAATCGGTAAAATATTTCACGAATACCAAAGCCGACTGGCTCCATACTGTTCGCATCGGAGACGAACTGATCACCTACGGAGGAGCCTCCGAAGTCAAACCATTCAGGCTGACATCTTGCAAACGGGGAGCATTCGGCACCAAACCTTCACCTCATCCGGCAACAGAAAAAATAGAAAAACTGCTTGACCACCCGTACATGGTGTTTTTCCCGAACCTGGAACTTCAGCAGGAAATCGCATTAAACCTGGCAAAACGATTCAACGAAACAGGGTTCTCCCAGATGGATTTCGACGGCTTCGAAGGATGTCTTGCTTCAGGACAGGGAGATTATGCCCAGGAACTTTTCGCAAAAACATTTTACGATAACCTCGATCATATGGTCCTTAACGGGACCAGCATGTCGAAGCCTTTCTACTGGCATATCAATACCTACTGTAACTGGGGAGAGCCTTGGAACGGCGGGTTTACCGAGAGCATGCAGCAATACCGCATCGACAACCAGGGCCTTTTCGACCGGAACCTTATGCCTCATATGCTGGGCTGGTACCTTCTTACCGACAGCACTACATTGGAAGAGATGGAATGGATGCTGGCCCGGGCAGCAGGTTATAACGCAGGTTTCGGCATGGCTACAAGCCTTAAGGCGTTAAGAAATAACCCTCTCACACCGGAACTGCTTGATGCCATACGCGACTGGGAGATCTGCCGGCGCGACAGGGCTTTTCCCAAAGAACTGCTTAACGACCTGAAAGACCCGACCAAAGAATTCCACCTCGAAAAGGTATCGGCTGTCGTATGGGACCTCTATCCCATGTACCGCCTGGGCAGGCAGTATGGAAAAACCGTGTATCAAAAAGGAAAACCCCGGAGGATCGCTATCCAGGTAGGATGAGAATGAATGTACAATGTACCATGTACCATGTACAAATTACAGTAACTAATTATTATTGATTTCTTACTTCTGCTGCCTTCTATTTCTCCCCTGTCTTCACAATAAAACCAGGCGACTGGTATTCTTTCGGAATATAATCCTCTGGAATTGCAATCCTGTTCCCTTCACGCAGGGCCCTGTAATGGGGCGACATGATCTCAACTCCTGAATTATTGAAGCTTTCCTGGATATTCCTGTGAAGGTCAGAAAGGATAACCGCCATCTTTTGTGCATCCCTCGTATAGGCGTTGATCTGGTAACTCACATAAAAATCGTCGAGGCTGGTCTGGAACACAAAAGGTTCAGGTTCATGCAGTATCAGGTCAGTTGCCCTTGCCGCATCAATAAGCAGCTTGTGGACCTGCCTCCAGGGAGCATCATAACCTATGGTGACCGTTGTATGAAGGATCAGGCCGTCCTCACCGGCAAGTGTTGTGTAATTGACAACTTCGGAGGCGCTGATCTTGCTGTTGGGAATGGTGATGATCTCGTTCTTGATGGTGCGGATCTTTGTAACTGCCATGGTCTTTTCAACCACATCGCCAATATTGTCGCCAACCTTGATCCTGTCGCCAATCTGGAAGGCCCTTGTAAACGTGAGGGCGAAACCTGCAACCAGGTTTCCCAGTATGCTGGCCGATGTAATGGAAAAGAGAAGGCCCACCAGTACCGAAACACCCTGGAAAACTTTTGAGTCAGACCCTGGCAGGTAAGGATATACCAGGATTATTGTAAACACCCATACCAGGAACCTGATGATATTGAATACGGGTAAAGCCCATTCGGGATAAAATTCTTTGAGTTTGATTTCGCCTTTTTCAATTTCAACTTTAAGGAACCTGAAAAAGCGGATGACCAGGGTTGAAATGAAAATAATGACAATTATCGTGATGAGATTCGGGATGAAGAACCAGAGTGTATGCAGGAAACTTTTTAAGGGGCTCAGGATGAAATCCAGGAAGATCAGGGAATAAACCTTTGTCCATGGCAACATATAACCTGTCAATCCAAGCGCGGTAAAAAACAGCAGAATGATCAGGATATATCGTATGATCACGTTAAGGATGTGGAATAACCTTTTCTGATAGCTGTCATTTATTACCTGGTAATCTTTGATCTTTATTTTTGAAAGTATCCCTGCTTTTTTGTCATGTATTCTTTTATCCAGGAAATAGTAGAGTTTGTTGACAAGGTAAATGAACAATATGAGAAGGACAAGGACGATACCTGAGAAAATGATGCTTTTAAAGATCCCCGCATCGGAATTCTGATGGATGTATTCCCTGATGGCAGATGCAATGACTTTATGCCGCTCAAAAGCAATGATGTCGGCCGGTTTGTTTTCAGCCTTCGCATCTGAGGGGGATACCGCGGTTATAACCCTGTCTCCATATACCACGTCGATCTCCGATTCATCATGAACGATCTTAAGGGAATCTGCAGAAAAAAAAGGATCTTCTGCCAGTTTTTGAATGATCCCCGTGATCAATTCAGCCCGGCTTTCAGCTGAATACGGACCGATATGGGCCCTGATATAAAAAAGCGTTTTCCCGAAAGGATTGACAGGGTATGCGGTTGATGCAGCCCGGATCGAATCATTGGCAGCCTTATTTTCCTGGGCATTCAGCAATGACGGAAGGATAATAAGGGCCGAAATCATCAAGGCCAGGATTTTGATGCGAAATTCTCCAGTGTGTAACATATTTCCCTGTTTGCACAAATTCTTTACGAATGTAGAAATTTTTTATCTCGACACCAATTCATATGTAACCCGGTAGATATATTTTTCATACTTTTGTGCCCCGTAATTTTATTCAGTTTAAATTCAGATAAGATATGAATATCATGAAATTCGGCGGCACATCCGTGGGATCGGCCGAAAGGATGATTGCTGTCGCCAGGCTTGCTTCTTCATACCCCGGGCCCAGGATTGTAGTGCTCTCGGCTATGTCGGGAACCACCAACAACCTGCTTGAGATCGCAGATTACCTCACAAAAAAGAATACCGACGCGGCCCACGACAAGATAAACCTGCTTGAGAAAAAATACAAAACGGTAGCCGGGGAATTGTTCCCTGAAGCCAGCGCCCTGAAACCAGCCCTTGACCTGCTGAAGGAACATTTCAGTTATATCCGCTCCTTTACCCGGGACCTGTTTACTTCAAATGAGCTGAAATGTATCGTAGCCCAGGGAGAATTGCTTTCGACTGCATTGTTCGAAATGTATTGCCATGAGAACATGATAGACGCAGTGATGCTGCCGGCGCTGAATTTCATGAGGATAGACAGGGAACAGGAGCCTGACCAGTTTTATATAAAAGAGAACCTGAAGAGGGAAATGGAGAAATACCCCGGCAAAACATTTTTCATTACCCAGGGGTTCATCTGCCGGAATGCCTTTGGTGAGATAGATAACCTGAAGCGCGGCGGAAGCGATTATTCTGCTTCACTGATAGGTGTTGCGATCAATGCCGGTGCCATACAGATCTGGACAGATATTGACGGGTTTCACGATAATGATCCCAGGTACGTGCAAAACACCCATGCCATTGCCGAGCTTTCGTTTGACGAAGCAGCAGAGCTTGCTTATTTCGGGGCCAAGATACTGCATCCATCCACCATACTTCCCGCCAAGGTTGCAGGCATCCCGGTGATCATCAAGAACACCCTGGATCCGGAAGCCGCAGGTTCAGCAATTACCGATAAGGTAAGCGGTAAAGGCATCAAGGCCATCGCTGCAAAAGACGGGATCACGGCGATTCGCGTAAAATCAGGGAGGATGCTACTGGCGTATGGATTCATGCGTAAGGTTTTCGAGATTTTCGAGATCTATAAAACTCCCATTGACATGATCACCACTTCGGAGATCAGTGTTTCGCTCACTATTGATGATACCAGCCGGCTTTCACGGATTGTTGACGACCTGAAGCATTATGGTTCGGTTGAGACCGATCATGATCAAACCATTATTTCGGCCGTGGGAGAAGGCATAACCGAAGGAAGCGATGCTGCAAGGCTTGTATTCACTGCACTCAGCGGGATACCGGTGAGGATGATATCCTACGGGGGGAGCCAGCATAATATTTCCATCCTGATCCCCTCTTCCTTTAAAAGCCAGGCCCTGAACGCTCTCAGCGCACATCTTTTCAACCACTGACATCCTCAATCATGTTCAACACGGGAATCACAGAAAAGTTCAGGCAGATCCGCACTCCTTTCTATTACTATGACCTGGGCCTGCTGAATGCCACCATCAGCAGGTGTTTGCAGGAGGCTGACCGCCATGGTTTTCACCTTCATTACGCGTTAAAGGCCAATTCCAATGCCAGGATCCTCGATCTCATCAGCAGTAACGGGCTTGGGGCCGATTGTGTCAGCGGGAATGAAGTGAGCATGGCCCTGGCCCATGGCTTCCCGGCAGACAGGATTGTGTTTGCAGGAGTAGGAAAAACGGATGATGAATTGAGGCTTGCCCTGGGCAGCGGGATACAAAGCATTAACGTGGAATCGCTTCAGGAGATGGAGGTCATTCAGGAACTGGCATCTGACATGGACAAGAAAGCCCGCATTTCGCTACGTATCATCCCCAATGTGGATGCACACACCCACAGGTATATCACCACAGGCCTCGAAGAGAACAAGTTCGGCATACTGCCCTGGCAATTTGATGCTGTGCTAGACAGGCTGCGTTCACTCGACAGGCTGGAGTTACAGGGTCTGCATTTTCATATAGGCTCGCAGATCACCGACCTGGATGTGTTCAAAAGCCTTTGCGACCGTGTAAATGAGATCAATTCATGGTTCACTGAGCAGGGATTCACTGCGGATATTATTAATGTAGGAGGCGGGCTGGGTGTTGATTACGGCGAACCTGATAAATGCAGTATACCCGATTTTGAGTCCTACTTCAGGATCTTCAGCGACCTGGTTGAACTGCATGGGAGGCAGCAACTGCATTTTGAACCCGGGAGGGCTATCGTGGCCCAATGCGGAAGCCTGATCAGCACTGTGCTCTTTATCAAGGAAGCCGTGAACACCAGCTTTGCCATCATCGATGCCGGCATGAACGACCTCATCAGGCCGGCCCTGTACCAGAGCTACCACAAGATACAGAACCTGTCATCAACAGGCAAAAAAAGAAAATACGACGTAGTCGGTCCTGTATGTGAATCCTCCGATTGTTTCGGGAAATCAGTGATACTTTGCGAAACAAAACGCGGTGACCTCATAGCGATACGCTCAACAGGCGCTTACGGGCAAACTATGGCATCACGCTATAACCTCAGGGATATTGCAGCCGAGGTGTATTCCGACGGGATCTGAGATCATCGTCCGTCTATAGGAAAGACCGGCATATCCATTACTTTCAGCTTCCATTTATATCCCAGCCTGAACCTTTCCCTCGAGCATGAAATACTGATGATCCCCGCGCCCAGGAAAGGCAGGGTAAGGTAAGCCATATCGGGGGTAAATACCTGCTCGTTATTGAGGAGGTGGTTGATAGAGATTACGCAAAATGTGACGCCTGAAAATATACAGAAGTAAACTCCGATTTTTTTGAGGTGCTTATGGTCCCTGTAAACATACCTGATATTATCATACTGAACTGTAATTGGAATATAGGTCTGAAGCACCATTTTTTTCTGAGCGATATCCCAGATATGCCCTGAAAGGAAGGTGTCGGGACTGACAGTCCTGAGCATGAACTTATCCTCGGTGTGAAAAAAGAATTTCCTTCCTCTGCCTACTTTTTCAAGCATGAGGGAATTCTGGGCAAGGCAATCCGAAGTCAGAAGCATTATAAGGATCCATAGGACCAAGCCGACAAACGAGGCTCGTACCGGTGAAATCCCCTGAAGCATATCAGTTCCCGAATTTATAACTGAAGCCCAGGTTGAGAATCGACAAGGTACCTATCCCGAACTCTCCCATGAAGGCTGCGCCGTGGCCGACCCTGAAACCCAGAAGTGTGAGCTGACCCGCAGGGAGTAATTTTTGCTGGTTGAGCGTGGTGCCCGAAGTGGTTTTCTGGTAAAAATTCATGGTCACCCCTATTGCTATCCCGGAGTACATGCCGAAACCGGGCTTGTTCAGATACTGGAATTTAATCCTGGCCAGGGCTTGCATATAATTATTGTATTCAGTTTCGCTGACCGAAGATGAATAGTTATACTTGCCCGAAACAGGTGTATAGGCTAACTGGAAACCAACGCCAATGATCTTGTTCATTGAACGGGTGTAACCTAGAATAAAACTCCCGGGGGAGGTGTAAGACCAGCTGCCGCCGCTGTTCTGGTCTATATACAAATAAAGTGATCCTAAACCGTATGAAACATAAACATCATTCAGTACATCATACTGGTTTTTGTGAGTTACCGTCGTTCCGGTCGTTTGGCCGAAAGATGCGCTCTCTAAGGCAAGAAGGCAGAAAATTGGGATGAGGAAGTTTTTCATAAGAATATATGTTTAATTTAGTCTGAGTCTTCAGGAATCATGCAAATCACACGGCCTTACAACAAATATACATAAAAGTTGTTTAAATTTGAATGGCCGGGAACAATTATTTTTTTTCACTCCTAAAAACACAGCTATGCGTAAACTACTGATCCTTCTGCCCTTCATCCTCCTCTTCCATGCATCTTCAATGGGGCAGGGCGTGCCGATGAGTGTGATGACTTTCAATATCCGTTATAACAACCCTCTTGACAGCTTGTATAACTGGGACCATCGCAAGGGTATGGTTTACGAGGTTTTCCATAAATACAGCCCCGACCTGGCCGGTCTTCAGGAGGTCCTTTACTCCCAGTTGCTCGACCTCAGGGACAGCCTGAAAGGATATACCTGGTTTGGGGTTGGAAGGGATGACGGTATGAAGGCAGGGGAATTTGCACCGATCTGCTATAAAACCTCAAGGTTCTCAAAGGTGGATGAATCTTATTTCTGGCTTTCCAAAACCCCTGATGTCCCGGGATCCAAATCCTGGAAAACCGGATGCACGAGGATAGTAACCTGGCTGATGTTACGTGACAAGGAAAGCGGGCAGCTCTTTTTCATCTTCAACACCCATTTTGACAATGCCAGCGTCGAGGCAAGGATTGAAAGCGCCAAACTGCTCAGGAAAAAAATTGACGAAATAAGTTTCGGCAGAACCGTGATCATTACCGGCGATTTTAATTCAACCGCCTCCGATTCAGCTTATAAACTCCTTACTGTCAAATCCAGATCGGGCAGCATCATGGATACCCGTTCATCCCTAGCCGATTCATTGAAAAAACCTTCCTATTCTTTTGTCGGGTTCCCCTTTAAACCCGAAGAAGGCAATCTTATCGATTTTATTTTCACAAAAGATGCACAGACCTGGCAGGTGGAAACTTATCGTATCATCACCGATAACCGCAACGGCCTCTATCCTTCCGATCATCTGCCGGTTATCACCGGGTTCAATATCATCAATAAAAAATAAGCTGTTATGAAAAAACTCGTTAAGGTTTCAGGGATCAGCCTCGGGCTTGTACTTCTCATGCTGCTGTTAATGCTTGTAAGTCCATTCCTTTTAAAGGATAAACTTGCTGCTGTTGTTAAATCCACTGCAAATAAAACTCTTAAAACCGAACTGAATTTTTCGGGGATAGATGTTTCATTTTTTCATTATTTCCCCAACCTCACAATAACCCTCAGTGATTTCACCTTAAAATCATCGGCTCCTTTCACAGGCGACACACTCATCAAAGCGAAAGACATTAGCTTCGGCGTCAACCTGTTGAGTGTCGTCAAAGGTCCTTTGAAAATCACAAGAGTTTACCTGAACAGGGCAAAAGTCCTTCTGGAATACAATGAAAAAGGAGCATCGAACTTTGATGTATATGCCTCGGCCTCCGACAGTCTTCAGAAAAAAGACACAGCCTCATCCGGCGAAGCCGAGTTGAAAATCGAAAGCATTGCATTGATCAGGTCGGAATTTACCTATACCGATCCTTCAATCCCTTTAAAAATTACTGCTCACGGGATCAATTACAGGGGAAAGAGCAGCCTGAGCAAAGACATCCTGAAACTCACGTCAAATGTATTGATCGACTCCCTCGATGTTGAATATAACCACGTAAAATACCTGAAGTCAAAGCCTGTCAAGGCAAACCTGCAGACCTCCATCAACATCAATTCGCTGAACATAAAGTTTGAGAAGAACGACCTCACCCTCAAGAACATTCCTTTCCAGTTCAGGGGAGAGTTTGGGTTCAGGAAAGAAGGGTATGACCTCTTCCTTTCACTGTTCTCGATGTATGGCAATGAATATATAAGCGGATCACTGCGGATGATCAGCACCAAAAAACTATGGATAGCCGCAAAGGCAGATGTGAACATGAACCTGCAGGAATGGGGCCTGGGCCTGGGCATTAAGGATTTTGAACTAAGGGGGATGTACAGCCTGAAGCTGAATGCCGAGGGCGATTACTTTTCGGGACCCGATCCTGTTGGTAAAAAGCACGACACGGCGATCCTCAGCATTCCTGATTTCACGCTCACATCCAAGCTAAGGAACGGCTTCTTCAGGTACAAACAGTCCCAGGAAGGGCTTAGCGGGATCTCAGCTGATTTAACCGCATCCTGCAAGGATCATGACTACCGTTCGATCAATGTGAGCCTGGATGATATTAAAGCAGGCTTCATGAAAAATAAGATTGAAGGGTTTTTCAGGCTCAAGGGCTTACGTGATCTCCCTGTGGAGGGCAGGATAAAAACCAGCCTGAACCTTGCTGAAATAAGAAAGCTGGTTCCTATGGACAGCCTGGACCTTGGGGGGGTGCTTGATCTCAACCTGGATGTGAAAGGAAATTACGCCCCCGACAAAAAGCTTTTTCCCCTGACTATACTCAATGTAAAACTAAGCGACGGGGATATACAGACTAAATATTACCCTCACCCTGTCGACAGGATCAACATGCAGCTTCTTGTGACCAACATTTCGGGGAAACTCTCAGAGACTATTGTAAAACTTGATCCATTGTCGTTCAGGTTTGAAGGAAAGCCCTTTGAAGTCAGGGCTACCCTGATGAACCCGGATAATATCACCTATGACATAGTTTCAAAAGGCTCGCTTGACCTGGGAAAGGTATACAAGGTCTTTTCGAGGAAAGGGATGGACCTTGACGGTTACATAGGGACGGACCTTAAGATGAAGGGCAGCCAGAGCGATGCCCTGGCCGGGAAAGTTGATAAACTATACAATTCGGGTACGCTTACCCTCCGCAACATTGCTTTTACCACCGAGTACCTCCCGAAGCCGTTTGTCATCAGGTCGGGTGTGTTCCGTTTTGAGCAGGATAAAGTATGGTTTGAGAAGTTTGAAGGCCGTTACGGCGCTTCCGACATCACTATGGACGGGCATCTGAGCAATGTGGTCAATTATGTGCTTGCCGATAACCAGGTCCTGAAGGGAACCTTTAATTTCAGTTCCGATTATCTTCTGGTGGATGAGTTCAGGACCGTGAACCGTGAACCGGAAACCGTGAACCGTAAACCGGATCACGATTCACGGATCACGGCTCACGAGACCGGAGTGATAATAATACCGCAAAATCTTGAGATCGGGTTGAAAGCCAGCCTTAAGAAAGTATCATTCAGCAAGCTTGAGATGCATGACTTAAATGCAGCTGTTGAGATCAGGCAGGGGATGCTTTTGCTGAAAGGCATGAAGTTTGAGCTGATCGGCTGCAAGGTTGCCATGGACGCAACTTACGGCAGCATCAGCCCTTCAAAGGCTTTCTTCGATTTTCATGTGGTTGCAAATGATTTCGATATAAAGAGGGCGTACAATGAGGTGGAGATGTTCAGGAACCTTTCGACCTCGGCAGGCAAATGCGAGGGGATTGTATCGCTTGAATACACCCTGAAGGGCAAGGTGGATGCAGGTATGAACCCTGTTTATCCTTCGCTGGAAGGAGGAGGTGTGCTCAGCCTTAAAAAGGTCAAAGTCATGGGGCTCAAACTCTTTACCGACATGAGTAAGAACCTTGAAAAAGAAAAGATTAAGAGCCCTGATCTTGCAAAAGTTGACCTGAAGACATCCATCAAAAACAATGTTATCACCCTTGAAAAGACAAAAATGAAAATCTCAGGTTTCCGCCTGAAAATTGGAGGTGAAACGAATTTTAACGGCAGCATCAATCTTAAAGCCCGACTTGGTCTTCCTCCCCTGGGTATCTTCGGGATCAACATGAGGCTTCTAGGGACCATGGATAACCCGAAGTTCAAGTACGGGAAAGGAAGCGGTGACGAGAGTGTTGAAGAAACCGAATACACCGATGAACTCCCAAAAGACCTGCAAGCCAGGATCAGGAATGCCAAAGATGAAGATCTGAAGGACGAGCCTCCCCAGTGATCACCGGGCTTTTAGCACTCCTGTATTACCTTGCCAAATAAAACGGCATCATCACCAGCGGTAACCCGCTGCCGGTTATTGGGCCTTTGAAACTCCAATTACACCGCAGGCTATTCGGGGACCTGCATTCCCTGTGGGCTGGGTTTTCATATCGTCTTCCTTCGCATGCACAATGACAGATCTTCCGAGGATGGAATTCGGGCCTTCGAGGCTCATATGCGCATCCACATACTCAACGTGAGCTTTCCCGTCGGCACCTGCTTCTAAGTTACCCATATCGCCTGTATGACGGCTCATATCCATGGGGGCTCCGTGGGGAGATCCCGAAGGATTGAAATGGCCTCCTGCCGAAGTACCGTCGGGGGAGCTGCAGTCTCCGAATTCATGAATATGGAAACCGTGTTTGCCGGGTGTAAGCCCGCTCAGGTCGGCCACCACTTTCACGCCTTCGGCAACTTTTGTAAAGGTCACTGTTCCGCTCACCGAATTCCCCTGGGTTGCGTAGAGCATACATATCGCTTTCAGGGCCGGGGATCCTGCCGATGCAGGCATATTCATATGCTGATGGTCCTGGGCAAAGGCTGAGCCGAGGCAGGTTATCATCAGCATTGCTATAGCTGTGTTAATTGTTCCTGTTTTCATAATATTGAAATTTAAGCATCAAAGGTACTAAACTAAAGGCGCCCGGGGCTAAATTGCCCCGGGCGCCGTATATAAAGAGTTTATACTGCTTTATTTATAACCTGATTTAGTATACCACCAGCTTGGTCCTGGCTGTACCTGAAGTGCTGTTATATGAAACCAGGTAAATGCCTGCCGGGAGAGCCGAGATGTCAATAGTCGAAAGCTCAGCCGAAATCGCCTTTACATTAACATGCATAGCATTTCCCATCTGGTTATAAATGCCGAACTCCTTGTTCTGACCGGCACTTTTTACTGTTACGCTTCCATGTGCTGGGTTCGGGTAGATCATCAAGGCAGGCTGATCCCCTGTACGGGCAATGCCTACGGCTACATCAACAGTTTTGCAGCTTCCCTGGGATTCGCCGATATTGTAAACGGCAGAGATGCAATAAACATGCTGTCCGCTTGGAACAGCCTGGTCGGTGTATGTCAACCCGACAACCGGGTTAGTGTTGATCTTGGTACCATCCCTGCTGACATTATATCCCTGTAATGTCATCACGTTGGGATCATAGGAAGGTGCTGTCCAGGTAAGGGTCACATCATGATTTGCGGGAGTGGCCTGTACGTTCTGAGGCACAGGAAGCGGTACCTGAAGCAAGCCGATAAACTTGTAGGCTCCGTCTTCAGTAGCGTTGGTATTCTGTGCACCTGCCCATCCGCAGTGATTATTAACCCATCCCATCTGGTAATACATGGCGCCTGTAGTCCCGATAAAATCGGTCCAGTTATGTCCGCCGTCGAAAGAATAAGCGCAACCCAGGTTGGTACTGTAACCTGAACGTACATAAGTGTTTCCCGTTCCCGGAACATAGGCTATATCGCTTGAATAGGGTGATCCTGTATAAGTGACCTGAGTCCAGGTGTTGCCTCCGTCGCTTGATTCGCAAAGCAATCCCTGTCCCGAGCTTTCATCCTGCAGCAATCCGTGGCTGCCGTTGCGGAACACTGGTTTAACGTATGCCGCGTTCATGCCCGGAGCTGAGGCTACAGTCCAGTTAGTACCTTTATCGACCGATCTGTAGACCCTTCCTTTGTTTGTACCGAACCAGATTGTATCATGCACAGCACTATAGTATCCTACAACGCCGAATTCACCGGTTTGCGGGGCAGGATTGCCTGCAGCAGGGATCAAAGTCCAGGTAGTACCTCCGTCGGTAGTGGTATAGATCTCGAATTTATTGTTGATGGGGTCGCCGATGGTAACTCCGTCGGTGGCATTGAAAAAATGCACCACATCGGGGAAAGAGGCGGAGTTGCTGTACGAAGCGGTAGTCTGGCGGGCCCAGGTAGCTCCTCCATCCGAAGTCATATAAATACCCATGGGTTTGTTGCCCGATACCTTGAACATGGCAACATAGGCTTTACTGGAGTCAATGGCATGGATCATGGCCGATGCAAGGCCGGTGGTGTTTGTGATCGTACCGGGAGTCCATTTGTTTCCGCCGTTGACGGTTTTGGCAAAATCGGAACATGCACCTACCATGTTATTCCCGTCGGAAGCAGTTGCCCATACTATGTTGCTGTCTACTGCAGAAATAAAGCTGAGGGCGCGAGAAGGAGTGGGGAACCCGCTTGACTGCGAGATCCACTCGGCAACGTTTACATGTATTTTGTAATATACGGTATCGGTTGCACTGTAAGCATAAGCTTGTACAAGATGCGATCCGAGATCGGCAGCTGAGGTGTTCCATGTGTATGAAATGGAGTCGCCGGCAAAGGAGAATTTCTCAACGCTGTCGATGAAAATCCTCATCAGGGAGGCTGAGCCCCTGATAACTTTGGCTTTTAGTACAACAGGGTAACCCACGCCAACCACGCCTTTGTCGACGGGATGGGTGATCCTTACGATGAGGTTCGGATTGTAAGGCTTGATATGGACTATAACGGTATTGGTGAGGTTGAAGGTATATCCTCCGGGGTTCAGGTTGCCAATGGCATAATAGCCATTTGATGATCCTGACCATCCCCAGTTGAAATGGAATTTGCCGTCGCTCATGCGGTATCCGTCGCAAACCCAGGCATGACCTTCGGTCGTGTTCGACCCGCTGTAATAGATCACATGCGCCTGGTCAAGATCGGTACGCAACAAGGTCTTGAAATCCTCGACATTGGTATAATTGTCCTTGTACTTGATATCGATCTCAGGGTTGTAGTTGAAATAGTCGAGCAAGGCACCGGGTACGTTCTCGCTGAATGCACCGGAACCGCTGGTTCCATAGCTCATATCCACCGAAACACCGGCATGGTACATGATAGTGGCAATGGGTGTATTGGCCCCAGATGCATTGTTAGGCATTCCTGCCCAGTTATAGGTTGTATTGCCAAAATCTGCGGATTGAGTTCCGTAGGTGGGGTCAGTATAGGAATGCTGGCCGACTCCCTGTGGAGGGTAACTGTTATATTTCATGATCTGCGACATGGCAGTTGCAACACAGCCTGTCCATACATGACCACACTGGCCTCCTGAAGCGGCAGGGCAGAGAGCATTGTAATAGCAACCCTGGTCCCAGGTGGTTGTAAGAAGCGGGTTCACATCGTTGTTGGAAACGGGGGCAAGAAGCTGGCCGTTCTGTATGCCGTTCCACTGCTTCAGCGTTTCGGTATTGTCAATATTGTGGCTGATGATATAACTGATCTCCTTGCTGTAGTCATCGAGCCATCCGTTTGTTGATGGATTGTCGATCACTTCGGGGAAGTCACTCTCAAATGAATATCCCAGGATGGGGATACAGGCATCATCGGCAGGTACCAAAACGAAGCCGCCTGATACAAAACGGAAGATATAAATGGAAGGAGCATCTCCCCATGACCTGACGGTCTGTGTCAGGAGCTGAGGATCAGTAACACCCAGAGTGTTATTCATCCTGTAAAAAGTGACTGCAACTTTTGCAGCATCCTGCTGAGGGACATGTTTCGCCCAAACTGCCGGGATAAGGAGAACCAGGCAGATAATCGTAAAGAGTTTTTTCATGTTTGTTTGGATTGGAGGTTACGAAAATACAAAAAAATATCAATCCTCCCTAACAAAGGACCTGAATAACAGGGTGTAAAACCAGATGTTGTATACAAGGAGGTACAGGAACAGGTTTGCCGCCATTACCATGAGGTAACCCCAGCCGTAGATGAATACCAGGCAGAAAATCATCAGGGCCGTGACAGTGTATAAAGAATATATAAAAGATTTTAAACGCAGTCCCCAGGTCTCTTCCGATTCATTCCTGAGTTTCGCACAGGCCAGGAAAAACAGGCCAAGAATAAGGGTGATCCCGCAGATCTCTTCGCTGATATTATTGGTGATTGACCTGAATTCGGAGGTCTGGAGATAGGCAGCATATACAACGAAGACCTTAACCTCGAGGAATTCCGGCTTTATGCCGTAACCGAACCTGATTACCGACATGATGACGCCGGCCACCGTCAGCAGTATACCAAGATACCTGAACCACCGGGGCAATAGGATGTTCGAATTGCTCATAAACAAAACAGGATTGTGCAGAATTTCTTTACAGACGGCTAAAATACCCAAAATCAGCTATATTTCATACATTAGCGTTGCGATAATTATTCTTATGGGTTCAACTCCGAAAATTATTTATTTTCTGAGGGCATTGATCGCCTTGCTGCTTGCAGTGATGATCACTTTCGGAGCCGTCACATATCTCCTGCAGAGTAAATCGAGGAAGAACATAATCGAAGCTGCGCAAATCCTGCATGATAGGGATGAGCCTCTTGAGATCCTGGATCTTTGCATACAGCAGATCTATAAAATCGATAATGATTTCAGGCTTTATACGCTTTCGTTCAGCACCGAAAGCTTCAGCGAATATAAAAAGCAGCTTAAAGTCATGGATTCCCTCACGTCAGCGTTGCAAGCCAGTCTTGTTTCCCGCGCTGAACAAGGGAAATCAGTTTATTCCCTGCAGATGGGAACGAAAGAAAAAGAAACCATGCTTGCAAGTTTCGGACGGCTTCGCCGGATGGCCGATTCCCTGCTGAGCAATGCAACTTCCCTTCAATCGCTGGCTGAAAGCGGAAGCAGGGCTGATCCAGGTGAAATCAGGAAATACGACCCTGACCTTACTACCTTATCGGTCGATACGATCGATCTGAACTCAGAACAGACAAAGAAGAAAAAGGGATTCTTCAGCAAGATCAAGACTTTTTTCAAAGGTGAGAGCCAGACCACGAAAGTCCACAAGCAGATCACGGTTAAAACGGGGGCTCAAACCGGGGCTATCAGGGCTGACCGTCCTATAACCATGGCAGATGTGGGCAAGGAAGTTGCAAGACAGACCAACAAATTTTATGAGGACCAGCTGAAGCAGCAGTACCAGATCAATGAACAGATAAAGGAAAAAGAAAAGGCGCTGATTGAGCTTAACTCAAGCCTGATGAGCAGCATCTCCAGTATTTTCAAGGAATTGAAGCGCGAGAACCTGGTAAGGGAAGAAAAAATACATACCCTGGCGGTAGTTAACATCCTTAAAAACAGCTATGTCATCCAGATGTGTGTACTCGGCAGCCTGGCCCTTGCGGCCCTGCTAACCCTCCTCATCGCCTTGAATATCAGGCAGATTATCAGGTACCAGAAAGGGATCATCGCAGCAAGGAAAAAGGCAGAAGATGAAGCCAGTGAAAAAAGCAAATTCCTGGCTTTCATGAGCCATGAACTCAGAACGCCGCTGACGTCCATCATCGGGTTTGCCGAACAGCTCCGCGAATCTGACCTTAACCCCGAACAGCAGAAATACTTACAGGCTATGATAGGTTCATCGGATATCCTGCTGACCACCGTCAACGATATACTTGACCTGTCAAAACTTGATTCGGGCAAATTCCGCTTCATCAAATCCTCATTCCTTCCTAAGCAGGTTTTCGTGCAGGTGCTGAACAGCCTTAAGCCGTCAGCAGAGAAAAAAGGAATGAAGATCGAACTTATCGATAAGGTTCCTCAGAACATTTGTTTTGTAGGTGATGAGATGCGCCTGAAGCAGGTTCTTATAAACCTTGTGAACAATGCCATAAAATATTCCGACAAAGGGACCGTCACGATAACAATATCTGCCGAAATCTCGAAGGGAAAGAACAAGTTGATTGTTGATGTGGCAGACCAGGGTATAGGGATTGATGAAGACAAACTGAACGAAGTGTTCAGTGAATTCTCACAGGTGCACGAGCAATCATCAAAAAAATGGATCATCGGTACAGGCCTGGGGCTGCCGATCTGCAAAAAAATCGTCGAACAACAAGGGGGCAGGATATCTGTGAAAAGCACAAAAGGCGAAGGCTCGACATTTTCGTTTACCATCCCTTACCAGACCCTTCTTGGCAAAACAGGGGAACCCGAACCCTCAGAGATTGTTTTCGATTTCAGCATTTTCAAGGATAAAAACATCCTGGTGGTTGATGATACGGCGATCAACCTGGTCCTGCTGGAATCTATCTTCAGAAAATGGGGGGTTATTGTTGACAAAGCCGTTAACGGAGCGGAAGCTTTTAAACTGTTCAAAACAAAAGAATACAACCTTGTACTCAGCGACGTTTACATGCCCGAAATGGACGGTATTGAACTTACCCGCCAGATCCGTCATTCTTTTCGCCCGGGAAGCAAGACTGTACCCGTGATCATTCTTTCGGCAAACCTGATACAGGATGAGGTTGAAAAATTCCAGCTGGCAGGCGTCACCGATTACATGATGAAACCCTTTATGGCAACCGACCTGTACAACATTGTAAGCAGGCACCTTAAATAGCCGCTTCAGGGCCTGATCGGTTAAAACAGCTGAATCACCGATTTCATTATTATGTGGAACTGCGATAAAGTATATTTGAATCCCAAATATCGTGTAATCATGAGAATTTTTTATTTATTGACCTGCCTTTCACTATTCCTGGGCTTGCCGGGTGTGCTTGTCTCACAGGAGGTCCTTCAATGGAGGGGAGCCGACCGCAGCGGCATGTATAACGGAACCAATCTTTTAAAAAGCTGGCCCGAAACCGGTCCTGCCCTGCTCTGGGAATTCGATGGTCTCGGAAACGGTTACGGCTCGCCTGTGATCACCGAAAAAAACATTTTTATCAACGGAGAGATTGATACGGTAAATTATCTTTTCGCCCTTGACCTTTCGGGGAAATTTCTCTGGAAAACAAAGATAGGCAAGGAATGGACCCTGAATTACCCCGGGGACCGCTCAACACCTACTATTGTCGGGGACCGAATTTACGTCAGCACTGGCTGGGGCATCGCGGCTTGCATAGATATGCAGACAGGGAAAACAATCTGGTCGGTTGATATGATCAATGACCTTCATGGAAGGATCAACACGTTTGGCCTTGCCGAATCATTGCTCGTTGACGGGGACAAGGTGTTTTGCATGCCGGGCGGGGCCGATACCAATGTTGTTGCCCTGGACCGGTTCAGCGGAAAGATTGTATGGATCAGCAAGGGGCTTGGCCAGATCCCTGCTTATTGTTCCCCATTGCTCGTGAAATTGGCCTCCCGCAATATCATGGTCACTTTTACCAAACATGCGCTGCTGGGGATTGACAGCAGGGACGGATCACTTTTATGGTCCCATAAACAGGATGGAGAAGGGGATGTTCATGTAAACACTCCATTTTATGAAAACGGGTTTCTGTATTATATCACCGGTGACGGCAACGGATCGGTAAAACTGAAACTCAGCGACGACGGCACCGTGATCACCGAGATCTGGAGGAACCAGGCGTGTGACAATACCATGGGTGGTTTCATCAAGCTGAATAATTACATCTATACAGCAAGCTACGGCAACCGCTGCTGGTATTCACAGGATGCAGAATCAGGAAAAATATCCGATTCCCTGAAGTTCGACAAAGGCACAACCAATTATGCCGACGGTATGCTTTATATTTACAATGAGAAAGGGCAGATGGGGCTTGTGAGGCCCGAAGGACCTAAAATGGAACTCATAAGTTCATTCAGGATCACCAGGGGTACAAAAGCGCATTATGCTCACCCTGTCATCAATAAAGGGATACTGTATGTAAGGCACGGAAAATCCCTGCTTGCCTATGATATACTCCATAAAAAATAAACCTGCATAATCACCGAACAATGAAAAAGATATTTGTGTTGGCCGGCTTGCTGTTCATCATGCCATCCGCAGTCATTTCCCAGGAATTAAAAACGGATGACATCTTATTGTATTATTACAAAGCCTCATCGTTTGACAAGCTGCAGAAGATTACTACCATGGTCTCTTCCGGCACCATAGTAAAACAAGACCGCATGCCGATAAAAATCATCAGGATGCGACAGGATAAATTCCTGCAAATCTTTGACGTTGCTGATATTACCTGCTATTCGGGATACGATGGAACAACGGCCTGGATGAGGGTTCCCTACACAGGAAATCCAAAACCCCAGCTTATGCCTGGTGATGCTGCAACGGATATCATGATCAAGGCTGATTTTGACGGCTTGCTGTTTCATTGGAAAGCCAAAGGGGAGCAGCTTGAACTTTCAGGACGGGACACTATCGGGGATAACCTTGCTTACAAGCTCAAACTTACCCGCAAAGATGGCGGAACGGAATATTATTCCATTGCTGTAAAAAGCGGTTTGCTGCTGAAGCGGGAGTATACCCGATTGATCAGGGGCAAGGAAGTAAAAATGGAAGTGTTTTACAGGGATTACAGAGAGGTGGAAGGCATCCCACTGGCCTTCACCATTGAAAGCCAGATGGGAGGCCAGCCAAATAACACCATAGTGTTCGATTCTATTGTCCTGAATGAACAGTTGGAGGCAAAACTTTTTGAAATGCCCTCCAAGTGAAGCCATTATTTCTGAATTTGCATTAAATTTGGCCGCAACAGGATCTTAGCTTCTTCAGCCATATGAGATATTTGTTTCCGGCCTGGTCAATATTTTCAATTCTCATTGTTCTTTTATCCTCTTCTGCTGCTGCGCAGGATGCTGCTCATTATACCTGTTACCGCACTGCCTGTCCCGTGGTCATAGACGGCAAACTTACCGAGCCCGACTGGGCAAAGGCCGGGTGGTCAGGTTCTTTTACAGATATTACTGGAGACCCGCGGCTGAAGCCGGCTCTGAAGACCAGGATCAAACTGCTATGGGATGATCACTACATATACCTGGCAGCTGAAATTTCCGATCCCGATATCTGGGCGAAGGTTCAACAGAAGGATGCTGTTATTTTCCATGACAATGATTTCGAGGTTTTTCTTGATCCCGACGGGAACGCCAGGAATTACTACGAAATCGAGGTCAATGCCCTTGGAACGATATGGGACCTGATGCTAACACTCCCATACACCGAAGGGGGCAAACCTTTGTCGGAATGGGACCTTAAAGGGCTTAAAACAGGCATTCATGTTTCAGGGTCAGTGAATGACCCTTTGGCAAAAGACACTTCCTGGACTGTTGAAATGGCTTTTCCTGTTGATGAGCTCATGCAGGGGAAAAAACCTGAAAACAGGCCAGCCGACGGTGTGCAGTGGAGGGTGAATTTTTCAAGGGTTGAATGGAAAACAGAAGTCAAAGGGTCGGCCTATGTAAAAAAGACTGATGCTGTGACAGGGAAACCATTGCCGGAGGACAACTGGGTATGGTCCCCCATGGGGGAAGTCTCCATGCATATCCCTTCGCGATGGGGCAGGCTGGAATTTTCGGCTGAGAATATTCAGCCTGAACCCCTGAAGTTTAAGAATGATATACAGAAGAAGGGATTCCGGGTATGGATCTGGATGGGCGGTCATCCAGGCTGGAAATTGCGGCAGCGTGACTCTGTGATGTCATGCCTTAAAACGGCAGGCATATACGGCATCCTCACCCAGGCCGATGCACCTGAACTTAATAAGCTTGTCACTATAGCCGGCAGATACGGCATCAAGGTTGAAAAGTGGTTTGTTGCAATGATGAATAATAACATAAACATTCTTAGATACCACCCGGATTGGTTTGTCGTAAGCCGCGAAGGTAAATCTTCCATCAGCGATCCCGCTTATGTTGGTTATTACCGTTTTCTTTGTCCGTCGAATCCTGAAGTCATTCAATACCTTGAAAACAGCCTTGATGAATACCTGGACATACCGGGACTGGAAGGCATCCACCTCGATTACATTCGTTACCCTGATGTGATACTGCCGGAGGCTCTCTGGGGTAAATATGGTATCATACAGGATAAAGAGTACCCTCCATACGATTACTGCTACTGTAAGGCCTGCAGGGATAAATTCAGGGGACTCACAGGTTTGGACCCTTTGGCCATAAGTCATCCTGAGATGCATGAAGACTGGAGGCAATTCAGGTACAAGCAGATTACCAATGTTGTAAGCCGGCTTACTGAATACTGTCATCAAAAGGGAAAAAAGATTTCGGCCGCCGTTTTTCCCGGTCCTTCACTTGCGAAGCAGCTTGTTCGGCAGGAATGGGGGTTGTGGCCTGTTGATGAATTTATGCCCATGCTGTACCAGAATTTCTACTTCGGAAGTCATGACTGGATCAGGTCTGAAACCGATGAAGGTGTTAAAGCCGCAGGCAGCGGCAGATCTTTATTCAGCGGCTTGTACTTACCCTCACTGAACCCTCGTGAAATGGTTACTTCCATCAGTAAAAGCATTGAAGGAGGAGCAGACGGTGTTGCCTTATTTAATTATGAAAGCATGACGCCAGCGCACTGGCAAGCCCTCAGGGCTTGCCTGGGAAGCATCAGGTGATGTCAGTAATATAAATAATATATTTTTTCCTGTTCCTTAAATGTATTATTAATGTAAGGGCAGAATTATTTTCACTGAAAATTCTTTTTTCACTTGACTTTATGGTCAAAATGCAGTATTTTTGGATGGTTCTGTTATTAAAGGTTGTCTCTGAAGCCAGTTATATCTTCTTGAAGAATTGTTCCATATCGGAATGTTATATATTTAACAAGGTATTTATTAATTATTAATAGATCTATCACTAACCAATCAATTTAATCATTAACCAAAATTCAGCTTATGAAACGATTGTTTACGCTTCTATCATTCCTGCTGATACTTGCAGGTTTGAACGGTCCACTGTCAGCTCAGCCCGCCTATTACAATTACAACACCAACGGGTCTAACAATTCTTTCCCATGGGGTATTGCCGCAGGCAAAGAGGTTCAGTTACTTTTCCTTCCGGGAGAATTCAATCAGCCTTCACCGGCTCCAGCAGGAAATATAATAAGTGTGGCATTCAGGGTGGCAGACACTTATCCTATAACTAATGTAACTTACACCAATTTAACGATCGCACTTGGCCAAACTGCTCTTACTGCATTCGCGGCCGGGGCCTATTATTCGGGATCGCTTACAACGGTATATACCAGGGCATCCGTAGTTTTAAACGGTGCGGGAGGCACATGGGTAACCTTAACCCTTGACACGCCTTTCCCTTATGACCCAACACAGAGTTTGGTAATGGACGTTGGACTATGCGCAGGAACGGGTGCCACTGGATTCCCTTCATGTTTCACTACAGTAACCGACGTGAGGAGAAACTGGTCGGTGGGAGGATGTCCTTTTGCGTACTCAAGCCAGAATAATGTTATATACCATTGGGGATTGAATATACAGACCAGCGGCCCTCCTATTGTGACTACAACTGCAGCAGGAAATGTAACCAGCACAACGGCCGTGCTTAACGGTACCGTCAATCCCAATGGCGCATCAACTGCGGTAACTTTTAAATACGGTCTGACTGCTGCCTATGGTTCAACCATCGCAGGTACGCCGAGCCCCCTTACCGGTAATTCAGTCAACCCGGTATCTGCGAGCGTGACCGGTCTTTTGCCCGGGAATACCTATCATTATTGTGCCAGTGGTACCAACTCAAACGGAACCACCAACGGGAATGACATGACTTTTACCACGGCTCCAATCCTGCCAGTGGTAACCACCGTTGCAGCTAATCCTGTTTTCGGTTCCATGGCAACTATTAATGGCAGCATTAATGCGGGAGGGGCTGTTACGACCGCCTCATTCGAATACGGAACGACAATTGCCTATGGCCAGACTGCTGCCGGGGTTCCGGCATCGATCCCGGGGAACACAACGACCTCCTTCAACGCTAACCTTACAGGCTTAAGTCTGAGCACTCTGTATCATTTCCGTGCAAAAGGGGTTAACAGTGTGGGAACTGTTTACGGAGCCGACATGACCTTCACCACTCTCAACTGCAACTCTCCTGGTAACCCGGGTGTTATCAACGGTGCAGCCAATGGCTGTGCAAACAGCGTTGGTAATGTATATTCCGTTGCACCCATAACGAATGCCACAGGGTACGCATGGACTGTACCTCCGGGCGCCGTGATCACTAACGGGCCTAACACCAATACGATTACCGTGACTTTTGGAAGCGCATCGGGGAACGTTACCGTGACCGGAACAAGCGGGGCATGCGGGAGCGGGCCTACTTCCACACTTGCCGTGACTGTAAATCCTGTACCCGTACCTACCATCACAGGGCAATCGAACCTGTGTGTTAATACAGGGTATTTTGATTATTATACACAGGCAGGTCAGACCAATTACACCTGGGTCATTTCTTCCGGCGGAACCATTGCATATGGTGCAGGTACATACCATGTAACAGTTACATGGACCGGCTCAGGGGCTCAAACCATCAGTGTCAATTATTCAACCGGCGCAGGATGTGCAGCTGCAAATCCCACAGTGCTCAACGTGACGGTTAATCCGGTCCCGGCAGCACCCGGTAATATCACAGGACCAGGTTCAGTTTGTGCCGGTGCAACAGGAATATCTTATTCCGTTGGTACCGTAGCTTACGCCACCTCCTATGTATGGACTCTCCCGACCGGGGCAACAATTGCTTCAGGTGCAGGGACGAATTCAATTACGGTTAATTTCGGATCTGCTGTTTCAGGGAATATCCTTGTTGCCGCGAATAATGTTTGCGGTAACGGGCCTAATTCTCCTTCATTCCCCGTCACAGTGAACCTGGTGCCAGGTACAGCAGGTGCTATTACCGGCCAGGCTGCAGTGTGCCAGGGTGACAACTCCAGTTATTATATCACAGCAGTTCCGACAGCCACAGGCTATACATGGTCATTGCCCCCGGGAGCTACCATCACTTCAGGAGATAATACTACCTTCATAGAGGTTAATTTCGGTGCTACTGCTTCCTCGGGAAATATCAGTGTAGTGCCCACTAATGCATGCGGCAACGGTACAGCTTCACCGAATTTTGCAGTGACAGTTGCTGTAACGCCTCCTGCTCCGGTGATAACCTTAACAGGAAGTGTACTCTCAAGTAACGCTTCCGCCGGCAACCAGTGGTATAAGAACCTTACCCTGATTCCTGGTGCAACCAGTCAATCGATTACACCCACAGAATATGGTCTTTATTCTGATAAGGTGACCCTGAGCAGTTGCTCCTCCGATATGTCAAATATTATCTACTATTTCCCAACAGGTATAGGGGAAAATAACACCTCAGGTTTAATAGTATATCCGAACCCGTCCAATGGCGTATTTACTGTTGAAATACCCACAACGATAACCGGTAACTATGACATCCGCGTGTTTGACGCTCTTGGTTTAAAAACCATGGAGCTGAAAAACCTTAATGGTATTCTTCCGAAAACAATCGATTTGCGTCCCGTCGCAGAAGGCGTTTATCTGATTGAACTTCAGAACAGTTCGACTCACCTGGTAAAACGGATAGTGGTCAACTAAATAGTTTCACAAGTAATCAGGCCTGGCTTCAGTGCCCTGGCAAAAGGGTGGTTCTTTTATGGAACCACCCTTTTTTTACAAATTTTTCTTGACAAGAGGGTGAAAAAATATTATTTTTGGCGCCTCCGGTCATAGACCAGCGCCTCAACTGCACCTGCTAAAAAAAACTTCCTTGTTTGTCCTTGGAGGATTCTATGGCATTAATTAAAGTTTTTCTAACCAATCGGCTATTAATTAAATCAAGCGCTATGGAAACAAATGTTACAAAATTCCTTGCCGTAAGATGGCAGGTCATTATCTTCTTCCTTTTCATTGCATCATTCGCTGCGGGGCAAAATGTACCGGAGTTGATGTATTATAAATTTGATGTTGCAGGCGATCAAACAAACTATGCAAGTTCTCCGGTGGGTACCAACCCTGCACTACTGGTCGGGCTGACAACGGGAAGTACTGGTGAATTCGGCACCGCCCTTATAGGGAATGGAGGTGTGTCCACAACCAACAACTTAAATACCGGCTGGGCCACAAATTTACCCAACACTGGATGGACTATATCTTTCTGGCTCAATAATTTTCCGGCAACATCTGCCACCACCTATTATTACTTTGGAGATGTTAATGCCACATCTTTCAGGTGTTTTACCGGAGGAGTTGCCGGCAATGGTAATCTTCTGGTCAGGGGAGGCGGATTAACCGATACTCCTATTAACGGAATTCCGGCTACTCCAACAGTTATTCACATTGTATATACCGGGTCGGCACTGATGATATATATTAACGGAGTTTACAACAGTCAGGTTGCCCAGCCATCGGTAACCATTTCCGGTGCAGGTCCTTTTAATGTCGGAGGTTACAACGGCAGCAACAGTTTCAGTGCCGGAACACTTATGGATGAATGGCGTTTGTACAACCGTGCATTATCTGCTGCTGAAATCACTGCGACATGGAACCAGCCACTACCACTGGGAGGTCCGCCGATCTGCGTTACCCAGGCTGCAACCGGAGTAACAACCACTTTAGCCACCTTGAACGGAACGGTGAATGCAAACGGGTATTCAACCACTACCTCGTTTAAATGGGGATTGACAGCTGCTTATGGGAATATTGCAGCAGGGGCACCCTTAACTATTACCGGCAATACCGCAATCTCAATAACTGCAAACCTTTCCGGGCTTCTTCCGGGAAATACATATCATTTTTGTGTTTGCGGAGTCAATTCAGCCGGGAACAACTGCGGGAATGACATGACATTTACAACGCCTCCGGTACTTCCAGTTGTGACGACCGTTGCAGCATCTCCGGTATTCGGGTCCACCGCCACAATGAACGGCACTGTTAATGCAGGAGGAGCCTCAACGGCAGTGACATTTGAATATGGCCCGACTATAGCATACGGATCAACCGTTACCGGGGTTCCTGCTACCGTGACTGGGAATACAACAACCCCTGTCAATGCCGTCGCAACAGGTTTAAGCACAAACACCCTTTATCATTTCCGTGCCAAGGGTGTTAACAGTGTGGGGACCGTTAACGGAGCCGACATGACCTTTACCACCCTTAACTGTAACTCGCCAGGCAATCCGGGTGCAATAACAGGACCCGCAAATGTCTGCTGCGGGAGTAATGGGATCGTATATTCGGTTGCAGCCATAACCTATGCCACGGGGTACATTTGGACCCTCCCCACCGGGTGTTCCATCACTTCCGGAAACAACACCAATGTCATTACTGTGAATTTTGGATGCACTTCCGGAAATGTCACTGTTACCGGCAGCAATTCAACCTGCGGGAACGGGCCGACATCAACCCTGGCAGTAGCCGTAGGTCAGGTGCCTGTGCCTACGATCACCGGACAGTCGACCCTCTGCGTGAATTCAGGCTATTTTGATTACTATACCCAGGCAGGGCAGTCGAATTATACCTGGACTATTTCTTCAGGCGGAACGATTTCCTCAGGCGCCGGAACAAACCATATTATTGTGACGTGGAATACAGCCGGAGCCCAGACCCTGAGTGTCAATTATACCAATTCCTCGGGCTGTTCTGCAGCAAATCCTACTGTTCTCCAGGTGACTGTCAACCCTGTACCGAATGCAGCAGGCACAATTTCAGGAACTTCTTCAGTATGTGCCGGTGCATCAGGAGTTGCTTATTCAACAGGTGCGGTCACCAATGCCACTTCATATGTATGGACACTGCCTGCCGGTGCAAGCATTGCCTCGGGTGCAGGGACCAACTCCATCACTGTCAACTTCTCACCGACTGCTGTCTCAGGTAATATTCTCGTTGCCGGGAATAATGCCTGCGGGAACGGAACCAATTCTCCTGCATTCCCGGTTACTGTAAGCCAGGGACCAGGAGCTGCAGGTGCGATCACCGGCCAGGCTACTGTTTGCCAGGGCGATAACGCCAGTTACTATATTGCAGCTGTTCCCAATGCCACAGGTTATACCTGGTCTGTCCCGGCTGGAGCCACCATCATTTCGGGAGACAACACCATCTTTATTGAGGTTGCCTTCGGCAGTTCGGCTTCTTCAGGAAATGTCAGTGTCGTCCCGGATAATGCCTGCGGCAGCGGATCAGCTTCACCCAATTTCGCTGTAACCGTTAATACAACACCACCGGTTCCGGTGATCACCCAGAGCGGAAGTGTTCTCTCAAGCAATGCTGCGACAGGCAACCAGTGGTACAGGAACCTTATTTTAATCCCGGGTGCAACATATCAGCACATCACACCCACTGAATACGGGGTCTATACCGATAATGTGACACTGAACGGCTGTGCATCGGGTATGTCCAACTCGATCTATTATATGCCGACAGGTGTAGGAGAAAACAAAGCAACAGGGTTGACAGTATATCCTAATCCCAGTGATGGTCAGTTTACCGTTGAAATACCATCAACCATCACCGGCAATTATGATATCCTTGTCTTTAATTCGATAGGATTAAAAACCATGGAACTCAAGAACCTGAGCGGGGCGCTTCCCAAAACTTTAGACCTCAGGCCGGTAAAACCGGGTGTATACCTGGTTGAACTGCAAAGCAGCTCAACCCACCTGGTTACAAGGATAGTAATAAATTAAGCAGTTTCATAAGCGCTGTACTCAGGTTGACAGGCCTGGGTTTAAGGGGTGGTCATAGACAATGACCACCCCTTTTTTTACCTGGATTGACAGTGACCCCGAAAGGATTCGAACCTTCAACCAACAGAACCGGAATCTGCCATTCTATCCAATTGAACTACGGGGCCGGTACTGCTGCAAAGATAGGAAAAATCGTAAATCGCGACCTGGTTAAGATCCTGCGCTTCTTTTGCTGTTTGGGCAAACAGGAATAAAGGAATGAGCAGCGCAATAATTCCCGCGAAAATCTTTTTCGTGCTTTACAACATTTATTTTGCTGATTCTCAAAGATATAAAAAACAAAGGTATATGTCAAGGGAATACTGATTTTTTCTTTCAGGGCATAATAATCCTCCTTTTTTGTTATTTTTGGATTCGCAGCCAATCTTTTAACAGCTGCTCCTAGATCAGAAAACCATTAAACTCAATTATATGTCAGAAAAGATTTTTGATAAAGTAAAACCAGGTGTGGCCACGGGCGATGCCGTAAAAGAAATTTTCCGTATTGCAAAAGCCAACAGTTTTGCCATTCCGGCGGTAAACGTGGTAGGATCAGATTCGGTTAACGCTGTGCTTGAAGCAGCAAAGACTGTGAACTCACCAGTGATCATCCAGTTTTCAAACGGGGGTGGAATCTTTTTTGCAGGTAAAGCCCTGAAGAACGAACATGAGGCTGTTGCAATCCGCGGATCCATCTCCGGGGCTCAGCATATTCATACCGTTGCCGACATGTATGGCATTCCTGTGATCATCCATACCGACCATGCAGCAAAGAAGCTGCTGCCGTGGATAGACGGCCTTCTGGATGCCGGTGAAAAATATTTCACGCTGCATGGCAAACCCCTGTTCAGCTCACACATGCTTGACCTCTCGGAAGAGCCTTTGCATGAGAATATTGAAATCAGCAAACGTTATCTTGAAAGAATGAGCAAAATGGGGATGACCCTTGAGATCGAACTCGGGGTGACCGGAGGGGAAGAAGACGGGGTTGACAATACAAGTATTGACAGTTCGAGGCTTTACACCCAGCCCGAGCATGTGGCATATGCCTATGAGCAGCTTAAGAGCGTCTCCGACAATTTTACCATTGCAGCATCCTTCGGGAATGTTCACGGGGTTTATAAACCGGGTAATGTTAAACTTGAACCGATTATTCTTCACAATTCCCAGAAATACATCCAGGAAAAGTTCAATACAGGCCCTAACCCTGTGAATTTTGTTTTTCATGGCGGATCAGGTTCCGAACCCGAGAAAATCGCAGAAGCCATTTCCTATGGCGTCGTAAAGATGAATATTGACACCGACACCCAATGGGCTTTCTGGGAAGGTGTGCTTAAGTTCTACAAAAAGAACGAAGGTTATTTGCAGGGGCAGATCGGAAATCCGGAAGGCGAGGACAAGCCAAACAAGAAATTCTACGATCCCAGGGTATGGCTTCGCAGTGCACAAACTTCAATGGTTGAAAGGCTGAAAGTCGCGTTCAAGGATCTGAACTGTATTGACAGATGCTGATATCAGGTAGCGAGGTAGTGTGGTAGCGAGGTAGCGAAAATATCGCTATTTCGCTATTTCGCTATTTCGCCATTTCGCTATTTCGCGATTTTTTAAAATCCCAGGCCGGTATAAACATCCTTTGAATGGACACTCAGCACCGGTATGGGTGATTGGTTTACGATCTGCTGTGCATAAGGCCCCAGCCATAATGTTGATGCCGAAGATTCCTGTTCTGTCATGATCGATAGCAGGTTTGCATCAATTTTTTTGCCGTAATTGATAATGGTCTCCGGTACATTTTCCGTTTCTTCAGCTACCGTATTGAATCTGACCCCTTCCTTGAGGAAGAACCTTTCTACCTGTGAGGCAAAAAGGTCGACATTCTGCCTGATGGCTTTTGCCTTGGTGGAATAAAGCTTGAGTATAAAAACTTCAGCATCATGCGGCTTGGCCATCATGGCGGTAAAGGAACATTTCTGGCGTGTTTCCTGGGTGCTGTCGATAGACAGGACTATTTTCTTAAGTGGTCGTTTAATGTTTATTCCTCCCCTGATGGTGATTACCGGGCAGGCAGAGGCGGAGACAATGCGGTTGGCATTGCTCCCTATCCAGAATTTTTCAAAGCCTGAGGCGCCATGGGTTCCGCAAACCACCATATAAGCTTTACTTTCTTTTGCTTCTGCAGGGATCTCATGATAGACTTTACCAGTCCTGATTTTACATGTGATCGTATTCGAAGGCAATTCAGGCTGATATTTATCAATCAATTCCTGGAATGCCTTTTTTACATCCTTGGTCGGGTCCTTACCAATATCATTGAATTTATCGGCATGAGCAGCCTCTTTCTGCACCCAGACCAGAATAAGATCACTTTTAACTGTTTGGGCAATGGATAAGGAATGTAAAAATGCATTGATTGAACAATCCGAAAAATCAATTGCAACGACAATCTTACTCATAAGCTCAGGGTTTAGGGTTCAACTTGAGGTAAATTAATCAGGTCTGATATGATAAAAGCATTGGGAAATTCTGAAGAGATCTGGTTAAGGCACCTGATAGCATCGAGCTTGCTCCTGAAATCACCTGCCTTGACTTTGTAATTAGGGGATTTGAATACAAGATAGGCTTTCATTTCAGGATGTTTTGACAGAAAATCGGCCATAGTTGCCTGGGCTTTGGTTTTGGAATTATTCCCGGAGTCGGAGAAGATCTGTATCCTGTAGCCATCCTGGCTATCACCCGATTCGTTCAGTATGACCTGTTTCTGAACGAGTTCATCGACCAGTTTATCCTGATAAATGGTCACCGTTCCGCTGTCTTTCCTGACCTCCTGTGCAAAGCCGCTCCGCAATCCGGCAATAAGAACAAGTATTAATATTATAACGCTTTGTTTGAACATATTATTTCAGACCAAAGTGTTCCTGCGGATGAATACTTAAGATCGGGATAGCCGACTGGTTGATCATTTGCTGTGCCTGGGCCCCCAACAGGATATTTACAGGGGTTTCCTGTTCAGTCATAATAGCGATAAGGTCGGCTTTGACATTCACTGCATATTGCAGCAGGGCTTTCGTGACATCGTTCGACACCATGCTGTCTTGAACACAGGTGATCTCCTGGGCCTGAAAGTAGCTGACCGACATCTGCAGGTACTTTTCAGCTATTCTCTGGATTGAGCTCAGGTGGCTTGAATGCGTGGCAACAATATGTACTTCCGATTTAAACAGGTGGGCAAGACGTGCGACGAAAGGAAGTTTCTGAATTGTTTCGGATGACCCGTCGATAGGTACAACAATGCGGTCTATGCTTTTTTTAATGACGAAATCATGCCTGACGGTGATGACCGGTGATGAAGCATAGGTGACGATACGGAAGGCGTTGCTGCCGATCCAGAATTCCTCAAACCCGCTCACACCGTGAGTTCCCGTGAGAACAAGCATGGCGCCGAGAGATTTCGCCAGGGTGTCTACCTCATGGAACACTTTGCCTTTTCTTAGCTTGTATTCCATTTTCAGACCCTTACTCATTTTCTTACCGAATTGAAGGATGATCTCTTCAAAGCGTTTCTTGGCTTCGTTCCTGTTCTGGGAGGAAGTATCAGGATAAAGGGATTCATTGGAGCTGATCTTATCGACCCATATCAGGATAATGTCACACTTGAGTTTATTGGCAAGCGGGATTGCGTACTCAATAGCATGAACAGACGTGGTAGAGAAGTCAACCGCTACAACAATTGGTTGCATGGCAGAAGAATTAGGGATTAATTAGGTAAAAGTAATAAAAATATTCCTGAATTCAGAGTACTGTTTTTTTTACTTTTGTGTGGATGAACGATAATCTTGATGCCAGCGGACAAAGTCTCAGCCCGATAGAGAAGGAAATAGAATCGGTATTGCGCCCTTCGGGCTTTTTCGAATTTGCGGGGCAGGACGCTATTGTAGAGAACCTGAAAGTATTTGTTAAAGCGGCAAAACAAAGGAACGAGGCCCTTGACCATGTTTTACTTCACGGCCCTCCCGGCCTTGGGAAGACCACGCTTGCATATATCATTGCCAACGAACTGGGCGTCAACATAAAAGTAACTTCAGGACCTGTCATTGACAAACCCGGGGACCTTGCCGGGCTTCTTACGAACCTGGAGACGCACGACGTACTTTTCATTGATGAGATCCACCGGCTTTCGCATCTGGTGGAAGAATACCTGTATTCGGCTATGGAGGATTTTAAGATTGACATTCTGATCGAAACAGGTCCCAACGCACGTTCGGTACAGATCAACCTGAACCCGTTCACGCTGATAGGCGCCACAACACGCTCGGGCTTGCTTTCTGCACCAATGCGTTCAAGGTTCGGCATTCATTCAAGACTTTCCTACTACCATTCCGACACCCTGGATCATATTGTAAAACGTTCGGCCGAGATACTCAAAGTTCCCATTGACGATGCGGCCTCGGTTGAAATTGCGCGCCGCAGCAGGGGGACGCCCAGAATTGCCAACCTCCTTCTTCGCCGGGTCCGGGATTTTGCGCAGATCAAAGGCGACGGCAAGATAGATCTCGCGATCAGCCAGTATGCATTAAAGGCATTGAACGTTGACAAGCACGGGCTTGACGAGATGGACAACAAGATACTCTCGACAATTATTGACAAGTTCAGGGGAGGCCCTGTAGGACTTACCACCATCGCAACGGCGGTTTCTGAAGATTCAGGGACCATTGAAGAAGTTTATGAGCCATTCCTGATCCAGGAAGGGTATATCATGAGGACACCCCGGGGGCGGGAAGCGACGGAGCTGGCATATAAACACCTGGGGAAACTTAAGTCAGGGGGGCAGGACAGGCTTTTCTGAAAAATGAATAATTGAATAACGAATAACGAATTTTGAATTTTGAAGGAGGAGGTTCGCAGCAGGGCGCTGGAGCTGGGGTTTTCGGCTTGCGGGTTTGCAGCAGCCGGGCCGCTTGACAGCTTGCGCGATTTTTACCAGCATTTCCTGGAAGAAGAGAGGCAGGCCACCATGGCGTATCTTCAGCGTTATGCCCCCGAGAGGCTAAATCCTGAATTGCTGTTAACCGGCGTGAAAACAGTCATCGCCGTCCTTGTGAATTATTATCCCCCGGTTTTGCTGCAAGAAGAAGATAATTTCATTCTTTCAAAATATGCCCCGGGGAAACGCTATCCGCCGTATATAAAAAGAAAAATGGAACCCCTTCTCGAAATGATAACAGGCCTCGGAGAGAATATACATTCGAAGAGCTATGTCGATTCGGGGCCGGTTCTGGAGAAAGCCTGGGCCCAGAGATGCGGTATAGGATGGCAGGGCAAACATACCATCATCATCAATCGCTCAGGAGGCTCCTACTTTTATATCGGGATCATTCTTACCACCCTGGAACTGGAGCCCGACCCTAGTGAAACCGATCATTGCAGATCCTGTTCAAAATGCATGGAGGCATGCCCTACGGGGGCTATCGACCGGCCTTACCAGCTCGACATCCGCAGGTGTATAACCTATTGCACCAATGTAAAAAACGCCCCAATGCCCGAAGATGTAAGGAAAAACCTTAAAAAAAGGATCTACGGATGTGATATCTGCCAGGATGCCTGTCCGTACAACCGTTTTGCAAAACCAACACCTGATACCCATTTTCACGCCCATCCCGGGCTGGCAAACATGCGAAAAAAAGACTGGATCAATCTCAGCAGGGAGAGGTTCGATGAGCTGTTTGCCGGGACATCCGTTGAGGAAAGCGGGTATGAGAGGCTGATGAGGAATATTGGTTTTGCCGTGGAGGGGGAAGGGGGGTAGTTGAATAATCGAATAATCGAATACTCGAATTCTGAATTCAGAATTTAATTCAAAATTCGTTATTCGTTATTCTATTATTCGATTATTCATTACGCTTTCGCCCCCCAGTGAAATCCTTCCACTTTGAGTCCTGCAAGCGCAAGAGCCCGGTCAACAACCGTCATCACTACTTCATTGATAGTGGAGGGTTTGGAATAAAAGGAAGGTGAAGCCGGACAGATCACCGCACCTGCTTCGGCAAGCAGTTTCATATTGTTCAGATGGATGAGGTTGTAGGGAGCCTCACGGGGAACGAGGACAAGCCTTCGTTTTTCCTTAAGGATTACATCAGCCGCACGCGATATCAGGTCGTCGGAAATGCCTGAGGCAATACGGCCGAGGGTTCCCATGGAGCAGGGACAGATGATCATGGCGGTGTAACCGGCGGAACCCGAGGCCATGGGTGCAAAAAAATCATCAGGTTTATAGATCGTAAAGGGGATGGATGCCACATCAATGGAGCCGAGTTCATATTCCCATACCGCCCTTGCATTATTTGAAAAAACCACCGAAACATCTTTCAGCTGCCCACTCAGGCCAACCAGCTTTTCGAGCAGCAGCTTGCCGTAAATCGAGCCGGAGGCCCCTGTAATCCCTATGATGATTTTAGTATTCAAATTTCCTGAAGTCCCATGAGAGGGTCAAAGATAAGACATTATTGTATTGCCCCTTCTCAAAGAGTATGTACCTGTATGAGGATGGCGGGGTGTCGGTTGGCTGTCGTATGGATAACAGGGAATAATTGAAACGGAAACCGGCTTTCAGGTGAGGAGTAATATAACAGGCTATTCCCAGTATCCCCGTCAAAGTTACCGGCCGGAACGGGACAGTGCTTGAAGAGACCTGTCCATTGCTTTCTTCCAGTGAACCCAGGTACACATCGACTGCGGGGCCAATTTCAGCCTGTACTCGTTTTGCAAAAGTATACTGGTATAATACAGGTATCTCAAGGTAATGGTACCTAAACAGATAGGAAGGGTCTCCCGAACCGCTGTCGGGATTCGAGGCCTTGCGGCTGCCTTTCTGGAAATATTCCATCTCCATCTGGAAGGAAGAGTGCTTTGATACCCTGAGATTTACAAATGCTCCCGCCTGGAAACCAACTTTATGGTATCCTTCCAGGTCATCACCGTCGACCTGGCTTACATTCCCTCCTGCCAAAATACCGCCATTGAATCTCTGGGAAAAACCCATCAGCGGTAAAAAAAACAACAAACAAACTGTAATTATGCGCATGATGCTATTGTTTAACCCTGATGTAACGCGAATTTTCTAAATTTGTTGGATCAAGGAAATTCCTTTATGGAAAATAAAGATACGATAATTTTACTGGTCGATGACGAAGCCGATATTCTTGAATTTCTCGGTTATAACCTTGCCAGGGAGGGATTTCAGATCCTGAAAGCCAGGAACGGGCAGAAGGCAATTGACCTTGCCGCAATTCACAAACCCCACCTGGTGATCCTCGATATCATGATGCCCGGACTTGACGGGATAGAAACCTGCAACCAGCTCCGTTTGATGCCTGGGATGCAGAATGCCCTGATCATATTCCTTACGGCCAGGGGTGAAGATTATTCACAGATCGCTGGTTTTGAAGCAGGGGCCGACGATTATATCACAAAACCCATTAAACCCAAAGTCCTGGTGAGCCGGATCCAGGCCCTGCTGAGAAGGTTCAGGTCAATTCCGGAGTTATCGGGAAAGATCGTAACCAGCGAATTCCTGGTCGACCAGGACCGTTACCTGGTGGTCAAGGACGGGAGGGAGATCATCCTGGCCCGTAAAGAGTTTGAGATTCTGCAGTTGCTGGTTTCAAGGCCGAATAAGGTCTTTACACGGGAGGAGATTTTTACCAGGATCTGGGGTGAGGATGTCATTGTAGGCGACCGCACTATCGATGTGCATATACGGCGGATCAGGGAGAAAGTCGGGACTGACCGCATCAGGACCATCAAAGGAGTCGGTTACAAATATGAAGAAGAATGAAATTTCATGATCCCCGTGTAATTGCTATCATGAATGCTTCGGCAGTAACTGCCGCGTATATTATTTTGAACCTTTTCTCATCCTCCATCCTGCATCCTGCATCGTTTTCCGGGTTTGCATTTTACGGAATGCTTTTAGCGACCAGCGTACTGCTGTTTGCCCTGACCTTTTTTTTCTTCAGGTATACGGTTGATAAGTTTATCTATTCAAGGATTCGTTTGATCTACAAAGTGATCTACAGTGTCAAAACCCGGAAGATGGAGAGGCAGAAATTCAATACAGGCAAAATATCCCTTGATAATGTTGAGAAAGAGGTTGCTGACTGGGGGGCTGAAAAGCAAAAGGAGATAGAAAGGCTCAAACAGCTGGAAGAATACCGTAAAGATTTTATAGGCAATATTTCGCATGAGCTGAAAACCCCTCTCTTCAATGTACAGGGCTATGTTTCCACTCTTATTGAAGGCGGACTGGATGATCCCAGTATTAATAAGGAATACCTCAGGCGAACGGAAGTCAGCGTGGAAAGGCTTATTAAAATAGTTGAAGACCTCGGTGAAATTGCGCAACTTGAATCAGGGCATCTCACCCTGAATAAAGTGAGGTTTGACATCATGGCTTTGACACGTGAAGTGGTTGAAATGCTTGAGATGAAAGCCCATGACAAGGAAGTACAGGTAACAATCAACCAGCCTGTTAAACCTTTCCTGGTGCATGCCGACAGGGAGAAGATCAGGCAGGTACTCACCAATATTATTGACAATTCCCTGCGTTACAGCCTTGAGAGCGGAGGCCGTACCAAGATCAGTTTCTTCGATATGGACGAGAACATCCTGGTTGAAGTGACCGATAACGGAATCGGCATTGACCAGGATGACCTTCCCAGGGTGTTCGAGAGGTTTTACAGGACCCCCAGGGGCCGCGAAACCTCAAACAAAGGAAAAGGACTGGGCCTGGCTATTGTCAAACATATCATAGAAGCCCACCGGCAAACTATCAACGTACGCAGCACCGTCGGGGTTGGAACCACCTTCGGGTTTACCTTGCGTAAAGCCTGACAACGCTCGCATTTAACAATACTTACTTCTCCCGCTCTGTTGTATAAATCACCAGGTCGTGCATGGCACGGCGGTAATCGTTTTCGGGGAAACCACTCAATATTTCCAGTGCTTTGGAGCGGTATTCAAGCATTTTTTCGTGGGCATATTTCAGTCCGCCGGCCACCTCCACCCTGCTTATCAGTTCAGCAACACGTTTCAGGTCGTTATGGTGGTTTTTTACCGTACTGATGATGTGGCGTTTTTCGGCCCGGCTGCTCTGGTTCAGCAGGTGGATTAAAGGCAGTGTCATTTTTTGCTCCCTTATGTCGGCCGCGCCCGGTTTTCCCGTATCATTATGCTGTTCATAATCAAACAGGTCGTCCTTGATCTGGAAAGCAATGCCTGCCACCTCCCCGAATTGCCACATCCTGTCCTGGATCCCGGTGTCATCTGTCGCACTCGCAGCGCCGGTAGCACAGCAGGAAGCGATAAGCGATGCAGTCTTCTTACGTATTATCTCAAAATAAACATCTTCTTCAATATCCAGTTTGCGGGCCTTTTCGATCTGCAGCAGTTCGCCTTCGCTCATTTCCCGAACGGCATTCGAAACTATTTTCAGGAGGCGGAATTCATCTTTCTCAAGGGAGACAAGCAGTCCCTTCGAAAGCAGGTAATCCCCTACCAGCACTGCAATCTTGTTTTTCCAGAGCGCATTGATCGAAAAGAAGCCCCTGCGCAGGTTTGAATCATCCACTACGTCATCGTGCACCAGGGTTGCTGTATGCAGCAATTCTATCATGGAAGCCGCGGTATACGTGCTTTCATTGATACTTCCGTTGAGGCCGGCCGAAAGAAATACGAACATCGGCCTCATCTGTTTGCCTTTCCGTTTGAGGATGTACCGGGTAACCACGTCGAGCAAGGCAACCTGGCTTTTCATAGATGCCATGAAGCTCTTCTCAAAGCTTTCAAGCTCCTCCTTTATCGGTTTCTTTATTTCGCTTAATCCGCTCAAATTATTTTTTTTTCATCCTGCATCCCGCATCTTGCATCCGGCGCGAAGCGCCACATCCCGCATCGGCGCGAAGCGCCCATAAAAGTAATCATTTTCTGTATTGCGTGTAATGTCAGCAGAAAATACGAATTTTGCAATTCCTAACCACTTTCTATGCCGTTCCTGTTCCATGATGTAATTTTCGGTCCTGTACGCAGCCGCCGCCTTGGACTCTCACTGGGGATCAACCTGCTGCCCCTTCACAGCAAATACTGTTCCTTTAATTGTATTTATTGTGAATGCGGATGGACACCTCCCCAGGCCCGGGAAAGCCTTGAGATGCCCTCACGTGAGGAAGTGGCCTCATTTTTGGAACAAAAACTCAATGAACTGGCTGTGGACGACTATCTTCCCGATGCCATCACCTATGCCGGGAACGGGGAACCCACGCTTCATCCCGAATTCGGCGGAATTGTTGACGACACCATCCGCCTGAGGGACATGTTTTCCGCAGATGCCAAAGTAACGGTTCTGAGCAACGGAAGCCGTATACAGGACCCCTCGGTGTTCAATGCCCTGTTAAAACTCGATAATAACATCCTGAAGCTGGATGCAGGAACCGATGAGACATTCCATATCCTGAATAACCCGGTTGAACCTTTTGACCTGGCCGGGTATGTCGAAGGTCTTATGAGGTTCAATGGTAACCTCATCATACAAACGATGTTCCTTAAGGGCAGTTTCAATGGCAGGGTTATCGATAATACCACCTATGGTGAAGTCACTGAATGGATAGCTCACCTGAAAAAAATCAGGCCCAAATCGGTCATGTTGTATTCCATTGCCAGGGCAACCCCGGCACACGAACTCGAGCAGATCAGTCGTGGCACACTGGAAGAAATTGCATTGAGAGCCGGGAAAGAGGGGCTTGAGGTGAAAGTTTATGACTGAAAATGTATAATGTACCATGTACAAATGACAAATCAAATAATAAATAGTACTTATATTCGTACATTGTACATGGTACATCGTACATGATAATTTATCCTCCGAAAATATGGCTTGCATTCGGTGAAACGATCAAGGGGAACAAAGAGATCCTTGACTGGCTACTGAAGAACGGTTACCGGGAACTTGCTGTTTTATCAAGTGCCGTCAGGGGAAGCGAGGAAGCAACGGAATGGCTGATAAAAAACGGGTTCCCTCATCTTGCAGCCCTGGATGCTGCCATTGATGAAGACTCAAAAGCATATGAATGGCTTCACAAAAATAAGTATGACTTCTTTATAGTATTTGCCGATGCCTGCCACGGCGCCCCTGCCGCCATCCAGTGGTTCCGGCAGAACAAGCTTGAATACATCCTCGTTATCGCATTAAAGATCAGGGAAATCAGGGACAATACGACCTACGATTATCACAAGATGCACTTTTAATGTGCATTCACGAAGCATTTTACATGAACCGTATATTTTGAGTGAGCATTTTGCATAAGCGGCATCAGTTGCGAGGAGCCTGGAAAATGCCAGAGGAGCCTATCATCATATCGCTTCGCTTCACCGTAGCTGCGATGCAAAGATGCGAGCAATAGCGGCTCATGCGATATGCTTCGCTAATAAGTGATTCCGGTAATCTTAAATTCCGTGCGCCGGTTAGACTGGTGTTCGGCTTCGGTGCATGAGACATTCGCTTCACAGTTACATCTGTTGATCAATTGGGACTTGCCGTAACCGCGGGCTTTGAGCCTTGAAGGATCAATGCCCTGTTTAATCAAATAGTTCACTACCGATTCGGCTCTTTTTTGTGATAGGGTCTCGTTGTAGGGGGCAGAACCGCGGCAGTCGGTATGCGATCCTATCTCGACGCATACAGGATATTCCTTCAGAATGATGATGAGGCTGTCGAGGGAATGTTCCGCATCTTTCCGGATATTCCATTTATCGAAATCGTAATAAATATTTTCGATACGATAGGTTTTTCCAACAGCCAGGGCGGGCGGGATAGGTTTCGGCAGTTCGGCAGCGACGGGAGGAGGCGGAGCGATTTCTTTAACCTGAGGAATACTGATGAAACAGTAGATATCGTCGTTGCCGGCTCCACCCGGCCGGTTGGAACTGAAGGTACCTTTCAATCCTCCAGGCAAATATGCAAAAGCAAAGTCATCAGAGGGGGAATTTACAGGCTGGCCCAGGTTGACCGGGGCCTCCCATCCGCTGCCTGATTTTTTTGCTACAAAAATATCCAGTCCGCCGAAACCGGGATGGCCGTCGCTGGCAAAGTACAGATCGCCATTCTTGTCGACAAAAGGAAACATTTCATTGCCCGGGGTATTTATAGTTTTTCCCAGGTTGACAGGCTCACTCCATCTGTTGGCATTGCGGGTGCACGACCAGATATCGGTGCCACCACATCCGCCTTCATTATCCGAAACAAAATACAGGGTATTACCATCGGGAGAGAGGGCAGGATGGCCAACCGAGTAATTCTCATTATTCAGGAAGAATGGTTCGGGTTTGCTCCATTTCCCTTCATTTTTTACCGCATGGTATATCTTCAGAAGGTGGGTACGCACAAGCCCTGTATCATGCCGTCCCTTGTCGTTAAGCTCGAGGGTCCTGTTAATGAACACCTCGTCCATGGACCTGTTAAAGCAAACCGGCCCGTCGTGGTATGACTGGTTGAACACCGCAGGACCTTCGGCAGGCTTGCCAAACCTGGTAAACGAACTGTCGTCTTTTAAAAGATCCGCTGTATAGATCCTCAGGTAAGCATTGCCGGTCCATCCATAAACCTGCTCTCCATTTGAAGAGGTTCTGTCGCTTGCAAAACTGATGGTCGGGCCGGCGAAAACGGCTGCAAAATCAGACTGGGGGGTATTAAGTTCTTCTGCGTTCCTGATGGCAAAACCGGATTTTCGTTTTTGCCAGGCCAGGGCTGAATCACAAAATGCCGCATTGATCTTTCCTTTGCCGCCAAAGTGGGCCAGGGAATCATACTTCAGGAAAGCAATTTTAGCACTGACGTAAGCCCCGCAGGATCTCTGGCAGCAGGCCAGGTAAAACCAGTTCATGGGGTCTGTGCTGCCTTTGTCGATTGCTTCCTCGTACCAGTCCCTGGCTTTTGCCATGTTATTCTGCCTCCGGTAACATTCGGCTACAAGCTGTGCAGCCTCAAGGCGGGTGGCAGGATCTCCTTTACTGAATGCTTTTTCAAGCAGGACTATTGCATGCGAGTAATTATAGAGCAGCATCTCCTGCCTGGCCGTTCTGATCTGGCCCAGGATCTGCGGGATGATCAGAAGTGATAATATAGCAAGCAGGGCGGTTTTTCTCATCATTTAAAAATATCTCGGGCTCAGCATGCGGGTCTTGAACAGGTCAATATCATAACCTATCCTGATCTCATGAGAGCCCTGGCTATTTCCTTTCAGTGCATTGAACCAGATGTCGTAGCTGTAACCCAGCGAAAGGCCTTTGTAAACCATCAGTTCCATCATCAGGCACATCGCATCATTGGTCCTGTAAGAAGCCCCGAGGGTGATAATGTCGAGAAACCTGATGCGTGCGCTGAAATCGGCCTGCACAGGTGCATTCCGGACATACTTGACCAGCACCGAAGGCATGATCTGCACATTGCCGGAAAGAGGGATAATACCTCCGCCGATGAAATAATAAGTCCTCATCAGCCGTGTATAGTTGTCCTGCCCGTCAGGTGCAGCGCTGCTCACCACCATCTGGTTCTGGAAAAGATGTTTTACCGATGCCCCGGCATAATAATTCCTGGCATAATAATAGATCCCGAAATCGGCATCGGGCACCACCCTGTTCTTTACCTGGTTTGAAAGTGCAGGGTCCCCGGCATCCTTGGGATTCAGTGCCGACCAGTCAATGTCGTAATACTTGATCCCGGCCGAGATCCCGAATGAAAGTTTTGACTTGGCAAAAAGTATGCGGTAGGCGAAGGTCCCCATCACATTGTAATCTACGGTAGGCCCCAGCTGGTCCATATACACATACATTCCCAGGCCCAGGTGCTGGTTTGGAAGGGGTGTATGGGCAGTAAGGCATAGTGTTTTAGGGGCGCCCTGAATACCTACCCATTGAAACCTGCCAAGCAGGTCCATTGAAAGGCCTTCATGGCTGCCTGCATAGGCCGGGTTGAATTCCAGCTTGGTGTACATGTACTGCGTGAAAAGCGCATCCTGCTGGGCAGAGAGTATGGCCGGGCCCAGCATAATAACAAACAGGAATATCTTTTTCACGGTATTCATTTTGAACTGTCTCTGACGAACACCCAGCCTGTATGGCTGGCCTGGTTTTTAATATTCAGAATGTAATAGTAAGTACCATCGGGCATCGGCTCGCCCTTGCCGTTCGTGCCGTCCCAAACCTCGGACTTGTTATCGTAACGTTCAAATTTCCTGATCACATCCCCCCAACGGGTGAAGATCTGAACCGAATTGTCAGGAAAATTTTCAATGCATTCTATTATGAATTTGTCGTTAAGCCCGTCTCCATTAGGCGTAATTACATTATGTACAATGATGCAATCTTCGGTGGGCGGCGGAGGTGGCGGAGGTGGTGACTTTTTCACCCTGACCCGCACCCTGTCGGTACCGCTGCATATTGTTTTGTTGTCGCTTATCCTCAGTACAAAAACAGTATCAGTGGTAAGGATCTTCGTTTCAGGATTGATTACAGAGGGGTTGATAAGTAGTGAGGATGGTTCCCAGCTAAAGGAAAAATCTCCTGAACCACCCTGGACTGAACCTGCCAGTGTTGTCGATGTATTGTCGGGGATCAGCTGCTCAGGGCCGGCATCCGCCGTGACCCCTGTGTAAACGGTAATGCTCACCCTGCTTTGTACAACAGAATCATTGCAGGGGATAACGCCATTTACATTCATGGTCAGGACCACTGTCCCACTTTCATCATCAGCAGGTGTATACGTTGGGATAATGCTTGTATCCCCTGTAAGGACTCCCCTGCCGTTGCTGGTCCACTGAATATGTGAATAATTTGATGCTGTTGCGTTATTTACGGTAAACGGGCTTCCTCCGCAAACCACCCCTCCTTTACCTGCCCAGGCCGAAGGCCCTTTGGCCATGGTCAGCAGCATTGAATCCTGCGAAGCTTCACAGGGAGCAAGCGGTGATGCACCCAGGACCAGCGCGACCTGCCCGTTCAGGATGTCATCCGCCGAAGGCGAATATACAGGATGCAATACATGGCTGTCGCTGAAGGTCCCGTTCCCGCTGCTGGTCCATACTAATTCTTTAAAATTGACTGCGGACGAGGTGCTGAGCAAATATGAGGCGCCCCCGCAGACAAGCCCGTTATTCCCTGCATCGACACTGGGTTTTACATTATAAACCAGGGTCAGCTCAGAGCTGTCGTCATGACAGGGAGAAATACCATGTGCCAACAGGATTAAACGAACCAGGCCTGTATCGCCTGCAGCTGGATAGTATACCGGGTCGAGAACTCCCGCATCGGAGAAAGTCCCCTGCCCGCTTGCTGACCAATGCAGGCTGCTGTAATTCACTGCCGAGGCTCCTTTGACAGTGAATGGAGATCCTTCGCAAAGTGTATCTCCCTGGCCGGCATTTACTGTTACGGGCTGGTTCACTGTGAGAAGGAAAGGTGGTGAAGGTGAGCCGGGACCGCATCCGTTTTCGGTGTAAACGCTGAATGTTCCTGAGGATGTACCTGGGGGGATGTCAACAATAATTGCATTGGATCCAAGACCTGTTTCAACAAGTACTCCCGGCGGTATGCTCCAGATATAATTTTCGGCACCGGGTACCGGGGCAATGCTGTACCGGACCCCATAGATACCTGTGCATAAAGGCGAAGGCCCTGTAATCGGCCCGGCAGGACCTGGAATTCCGGTAGCATTGACATCCATAGTACCGGGAAGCCCCGGTACGCAACCGTTCTGGTTTGTGAATGTAACACTGACTGTATTATTGCCCAGGGCAATCCAGTTTATAAAAACCGAGCTGGTACCCTGTCCTGAGATGATAAGGCCCCCGGGGCTCACAACCCAATGGTAATTGAGCATTCCCGATTGAGTAATATAATTATGCAAACCTGAATTCTCACATACGTAGGCAGGACCGCTCACTTGCGGGAATACGACAGGCTTGATCGTAGCGACTACCGGCGTGCGCGACGGGCTGTAGCAGACACCCGAAGTATCCCTGGCCTCTGCATAATAGGTCTTTGTTGCGTAAAGGTAAGGAGTAAGAAAACTTGTGTTGCCGCTAAGCAAAAGAGTGCCCCCATTAATGCTGTCGTACCAGTCGGCAGTACCGCCCGGCTGGACTATTGCACGCAACAATACCTCACCCGGGCCGCAACGGCTTGAGTCAATCCCAACAGCATTCGGGATTCCCGTATGAAATACTGCGGTGAACAGGGCTGAACTGGTGCTGCTGTACCACCAGGTGTTGATCATTTTATCGTGGCAGTCGGCCTGGTTATATCCCCATGGATGGCAGCCCGGGTAGCCGGGCATTGATCCGGGGGTGCAGCCGCTGAGGTTCACCGACTGGGGGGCAACCGGACAAAGCCCCGAGATTACAAGTTGTGAATCATCCCAGTAGGTATCAGGAACCATGGTGGAGCTGCCGGCCGGCCTGATAAGAGAAATAACGTAACCGTCGGGGTTCCTTTCCTGGTCCCAGATAGGCAGGTTGGTAAGCCCGTTCACGTAATTGAGGGTAACGGTGACCATGGTAAGATCAGGTACCTGGTTTCCCTGTCCGTCGAGTCCGTTCCAGGGTATAGTATTGGTTCCTGCCGTAACCGGCACATAGAAATCAACCGTGGTTGCCGGCGCCCCGTATGGCAGGGAGATGGTTACTTCAAGGGTTCCTGACTTGTTAACGTTTACCACGATCTGTTTCTGAGGACTGCATGGAGGAAACGCAGGATCTTCTATCATATAAGGTGAACCCGTTATCTGCCCGTAGGCTCCGTTGGGATAGACGGTGATGTCGGGGTCATTAAGAAAGACCTTGTACCTGGCAATGGCCGGAAAGGTAGTATAGGTATTCAGGTTGACAGACCTTCGGTCGTTGATAAAATTCCCTGTATTGAAGCATCCCCAGGGGTTGCAAAAAATCGTAACAGCTCCCACATGCGCATTGCTGAAAGCCAGTTTGGTAACTATCCCGTCATCGGAATACACAAAAAACTTTCCGTTGAATGGCTGAAAAACAACATTGCCAAGGTCGGCATAGAGCTGCCATGACGAGGACCAGACCCTTCCGTTAAGAGTATCGGCAGGCAGGGCCGGGATATGCGACCCGGTAACCACCTGGAAATCCCAGAGATTTATCGTCATATCTGAATAGGGAAACGAAAACTCAAAATAATAATCCCCGGTATCGGCCGCATTGATTATCCTGTACGAAAGAGGCGAATACCCGCTTGCCAGGGGGAAAGGGCCCTGGACCGCCTGTTTGTAATATCTTATATAACCTGTTTGACCCACGGCATAGGGGCATGTTCCTGTCATCACTATTGTGCCGTCGGGTTTCCTGAGGTTATAGGTAACCCCGGAATACGGCGACTCCAGCCCGAAAAGAATGGTCTCGCCGGCATTCTGGACATGAATATTCAGCCTGTAATTCGGGGCACAGTTGACCTTCGCGAAGTTGGTATAAGCTGTCCCGGAGTTGTAAATGTATAATCCTGCAGCTGACACATTGGAGTCGGGCATTAATTGCCTGATCCCCTCAGAGAAGCCTGAATAAGATAAAAACAGGCAGGAAGAAAGCAGAAGAAAATGGATTCGCCCGGGCATAAAAAATTTAACGTGTACATGTTGCACGCTAAACAAAGATAAGGAATTCCTGGTAAATCGTGAACCGTGAACCGTGAACCGGGAATCGGATCACGGATCACCAGTCACGAATCACGATTTTTTACCCGCACTTCGAATACCCGCAACTTTTGCACACCAGGCAGCCTTCCTGGTAAACGAGGCCGTCGGTATCACTGCACTTGGGACAGGCTCCGGCAACGGCATGGGTGCCGTCGGGGATGAACTTCTTAAGGGCTCTTTCGACCCCGTTCTTC